>SKEZ01000345.1_pt1 | contig 15135 bp, 15 predicted proteins | sample 4843881 | NCBI WGS metagenome assembly SKEZ01 (sample SAMN11008796, study PRJNA524170) | human gut metagenome | isolation source: fecal sample from pouch patient p1, p46 | place: Israel: Tel-Aviv | reverse complement strand
TTATCCACCAAATTGACAGATTGAGTGGAGATAATTATCTGAGCTTCTCTGGAAGCTTTTTTGATCAAAGCAGCCAGTTTGTTGACCGCTACCGGATGTAGTCCGAGTTCCGGCTCGTCAATGATGACCGTCTTTGGCAGATCCGGCTGAAGCAACAAGGTTGCCAGACAGATAAAACGCAGCGTTCCGTCTGATAACTGGTACGCATTAAAATACGTATCAACAGCTCCCTTCTGCTTCCACTCCAGCTGGATCAGCTGTTCGTTCAAGCGGTTGGGCATTAAACAGAATCCCTCAAAAAAAGGAGATACCGAAGCTACCGCCTTTTCTATACGTGTGAAATGTTTTGGATGCTTTTCTTTCAGATAATATAAGAATGCGGCAATGTTAGCCCCATTGTTCTTCAAGCTGACATTATCATCCATATTACATTTTCCTTTCATGGGGGAACGGTCTCCCGTATCATGGAAATGATACACCTCAAATTCGCGTAAGAAGCTGTTTACATAAAATGCCTGTCCGGTATGGTCGTTCTTAAATGAAGATTCCTGCTTGTTGACCTCGTGCAGTTGTTTGTGCCAGGATACCCCATTGTGATAAGCCGTATCAATACGCTCAATAAATAAAGAATCCTGAGCCTCTTTCATATTTACAATAAAACGATTATGAGCATCCTTACCGCGTTCCGCAAAAAACAAGTCAAAGGACAAATGATCAGTTTCTTTTTTTCCCATATACAACAAACTGTCGGAGCCGCCTTTGGTGAGAACATAATTCTGAAGATTCCGCTCGTACAGGTTATGTATAAGAGTAAAGGCAGAAATGAAATTGCTCTTTCCTATTCCATTCCCACCTATCAATATATTTATGGGAAACAGCTCTACAGTTTGTTCCTTTATTGATTTGTATCCTTCAATCGTTATTTTCTGTATCATCAAAATTTTGTTTACATTCTCAAACAACAATACAAAAGTAGCTTTTTTGCCTGAATACTACAATTTTGCCGGTTGCAAATCTCTTATTTTTCATTTCTTTTATAGATATCTCAGACTTCAACAAATATACAAAAAAAATGCGTTGACAACATACCAAACGATGTGCCAACGCATTTTTTTATGAGTTTAAAATCTTCTTCTTACACCAATTTTACAAAGATCTCGCCTTCCACTTCAGAAGTAACGACCTTATCTTCTCTCAGCAGCCAGCCCAGCCCCAGGAAGAAATCCTTGTCAGCTTTCAGTTTGGTTGCTTTCTTGATTTGTTTTTGTGTCAAACCTTCAGTTCCATTCAATGCTTCCCAGATTTGTCCGGCCAAAGCACCTGCTTTTTCTTTCAACATTTTCAATTTGCTTTTAGTTAAACGTTAACCGCACCCACACATTCCGATGTGAATGTTTGTGTTTCTTATCGCTTGCAAAGATACACAAAATTATGTTATTCAACACTTTTGCATCGAAAAAGTTTGTATTTCTATAAGAAAAAGCGATTTTTCAACCTATTTTTTTTGTTTTTCGAGGTGTTCGCTCCAAATCCGGGCCGCTTCCTCCACCATTCTTGCACAAGGACGCTTGGCGTAATACCGTTCCGTCCTTGCTTCCGGTGTGGATACTACCGGCTCTTTTCCGGACAATCCCAGCAAATCGGCACACCGCAGGGCGCCGTTCCGCTTCTTGAATTCTTCGGCCAGTTCCTGCACCAGAGCGTAATTCGCCGCCTTGCTCTCACGGTCTTTCCCCTCGATGGCGCACTTCTCCAGCCCGGCCAGCAGGAACATGCCGCAAGCAGCACCGCAGGTCTCACGCATCCGCCCTATGCCGCCGCCGAAAGAGGCGGACATGTGCAGGGCCTGTTCACGGGTGAAACCATACAGATCGGCAAAAGCCGTCACTACGGACTGGGAGCAGTTATATCCTTCCTTGAACAAGGCAACGGCCTTTGCCACCCTGTCCTCTTCCCTAACTTCCGTATGCAAATCCAACGTATTCTTGTCTTCTTCCATTTTTCTTACCTCCTTCTTTTCTTTCCGTCTTTTTCCTTTGTTCTCATTCCGCCACATTGTTTACAATCTCACCCTTGATGAATCCTTTCAAGTTCCCCACCGCAATCCGCATCAGCCGGACACGGGCTTCTTTCGTGGCCCAGGCGATATGCGGCGTAATGAAGCAGTTCTTCGCCGTCAGCAGGGGGTTGGTATATTGGGGAGGCTCGGAAGAAAGCACGTCCAGTCCGGCAGCCGCTATCACACCCTTGTTCAGTGCGTCGGCCAGGTTTTTCTCGTTCACCAAGGGACCGCGGCCGGTATTTATCAGAATGGCCGTCGGTTTCATAAGGGCCAGGCGGGCGGCATTGACCAGCTCTTTGGTATCGGGTGTAAGGGGGCAGTGCAGGCTCACCACGTCACATTCGCGGAACAGCTCATCCAGCTCCATTTTCCGGATTCCTCCGGGAAGTTGTGACTGCGGCTTGGAAGTATAGGCGCATACCTGCATTCCGAAAGCGGCAGCGATGCGCGCCGTCGCCTGTCCGGTGTTTCCCAAGCCGATGATTCCCAGTTTCTTCCCGTCCAGTTCCACCAGGTCGGTATCCCAGTAGCAGAAGTCGGGGTTGTCCGCCCAACGCCCGTGACGGTTGGCATAGGCATAATGGCCTACACGCTGGGTGATGTTCAGTATATGCGCAAAGACCATCTGGGCAACGGAAGCGGTGCTGTAGGCAGGTATGTTGGTGACAATGATGCCCCGCGCTTTCGCAGCCTGGATGTCCACAATATTATATCCCGTAGCCAGCACGCCGATGTATTTCAAGGCAGGCAGAGCGGCCATATCCTCCGCCGTAATCACCGTTTTATTTGTAATCAGCACTTCCGCTCCGGCAGAACGCTCCAATAACTCGGCAGGGGCCGTGCGGTCGTACACCGTCAGCTCGCCCAACGCCCGCATCTCCTCCCATGACAAATCACCGGGATTCAATCCGTAACCGTCTAAAACTACTATTTTCATATGCTCAAAAGTTAAATTCCATGTTTTGTTCATTTATTCGGTTAGATTGGAACGCGAATGACGCAAATTAACAGCTGCACAGCATGGATATAAACCGGCCGGAAGGTTGGATTTATGTCATTTGCGTTCCAATTTTTAATTTTATAGCACAGGATCAATGCAATTCATTTTCATTCCTTGAACCGTTCCCCCCAGAGGCTCTGCATCCGTTCCCTTATCTTCGCTTCCTGCGCATTGTTCTGCGGATGCCAGATGCGGCTGTCCTTCACCTCGTCCGGCAGGAACTGCTGCTGCACGAAATTGCCCTGATAGGCATGTGCATACTTGTAATCCTTGCCATAGCCCAACTGTTTCATCAGCTTGGTGGGTGCGTTGCGCAGATGCAAGGGAACAGGCAGATTGCCCGTCTGCCGAACCAGTTCCAGGGCGCTGTTGATCCCCTCGTATGCCGAGTTGCTCTTGGGGCTGGTGGCCAGATACACCGTAGCTTCCGCCAGCGGGATACGCCCCTCAGGCCATCCTATCTTCATCACGGCGTCAAAAGCGGCGTTCGCCAGGAGCAATGCGTTGGGATTGGCCAGACCGATATCCTCGGCTGCCGAAATGACCAGTCTGCGGGCTATGAAAGCCGGGTCCTCTCCGGCCTCCACCATACGCGCCAGCCAGTAGAGCGCCCCGTCCGGATCACTTCCGCGGATGGACTTGATAAAGGCGGAAATGATATCATAATGCATCTCTCCATCCTTGTCATACGCCAACGGATTCTGCTGCAAACGCTCGGTCACCTTCTCATCCGTAATCACCACGGGTCCGGCATCCGCATCCGCCTCCACCACCAGTTCCAGTATGTTCAGCAGCTTGCGGGCATCGCCTCCCGAAAAGCGGAGCATGGCATCCGTCTCCTTCAGCTCTATCTTCTTTTCTTTCAGTATCACGTCCTTTGCGATGGCATTATGCAGCAGTTCCAGCAAATCCTCCTTCTCCAATGATTTCAGCACATACAGCTGGCAGCGGGAGAGCAAGGGCCGGATCACCTCGAACGAGGGATTCTCGGTGGTGGCGCCTATCAGGGTCACCACTCCCGTCTCCACCGCCCCCAACAGGGAATCCTGCTGGGACTTGCTGAACCGGTGGATTTCATCAATGAACAGAATGGGGCTGGCCTGCGAGAAAAAACGGTTGCTTCTCGCCTTCTCTATCACATCGCGCACATCCTTCACACCGGAAGTGACCGCGCTCAGTGTATAAAAAGGAGTTTCCAGCTTGTTGGCTATGATCTGCGCCAGCGTGGTCTTCCCCACCCCCGGAGGCCCCCAGAGGATAAAGGAGGAGATGCGTCCCGCGTCGATCATCTTGCGCAAGACAGCCCCCGGCCCCACCAGGTGTTTCTGACCTATATAATCGTCCAATGTCTTCGGACGCAAACGTTCTGCTAAAGGTTGTGCCATATCTTCATCTTTATTTCGGATAACAAAAATACAGCATATTTTCCTATGAACAAAGCCCAGGGCAACAATATAGGATTTATTTTTTTGAGGCAGAAAAACAAAAGAACATAAAAAACAGGGACTCATACAAAATGAAATACAGGTTCTTTGTCCGTCTGATCCAAAACAATTATTTTTGCAACCCTTTTCCAAAAGAGTGATTATTTCAAATTTAAATGTAATTCTAATAAAGACAGACGATGAAAAAACTTTTTTCCACCAGCCTGTTGATTTTAGCAGGTATGCTTTTACTGCTAGGCAGCTGCAAAGAGGACGAACTTCCGGTTTCCGGAGAAGGAAACGTGGCAAACAACGAATTGCCCGTCCGGCTGGCCGAAACGGATTATAACCCGGACAACACGTATTACCTGCTGAATGACAATGAATCCCAGGATGTTTATTTCGACTCCGGCCAGCGCAGCTTCTACGTCAGCCGGCCTCTTCAGTTCGGAATGGACGACGAGCACTGTTTCCAACTCCGTTTCTATAGTCCCAGAGCCTTGAAAAACGTGACTTTCTGGGCCAGGATAGACGGTTACGAGGAAGAATTCAAGTTCATGTCGCTGGAAAAGATCATGCCTTTCCAGCAACTCCGGGTACACATACCGTTCGCCACCAAGGACCTGACCGCCTATACCCGCAGCGGAAAGAAAATACGGATCATGGCAAACCCCTACCTCACGGAAGAAAACCTGACCTTCACCGTAGAGTGTGACGACCCGTACTGGGCAAGGCTACAATCCATCCGGTGCAAATGGTACATCGCCTTCGGCAGATACAGTGACACCCAGGACAGCTGGAAGTACAAGATGAAGGCTTCGCACACGCGTGAGGCGGTGGCCATCGCGCTGAACATGGCGTATATGTTCTCGTCGGAACGGTTCAAGACCGCCCTGTACGAGTTCGGCCCGCTGCACAGCAACAATGACAAGGCGGAAATAGACAAGACCGCCCTGCTGGCCAACGTGCTCAACCACCGCGGACTGACCTTCGGCTATACCACCGGCGTGATGGGACTGGGCGGAGGAACCACCTTCGGCATGCATGAAGTGTGTTATCTGGAACACTATGCCGATGACAAAAGCATCACCGAAACCATATTCCACGAGTTTGCCCACTGTGTGGGCTACGGCCATGCGGGAAACATGACCTACGAACAGACGGGTCCGGGGTGGATCACCCTGTGCAACAACGTATATGTGGCGCTGTCGCTGGACAAGGAGCTGCCCGTCTATTCCCGCCGCTTCCTGCACACCCGCTGGAGCAGGAACCGTTATTTTGATGATATATACGTGGCTTCGAAACACATTATCGAAGACCCGGAACTCGATGCGCTGGACGGTGGCCTGTCTCCCCTGCGCGGAGAGACCGACCGGGAAGGAAACGACGGGGAGCCGGTGGCGTTCAAGCCGGATTATACCGACTTGCCCGGCGCTACGGGAACCACCTTCCGCCCCAAGGATGTATATGTGTACGGAGATACCCTGTATGCCGTGAACGATGCGGACAACCAGTACAGCGTAGAGGTGTTCGGCCTTGCCGGCGGCGGCAAGAAGCACTTGGGAAGCATCAAGGAATGGAAGCACGGAGAAGTTACCGGGAAATTCGGCGGCCGCCCGAACGGTGTCACCCGTGCCCACGACAAGATTTATGTCACCCACGAAGGAAGCCGTACCGAGATTTTTGATGCGAAGAGCCATCAGTTCCTTACCTGCATAGGCAATGGAAGCTGGGGAACAGGGCCCACGCAGACCGTACATGCCTTCGATGTGCTGCTCTACAAAGGGCTGGTCATGATACACGACAAACGCTACGTCAACTTTGTAGAAGAGCAGGCTATACAGTCCGGAGTGACTCCGCGGATTTATGTACGTTCCGAACATCTGGGCGAGACAAACGGCACTTACGGCATGGCGGTGGACGAACAGACCGGCCTGCTCTACTCCACCCATCCCGCCAAACGCATAGACCTGTTCGCCCCCGACGGGATACGGGAAGGAGTTTCACCCAAACGCACCGGGCAACTGGCTTATAAAAATGTACCCTACGACTTGGAGTTCTACGAAGGAAGGCTGTTTGTAAGTTCCAACGGCACAGAAAAGTTCTGTGAGGTCAATCCCCGGACGGGAGAGATCATGAAGGACCATACCACCATCGGCGGCATCACCCTGCAAGCACCTGAGAAGTTCTGCATCCGCCGCCACACGCTGTTCATCACCGACCGCGTGAAAAACGGGACATGCGTTTACGCCATCCCCATGAGTGAGCTGAAATAAATATATACCTATATAATATAGTAAGAACAACATGAAAATATACGCTTATATCCTGATTGTGCTGTCCGGAGTCCTGACGGCACAATGCAGCAAAGTCACCCTGGATGAAATCTGCGGCTACCCCTCCGCTCCCGGCGGAGGAAACGGGGAAGGAGAAGGAAACGGGGATTATAACAGTTACTGGTATTACTCGTATGAGGCGGCGCAGCTGATTGATGCGGAAACCCTGGGCATGGAAACGGCCGAGGATTTCACCCCTTATACCGTCGCCCATCTGGGGGATACCCTTTTCATCGCAAACATCGGAAAGGCAGGCAGCAGCCTGTTGCTGTTCAGTATAAAGAAAGGTGAACGGCTGGGAACCTTGCAGAGCTGGCAGCACGACGGCGGGGAGAAGAGTTTCGGAAGTCAGATAGAAGCCATCGTGCCGTCGGGCAACCGGCTGTATGTGGCCGAACGCCAGTCGCGCATCCATGTATTCCGGTTGCCGGAACTGTCCTACCTCACCTGCATAGGCAACGGGCAATGGAGCGGCCCCGTATTCCAGGCACAGGCCATGACGGTAAAGGACGGGCTGATTTTCGCACGCGACAAGAACGGAATGGTCAGCATTTATAAAGAGGAGGATGCCACCCCGGAAAATTACCAGAAGGTGAACCGCTACCGCCGGGCATCCGGCAACGGCAGTCCGGGCAACAACGGCTTTGCCAGCCATTCCATGCAGCCCGATGCGGAAGGGCATCTGCTGCTCACGGATTATGAAGGGAAGAAAATACGGGTGCTCGATCCGGCACTGGTCAACGATGATATGGCAAACGACGCTTCCATCGATCTGGACGACCTTTCCCTGTCGCCCGGCTTCAAGCCCAAGACACTGGCGTTGTGCGGCGACCGCTGGTATGCTACCGGCGACAATGATGCCATCAACATATACGAACGCCAGTCCAACGAATGGAGCAAGAAAATAAAAACTGTAAAAGGATATGCTTTTTCCCAGCCTGCCCGCATCTATGCGCAAAACGACTCTGTGCTATGGGTTTCGGACACGCACAGTTCCAAACGGACACTGGTGAAAATGCTGGTGCATAAGGGAGAAATACGGGAATAGAGGTTCTATTCCGTTCTTTATCTAGAATGCGAATGACACGAATGGCGCAAATTGGGTTTATATCTCTGATTGGCGTCATTCGTGTCATTTTCATTCACACATATCAACCTTGCCAATCTTTCAATGCGACTGTCAACAGGAGCCGGTCGTTCACTTGCCATATCGATTACGCAATCGGGGAAGCCATTCTTTTTATCTGGCCGCACTCCATCACAATCCCCTTTCAAGGCTCCCCTATCGCCCCCACAATCAGCTGTACCTGAGCCGGCATATAGGTACGGCAGCTCAAGCCACTGCCCATCTTCTCCAGTTTCTCCCTGAGGTGAGGATAATAGTCAATCCAATACTGCAACTTACGGTAAGCCACCTGCGGATTCAAATCCGGGAAATAACACAGGGCCAGTTCGGTGCGGCCATACGTGCGTATCTCAAAATTCTCCATACATTCCATACTTTTTATTTACTTCCATAAAAGTACGAAAAACGGACGAGAAGAAAGAATGTTTTTCCAACAATAATCAACTAGAATCAACTGTTATCAACTACAATCCACCGGAATCAACTTTCCGGAATCCGCACATCGTATCTTTGTAATGTCGGGACGATGAAGGCGAAAGATCTATAATCTTACAGCTGTAAGATATAGGATCTTACACGTGAAAGATAGGGTTCTTTCAGCAGTCGGCAACCAGTGGCAGACGGTTAATGGACAGTGACTGACGTCTGACTTGCTTCATTCCCCGGCAACAGTGTTTCTTAATTCTCAATTATCAACTTTTAATTTTAACAGACTATGGTAAATTACAGTATCGTTATGCGTAGCAATCCGATGGACGCGGATGCCGCCAAGAAGGCTTACGCCAGTGCACAGTATGCTGAAGTGATGGACATCAACCGCTTTGCCGAGCACATTGCCAGCCACGGCTGTGTGTACAAGCGTGCGGACATCGTGGCTATCCTCACCATGGCAGTGGACTGCATGAGGGAACAGCTTCTGGGAGGACAGAAGATACAGTTGGGCGACTTGGGGGATTTCTCCATCAGCATCAACAGTATAGGAGCGGAAAGCGCTGCCGACTACAATCCTGCCATCCACGTCAGAAAGCTGAATGTGAACTGGAGTGCCGGAACACGTTTCCAGAACTTGCAGGAGGAAGCCGTGTTCAACCTGGTGGCCACGCGCAAAGCGGCCCGACTGGTGGTGAAGGCGCTGAAAGCCGGAAAGACCAGTGTGGATCTTACCGGAGAGGCGAAGGAGCCGGAAAACGGAGGACAGGCCTGACGGAACCCCTGTATGACGGAAGCAAGGCACAACGCTAAAGGCACGACGCTAAAAGGCTGAATGTGCCCCTGTGACAAGCCGTTTTCATTGGGGTACATTCAGCCCTTGGCTTCCATTACAATTCACTTATTATCAACCTCTAAAACAAAATTCCAATGAGTTCAAGAACAAAGAAAAACACCTGGACACTGATTCTGAAAGTAATTATCACCGTAGCCACCGCCGTTGCCGGCGCACTCGGCCTGAACGCCTGTATCTGATGATCATGAGAACCATCACCCTGATTATTATCCACTGCTCCGCCACCCCTGAGGGGCGGAGGCTGGATTTTGAGACTTGCCGCCGGGACCACATCCGCCACCGGGGCTTCACGGACATAGGATATCATTTCTATATCACCCGTGACGGAGAGATTCACCGCGGACGACCTCTGGAAAAGGTGGGAGCGCATTGCAAGAACCACAACCGGCATTCTATCGGCATCTGCTATGAGGGAGGATTCTCGGCGGACTGCACACCTGCCGATACGCGTACTCTGATGCAGAAGGGAAGTATGCTGGCACTGTTGCGCGAGCTGCGCCTCCTGTTCCCCAAAGCGTTGATAGTGGGGCATCATGACTTGAATCCCGTGAAGCCGTGCCCTTGTTTTGATGCTGTGAAGGAATACCGCTTTTAAGGGATGATTTCTCCAAAGATAGGGTTTCCAATGAGAACCGTTCGTTTTCAAAGAGGTTTCTCCAAAGATAACGTATCCAAGGATGATTTCTCCAAAGATAGGGTTTCCAATGAGAACCGTTCGTTTTCAAAGAGGTTTCTTCAAAGATAACGTATCCAAGGGGGCTTTCTCCAAAGATAGCGTCCCTTTCCTCCGCTTTGATTTCCTGACCCTTCATTCAACTAATCTTTTCATTTAACAATAATAAAAATGAACTATCTGATAAACCAACTCATGACCGTGGACAAAGCCTTCTACCGTCATTATCTGGAAATGCTGCTCACCCTGAACCGCATCCAAGCCCTCACCCCCTGGCAGATGTCCATGCTGCTGTGGAGAGCCAAGATTTTCCATATACAGGTGCTCTACCCCGAACTGCTGCGCATCAGCCTGTGCACGGAGCAGGAAAAGGACGAGATACGCTTTATGAAGGGATGGAAACTGAAAGAGCTGGAGAAAATAATGCCCGCATGGCAGCGACGGCAGTGCGAGGAGATAAAACGGGAACGGTGGAGAGGATTTTAATGGCTAATGAGGAATGACCAGTGATCGCTGAGGAATGACCAGTAATCAGTAAAGCCTGCCGGCAGCATGATCTACTTGTAAGCAACTTTTAAAGGGGGTATGTCAAAATAAAATGACTACTCCGAGAAGTTACAGACTGTAACTACAAGCCCTAAAAGGCGAGTGTCAAAACTCAGTTTTTGAAAACATGAACTTACAATCTGAAATTTGAGCATCCTAAAAGACTAAAGAAAGGGTCGTATCATTACTCCATACAGAGCTTGATACGATCCTTTTACGTGTTATAATTACTATCTGTAACTTTTCGGGGTTGTCCTTTTTGTTTTGACATCTCCCTTCTCCTATCCCCAAGTTATTCAGGAACAGCAACATTCAACTACTTCATTCCCCCTCATTAAACCCCAGGCCCTGCTGTTCGGGCTTCAGCTTCTCTGTCAGGAAATTGGTATGCTCCCACTTCGGTTCGGGCGGATTATGATCCAAGGTCCTCTCCTCGGTAGGCGTGTAACGTCCGTTGTAAGTGCTGAAGGCGAAAAAAGCATCTCCCGGTCCGCCCAGATGGTCGAAACGTACCTTGGCCACACGCACCAGCACCTGCCCCAGCTCATCGTTACGGTCTACCACCATTCCATAATCCGTCTTGTTGAAAAAGGCCGCCGAGCCGTTGATATCATACAGCGTGGGCACAGGCCAGCGTTTGCTTCCCGGTTCGCGGCGCAACTTGGTGGGGTGCGCCACCAGAATGAGCAACACCTTGTGCTTCACGGCAAAATTGGAGAACTCGTCGAAGATGCGGCTGATGTACTGCGTTTCCGTTTCCCAGTCGGGAATCTGATGCTCGAAGCGGTTGAAGGGGTCCACCACCAGCACCTTCACTCCTTTCCGGCTCACCAGTTGGGCGGCAATGCGAAGCACGCTCTCTACTGAAAAGTCCTCTTTCGGCATAATGGAGAAGACACTCTGTGCCAGGTAACGGATGGCCTGTCCGGCTTCCGGCAACGGCATCCCCTTGTGTTCGAAACGCTTGCCCACCACGCGGCGTATCAGCTTGCGGTAGTGATAGGCCAGCGGGGTATTCTCCGGGCTGAAATAGCCCACCTTCCAATCGTGGCGCAGGAGCAGGCGCATGGCAATTTCGTCCACAAACTCGCTTTTTCCGCTGCCGGGAACGCCTGTGACCGTGAGCACAAAACCACGCTCGAACTTGATCAGCCGGTCCAGATTATCCAGTCCCGTATCGGCTCCTTCCGGCATTCCGTTGTAATAAATATCCATCAGCGTATCCCATTCGTCCATGGGGCAGAAGACTCCTTCCAACGGGATTTCCGCCGCCTGCTCCACCTGCTGGCGGAGCCTCGGAAGATCGTACTTCAACAGATACTCGTTGGCATCCTTGCAGCCTTCCCCCCAGGCCACCACCTTGCAGCGGTCCACGCCCAGGCGGCGCACCAGTTCGTCGCGTAACTCCACTCCGCGCTTGTCGGTATCCATGGCCAGGATGATTTCCGCCTTGTCATCGAAGTGCGACTCCACGAAGCGGTCCAGCCACTGAAGGTTCGCGCCTCCGGCTCCGTTGGGTACGGACACCACCTCTTCCAGTCCTGCGGCTATCAGGCTGAGGGCATCTATCTCGCCTTCGGTGATGTAGCACTTTTCCTTTCCTTTTATGGCGTCTATGTTCCAAGGAATCAGCTCGGCTCCTTTCACCATCTTGAAATGCTTTGCGGCATCCCGGAATTTCATGTTTTTCATTACTCCGTCCTCCAGGTAAGGGAAGCAGATGCAGGCTTCTTCCTTGCCGGTCTGCGGCAGGAATTCCAAGCGTTCCTCTATCTTCATCCTTGTCAGGACGTCCATCGGAATACCTCGTCTGTCGACCATGTATTCCATCATTTCTCCATTCATAATTTGTTTGTTTTTATTAATTACCGGGCATACGTAATGTACAGGCGGTTGCAGGGGGATGTGCGGCTTGCGTTGCGACGTGTTATGGTGCTGCGGTGCTGTATCGTGGTGCTGCGACGTGTTACGGTGCTGCGATGCTGCATCGTGGTGCTGCGACGTGTTGCGGTGCTGTATCGTGGTGCTGCGACGTGTTGCGGTGCTGCGGTGCATCCTTCTGCTGTTTCTGCCGTTCCCGGTCTTGTTGTTTCTGTTCTCTTTTCCACATCTCGTCCTCGTTCCACGCTATGGCGAAATCACAATGAAAGCATTTCGCCCATCCCCCTTCACGGGTGATATGCACACTGAACGAAGGATCTTTGGGATTGCTTCGCGTTGCGGAACATTCGGGACAAGGCATACGGAAATGGTCCTTTCTGCGCGGCAGGCTTTTCAGCCACCGCACATAATCTGCATGTTCTTCGCGCGTCATATCCAGCTCTGTTTCAGGTTATCCCAGGTGGCACGTCCGTTGGGGCGCGGGGGTGCATCGGCAGGAAGAGGAACTCCGCAATACGAACGTTCGCCGGTCAGCGGATTGTACGTTTCGTAGGGCGAGAGCGATGTCGATTCATTCTGCATCCGGCTCCTTTCTTTCAGCTTTTCTTCCAGAAAAAGACGGGTGGGCTTTCCCGGACGGATATAATTAGCAAAATAGGCTTGCGCTTCGGATACGGAAGTAATGCGTTCCGTACTTCCTTGAACCACAACATGTTTTTTAAACATGGAACGAATAAAGGGAAGATTGTTCAGAAAGTCTCCTTTCAACCCCGACATCATTCCCACAATTTCCACCCAACTTTGGACTTTGAAAGCTTCATTGATATAACACTCCCATCGCAACATCTCTCCGCTCTTTTTTCCGGAACAAAATTTCATGTCGTCGTCGATGCTGCCGTTTGTTTCTATGATGTCTACATCATCTTTCTTTTTCTTCTCTCCTCTATTCTTTTCTTCTCTTATAAAGCTTTGCTTAAAGCTTGCTTGCAAGTTCTTTCCATAACACTCATTATCAACACTTTGAATCACATTTTTGACTGAATTTTCATTTGTATTTTTTGCAGTCGTATTTTTCATACTTTCCGCACTACTTTTCACGTTGCTTTCCGTGCTGTTTTCCTTGTAGATTTCCTTATTATAATCCGAATGGATTGGCTTGCTGCTCTCCATGCAGACAGTCTTGTTACTATCTACATTCCTGCTTTCCATATAAATTCTCTCCTTGCTATCCATACTGGGTGCACCACTGCTTTTCAGGTAGACTTCCTTGTTATTATCCATGCAAGATGTATCATCGCTTTTCATGTAGGCTTCCCCGTTATCATACACGCAGGGCGCATCATTACTTTTCGTGTAGATTTCCTCGTTACGATCCATGCAAGGTACACCACCATTTTTCAGGTAGACTTCCCCGTTACAATCCACGCAAGGTGTATCATCGCTTTTCAGGTAGGCTTCCCCGTTATCATACACGCAGGGCGCATCATTACTTTTCGTGTAGATTTCCTCGTTACGATCCATGCAGGACGTATCACCGTTTTTCCCTTCGTTGATTCTGCCCCTTCCTATTGTAGACGCAGTTGCTTTTGCAGATGCTTTCACCGTACTTTTCTTACTACTTCTCCCTCCCTTACTGCCGGCAGCGGCACGTTGCTCGGAAAGTTTGCTCTGATATCCCATCACCTCGTCCAGATACAGACATCGGAAATACCCGTCCTCTGTAATGAGAAACAAATCGAAGTCCTTAATAAGATGTTGCAGATTTTCCACGGTAACTCCCCACTGATCGGCCAGCAAATCCAGTTCGTTAAAATCATGTTTGTATTCCTGCTGTTTTCGCAGAAACAATATCGTTTCAAGATACAAACCCAGCCCCATGCATTTCATGTCGGCATTCAGCTTCATCATTTTGTAATCCGACATCAAGCTGCAATTCAGCCGGATAAACTGCTCTGTATAATCCATTTCTTTTGTGTGTTAGTATAAATATAATGCAAAGGAACGCAAAATATAAATAGGGCGTTGCTCACAAAAACAGGCAATTGTTAATAAATATTTCCTATCTTTGCCGAGACATTTTGTAAGTAGCATAATCATAGCTACTTACAAATTATTATTTAATAATTTAATTTTTAGTAACATGAAAAAAATTTGAGATCATCAGCACTTGCATCAGTAATGCCGTGCGAAGAAGCGATTTAAACCCCAGCAACTTGAACGACAAAGGTGCAATAGGCCGATCCACCGCCACCAAAATTCGAGACGGAAAGATTGTGACTCCAAATTCTTACTTCAAACTGATGAAATGGATGGAAAAGGAGAAACCGGAGGTTTACAAAGAAGCCATGGAGCACATCCTGAAAGAACTGGGCAAGCTCAAAATGGAAGAGTAACCTCCCGGCTTCCCGGAAACGGGAATTTTCCCCGGTAAACGAGGGGAAACGGGAAACCGCCATAGAGCGCCTCTGTATGGAGACTGCCTCTATGGCGGTTTTTTACACCCAGGATGCATGGAGTTATAGTTATTTTATTTCCAACTATAAATCCTCCTTTTTACTCAAAAATTATTTTTCTTGTGACAGATAAATACAGAATTGCTGAATATTTACAATATTCACTTTAGGAAAATCTATATCTTTCAGCACATCATAATGATGGTCGTTGGTAACAATGTAGTAAGCACTCAATTTAGGGCATACCCCTTCGAAAGGGCACTTTTCAGTGCCCTAAACCGAGTTTTGTTAAAAAATTAGTCTTGAATTTAACATTGGCTTGTAGCCAAAGTGATTTTGTCAGGAACCA
>SKEZ01001186.1_pt1 | contig 15302 bp, 16 predicted proteins | sample 4843881 | NCBI WGS metagenome assembly SKEZ01 (sample SAMN11008796, study PRJNA524170) | human gut metagenome | isolation source: fecal sample from pouch patient p1, p46 | place: Israel: Tel-Aviv | reverse complement strand
ATTCCGGCTTTCCTGAAATAGCAGTGTATTATTATTCGAGGAGAATGGACGGTTTTCTTATATTTCAAGAGGATTGCCATTCTCCTTGAATAACATAACTCACTTAATTAACAAAGTTATCTGACATGTCAGATAATTTCGTTGTCATCAAACGGTACAGCTTCGTATTCTTTGGGAAGCTGTTCTCAAATGGCACAAGATTTCCGGAACACCGGATCAAACCCTTACCTGCGCCTACATTGGTGATATAGGATAACTGGTTCTCGGAAATGTTCAAAAGAGATGCCAGTTCGTCCCGGTCTGTGGCAGCCTGGTTCAAAAGGATCAAAAACTCACTGTTTGCCAGCATCAGCCTTGCCGTATCCGATTTCAAAAGTTCCTCTACGTTCTGCGTTAAACTTGTGACAAACCCATGGTATTTACGGATTCTCTTATAGAGCCGGTAGAAAAAGTCCGCACTGTACTGATACCGGAACAACAGGTAAAACTCATCGGCAAAAACCCAGGTAGTCTTTCCTTTCTTCCAGTTTTGGATCACCCGGTTGAAGATGCTGTCCAAGGTGACCAGCATTCCCAGGGGCATGAGCTGCTCTCCCAGTTCCCGGATATCATAGGCAATGATACGGTTCTTCGTATCCACATTGGTTTTCTGGGCGAAGGTGTTCAGGCTTCCATTGATGAACAACTCTGAAGACAAGGCAAGCCCCCTGGCTTCCTCTTCCGGCTGGAGCATGAGCTGTCGGTACAGATCTTTCAAGGTCGGCACTTCGCTTTTATAACCGCTTCGGATATATTCCCGGTACACATCTGCGGTACAGCGGTCCAGGATGGACTTTTCCTTGGCAGACAAGTTGCCAGCCCCCACCAACTGTTCAAACAAGGACAGGATAAACTCCGACTTCTCGATCAGCGGATTCTTGTCATTTCCATAGGCGGAGTCCATATCCAGCGCGTTCAGATGGGTATGGGACGTTGCAGAAATGGAGATTACTTCCCCATTCAGCGCTTCCACCAAAGAACCGAATTCCGACTCCGGATCTAAAATCAAGATGTCATCTTCCGTAGACAGGGCAAGGTCCACGATCTCTTCTTTTGCCGAGAAACTCTTTCCCGAACCGCTGACACCCAATCGGAAGGAGTTTCCATTCAATAACTTCCTCCGGTCTGCCACCAGCATATTTTTGCTCACCGCATTCTGTCCATAATAGATGCCACCCGGCTGCATGATCTCCTGGGTATGGAAAGGGATCAGCACAGCAGTGGATTCTGTGGTCAGGGTACGAAGGGCATTGATCTTACGGATGCCATAAGGAAGTACCGTATTGAGTCCATCCACTTGCTGTCATTTCAAGGTTGCCATCTGACATAAATGCTTTCTTACTACCGACAAGATGCTCTCCGTATCCGAATCCAACTGTTTCTTGCTGTCTGCCATATGTACCATGGTGAGGATGCCGAACATCATCCGCTGATCCCTGGTGGTCAGGTCATCCAGCATCTCTTTGGTTTCCTTCCGCTGTAATTCCATATCATAAGGCACAATGGCAGAAAAGTTATTGTTGGCATTCTGGCGTCTCTGCCAGTTGGTCACGTTCGTCTCTACCCCCAGCAGACGGTTCTGGATCTCACGCACCGCTTCGTCTGTGGGTACCGGGAGGATATCAACGGACAGCATGAGATCCCGGCTCAAATCGCATAACTCCGAAATCATGTCATCCTTTACATAACTGGCATAATCCTGCATATACAGTACCCGTCCGTACCGCTCATTGATCTTGAAACAGTCTTTGGAAAATTCCATGGACTGGGGACAGATCCAATCTTTAAAACTGCTCCCCCGTTTGGCAAATGCCTTCATATCAAAGGGAAAGCACTGGGGTTCATCTGCCCGGAAGAAATCCCGGAAGATCTGTAACCTCTGCTCTGCATCCAGTTCTTCCCCAATGGAGGACAGCTTGCTTAAATGGGTGATGATATCCGTTCCCACACGTGCAAAATAGGTTCTTGCCTCATCGATGTTCTTTTTATGGACACTGACTGTCAGATACCGTTCCTGATAGATGCTGTTGTTGGTGCCGCTGACCTTGGATAACAGCATGTCGTTGTATTCTTTTCGGTAAGTATCCAGTCCGTCCTCTTTCATGGGCAACAGCAGGGATTCTTCAAACTCTTCCTTATTGATCCTTCTGTTATTTAAGGTAATCTTCGCCGCCGCACCGGAATCCAAGGCATTTAGCAACTCACTGTAATCCAGGAACATTTCCGTTTTATCCTCTTTGCTTGCGATGGCATAGTTGATATCCGAAAACCGGAAGGACTTGGAAAACTTCGTCCCGGACTGGAACACCCCATCCGGCCAGATCCGCTGGACGGGGATCGCCTGCTGGACAGACCTTGGGACTTTAAACTTCTCCCGGTCCATTTTCAATGCCTGCTGTAAGGTTTTAATCAAACGCACCACTCCTTCCTGATTTCTTTTTCTGTTTCATCCGTTTCTTTTTTGCCCGCTGTTCCCACTTTTTCATAAGGGCTGTGCCATCCCCCTGTGTCTTTTCTCCCAAGGCAAGGGTTTCTTCCATGCAGGCATGGTACAGATCCTCACTCTGAAACAGCAGCCGCTTGGGGTATAAAAACTCGGATTTCAGATACGCCCAGGCAAACTGCTCCGCATTCATGCCATGGTATTGGAAGAAGCCACAGGCTGCGAAAGGAGCCGCGCCAAGGATGCACATCCACCCGGTCATCTCCTGCCCTACATAGTCTCTCAGTCCAAAATAAATCCCTACCGCCACAAGAATGGCAAGCAGAGAAAAGATACACTGCCGCAGATTCAGCCCCATAAACACGGACTCCTGATAGTTGCGGATTTCTTTATTCATTTTTACTTCCATTTTTCTCGCTCTCTTTCTTCTACTTTTTTCTATAATCCCATCATTTCCCGCACAATCCGGTCAGATGCTTTGACTGCACCTACCAGTACCAGCAGGTTGAACACCAATTCTCCCACATAGTTCCACACAATCGTCACCGCACTTAAGGACGTATCCCCAATGGCGGGCGGACTGGCAGAATATACGGAAAAAATGATACACGCCAGTGCAATGATCGCACCTTCCAGACACACCCCGGCATAGGACTTGATAAAGTTCTTCCCTACTGACTGGGAGGGTTCTCCCGCAAAGGTGGAAATGGGGATGGGTGCAATGGCAGTGTACATGTACAGCTTGAACATCCTTCCATACACAGTAAGAATCATAATAAAAGACAGCACTGTAATCAAAAGACTTCCCAGCAGCGTCACGATCCACAAAGGAATGGATTCCAGCATACCCACTGCTTCGATCTTCTCCACAATCTCTGCCGGAAGTTCTGTGACACCCCCGTTCGCCATTCCCGACTGCGCCATGATGGTGGAAACAATCCCCTGCACAATGGAGAACAGAGCTGTCATCAATTCCATGCCATACATGATGGCGCCTTGCGCCAGTGCAAACCGGATAAAGGCTTTGAGGGCATGCTCCGGTTTCTTCATGTCCGTAAAGCTGCCACAAGTTTTGACAATCCCGGCGGCAAAAAACAAGACCAACAACCCATAGCCAATGGCAGTCAGCGCCCCATTGATCCCACTGATCACATTCCAAATATCCCCACCCTTAAAGGATTCCGGACTTTGGGTAAGCAGTGTCCAGATTTCTGCCAGTTTCTCATTCCAGGTGTTCAATGCAGAATTTAGGTTCTGCACGATCCAGTTATCACTCAAACAGTTTCACCTCCTTCACTGGGACAGAAAGAATCTCTCCCCGCCCCTTTCTGTTTCTTCCTGCTACCCAACAATCAGGTCCAGGATTTCTTTTGCAAAGGTGATGATGACGCCACCAGCCAGAGTCAGAAAGCCATTGGCTCTCTGGCTGGGATCGTGGCTCTTTAAGCTCAATCCAACCTGTACCACACCAAATCCCAACAGGATCAGACCAATCGCTCGGATCAGGGAAAAAATAAAGGTGGACAGGTTATTGATGACCGCTAACGGATCCCCAGCGGCCAGCACCGGGACTGCTCCTACGGTCATGGACAGCACCAGCGCCACATAAAAGGCAAAGGGATATTTTGGTCCTTTCCTCATGGGCATGAGTGCAATAGCAGGATTTGCTGTTTGCTTCTTTGACATTTCGTTTGTTTTCTTCAATGGCATTCCTCCAATCAAAAAGACTGCTCCCCACCGAGGATCTCCTCCGCTGAGAGCAGTTCATAATCATCCAGTCTCCTGGTATCAATGGTTACATCTTCATGGGACAGAGGTGCTTTCGCATAATCATATGGAGGCGCACCGCCATCCTCCGTATATTTCACATTCACATGTTTGTGCAGATCATACTTCTCATCCAAAATGGGACGTTCCCCACGCACCAACAGTACTGCCTTCCGGTTATCCAAAAGTCGCACTTCGTCTGGTGTCAAAAGCTCCCTTCCGGACTGTTGGAAATTCACAGAATAACTTCCGCTCCTTCCCTTGGTCTGTCCATAGGTATTGGTATCCAATGTCTCTTTTCCCAACAATTCCGAGACATATTTATGCCCCTCTTTTTCATTGCCACCCAAGTATAAAAATTCATCATGAGGTAAGGTTCAGCTCATCCTTTGCAGGACTTGCGTCCCCTCCCTCCCAAACCGCACGTACACCTCTCGATGTATACGGCTTTCCGCTTATTATATTTACGGTATTAAGAATGAATCAGTTTATGACATTCAGGGCATACCACAAGAGTTTTCCGTCTCCTTTTGCGCATAAGGAGTACCCACTCCGCATTGCCCTTTAAGTCTTTTAGTTTCTTTACTTGATGGATTTCCAGATTTCTGCAATCCTTTCCACAAAGTTCACAGGTATGGCGTTCCACTCTCTGTTTCAGAGTGTTGGTTTTAGCGTATTTTGAGAACTGCGGAAGCTCGCTCACATTGTCAAACTTCGTAGCTGATTCTTTTCGCTTAAACCCGTCTCTGTAAAAGGTCGTGATTTTCCTTCCTGCTCTGGTATCGTATGCGATTGTAAACAGACCTCCAACACAATATCTGCGCTTGATTTCGTGAACATTTGTTTTATACTTACAGGCAAATGTCTTGTACATACTGTACTTCATAAGATTGGCAAATCTGCCTATCTTGAAGGAATCATTTGCTATGGCATAATAGTTGTAAAGTCCACGAACTTCCGCATTATATCTTGCCAGAATCTCTATATCGCTTTGATTTACCAGTTTTCCTCTGTGTAGGGCTACAAATCTTTCTTTTCCGTTTTCGTTAATCTTGATTTTGATTGCATGATATTCCAGTAACTTTCCCACCCATTTTTCTCTGGGTACAAGTAATTTCACCACTCCTGCATTGCTTCTGATTTTGTATCCTCCTGCGGATTTCTTTAAATCCTGACTTCTGGATACCGTAATGTCATAGCCTAAAAATCTGGCTCTGTCTCCTGTATGCGTAACTTTGGTTTTGGTTTCGGACATTTCCAAATCCAGTTCTTCCCTGAGAAATCTGCCGACGTCAGCTTTCATCTGTTCTGCGTCCGCTTTGCTCCCAATTACTCCAATGATGAAATCATCAGCGTATCGGGTGTACTGAATCCGTTTATACGTCTCATCCAAAGGTTCGGTCGGAGTTAGCTGTCGTGTTTGCTTTTCAAGCATTTTCAAATGTTTATTGCGTTCCCAGCGTTCTTCTGGAGATAAATCCGCCCACTTCTTTTTGCCCATACATCTATAATAGGATGCCTTTTTGACAACTTTCTTGTAGTCGGAGTTCATTTGTTTCTTCTTTCCTCGGTTATATTTCTGTGCATATTCCTCCATAAATTTATCTAATTCGTGAAGGTACACATTTGCAAGCACTGGACTGACACCTGAACCCTGCGGTACTCCGCTGTATGTCCGATTGTACGTCCATTGCTCCATATAGCCTGCTTTTAGAAATTTCCAGATGAGTTGTAGAAACATTTCATCATCAATACGTTTTCTCAGCAATCTGATGATTGTGTGGTGATTAAAACTGTCGAAGCAGGCGTGTATATCGCCCTCAACAAACCAGTTCGTTCCCGTAAAGGTTTTCTGTATCTGGTATAATGCTGTCTGACAGCTTTTGTTTGGTCTGAACCCATGAGATGTTTTCTTAAACACAGGCTCATAAATGCTTTCTAAAATCATTTTCACTACTTCCTGCACCAGTTTGTCATTGCCCGACTGGATTCTTTCGTCACTCATGCCATCAATAGTAGTTCCGTCTGCACCGGCAGTCATACTGCCTGTGTTTGCATATATGTTTTTATATGCAAGCCAGTAGAACTCTGGATTGTACAGATTCCGATATAATCTCTGAAACCTGTAAGATTCATTCTTTGATTTTTCCGTCAAACTACTTAATACTTGGATTGGATTTCTCAATGCCTCTCGCACCGTCCTTTCATATCGTATTAGTAAATAAGCTGCTCCCCTTCGCCATGTGAACGTCATTAACGTCTCGGACTACTATGGGAGCTGTGTGACCATGCCCGTTACCGGGTTTAGGTCATCCCCAGTTAGTATTTATAGAATTAGCATTTCGTGTTGTCGGCACCGACTTTCGCCATTTGCCCGCTGTCTTGCGGTTGTCCTTCCATGAGTATCGCTTGCTTTCATAACTGCGAAATGAAACCAACATGGAATAGCATACGTTTCAATCCTTTTCGTATGCGGAGCGCGGATTCCCCCACTCTGGCTATCGTTCAGGCAGTTTAGCTTTATACCTCATACACGAATTTTTATTCTTGAATTTTCAGATACACAGGATTAGTACCTTATCATTCAGGCTCTCGTCTGCTGACAAGAGCGACAACATGCTACACTCCCCTTCGGGTTTCCCCTCTCGGATAAGTTGTAGAATAATAGGCTGTGATTTTCCATCACTTGATACTTTTACCTACTGCTTGCTAAAGGCAGTATTCCATAAATACCACGTCGCCGAATTTATAATGCGCTGGCGACTTCTGGGCGCACGCAATTTCCAATCAGACTTTCCCAGCTGTCCTTAAACAAGGCTTTCATCTGGGCGATGTTCTGAATGATGATACTGCAGGAAATTGCGCGCGACCGCATGGTTGCCAGCAGCTTATCAAAGTCATCCGGCAGTGAAACATTTGCAAATTCATCCATGAGGAAATGCACATGAACCGGAAGTCTCCCGCCATATTTATGGTCTGCCAGATAGAACAACTGCTGAAATAACTGGGTATACAAAATCGACACCAGAAAGTTATAACTGGTGTCGTTGTCCGGGATTAACGCAAATAAAGCCACTTTTCGCTCTCCCAGTGACGGAAGATTCAGATCGTCTGTTGCCGTCAATGCAGCAAGACTGGATAAGTTGAATTTTTCAAGTCTTGCTGCAAGTGTAATCTGAATAGACTTTAATGTTTTTGCACTACCGGAATGATAGTCTTTGTAATACTTCACTGCGATATGTTCCGGGTTCTTCATTTCCAACCGTTCAAACAATTCATCAAGTGGGGACTGGTACTGGTCATCGTCCTCTCTGACTTCTCCGGCACGAAGCATTTCCATTACCATCGGGAAATTCTGCTCCTCCTCTGGTGCTTCATACCGTAAATAAAAAACCAATGCCAGCAGCAACATGGAAGCTGCGGTATCCCAGAACGGATCATTGGACTGACTGCCTTTTGGTGTAGTTGCTTTGAACAGGTTCGTTACCAATCTCTGCACATCGTTATCGTCCTTCAGATATACAAACGGGTTATAGCAATGGCTCTTTTCCATGTTGATCAGGTCAAGCACTCTTACTTCATAACCTTTTTCTTCCAGAAGATACCCGGTATCTCTCAGATTTTCCCCTTTTGGATCAAGCACCACAAAAGAGGTATTTGCCTGCATCAGATTCGGCTTTGCAAAAAATCTGGTCTTTCCTGAACCGGAACCACCAATCACAACCGTCAATACATTTCGCAAATGTTTCCGCATGTTATAACTGACCTGCACATGCATGGTCAGCAACTTATTTTTTGTAAATCGCTTCTCCCTGTATCTACGATTAATTTTCTTCACATTTCCCCATTTAGCAGAACCATGTTCTTCACCTCGTCGGTAATGTTTCTTGGTAGAAATATAAATCCCGATTCCCATGCCGTAAGACAGCAAAAAAATAAGGACAGTTTTTACACTGTCCCCACATAACCGAATGGAAAACGGATGGTTCATTGCTTCCGGGACTCCATCCAGAATCCCCATAAGACCAGACGAAAGATAAGGTGCGACAAGTAACGCAAACCAGATAACCGGGATAATTCCAATTACCGCCAGTATCAGACTGCTCTGCTCATCATCGTTCTTCATGGCTTCTGCGTCCTCGCTTTCCCTTCTCCGGCGGTACTTCGATTTTCTCAATGACTTTCATTAAGACGTCATCGACAAGCTCCGTATCTTTTCCCTCTTTCAGCATCTGATTCCGCTTGTCCTTCAGGGAATGGAACACTACACCGCTCTCATATCTGTCCAGTTCTAACGTGATCGTATCACTGCTCATTTTGCATTCTCCTTTCCCTGATTTTTCTAGCGTGCTTCTTTTCTATGTTGTCCTCTGGATTTCTGTTCTTTCTTTTCAGGCTCTGGATTTTCTTTCTTTGTTTTCTCATTTTCAGGACTGTCGTGCCCGGTTTTTTCAGTCTCTGACTGTCGGTAAGTTGCATTCCGATTCTGATCTAGTACCTTTGCCATTCTTGCAGAAATTGCATTCGCTGCATCTCTGGCTCTGGAAAGTTCCACTCTCACTTCCTGAGTCTCCATTTTTTCAAAAAACTCTGGTGCATGTAAAAAATTATATCGACTGGTATCCATTCCATATTTTTTACACAACATATAAGACGCACACGATACATGAAATGCATCTTCATTTTTATCATAGTGTGGATTCCCATCCGCATATCCGGCAAATACCAATTCCGGTACAAGGCTCTGAAAGATTTCCTGTGCACTCATCCCTTTTCTTACATAAATACAGCTTTCTTCCGGCTTAAAAAATGCTCCTTTTTCATCTGACATCTGTTCTGGTTCTACTGCAACAATATTTACTGGAGGGGTGCTGACTAACGCTCGGATCAGATCATGTTCTTCATATTCTGACTTTTGAATTGTAGTATCGGACATTGTTGTCTGAGAAATATCATATAGCTTTTTCGCATTATAATAATTTCCAACTGTACCATCTTCACGCTTATATGTTTTTCCCGGCTCTAAAATCAGAACTGGATTCTGTCGTTCCATACGTTTTAAATAAAATCCATGCTCTCTCCAGTATCCATAGTCACCTAATTTCTGTGCATCTGGTCTTTGTGCCAGAATCAGAAGTGCATTATTGGTAGTATATCGATCAAAGGTACTCTGTACATCCAGATACTTCTGCAGCATTTTCCCATCCGTTGCCACTTGTGCGGTTATCTGCTCTGACAACTCGTAGCAGCGATTCCTGTTATTTTTGCTTTCCGCAATAAATGCCTGTACCTTTTCATCCTGTGGTACAGCCGATGCATTTAATAAAGAATCAAAACTATTATCCATAAAATTTACCTCTCTTTCCCTTTCCTTGGTTTTCGTTTCTGTTGTGGCTGCTGGTGGCGAATCTGATTCCGGTCTTTATTTCCCTGATTTCTCACCGGATCATTTCTATTCTCACGCCGCTCCGCTTCTTTCTTCCTTGCATTCTGTATTTCCCGAAGTTCCTTTCTGACCGATGGTTTCTCTGGTTTTTCCGGGGTAAATAGCTTAGAAGTACCCTCTGCGGTTTTCTCTTGCTTCTTTGAGGTAGGCTCGGACAGACGGGATTTGGTCGTCTTTGCCAAAGAGGGGTTTTGCTCCTTACCCTCTTTCTTCACCGACTCTCCAAACAACTCGTCCATAAGCTGATCCTCCTTGGATTTCTGCGGATAATCTTTCTCCGGTTCTGCCTGTCCCTGTTTTTCCTGCTGAACCTGTACTTTTTCCGGCTTCTTTTCCTGCTTCTCTGATTTTCCGGCTTTTGCTTTTTCTGCACGTGTCCGCTCAATTTCCGTCTTAATCTTCGCTGCTTCTGTTACAGATGCAAACTGGAATCTATCTACGATACGGTTGATTCTTGGTGCATCTTCTTCCTTTACAATCACATCTACCAGTCCGTCACTGCTTCCTTTGGGATTTCGGACTGCACAATATAACACGCCATATCGCTTTGCTTCCTGCACGAATTGTTTCAGATCACTTTCTTTCACCGAAAATACCGTCAGTGGTCTACCTGATTTGACCAATGTTTCAAGTCTTACTCTGCCTTTTGTCTTTTTCTTCTCTTTTAAGACTGTATACAGCATCACTGCCAGATGCTTCGCACCTGTACCACTGATCTTCAATGCTGCTTCACCGACTTCCAACGACATTCGTACCACCTGGTCAGCGGCTTCGCCTGATGTGTTCATGGCTTTGTTCCTCCTTCTTCTCTTTTTCTTCCCGCACCGTCTTAAATTTTTCTTCGATTACCTTGGAACGTGCGGCGATTCCATCGCAAAGTGCTGCCTCCTTTCTGAGCGTTCCAATTTTCTCTGTCAGAACTTTTATCTGCTCTTTCATTTCCTCTATTTCTTCTTCCGGTCTGTCTGCCCGGATCTTATAACGCAGGTGCTTCCGCTCCTCCACACACTGCTCCGTTTTCTTCTGCAAACTTTCTTTCAACGAAAAAAGCTGCTCTGCAGTATCTATGTGATAATGGCAGAGCAGCTTCGTCTCTTTTGAAATGGTATTTAGTTTTAATAAATCTTCCCGGAACAATACATGCACCTGTTTAGCAGATATTGACGGGCGATTCTTCGGTAGGATTCCTAAAAGATAACAGTAATGCAGATACAATCCCCGAAGTCCTCCGATTTTTCTTGTCTGCTTGAAGTTGCCGGATACCCGAATCCGGTAATGCCTCTGAACCGGAAATTTCTTCTCGGCAGGTAATTCATTTTCTTCCAGAATCCGAACCCTGATTGCTTCCAGTGAATAATTCTCTCCAAAATTCCGCTTTAACTTCAGACCACGCTCCCGCCCTTCCGGACGAATGGTAATGTCTTTCCCGAACTTAAAAGAATATCCTTTTTCCCGCAAATAAAAAAAGAACTGTTTTTCAGTCCTCGCCTTTCGGATTGCCTCGTCAACATCTGCCTTTACCATGCTGTGATAACTCGGCTTCCCATCCTGTTCTGCTTGCCACTCGGCATAATGTTTTCCTTTTCCCTGTTCTGGCTGCCTCACAACCGATAACTGGTATTCTTTACATAAACGGTCTGACACCATCCGCATATCCCGGTAATCCTGATTTGTCCTGTGGTATCTTTTCCCGTCAAGGAATGAAATAGAGTTCAACACAAAATGATTGTGTAAATGATTTGCCTTATCCAAATGAGTTGCAATCAGCACTTGATACTGACCACCCCACAATTCTTCTGCCAGCTTCTTTCCAATCTCATGTGCCATTGCCGGATTACATTCTCCCGGTGCAAAAGACTGGTAGCCATGAAACGCAACAATTCCGTCCTCCTTTCCAAAACGCTTTTTGACCGCAATCATTTCTTCTCTGGCGGTTGTCGGTGCACAATTCACTCCAGATACATACTGTTCCATCAGTTCTTCCGCTTCTCCGACAAGTTCTGTTTCTACGGATTCGGATTGTTCCCATCTGGTCTTTTCGGCATTCACCGCATAGGTAATCACATCATTAAGTCCCTGTAATTGCCCAGTTTCACTTTCTGAAATCAGTTCTTGGTTCATCTGTTTTTTGGTCTTATCTGGATTTTCCGCATAATTGATTACTTTTCCAATCCAACCTTTGATGCTCCAGATTGATGTCACTGCCATGATTTATTTTTCCCCGGAAGTATTACTGCTTCTGTAATCTTACGGACTGCTTCATTGAACTTCCGCACTTCCTGATCGTAACGTTGCACATCTACCACATTTAACACATGTGCTTTCTGCGCAATCTGATTTAAGTTATTTCCAATTTTATGCAGCTCCCGCATCATAGAATAATAATCTGGTGGCGGTGCGTCTCTTGGAACAACACCAGAAATCAACTGTCTCAGGTAAGCTTCCCGGTTCAATCCGCTTTCCTTTACTTTCTTATCCAATGCCTCTGCTTCTTTTTTGTTCAACCGGAAAAGGATCGCTACATTACGTTTTCTCAACGCTCCATCTCCTTTACTTTCTGTATAGAATCTGGTTCCTGGCGAATCTGGTGTTTTTCTTTATCGTAGCTGTAAACTCTGTCTGAAAGAACCTCCTGCCGTTCCACTTCATTTTTATTTACTTCCCGTACCATTTCACCAAGCATTTTGGGTTCCATCTCTCCATTATCCGGAACGATCAGAACTTCATGCACAGATGACGGTAACACATAAAATCCTTCTGGGAAAAGCTGTTCCAGTTTATTTAGAACTTCTGGTTGCGTAATCATAGATGCTCCATATTGCTTTTCTACATTCGTAAGTGCATACAACATATCATGTGAACGAAATCCAAAATCAACATTTTCATCCAATAAATTTGTTGCATGTCCTTCTTCATTAAAAATACTCAACATCATTTCGTCCATTGACTGAAGAATCGGTGTATTTACAGGCTGGGTATTTGCTCTGGCCTGATGGAACATTTCTTTTGCATCCACATTCCACATCTTAAGATGTTCATTTTTCACCTTCATAGTCGCTTTTCCATCGTTAGACTCTACCGGGAAATCCACATAACAGATAGCCGACAGATCTTCGATATTTTCATGAGGCATTTCCTGTAACATTCGTTTGTTTGCCTGGGTGTTTACAAGCATCACTGCCAGATGTTCCTTCACTGAATCATAATCCATTGGGTTGATACCGTTGTGCACAAACGGAGCATTGCCTGCTTCTTCCATGCATTTTGCAATTTCATTCATCACTTTCTCAACAGGTTCACCTAGACGTATTTCATTGAAAAACGGCTCTACATAAACAACTGGACACACATTTTCTTCCTGTAGTCTTACCTGTACTCCTACCATCTGGACTCCATTATTTTTATTCATCTGCATTACCTGAAATTCTGCATTCTCATATTTAGCTGGGAGAAAATTCCGAATGTCTTTTGCTACACCTTCCGCAAATACCTTTTCTGCTATCATCTCTTTTACAATCATTTCTTCTGTTCTCCCTTCTTCTTGTTCATTTTCTTTAAATATTCCTGATACCGTCTTTCTGCTTTCTTCTTGTCTTTCATTGATACTTCAACCTGCATCTTGTATCTCCTTTCTTTTTGTCTACCGAATCTTGTTAATCTGCAACAAGCACATCAACACTACTCCTATAATGCCACCTACTAATACTCCACAAATAAACTTCAACATTGTTACTTTCTCCTTTTTCATTTTCTGAGGGTTTCAGGGATTCTCCCTGACAAGCTGCCGCAGACTGCCAGACAGGAAACCTGTGTGGCAATCCAAAGGCGTTGCTTGCTGGTATTGTGTATTCTTCTGCACCCGTCTCACGGTTCCGGGTATCAGAAGATTTACTTGCCGAAAAGCAAATGTTTTTTTATTCTTTCAGTTCACATATCCTGCAAGTTTCACACTCTGTGCATCGTACATTTTCATCAGTTGCCATGCATTCTTCACTCACCGGGCAATACTTTTGACAACTTTCACACTGCTCCGTACAGTCTTCTTCTGACACTTTCTCAGCAATAATTCCAAGCAATTCATTCTGTTCTTTTTCTTCTTTCACCTGTGTTTCCAGAAAAATCTTCAACAGTTCTTCACTGTCCACATCATCTTCCATCGTCAAAATCAACTCTTTCTTATGCACAACCTTCAGCTCATATCTTGCAATTTTCATATCTTTTTTCACCTTCTATCTCTCATATTTTTCATGACCAGGCATACTCTTTTTCGTGCTTTTTTCCCGCTTTGTAATTGCCAGATTTAACTTGATACAGAGCAGATCGTTATAATCTTTTCCTTGTTTTGGCGGTACATCTTTTACCTGATATTGCTTCGGAAGTACTGTAGAAATTGCTTTTGTGGCAAGTCTTCCAATACGGTCATTGTCCAAATGCAGAACGATTGTCTTCACCTCTGGATGCATTTTTAGTGCTCTCGCCAACGCTGCAGGGACTTTACTTTTTTCAATTTCTTTTGCTGGCTGATAGACCCCTGCCAGTGACAATAAATGTTCTCTTCTCCACTCCTTCCCCTCCAATTTCTGCAATGTTGCATAAGATAGCAGATCAATGGCTGACTCAAACAGATGCACCGTATCATTGGGTTTCTCTGTAAAAATGGAAAAAGAGTAATTCTTATCGCTTCCATTTGCTTCTCCGATAAAACTGGTTCCGATTCCCCTAATAGCTGCATATTTCGGATTTTCTTTCTCATCCATCCCTACAAACACCGTATTGTGATGAAATTCACTTTCATAAACTCTTCCGGACTCCAGACAAAACTGAATGATTTCCTTATCAATCCCACGTCCTGAAAGATACACAATCACTTTCTGATCATCTTGATTTTTCTTTGGCAACAGTAACTGTTTTTCCATCGGAACATTCTCAGATACAGAAAGAGGCGGCTGAATATTTGCCCGTTCTGCAAGCAATTCAACCGCCTCTAAAAAACTGTATCCTTTTACTTTGATCAGATAATCCAGTGCTGATCTGCCACCGGTTCTCTGACTCCACCACATCCATTTCCCATTTGATATTTTCAAACTATCGTGTGTTCTGGTAGTGTAGGTGTTACCAGAAAAGTGAACCAATTCGTATGGTTCATAATTTTTCAAGTACGTGAGCAAATCCATCCGCTTGACCTCCTGCACGACTGATGGTGGTATATATGGCATAATTTTCATCTCCTTTCCTGCCTTAGATTGATATTATTGGGGATAATATCCGGGCATGAAAATAGCCAGGTGATTCCTTGAGTTGGAACCATCTGGCTATGTAGATTTTATTTCTATTTTTTTACTATTTCTTCGACCAAAACTTCTATTCTATGTCTTGACATATTATCACAATCTTCTTTTATTTTTTCACAATACTGCAAGAATTTTTCAGCATCTGAATGATACAAAACATACATAATATTATAACACGTATGATATCTATCCTCATCCACATTGTCTACTGGAAAAGAAATTTTATTATACAAATTGTCTATCTCTGATATGATAATATCATGATAATAACTACTATCAAAATTATTTCTAAGTTTATATGAATAATCATAATCCT
>SKEZ01001164.1_pt1 | contig 15545 bp, 10 predicted proteins | sample 4843881 | NCBI WGS metagenome assembly SKEZ01 (sample SAMN11008796, study PRJNA524170) | human gut metagenome | isolation source: fecal sample from pouch patient p1, p46 | place: Israel: Tel-Aviv | reverse complement strand
CCGGAAACCAGAAATGCAGAGAACTGGCCAGAAGATTTCCTGAAAAATATGTATGGATGTGTAATCTGGATGAAAATTGTGAAGAAACCATTGAAGAGAGGCTCAGGGAATATCAAAGGCAGGGAGCGGCAGGGATTGGTGAATTTATGATCTGCAGAAAAATAAACCATCCGTTTGTTCAGGCTGTATTTCAGGCGGCGGAAAAACTGGGAATGCCAATCCTGTTTCATATGAGTCCGCAGGAGGGATATGAATATGGCATTGTCGATGAACCGGGATTGCCGATGCTGGAAGAAGCTTTGGAAAAATATCCCAGATTAAAATTCATAGGGCACAGTCAGCCGTTCTGGCATGAAATCAGTCAGGATGCGAAGCCGGATCTGAAATCTCGAATGGAATGGGGCAGAGGTCCTGTCAAGGAAGGCGGCAGATTGGTCTGTCTTATGAGAAATTATGAAAACTTATACGCAGATCTGTCTGCAAACAGTGGCGGATGTGCTATTATGAGAGATGAAAAGTTTGGTTTACAATTTTTGGAAGAATTTCAGGATCGTCTGATGTTCGGTACAGATATGGTGAATACGGATATGGTATTTCCATTGGGAGAATGGCTGGACAGACAGTATCAGGAAGGAAAACTATCTGCACAGGCCTACCGGAAAATTTGTTTTGAGAATGCCAAAAAGATATTTCAGTTATAAGAGGAAAGGTGAAAAATGAGAACAAGAATTATACCGAAGATGTTGAATGATGAAGTGGAAGAATATCTTACACGAAATGATATTGTGATCGTTCCGGTCGGAACTGTGGAAATGCACGGGGGATTTCCTCTGGATTCGGAAACCGTAGTCAGTGAAGCGTTTGCACTTAAAATGGCGGAGGCATGTGACGGACTTGTATTAACTGGTCTTCCATATTTTTATGCAGGAGCGACTGCAAGTGGAAGAGGAACGGTTCAGGTCAGCATTCAGGAAGGAATTCGTTATCTGACAGGAATTGCGGAAAGTCTTTTACGCCAGGGATTTAAAAGACAGATTTATATCAGTGCACATGGTCCGGCACATATGACAGTGAGTCCGATGGTAAGAGATTTTATGGATAAAACAGGAACTCCGATTTTGTATATGGATATGATCATGCAGCTGATGAAAAACGGACAGGATATTTTTAAATCAGCAGATACCTTCCATGCAATTACAGTGGGCGCTTATGATATGCTGGGCAGATTGGAAGATGTACCGCTGACTACAAAATATGAACATCAGGAGAAGCAGACTTGTGCGGAATTTGATGATATTTTTGCACTTGCATATCAAAGTGGTTCGATCGGATATTATTTTGGAGATCCGAAAGACCACATGAGTACACCGTCAATTCCTACGGAAGAAAGACGTAAAGAACTGGCTGAGGAAGGAAAAGAGACAATTCAGGTTCTTGTGGAACGGATGAATGTGCCTCATATTGCAGAACAGATGAAAAATCTGGAAGCATATAATCAGGAAATTGCAAAACGCTGTCCGTGGGTTCCTTTTGCACAGGAGTAATCGTAAGGAATCATCAAGTGTTCCATCATGAGTTGGCAGCCGGTGCACTTGCTGTAAAAAAAGAGAGAATGTTCTGAAAAACATGATTCAGGACATTCTCTTTTTTTACAAATAAAAGGGCGAAATATATAAGGTAAAACGAGAATATATAGTCGGAGATGGACGGAAGCAGTAACAATTGCAAAGTAGGGTAAAGATCTCGTGAAATGGTGAAACCTGGGAATTGACAAAATTATACGGGGGGGGGGTAAAATGTACTGTGGAGGAGAAGATACCGCCGAGAATTCAAAGATAGAAGACAAAGCGGGGAAGGAGGATACAAATGAAAAGGAAAAGTGTTTTGGCGATTCTGTTGTCAACAGCATTGACAGTGAGCACAGTGACACCTGTGACTGCAGTGGCAGCAGAAGAGCCAGTTTTACAGACAAGTCAGGAAGAACTGCCGGCAATCACTGATGTCGGTACAGAAGTGAATGATTTAGTCGATGTATCATTGGAACAGACCGACGAAGCAGCCGGTAATTTCCGGATTGTTTTTACACCTGACAAAGAGATGGCAGATCAGTTCACCAAATTTACAGGAAAGATTTGGATTGGATCTGAGCAGGATGTGAAAGCTGCTGAGGTAAAAGAAGCAGTGCCGGTTTATGACTTCACAGGTCAGAATATTGAAAAGTACGTAATTGATGTGGAGCCACAGAAAGAGGGAGAGCTTCATTATTATATTCAGCCATCTGTATTTATAGGAGAAGAAGAGATTGAGCTGGAGCGTCTGGAGACAACAGTTGTGAGAGAGGCTGCAAAGGAAGAGGCAGCTCCTGTATCGGAAGAAACGCAGGAAGCAGAGATTGAGAGCAGAAGCAGCCAGATGGAGATTACAGCGAGTGTGAATGCTTCTGAAAAGAGTGTTCAGATCACGGCATCCGGGGTAGAGGGCGAGATTTCAAAAGTACAGTTTCCTGTCTGGAGCGAGCAGAACGGACAGGATGATATCGTTTGGTATGCCGGAGTAAAGCAGGAGGATGGAACATGGACTGTTTCTGTGCCGGTGAAAAATCACAAGTCCACAGGAAATTATGCTGTTCACGTATATGGCATCAAAGATGGAAAACAACAGTTTTTAAAAGCGACTTCATTTTCTATTTCGGCACCGACTATGGAACACATGTCAGCGGGAGAGATTTCTTCAAATGAAAGCTTCCGTGTAGAATTGCAGGGAGTTTCCGCGGTCAGTGGGGTACAGAAGGTGATGGTGCCGGTATGGAGTCAGAAGGATCAGAGCGATCTTGTATGGTATGAGGCAAAGAAGGCGGCATCCGGCACGTATTATGCGGATGTGAAATTGAAGAATCATCAGTATAATGAAGGAACTTATTCGATTCATGCTTATGTAACAGACGAAAATGGAATCCAGTCTTTTGTAGGAGGTATAGAAAAGAGCGTCAGCAAAACCGCCGGTAACTATTCTGCAGAAGAAAAGGGTGATTCCTGGAAAATGACGCTGTCAGACGCTTCTGTTCCAGGAGGGATCAAGAGCATTAAATATGCGGTCTGGAGCGAAAAAAACGGACAGGACGATATTGTCTGGTATGAAAGTGAAAAGAAAGGCGGCAGTTATACAGCAGAAGTAAAACTGAAAAACCATAAATCACTGGGAACATATATTGTTCATGTTTATGCAGAAAACAAAGCAGGAAAAATGATCATACTGCAGACAAACACATTTTCTGTGCAGTCGCCGAAAGCCGGAAATGTAGAGATCACATCCAAGGATATCAATAAAGGAACCTTCACAGTGAAGGTATCTGGCATTACGAATTCGAGTGCCGTAAGAGAAGTCCTGGTTCCGGTCTGGTGTGCAGCGGATCAGAGCGATATTAAATGGTACACAGCTTCGAGACAGAGTGATGGAAGCTATGAAGCAGAAGTCAACATTAAAAATCACAAGTATCATGCAGGAACTTATACTGCACATATTTATTTCAAGGATATCACAGGAGATATGAATTTTGAAGGAAGTACCTCGTGTGAGATGCTGTTTAAAGCGGGGGATCTGAGTGTCAAAGATACAGATGGAACACAGAAGAGATATCAGGCTTCCATAAAAAATGCAGAGATTCCGGGTGGAGCAAAGGAAATCTGTTTTGCAGTTTGGAGTGAGACTGGCGGACAGGATGATATTGTCTGGTACACTGCAAAAAACGGTACTGCAAATATTGAGATCAAGAATCATAAAACAGCAGGAAAATATAATGTTCATGCGTATGCAGTTGCGCCAAACGGAGATATGATCTTCCTGAAAGGAACAACATTTAATGTAGATGCCATGCCAGGCGCAAGTTCCGTGCAGGCGAGCAATATTGATGGAGAAAAGGGAACTTTTAACGTAAAGATTTCCGATATTTTGGCGCCGGCAGGGGTTTCCAAGGTGGAAGTTCCGGTCTGGTGTGCAGGAGATCAGAGTGATATCAAATGGTATACTGCGAACAAAAACTCAGATGGCACATATTCTGTAGATGTCGAGGTGAAAAATCATAAAAATCACTTTGGCACGTATCAGGTACATGCCTATGTAACAATGGAAAATGGGATTCGGGGATTTGTTGGAGCTACAACTGCATCCATCAGTGCGAAAAATTATATTGCAGTAGAGACGATAGATGCCTCCACTGTGAAGGTTACCGTGTACAATCCGAATAGTGGAAATGTAGAGAGTGTAGAATTTCCTACATGGAGTGAGACTGGCGGGCAGGATGATATTGTCTGGTATCAGGGAACAAGAAATGGAGATGGCAGCTGGTCAGCAACGATTTCTGCAGATAAACATCAGGATGGCGGAAAGTTTATCACTCATGTGTATGCGAATTATCAGGGACAAAAGATCGGAATCGGAGCTGTGTCCTACAATCTGGTATCAGGTGCGGCTGCAAGAGTAAACAAGCACGTCAATAATATTTATAATCAGGTTGGAAGGGATCTGAATGCGTGCTACTGGTGGTGCGTGAACAATCTCAGTTATCAGACTCTGCCGATTCATGTAACACCTCCGGCAGGATATACAAGAGATCAGTGGTATTCCATTATGGCATTTGAGCAGCACAGAGGAAACTGCTTTGTGTATGCGGCGGCATTTTATCAGCTTGCCAAAGGCCTTGGATATGACGCGCAGTATGTAGAGGGACAGGTTGGAATGGCAGCAGGAGGGTACGGTCCTCATGGATGGGTGATTATCCGCATGAATGGAGCATCCTACATTTGCGATCCGGAAGCACAGGATGAAATAGGAAGATACAATTTCTATATGCAGCCGGTCGGAAATACCGTACTGCAATATAAGTGGTAGCGAGGGTATTTTATGGTTTTTAGTTCGATGACATTTTTATGCGTGTTTTTCCCGGTTGTATTTGCGTTGTATTATATACTGCCGGGGCTGCGGACAAGAAACGTATTGCTGATCCTGGCGAGCTTATTGTTTTATGCATATGGAGAACCGGCCTATGTGCTGCTGATGATTTTCAGCATCGTAATGAACTACTTCTTTGGAAGAATGATGAATACAAGAAATGCAGGGCTGCGAAAAGCAGCCCTGTTGATCGCAGTAGTCATTAATATCGGGCTGCTGGTCGTATTTAAATATACAGACATGATCCTAAGGACGATCAATCAGCTTGCGGGTACACAGATCCCAATGACAGAAATTGCATTGCCGATTGGGATTTCATTTTTCACGTTCCAGGCGCTTTCCTATGTGATTGATGTCTACAGAGACGAAGTACAGTCGCAGAAAAGTGTATTCAATGTGATGCTGTATGTTTCATTTTTTCCACAGCTGATCGCCGGTCCGATCGTAAAATACCACGATATTCAGAAGCAGATTGAAACGCGTAAAACGGATGTTCAGGAAATTGCAGAAGGCTTCCGGAGATTTACGATAGGACTGGCAAAGAAAGTGTTGATTTCAAATACGGTCGCAATTGCAGCGGACGGTGTGTTCAATTCTCAGATCGGGGAGATCAACATCGTGGCAGCATGGATCGGAGCGATTTCTTATATGCTTCAGATTTATTATGATTTCAGCGGATACAGTGATATGGCAATCGGAATGGGGCATATGTTTGGATTTCATTTCCAGGAGAACTTCAACTATCCTTATATTTCAGCAAGCATCAAGGAGTTCTGGAGAAGATGGCATATTTCTCTTTCCACATGGTTTAAAGAATATCTGTACATCCCTCTCGGGGGAAACAGAAAAGGAAAGCTTAGGACCTGTGTCAATAAAATGGTTGTATTCTCAGCGACAGGATTGTGGCATGGAGCAAGCTGGACTTTTGTTTTGTGGGGAGTCTGGCACGGTGTATTTTCCCTGATCGAAGAGTTTCTTCCGATCCGAAAGCTTCCTGGATTTTTCAGACATGTTTATGCGATGCTTGTCGTGTGTATCGGATTTGTGATGTTTCGGGCAGACACATTTGGCGAGGGAATCCAGATGATAGGAACCATGTTTACCGGCTGGAATTTCGACAGTGCTTCTATGCAGGTGGCTGTTTACTGGCTGAATCCGTTTTATCTGGTGATGCTGTTTGTGGGAATTCTCGGATGTATGCCGATCCTGCCGGGCATTCACGCATTTATGGAAAGAGGAGCGGCCGTAAAACGAATCGTTGTTCCATTTAGTTATGTGGGAAGTGTGCTGCTTCTTTTGCTCAGTATGATGAGTCTGTCCAGTGGTACTTATAACCCATTTATCTATTTCAGGTTTTAGGAGGCTGGCAGCATGAAGAAGAGATATTTGATCTATATTATTTTCGTATGGGTAATTCTGATGATTCCGTTTGCAGGAATGACATTCTGGCCGACGACGACAACTTCAGAGAATACCGAACTGGCAAAATGGCCGAAGTGGAAAGAGGATGGGACATGGAATCAGGATTACCTTGAAGAAGCGGGAGAATACTTTGAGGATCATTTCGCATTCCGACAATACTTTGTGACGGCCAATGCTCTTTTAAAGGGAAATGTGTTTCAGACAGGTGCAACGGATCAGGTGATTGTGGGAAAGGATGACTGGCTCTATTTTGGAGGAACTGTCAATGACTACAGAGGCAGAAATTTGTTGTCTGAAAGGGAAATGTATAATGTGATCCATAACATCACACTGATGCAGAATCATGTGCAGCAGAATGGAAGCCAGTTCGTTCTGATGGTCATTCCGAATAAAAATACACTGTATGACGAGGCGATGCCGTATTACGTCAAGCCAGGCGATACGAGCAATCTGGAACGTCTGACAGAGCTTTTGACAGAGCGGGGAGTAGAATTTATAGATGTAAAAGAGTTGTTCCAGAATGAAGAGGAAGTGTTATATTTCCATCGAGATTCTCACTGGAATAACAAAGGAGCAGTGCTTGCGTACAATGCTCTGATGGAGAAGCTGGGACGGGAACACGAGACGTATTTAAATGTTCCGTATGAACTGGAGAAGAGTCATGTCGGTGATATTGACGAGATGTTGTATCCGTTCGGGTTTGAGTTGGAGGAGGAATATGTTTACGACAAGGAGTTCTCTTTTGACTATGTCAATGAAGTGAAAGACAATATGGATGCCTGGATACAGACGAACAACCCACAGAAAGACGGAAGTATGCTGATGTACCGAGATTCGTTTGGAGAGAGTCTGCTTCCATTTGTAGCGGATGAGATTGGACAGGGATATTTTTCCAGACTGGTACCGTATAATCTTACACAGATAGAAGAACTGCATCCGCAGTATGTGGTGATTGAAAAAGTAGAACGTAATATTCAGGATTTTGCAAAAAGGATTCCAATCATGGAAGGGGCGTTAACAGAGAATCGGATGGCGCCGGAGGTGAAGACAAAATCATCCATAGAGGCGAAAAAAGAGGGTTCTTATCTTTCGGTGGAAGGAAAGATTGAAGAGAAATATCTGGAAGATAATTCGGACATTTATGTTGCAGTGCGTGACATGGCAACTCAGGAGACCAGAACCTATCAGGCATTTTATAAGATCACAGAGGATGGGAAAGGCAACGGATATAAGCTTTATCTGAAGGGCACAAGTGTGCCTCAGGGAGAGTTTCACATCAGTGTGATCACAGAAAACAGCGGACAAGCAAAGATTGTAGCATCAAAAGATATTAAATGGGAATAAAAGGAGAAAACGATGAAAAAGAAGATAGTGGCAATGCTGTTGATCGCATGTATGAGCATCAGTGCGGCAGCTTGCGGAAAGAGTGAGGAACCAAAGGAAAAGGTGAAGACTGAAGCACAGAAAGAAACGAAAGAGAAAAAAGAGTATCAGAAGATCGGTGTGGAGTCAGCGGAAGCATTTGATGTGCTGGTGAAAAACAGTGTAGGAGCAGATATTACGGGAATCACAGTCAAGACAACAGCTCAGACAGAATATCCGGCTAACATGATGAAATCTGGTGAAGTCTGGAAAAACGGAGATATGGTCGAGCTGTTCTATACACCGGACACATCAGCAGCTCCTGCCGCGGAGACGGATAAAGCAATCAATGTCGGATATAGTGTACAGTTGACGTTGGCGGATGGACGAGTGATCGAGTTGACTTCCTTTGGTTTTGAGGATATAAAGAAGGAAGCAGAGCTTTGTTTTGAGGATGAGGTTGGATTTGTAAAATATGTAAGCAAAGCATCCGGAGATGAGATGAGCACAAAAGAGCAGGAAATCAATGTGAAAGCACAGAAAGAAGCGCAGGCAGCGGCAGAAGCAGAGGCCGCTCAGGCAGCAGCAGAAGCGCAGGCAGCAGCAGAAGCGCAGGCAGCGGCAGAAGCGCAGGCAGCGGCAGAAGCGCAGGCAGCGGCAGAAGCAGCGGCTCAGGCGGCAGCGCAGCAGGAATACGTTCCGGAATACACAGCTCCATCTGATCAGGGAACAACAGAGGTTGCCCCTCCGCAAAATACAGGCGGCAGCTGCCTTGGCGGTGTGGTGATCAACTAAGCAGGAAAAGTTCTTTTCTTTTTCTTGCCCTCATAAAAAAAGTATAGTAAGATACCCTCAGAGGAGTTGATGAATTATGTTATACTGGATTATTATCGGGGTATTGATCGTAGGGATCATTGCGGTAATTTTCTTTACAGTTTCAAAATTATTGAAAGAGAAAAAAGACTATAATCAGTTTGAACGCAGATATCATTCACGGGAAGACGATTATGATGATGACTACGATGACGATGACGACGAAGAGGATGATTATGAACCAGAGCCAAGACGCCGTCCGGCGGGACAGCAGTCAGAATGCCGTACATCTTCAGCACCGGCGAAGCGCCGCTGGAAGATTGTGCTGGAGGATGTGGACCAGCAGGATCAGTACAGTTTTATCTTCTATGATTCATTGGGAATCGGAAGAGTCAGTGCATCGTCAGATTATGACAAGTTTCTTTCATTACCGGAAGATCTGAGAGTGTCAAAGGTGCATTGTGCAATCATCCGAAGCGGTGACAAATTGTATTTGAGAGATGAAGGTTCAAAAAATCATACATATTTGAATGGAAAACAGATTCATAAGCCAATCGTGATCCAGAAAGAAGATGTGATCACGGTCGGGGAGACCAGACTGGAAGTTGTAAAAATTCTGCGGGAGACAAGATAATCCCGCAGAATTTTTTTGCAATTCCCTCTTTAACATGCTAAAATGATAAACAGTTAGTGAAATTATTGGAAAGACAAAGGAGGTTACCATGATTAAATTATATGATAACGGTGTGTACTTGTTAAACGGCACAGAAATCCTGGAAGATACGGGAAATGTGTCACTTCCTGTCTCGAAAGAAGAGGCTGCAAAGAATACGATTGCCTATGGAATCCTGGACAGTCATAATACTTCAGGCAATATGGAACGCCTGCAGATTAAATTTGATAAATTGACATCCCACGATATTACGTTTGTGGGAATTATTCAGACTGCAAGAGCTTCTGGATTGGAAAAATTTCCGGTACCGTATGTTTTGACAAACTGTCATAACAGTCTCTGTGCGGTTGGTGGAACGATCAATGAGGATGACCATATGTTTGGGCTTACCTGTGCGAAAAAGTACGGTGGTGTGTATGTTCCGCCTCATCAGGCAGTCATCCATCAGTTTGCAAGAGAGGTTCTTGCAGAGTGCGGCAAGATGATCCTTGGTTCTGACAGCCATACCCGCTACGGAGCATTGGGAACCATGGCAATGGGAGAAGGCGGACCGGAGCTTGTAAAACAGCTTTTGAATAAGACATATGACATCAAGAAACCAGAAGTGATCGGAATCTATCTAGATGGAGAACCGGCAAAAGGAGTCGGCCCACAGGACGTTGCACTGGCGATCATTGGAGCCACATTTGCAAATGGCTATGTAAATAACAAAGTCATGGAATTTGTGGGACCTGGAGTTTCCAAATTAAGTGCAGACTACCGAATTGGAATCGATGTTATGACAACAGAGACAACCTGTCTGTCTTCTATCTGGAAAACAGATGAAAAGATCCAGGAATTCTATGAGATCCATGGAAGAAGCGAGGGATACAAGGAGCTGAATCCGGGAGCAGTGACTTACTATGATGGAATGGTTTATGTTAATATGAGCGAGATCAAGCCAATGATCGCGATGCCATTCCACCCAAGCAATGTATATACGATCGATGAAGTGAATGCAAATCTGGCAGATATCCTCCATGAAGTGGAGAAAAAAGCTCTGATCAGTCTGGACGGAGCAGTGGATTATTCTCTTCAGAGCAAGATCGTGAACGGAAAACTCTATGTTGATCAGGGAATCATCGCGGGATGTGCAGGTGGTGGATTTGAAAATATCTGTGCAGCAGCGGATATTATAAAAGGAAGAAACATCGGTGCGGATGAGTTTACATTCAGTGTATATCCGGCAAGTACACCGATTTATATGGAACTTGTGAAAAATGGAGCAATCGCAGATCTGATGGAAGCAGGAACAGTTGTAAAGACTGCATTCTGCGGACCATGTTTTGGCGCTGGAGATACTCCTGCAAATAATGCATTCTCTATCCGTCATACAACAAGAAACTTCCCGAACAGAGAAGGTTCCAAGCTCCAGAACGGTCAGATTTCTTCTGTTGCACTGATGGATGCCCGTTCAATTGCGGCAACGGCGGCAAACAAAGGATTCCTGACACCGGCGACAGCAATGGATGTCGAGTACAAGGGACAGAAATATCACTTTGATCAGAATATTTACGCAAACCGCGTCTTCGACAGCAAAGGTGTGGCAGATCCGGGCGTAGAGATCAAGTTTGGACCAAATATCAAGGACTGGCCGGAAATGTCAGCGCTTCCACAGAATCTGGTGCTCAAAGTAGTATCTGAGATTCACGATCCGGTTACCACAACGGATGAATTGATCCCATCCGGTGAGACATCCTCTTATCGTTCAAACCCGCTGGGATTGGCAGAGTTTGCACTTTCCAGAAAAGATCCTGCTTATGTGGGACGTGCAAAAGAAGTACAGGCTGCACAGAAAGCGATTGAAGCAGGTAAGTGCCCTCTGGAAGTATTGGAAGAGTTAAAACCTGTAATGGAAAAAATCCAGAAGCAGTTCCCTCAGGTCGGAGAAGGAAATCTGGGAGTTGGAAGTACGATTTTTGCAGTAAAACCAGGAGATGGTTCCGCTCGTGAACAGGCTGCATCCTGCCAGAAAGTATTGGGTGGATGGGCGAATATTGCCAATGAGTATGCAACAAAACGTTACCGCTCGAACCTGATTAACTGGGGAATGCTGCCGCTTTTGACAAAGGAAGATGACAAAGCACTTTCCTTTAAGAATGATGATTACATCTTTATTCCAGATGTAAGAGATGCTGTGGCAGAAAAAGCAGATGTGATCAAGGCATATGTCGTAGGAGACGAGTTAAAAGAAGTAGAGTTTTATCTGGGTGATCTGACAGACGCAGAGAGAGAGATCATTTTAAAAGGATGTCTGATCAATTACTATAGAGGATAAGAGCCAGACAAACGAAAAATCAGGGAGAAATAAAAATCTTCCTGATTTTTTTATTTTCCATGCAACAAAACATCATTTGAGAGACTCTTATATATGACAGACAAGCAATGGTGTGAACAGCAAAATAAATGAAAAAGAAAGAGAGGGGATGCGGATGTACAATTATCAAAAAAGTGCGGAAGCAGTTCTGATACAGCGTGCAAAGCGTGGGGATATCAAGGCATTTTCAGAGTTGTATTCCAGAATCTATGTAGAGCTTTATAGATTTGCTTTGTATACGCTGAAGCATCCGCAGGAAGCGGAAGATGCAGTTAGTGATACAGTGATGGCAGCCTATGAAAAGATATCCGGTTTGAAAAAAGAGGAGTCTTTTAGAAGCTGGATCTTTACCATTTTAAGTAATCATTGTAAGAGCCAGTTTCAAAAGCGAAGACAAGCCGATGAGCTGGATGAGGATTATCCGGCGGAGGAATCCGATTATTCTGTTTCGCAGGATGTAAAACGTGCATTCTGGAATCTGGATGAGGAAGAACGTCTGATTGTTTCATTTTCGGTATTTGGAGGTTATCAAAGCGATGAGATTGGCCAGATGCTTAAGATGAATCCGACAACGGTTCGTTCCAGAAAAAAGAGAGCCCTGGAGAAGATGCGAGTGGTTCTTCAGGGAGTGGAGGTATAAGGATGGAAAATAAAAGAGACAGACATTTTACAGAAGAGGAAATAAAAGACAAGATCATGCAGTCAGCAGAGGGGATGGAAGTGCCTGATTCTTTAAAACCTGAGAATATTGAAAAGAAACTGGCACAGAAAAAGAAAAAACGGACACCGGTTTATGGAATTGTGGCAGCAGCGGCATGCTGTTGTATTGTAGTCGGAGCAGTGGCATTTTCCGGACGTGGAATGATGCAGGACAAGGAAGCACAAAAGGCAGCGGAAAAGACTGCGGACGATACAGTCGCTGAGTCGACTGCTGCGTTGGCAAGTGCGAAGGATTATGATCAGATTTACGAGTACGTTCAGGCAGCGGCAGAAGAGGAAGAGATCATGTATGGCACAGGGGGAGCTGATGGAGCGGCTCTTTATACAGGGGAGAAAGCAGTCGCTGATCAGGCTGTATCACATTCCGATACGAATGTGCGGACAGAGGGGGTCGGTGAAGGTGATATCGTCAAGACAGACGGAAAGTATCTGTATATCATGAGCATGGATAAGGTGCAGATCCTGAATATTGAATCTGAAGAGATGAAGCAAGCAGGAACCATTTCCATGGATGCGAATGATTATCTGATCGAGATTTATTTAAAAGATGACAAACTGGTGTGTGTGTATGCAAGAACAACGGATAAGACAGACAGTCAGGGAGTGATTCGAAGTGTGCCATATACGGTAGCGGAGACGTTTGATGTGAGTGATCCGGCAAATCCGAAATCATTGGGTGAGATGTCGCAGAGCGGAAGTTTCCATACTATGCGTGTATCAGGGGATTATATGTATCTGCTTAGTACGTTTTATGCGGATATTTCCGGACCAAAGGACGATATCAGCAGTTATGTACCGGAAGTACAGGGAAAATTGATAGAAAGTAATTATATTTTACTTCCGCAGCAGGAAAAAGGAAGAGTCTATACTGTGGTGACTTCCTTCAGTCTGAAAGATCCGACAAAGCAGACCGATCATCTGGCATTTTTTGGAGATGGCAGTCAGTGCTATGTAAGTGAGAATAATATTTATGTGTATGACACAATCTATGACGCAAAAGTTTCTCCGGTGACACAGACTGAGATCCGGAAAGTCTCTTATAAAGACGGAAAACTGGATGGAACAGGGCAGGTTGTGATCGACGGTGTGATCAATGATTCTTTCAGCATTGATGAATATGAGGGATATCTGCGGGTTGTAACCACGATCCGGGAAAATGACGATACATCCGGAGGCGTGAATCCATTGCTTCGAATTGACGGAGCTTCTGATGTATCCAGCCAGCCGGCAGATTCGACAAATGCCCTTTATGTTTTAAATAAAGATCTGAAAGAAGTAGGAAAACTGGAGAATCTGGCAGAGGGAGAGCAGGTATATTCCGCAAGGTTTATGCAAGAGAGCTGCTACTTTGTAACATATAAGCAGGTGGATCCACTCTTTTCCGTAGATTTGTCTGATCCGAAAAAGCCAAAAGTACTGGGCGAACTGAAGATACCGGGATTTTCTGATTATCTGCATCCGTATGGAGACGAGCTGCTTCTTGGAATTGGAATGGATGTGGAGGAAGATGGAGCAACCGTCAATGGAGTGAAGTTGTCCATGTTTGACATTTCCGATCCAAAAGATGTAAAAGAAGTCCATAAAACTGTGCTTGAGGAATGTTATTCTACCGATGTATCTTATAATTACCGGGCAGCATTTGTAGATGTGGAAAAGAATCTGATTGGATTTCCGGGATATCAGGAGCAGCAGGAGTACTACATTTATTCCTATGATAAAGAAAAAGGATTTACTTGTGTATTTGAGAAAAAGCTGAGCGGATCTTCAGAAGTGAGAGGCTTGTACGCGGGAGATAAATTTTATCTGGTGACAGAAGGTACGGTAGAGTCTTATCGATTGGACAATTTTGAAAAAGTGGATGATGTGGTGTTGTAAGAGAAGATAATTTCAAAGACCAGATATCAAGGTATACTTGCTGTACTTGATATCTGGTCTTTTATGTATGAAATTTTTTAGAGGATCTTTATGAAAATTTCATTGTATCCTCAAAAAATTTCAAGTATAATAAAATTCATCTTGAAAGGAATCCCTTTCAATTTTCAAATATGGCAGAGAGACTGCCATTCAAAAATTATTCCCAGATAAAGAGCAAAGAGATGGATAAAAGAAGTTATTGATCGGGGTGAACAATAACCAAAGATCGGGAGTTTGTCTGTATTTGCGATTGTGAAACATCGCGTCAAAGGATATAATAAAATCAGAAATACAAGTACATGCTCATCGAAATATTTTAAATTCCATCAGAACAAAGGAGGAGCATGTATGGAGAATAAAAAACCAACACAATTTTTAATGAAGCCAAAGGTAGATTTCTGTTTTAAAGAACTGATGGAAGACGAAGAGGTACGTAACGCATTTCTGGCAGCAGTACTTGGGATCAATCTGGAGGAAATCAATGAGAGTAAGATTTTGCCGTCCCATTTGTGTCAGAAGGATAAAGACGATAAGCTGGGGATTCTGAATTTTATAATGTTTGATGATGAAGAATATTATTCCCGTTTTCATTTCTGGTCAGATAAGGGCAGGAAGTTGTATAGTGATAAATTTGAGATTCATACACTGGAACTTCCGAAGCTGGCAAAACATGATTATCCCGAGACAGAGCTGCTGAAATGGCTTCAGTTCATCAATGCAGAGACAGAGGAGGAATTTGAAATGGCAGCAGAAAAAAGTGAATACATTAAGAAGGCATATGAGGATCTGAATCGGATCAGCGCAGATGAGGAAAAGCGTCTGGAATATGAGGAGAGAGAGCGTGCGATTCGGGATCACCAGTATTTTTCCACGGTTTATAAAAACACCGGTCTAAAAGAGGGACGACGTGAAGGCAGACAAGAAGGCATACAGGCTGTTGTGGAGCTGCTTCAGGAAATGGAACTGGAAAAAGAAGTGATATGTGGAAAAGTTCAGGAAAAGTTTCAGATTTCTTCAGAGGAGGCAGCACAGGAAGTGGAAAAATATTGGAAGTAGGGCCAATGGGTGACTGGGGATGCTTTTTTGAATATCCACATAAAATGTTCCAGGCTTTCATATCCAACCAGTTCGCAGATTGCAGGGATTGAGTTATCTGAATTTCCCGGGAATGCAGAAACAGGTCAATTATGCAGAAGGAATTTTTGTAGGATTGTTGTGGTCAAGCATTTTTGTAACACTTATGGCTAATAAAATCGGTGGATTGCAGTTTGGAATCTATCGGAACTGTCAGATTTCATCAAGGGTGTTTCACACCGCTGTCGCAGCTTTGCCCTTGAC
>SKEZ01001146.1_pt1 | contig 15721 bp, 12 predicted proteins | sample 4843881 | NCBI WGS metagenome assembly SKEZ01 (sample SAMN11008796, study PRJNA524170) | human gut metagenome | isolation source: fecal sample from pouch patient p1, p46 | place: Israel: Tel-Aviv | reverse complement strand
CATATCACATTTTTACAGGGGAAAAACAGAAATACATGTGGAGTGTACGACGACTGGATTTTGCTTGGATATGGATGAAAAACAGGGAGTATTCGATTGCTTTTCATATTAACCCAGCTTTCTTTTTCATGGAAGCCGGGGTACATAGATCGTGCCGGATGTGATACGGGTATTCTGACAAAATAGTTGACAAAATGGCGACAATATGCTAACGTATACGACTGCGCATTCGCACGAAAGGAAAATATATGGAAACAGTAAGATTTGATGAATTAGATTTATATCCACAGGTACTCCGTGCTATCAAAGAGATGGGTTTTGAAGAGGCGACTCCGATCCAGAGTCAGGCGATCCCGGTTGTGATGTCAGGAGTTGATGTGATCGGACAGGCACAGACAGGAACCGGAAAGACAGCATCTTTTGGTATCCCGGTGCTTCACAAAGTAGACCCAAATAATAAAAAGACACAGGTGATCATCCTTTCACCAACCAGAGAGCTTGCGATCCAGGTGTCGGAAGAAATCCGTAAATTAAGCAAATATATGCATGGCGTGAAAATCCTTCCGGTATACGGCGGACAGGATATCAACCGTCAGATCAAGGCATTAAAAGGCGGTGCACAGATCATTATCGGTACACCGGGACGTGTCATGGATCATCTCCGCAGAAAAACGATCCGCTGCGAGGCAGTCAATACGATTGTTTTAGACGAAGCGGACGAGATGCTGAACATGGGATTTACGGAAAGTATCAACGCTATTCTTGCCGATGTTCCGAATGAGCGTAACACATTGCTTTTCTCGGCAACGATGAGCCCGGAAATCGCGCGTATTTCAAAAAATTACCTGCAGAACGCAAAGGAAATCACGATTGGTCGTAAAAACGAAAGTACCAGCAACGTAAAGCACGTTGCCTATACCGTTCATGCTAAAGATAAGTATGAAGCACTGAAGCGTATCGTAGACTATTATCCGCAAATTTACGGTATCATTTTCTGCCGCACACGTAAGGAAACACAAGAAATTGCAGATAAACTGATGCAGGAAGGTTATAATGCCGACTCATTGCACGGTGAATTGTCACAGGCACAACGTGACGCCGTGATGCAGAAATTCCGTATCCGTAACCTGCAACTGCTCGTTGCTACGGACGTAGCTGCCCGCGGGCTGGACGTGGACGACCTGACACACGTCATCAATTACGGATTGCCGGATGATACGGAAAGCTATACTCACCGTAGCGGACGTACAGGACGTGCCGGCAAGACAGGTACTTCTATCGCCATTATCAACCTGCGTGAGAAAGGGAAAATGCGTGAAATTGAACGTATTATCGGCAAGAAGTTTATTCCCGGAGAAATGCCGACGGCAGCAGGAATTTGCCAGAAACAGTTACTTAAAGTAATTGACGACCTCGAGAAAGTAAAAGTAAACGAAGAGGAGATTTCTGAATTCATGCCCGATATTTACCGTAAGCTAGAATGGTTAAGTAAGGAAGACTTGATTAAACGAATGGTTTCTCACGAATTTAACCGCTTTGCCGAATATTACCGCAACCGCGCAGAGATAGAAGTACCGACCGATAGCCGTGGCGAACGTACCGGAAGAGGTGACCGAAAAGAAGGTGGTTTCGAAAAAAGAAGCCGGAAAGCTGCTCCGGGCTTCAACCGTTTATTCATTAACTTGGGCAAAACGGACAGTTTCTTCCCCAGTGACCTCATCGGCTTGCTGAATAGCAATACACGTGGACGCATTGAATTAGGACGTATCGACTTAATGCAGAACTTCTCTTTCTTTGAAGTTCCCGAAAAAGAGGCTATCAATGTCGTAAAAGCTCTAAGCCGTGCGAAATGGAACGGACGGAAAGTCGTAGTAGAAGTATCTAGTGAAGAAGGCGGAAAAGGACATGAAAACGGTTCAAGTGAACGCAAAGGCGGAAAACGATTCGGCAAAGGAGAAGATCGCACTCCACGCTACGACAATAAAGATAGAAAAACAAAAGATGCTTCTACCAAAGGTCCAAAATCCGGCAAAAAAGAAAAACCGAGTCGTGCAGAACGAGGCTATTCGGATGCTCGCGGTCCAAAAAAGAAAGACGACTGGCAGGAATTCTTTAAAGACAAAGAACCAGACTTCAGTGAAGAAGGGTGGGCACGCAGAAAACCAAAGAAATAAAAACTTTCAAAGCAAAAACCATAGAATTCCCCTTTTGAGGGAATGGTTCCTTCTTAAAAAAAGTTGTACCAAAAACGTTTACATAACCTTTTATAAGGTGAGTTCAATATAAACTTAATGATTATGCTTCCCTTCCTTTGGAAAGGAAGGAGAAGCATGAGAATGAAGTTATATCAAACTCACCTTATTTTTAATTCTTTTATCAGATTCCCCGCTTTCCCGTATTTCTCGATAATAAAGAGCATATAACGCACATCCACACCGATACACCGTTGTAAATCGGGTTCAAATACAATATCACTGCTCATGGCTTCCCAATTGCCGTCAAACGCCAGACCGAGCAACTCTCCCTTACCGTTGAACATAGCACTGCCGGAGTTTCCTCCTGTTATATCATTGTTGGAGATAAAGCAGACATTCATATCTCCCTGTTCGTTGGCATACCTGCCGAAGTCGCGGGAAGATAATAAAGACAAGAGTTCCGGCTGCACGGCAAAGTCAATGTCTCCGGCATGCTCTTTTACCTTCTCAAAGATACCTTTCACTGTTGTATAATAGCCGTAAGTAGCCCCGTCGAAAGGAGAATAACCACTGACCGTCCCGAAACTGAGCCGCATGGTCGAATTGGCGTCGGGATAGAAATTGCGGTCGGCATACATACGGCGCATGGCATCATTGAATAAGCGCTCTCCCTGTTCGATCTGCTCGGAAGCTTCGGAAATACTCTGGTTCATCTCATAATATTTCACAATCAGGTCAAGACTCAAAGATACGGCAGGGTCTTCAATCAGATTATACGTCGTATCCCGTTCCAGGAAGCGTTTCAAACCTTTAGGCGAGGTTATATTGGATGTTGCATACAAGGAGTCTACATAGGCTTGGATATTCCCGTTATAGAGCGTGTCGATCTTATCGTACATAGCGGGAAGATACTTCTTGTCCACTTTCGTTTGATACTCTTTCAGCATGGCGGCAAAGACTTCCTTGTCAATGGCAGTATCCAGGTTGTCATACTTTTCCAACAGCTTCTTCATACGGCTTACCACTTGCTTTTCTTCCGCCTCAAAGTCGAAGTTCAGAATTTCAAGCGCAAGCTGAACCAATTCAGGACCATTGATAAATGCTTCACCGAAATAAGCCAAGGCACGGTTTATCTCACGACGATTGCCATAATTCAGCTCCAGGGAAGAGAATAAACGGATAAGTTTCTCCCTTTCTTCAGGATGCGCCTGAATCCATTCGCGCAGTGCAGCCTCAGCAGCACGTTTCTTTTCCAGCACTTTCAGGTGTTGGATCGCTTTATTGGTTCCGATACTATTCTTCCAGTAATTAGAGCTTTCATCGTACTTTGAGGCATACTTAATACGGATGTCCGGACGACGGTCCATTTCCCGCTTCCAGATAGCCTGTTTCACTCCACGCACGTCAATCATAGCCTGATTGATGCCGTTCATCATCTCCTCGATACCATACGAAGAGAGATAACGCTCCGTACTCCCCGGATAACCGAGCGTCATACAGAAAGAGCCTTCCTTATATCCTTCCAAAGAGACAGGAGCTACATATTCGGGATGATAGGGCACATTGTCCGGAGAATAATCCGCCGGACCGTTCTGAGTGTTCGCATAGATACGGAATACGCTGAAATCGCCCGTATGACGCGGCCACATCCAGTTGTCCGTATCCCACCCGAACTTACCGACAGAGGAAGGGGGAGCAAATACCAAACGGACATCATTATAATCACGGTAAACAGACAGCCAGAACTCATTTCCCGCATAGTAGGCGTCAACAATACCCGTCAACGTGGAGTCCTTTTCCGATACTTCCATCCCGATTACATTCATCACAGAATCGACTGCCACCCGCCGCTCGGATTCCGTCTTGGCGTGTTTGGCGGCAGACAATACCCGCTTGGTCACATTTTCCGTACGAAGCAGGAAACGGACATATAACTCGGGATTCGGCAGTTCTTCTTCGAGGCTACGGGCCACAAAACCGTCTTTCAGATAATCATGTTCTACCGAAGAATGCTGCTGGATACTACTGAAACCGCAATGATGATTGGTGAACACCAACCCGTCTTCCGATACGACTACTCCCGAACAAAAGCCGCCGAAACTGACAACGGCATCCGCCAGACACGGCTTCTTCGGATTATATAATTTATTTACAGGCATCTGCAAACCAAGTTCTCTCATTACCCGGTCTGTTTGCTTATTCTTCTTAAGATTTCCCAATAGCCACATTCCCTCATCGGCAAAAGCATTCGACAAGCAAAGAGCAAGGACAATAACTGCGGTCAGTCTGAATTTCATGCTATTATTTTTAGATTCTTTATTCGGTAATCAACCTCAACTTTTTCGCCCCTACCCGGGCTTTCAGCCACTCGCTGATTTTCTCTTTCTCCGTATTCGTCGGATGTTTGGCAAACTTCATGACAGCCAGCGTCACCGTATCCGTTTTCATCGAATCTACCCGTACTTCGAGCGAGTGAGCAATGGAAAGCGTAGTGATAGAAGGATAAAGCACCTTCAGTTCCGGCACCAGTGTACGACTCATTTCATCATACGATTTATATTGTTGGAGAGTTGTCTCCAGTTGAGTTATTTTGACTTTCTGTTCCTGAAGCCGTTGTTCGCTGTTCTTGTAGAAGTCTTCCATTACCATGGCACGGATAGAAGACACATCCACCGCTTCGTTGTTCATACCCTGCAATACTATCAGCTTGGTATCTTCAAGTTTATACTCTTTCAGTTTACTGCGGGCTATGGAGATCGAAGCGTCCGGCACTTCCGAGCCGATCAGGACAACACGGACTTCCTTATGTTCATAGCTGACCTTTTTATCAAGCACTTGCGTATTCTCGAATCCCAACTGTTCGTTGATAAACCGGTTGGCCGCCGCTTCATAGAAGGTACTTTTGATAATGCCGAATGTCAGATAAACAGCCGGGCACATCGTCAGAATCACAATCAGGATGATATATTTACGCACCGTCTTTTCACGGTTTTTATCAACGAACTCTTTCCGCTGGAAATGCATCACACGCACACCGATAAAAGTTGCGAGGCTAATGAATACGGAGTTTATGAAGTAGAGGTAAAAGGCTCCCAGAAAATAGATCAGATTACCGGAAGCCAGCCCGTAACCTGCCGTACAAAGCGGCGGCATCAATGCCGTAGCGATAGCGACACCCGGAATCACGTTCCCTTTTTCTTTCGTAGAAAGAGCCACCACACCTGCCAGACCACCGAAAAGTGCGATGAATACGTCATAAATTGTCGGCGATGTGCGGGCCAGCAACTCTGACTGCGAACCGGCAATAGGCGCCAGAAGGAAGAAGATTGTCGCCGTCGTCACACTGAAAGCGGTCGTAATAAGAAAACTCTTTAAAGAACGTTTCATCAGTTCGAAGTCGTTCAAGCCGACAGAAAGCCCTACTCCCATGATAGGCCCCATCAACGGAGAAATCAACATGGCACCGATGATCACGGCGGTAGAGTTCACATTCAAGCCAAGTGACGCCATGAAAATGGCAAAGATAAGAATCCACAGGTTCGCCCCCTTGAACTCCACACCTTTACGGATAGAATCAACTGTTGCCAGTTCATTATCCTTATCCTTTCTCAAATCCAGATATTCGCCTAAAAAGGACTTTATGGCGAATTTATTACGTTCATCTGTCTTCATAAGTTATTTCTTCTTTATAAATCGATTAATAACAGGTAGCTGACTTAACGGCAAATCTTTCTTGACGATGTATGCTACAAACAACAATAAAAGCACAGTACGGAAAGCCAGACGGAGCACAAGATCAGAAATCGGCACTTGTTCGCCAATCACATACAGTACCACAGCAAGCAGGATGTAAAGCCCCAGACTTTTCAAGTCATACTGAATCGGATACTTCTTCTGTCCCATCCAATAGGACAACAGCATAATCACCCCATATCCGGCAACAGAAGCCCACGCAGAAGCAATATAACCATACACAGGCACAAACACAATGTTCATCACCACAATAATGGCACATCCTATCAGTGAGAAATAAGCCCCCCAACGTGTTTCATCCGTCAGTTTATACCAAAAGGAAAGATTGAAATAGATTCCCTTACATATTTCTGCAAGCATCACAACAGCCACTACTCCCAGCCCTTCCCAATATCCTCTTGCCACCAGATAGCGCAACAAATCCAAATAGAACATCACGGCAAGGAAAGCCAACAATGAGAAGATGAGGAAATATTTCATTGCAGCCGCATACATTTTACGATTGTCCCCTTCTCTGTCTTTTCCAAAAACAAAGGGTTCGTATGCATAACGGAAAGCCTGCGTAAACATAGCCATTACCATAGCAATCTTACTGGTAGCCGCATAAATGCCCAACTGGACCAGTCCTTCCTGACGATCCTCGAAAAGAAACGGATAAATCATCTTATCCACCGTCTGATTCAGAATACCGACCAGCCCCAGAATCAACACCGGGAAAGAATATACTACCATTCGTTTTAGCAGTGCCTTGTCCAACTTATAAGCAAAGCCTCTCAATTCAGGAATAAAGAAGAACATCTGCACTGCCGAAATAATCAGATTACTGATGAAAATATAACCTACCAGATAATCCGGATCATAAAACCAGGAAACCGTTGCCGGAAAATGAACATTCAACCACGGACAGAGCAACAGAAAGAACAGATTCAAGCCAATTCCACCGATAATGGAAAGCAATTTAATAGCCGCAAACTTAATCGGTCTTTTCTTATAACGTAAGTAGGCGAAAGGAATGCACTGGAAAGAATCCAAAGCCACCACCATAGCCATCATCGCTATAAACTCGGGATGATTGCCATAATCCAGCAGATTGGCGATCGGTTGCAGGAACAGTAGACAGAGAAGGACGAAAATCAAGGATACCCCTCCTACTGAAAGCAAAGAGTTTGCATACACTTTCATCGGATCTTCCCCTGATTTATTGGCAAAGCGGAAGAAACCCGTTTCCATGCCGCACGTCAATAATACCAGCATGAGGGCCACCCACGCATATACATTCGTCACTACGCCATAGCCGCCGCTCTGTGCAGACATCGCCATGGTATATACGGGCACCAGTAGGTAATTGAGGAAACGCCCCACAATACTGCTCAGCCCATAAATGGCAGTTTCTTTTGCCAATGATTTTAATCCGGCCACTTCTTTTTAATGATTAATGGTTAGTGATTAATGATTAATGAATCACTCGTCGCCAAACAAGGTACGCTGGCTACTATAGAGACTCCGCCCCAAATGCTTGTAGGCAAGCTCCGTCACCTCACGCCCACGGGGGGTACGTTTCAGGAAACCCTCTTTTATCAAGAACGGTTCATAGACTTCCTCTATCGTGCCGGCATCTTCGCCCAAAGCGGTGGCAATGGTGGTCAGTCCCACCGGGCCGCCTTTGAACTTGTCAATGATGGTGCAGAGTATCTTATTATCTATCTCATCCAGACCGTATTTGTCGATATTCAGGGCTTCGAGGGCAAACTGTGCGATTTCCGTATCGATACTCCCCGAACCTTTCACTTGGGCAAAATCGCGTACACGCCGCAGCAATGCATTGGCAATACGCGGTGTGCCACGGCTGCGGCTCGCAATCTCGGCGGCAGCCCTTACGGAGCAAGGCACATCGAGGATGCCGGACGAACGACGGATAATGCCGCTCAACACATCATCATCGTAATATTCCAGATGCAGGTTGATACCGAAACGGGCACGCAACGGAGCTGTCAACAGACCGCTACGCGTGGTAGCTCCCACCAACGTGAAAGGATTCAAATCAATCTGTATGCTTCGGGCAGAAGGGCCTTTGTCTATCATGATGTCTATGCGGTAGTCCTCCATGGCTGAGTACAGATATTCCTCCACTACGGGGCTCAACCGGTGTATTTCGTCGATGAAAAGTACATCATTGGGCTCCAGGCTGGTAAGCACTCCCGCCAAATCCCCCGGCTTGTCGAGTACCGGACCGGAAGTTATCTTGAAACCTACGCCCAGTTCGTTGGCTATGATATTGCTGAGTGTTGTTTTTCCCAATCCGGGAGGGCCGTGAAGCAACACATGGTCCAGCGCCTCGCCACGCAGGCGGGCAGCTTTCACAAATATGCGCAGATTGTCCACCACCTTGTCCTGCCCGCTGAAATCCTCAAAATTCAACGGACGGAGAGCGTTCTCGAAATCACGTTCTCGGCTGGTGACGGGCTGCTGGTTGCGTATATCAAAATCTTCTTGTTCCATACTATCTATCATGTTCCAAACACTGCTTTATTTCCTATTGATTTTTCCACATTACCGTAACAATCCCAACTGTCTGTAGGCTTCTCTGACCTCATCCACAAATTGCCTATATGAAGGAAGCAGATGCAACTTTTCCAATTCCAACCTCGCACCAATGGAAGCATATAGTTCACTAATATCCAAATCCTTCCTATGCCTACGTGTCGTAGTCCGATTAGATTTACCTATGGCTTGTATAATGGTAGCCTTAGGATCAAGATAAAGTTCCGGCATACGATTTATACCCAATTCTTCATCCGACATCCTTGTACCCATTTCCTCTTTTAATAGTTCTTTGTCAGCAAGCATCCATGCTTCTACCATCCTCACTGGAACAATAGGAATCAGACTCTTGCAAATCTCCCCTTTCTTATCAGACAAGAACTCTTTGGCCGGATTTATCTTTTCAGCATAGGCTCTTTTAGTATCCTTACTATCAGCATCTGTATGGACACAAAGTATATCCATACCCATCTCTTCCATTCCTCGACGTGAAGCTTTCTCTACATATTCATTAAAACTAAGTCGCACTTTTTCCACAGTCAAGCATTTCACGTATGGTTCTAAATCATTCTCGCATTCAAAAGCCACATCAATAAAAGTCCTTTCCACCACACTCTGCAAGAAACGTACATCCGTAGGGCCTTCCGTGATTAATCCAATAAATAATTGTCTAGCCATATTACCACTCCTTTAGGGTATTTTCTAAGTACTCCTTAATCATTTGCAAAGAAAGCTTTCGTTCTTGCTCAGAGAAATTGATAGTCAATTGCCCTTCTTTAGGAACTTGTATAATTTTCGAAACATCGAGTTTCACCTTATTGCCCGATGGCAAAGAAAGCACTCTTGATTTCATCTCCGCAAAATGGATGGAAACATTCAAATCATCTTCCCATTTCTGAATTTCACCGACAAAAACGGTAGAATGCGTATTCACAATCACTTGTCTTAAAGGTAGATCATGGTCTTCAAAGTTAGTGGTCAAATCCTTCAATAATTTCGCCATTGATTTTATCCTAAATGGGTGAATGCCATTCTCCGGTTCTTCAAAACAAAGCAAACCGGAGTATTTCATATCGTGTTGCAGGATGCAAAGCGTAAGCAATCGCAACGTACCCTCGGACAACACGCGGGAAGAGTATTTCTTTCCGTCCACATTCTTCAGATAAATGATATACTGCTTGTTTTCTGTATCATCTTCTACAAAGACCTGGGTATAGTTGGGAATAAAACTATTTAATTCACGAGATATCTCTACCAATGAATATTTATCTTCCTGCTGAATCCTAAATAATGCTGCAGCCAGGTTTTTCCCAGAAACACCAATGACATCTTCTCCCGTCCTCTTACTTGTGGGTTGACGTAAATCCTCCGGGTTCAACTGTAAGAAACGCCAACTGATCATTTCCTGCTTCACGGCCAGAATATGGCGGAAATCAACAGAATCAATGCTGCTCAATACCGTACGCGTAGCATTTCTCAGGGGAAAACTTCGCTTGTTACCTCCACCACCATCTTGAGGAACAAATACCGTAGGCAATTCATTTTGCTCTTGTGTATAGATATAAGGTTGACCACGTTTCCCTGTAATTACTTTAGGTCTCCAAAATTCTATTTGTTCTTTAGGCAAAAGTTTTATCCATTTGTCTTCTTGATGTTTCAATGTAGCCAAATGTTCATAAACAACTTCTAAATCATCAATACCACTGGAGTTTACAAAGCGATGTATTTTTAGTTCATAACGCAACCTCGTATATTTCAATCTTGCAGTAGCTCCCCAAGCATCAGTCACTTCACGATTTACCAGCACTTCCACACAAAACTCCATTTCATCGGCATAAGCATGTTCATCATACTGAGTGAATAGTTCAAACAAATCACCTCTTTGCCCTTCTCTGAATGCTGTATGTATTTTGTCCACTTCAGCCAAGCGTGACAACAGATTCAATGCATCAAACAAGTTACTCTTCCCAGCAGCATTTGTTCCTGCAACAATGGTCAAAGGGGTAAACTCCATTTCAAAATTATGAAATGACTTAAAACCATTTATTTTAAGATAAGTAATCATAGGGATATTCCTTTTGTTTCCTGCAAAATAACGAATTTATTTTGAGATAGCACTCATCCCCTTTCTTTTTTCACATAAGTAAAAGGCGTATGACATACCTGGTACGCTCCATACAACGGAATATTATGCTGCCCGGAGGCAAATTACAGAAAAAACGATAGAAGTAGCAAGATATATACTTGAAATATATTTGCAGGCTCACACTTTCTTCCTACATTTGTGCAGAATAACCAGCCATTTACTGACAGCAAGCCGAATCTCCCCCCTGCTGAAAGCACAATGCATAGAACACGCTACTTATGAAAGAAGAAATATCCTTTACCCAAGTCCCCTTCGACTACCCCTTATGCCTCAACGGGCAATGCCCCAAGGCTGCCACCTGCCTCCGCCAGCTCGCCATGCAGAGCATGCCTACCGAAAAGGATTACTGGAAAATCATCAGCCCCAAACGCCTTGCCACCGTCAAAGGGGAATGCCCCTTCTACCGCTCCAGTCAGAAGGCGCGTTACGCCAAAGGCTTCATGAACATGCTGAACAGCCTACCCTACAACAAGCGGGGAATCGCCATCGCCAACCTGATAGCCGGCTTCGGCCAACGCACCTACTACCGCGCCCGCAAAGGCGAACGCCTGCTGCTCCCCGAAGAGCAACAATCCGTACTGAACGTCTTCAGACATCTGGATGCCGGCATGGCTACAGAATTTGATAGTTACGCAGAAGGCTACCTTTGGTAACACACTGACCATCAGAGACTAATTTTGCCAACTCTTTGCCTCACCTTTGGCAAAACTTTGCCATGCCTATGGCAAAAGTTTGCCAACGCGGTGGCAAAGTCTTGCCAATAAGGTGGCAAAAACTTGTCAACTTGTTGGCAAGAAGAGCAAAATACAGTTTAACGATTTTCATTCCCCATCAGCGCTTCATAAACTCCTTGCGCTCCTCCTCTGGAAACTTCTCTATGGCATAGCGCAACATCGTTCGCGGCATCGTCCTGCAATGCTTCTCCAAGAATTGCACCAGCAAGTCCTTGTCCCGCTTACCCATCTCCCGGAGCATCCATCCTACCGCCTTTTGCATCAAGTCATGCTTATGATGGAGCAGCCGTTCCGAAAGGGCTAATATATCGATGAAATCACCATTTTTGATAAGTGTATAGGTAGATACCACGGCAATGCGCTGGTTCCAAAGCAGCGGACTATCCGCCAGCCGGTAGAGGTCTTTGCGAGGTTTGTCTTTCAGATATTCGCCCACAATGCCGGGGGCAGACAAATCGACCAAATCCCAATTATTGATACGGGCTGTCTGCGAAAGGTAAAAGTCATAAATCTCCTTTTTCCCCTTTTCATCGCTCTTTTTGAACCGCTCCACCAACATCAGCAAGGCACAAAGGCGACACTCGTGCCATTCACTCTGAAGCAAGGCTGCCATTACCCCGAAAGGTTCGTGCTTGTGCTGCTTTGCCACCTGCCGGGTGTTGGGTACCACCACTCCCAGAAACTTATCCCCCTCGCCATACTGCCCCTTTCCGGTCTTGAAGAAACGGGGAAGATACTCCCTTTTCACCGGGTCGATATACGCCTCCAATTCCTGCTGAATCTGTACCGAGATGCACGCCACTTCTTCTGCCGAAAGCACACGTTCGCACAAGACGGTTTCCACTGCTTCATTCTTCTTTTTCATCCTTCTCTCATTTGATTTACACGGATTTGAATTCATCCACCAATGGACAAAAATACAACATTTATATAGAAACTATGGAAAGTTATCTTTAATTTTGCAACCGGTATGTCCAATCCTTAAAACCGTACGACATGTATAAAGCTGTTTTGGGAGCAATCTGCTGCCTTTCTTTCGCACTATCCTTACATGCACAATCTCCACAAGAAAAGGGGTTGCAAAGCATCAGCCGCACTTCAGCCAAGGCTATTGTCGGCTTTCTGGCCGATGATGAGCTGCAAGGACGCGAAGCAGGCATGCACGGTTCACGACTGGCTGCCCGCTATCTGGCATCCTGCCTGAAAGAAGCCGGCATTGCCCCGCTGGAAAAGGACAATTATTACCAGCCCTTCGAGGCTTACAACAAGGAACGCCAACAACGGGGACGGTGGCAAGTGCATCCCGACTCCATCGCCATCCTTAAACAAGGCGTCCACCGCATCCTGCAGATGAGTAATGTATTGGGAACCATCCCGGGAGAACGACCGGATGAATATGTCATCGTAGGTGCCCACTTCGACCATCTGGGTGTGGACGAGACGCTGGCAAACGACCGGATATACAACGGTGCAGACGACAATGCCTCCGGTGTCTCTGCCGTCCTGCAGATAGCCCGTGCATTTCTTGCCACCGGACAGAAGCCTCTGCGCACGGTCATCTTTGCCTTTTGGGATGGGGAAGAAAAGGGATTGCTCGGCTCAAAATACTTTGTACAAAGCTGTCCTTTCATCAGCCAGGTGAAAGGTTATCTCAATTTCGACATGATAGGCCGTAACAATAAGCCCGAGCAGCCTCAACACGTTGTCTACTTCTACACCGCCGCCCACCCCGTATTCGGCGACTGGCTGAAGCAGGACATTGCACGCTACAGCTTGCGCCTGCAACCGGACTACCGCGCCTGGGACCGCCCCACGGGAGGAAGTGACAATGCTTCTTTTGCCCTGTGCAACATCCCCATCATCTGGTACCACACAGACGGACATCCCGATTATCACCAGCCTTCGGACCACACCGACCGGCTGAACTGGGAAAAAATGATAGAAATAACCAAAGCAGCTTTCCTCAACGCCTGGAATCTTGCCAACGAAAACAAATATTAATCCACTAGAAACAAAGTAACGATACATGGTTTTAAATTACATCTGGGTAGCTTTCTTCGTCATCGCATTCATCGTAGCCCTCTGCAAACTCATTTTTATGGGTGATGTGGAGATATTCACAGAACTCGTCAACTCCACCTTCTCCTCTTCCAAAACAGCTTTTGAAATATCCCTGGGACTGACAGGAATACTCGCCCTCTGGCTCGGCGTGATGAAAATAGGCGAAAACAGCGGCATGATCAATGCCCTCTCCCGTTGGCTGAGTCCGGTATTCTGCCGTCTCTTTCCCGAAATACCGAAAGGACATCCTGCCATGGGCTCCATTTTCATGAATCTCTCTGCCAACATGCTGGGGCTGGACAATGCCGCTACTCCGATGGGACTGAAAGCCATGAAGGAACTTCAGGAACTAAACCCGAAAAAGGATACTGCCACCAATCCGATGGTAATGTTCCTTGTCCTCAACACCTCGGGACTGATACTTATCCCCGTCAGCATCATGATGTATCGCTCGCAGATGGGTGCCGCCCAACCCACGGACATCTTTATCCCCACACTGATAACGACTGCCATCTCGACCATTGTCGGTGTCATTGCCGTCAGCATTGCACAACGCATCAACCTGCTGAACAAGCCCATACTTATCCTGATTGGCTGCATCAGTCTTTTCTTTGCCGCACTCATTTATCTGTTCACACAGATTAGCCGTGATGAAATGGGTGTATATTCCACTTTAATTGCCAACATACTGCTGTTCTCCATCATCCTGCTGTTCATCCTCTGGGGGCTATGGAAGAAAATCAATGTATACGATGCCTTTATAGAAGGAGCCAAAGAAGGCTTTACCACTGCCATACGCATTATCCCTTATCTGGTTGCTTTTCTCGTTGGAATCGCCGTTTTCCGCACTTCCGGCGCCATGGATATACTGGTGAACGGTATCGGTTATGTAGTAGGACTATTCGGTGTAGATACCAGCTTTGTAGGTGCCCTACCCACTGCCCTGATGAAGTCACTGAGCGGCAGCGGTGCCAACGGACTGATGATTGACACCATGAAACAGTATGGCGCCGATTCATTTGTAGGACGCATGAGTTGCGTGGCACGTGGCGCTTCGGACACCACATTCTATATTCTTGCTGTGTATTTCGGCAGCGTAGGTATCACCAAAACGAGGAATGCCGTGACGTGTGGGCTGATTGCCGATTTTTCCGGCATCATTGCAGCGATCATTATCAGTTATATGTTCTTCTTCTAAAGAAACTGTCTTAATCACAGGAATGTAATTTCAATCGTAAATCGCAAAATTGTAAATAAAATGATTAGTTATCAGACAGACGGCGTGGAAATGCCTTCCATCAAGAAGCGTGAAACAACGGAATGGATAAAATCCGTAGCCGCCACTTACGGAAAAAGAGTCGGTGAAATAGCCTATATCTTCTGCTCGGACGAGAAGATACTCGAAGTGAACCGCCAATATCTGCAACATGATTATTATACAGATATCATTACCTTCGACTATTGCGAAGGAAACCGTCTCAGCGGTGACCTCTTCATCAGCCTTGATACCGTACGCACCAATGCGGAACAGTTCGCCGATAACAACTACGAACGTGAACTGTACCGTGTCATCATCCACGGCATCCTCCACCTTTGCGGCATCAATGACAAAGGGCCGGGAGAACGGGAGATTATGGAGGAGGCGGAGAATAAGGCGCTGGCGATGCGGTAATTCCAAAGAATAAAAACTCTGTCTTGATAAAGTGCTGATTTTACCAAGACAGAGTATTTAAGAAAAACAAGTTACTTTGTCAACACAACGACAACTAACGGGTGATATTTGTCTGCTCCTAATTCGATGCGGGCATCCACACCATCTATAGTTACTCTAATAAGTTCAACACTGCCATAACCATCATTATACTTCCAATGGGAAATAATAGAATGTTCCTCTCCGTCACCAAAGATATAGGGACAAACAAACGTACGCCTCAATACTTCAGGCTTCTTGTCATATTTATATCCATCCCATAGTGCATCAAAGATTGCCAAAGTAAAAAGTCCGTCCCTGCTTTCCACATAGATACAGTCCGGTCCGGTAAAGTCATCTTTAGAATCGGGTTCTACCAATTTATAGGAGTAATCTTTCTCTCTCAAAGCAGGCTTACCATTTCTTCCAAGACCGGTTTGCATTCCCTCAATCAAATCATTGCCATTTTCATCGACAAATGCTAAATTGTATCCATAATGAATAGGAGGATAAGAGTCTTCCTCACTTTTGCAACCCATGAAAATCAAAGGGAATAAAGTAGCCAATAAAAAAACACTAAAGTGTCTCATTGTATATTATA
>SKEZ01000795.1_pt2 | contig 15822 bp, 10 predicted proteins | sample 4843881 | NCBI WGS metagenome assembly SKEZ01 (sample SAMN11008796, study PRJNA524170) | human gut metagenome | isolation source: fecal sample from pouch patient p1, p46 | place: Israel: Tel-Aviv | reverse complement strand
ATACCGTTGCATCCGGTTTCCCGAATGCGCGCCGCGAAAGGTTATCCATGCGTTACTTCCTAGGCAAAATAGGGCTGTTCCTGCTCACGCTGTGGGCGGCGATCACGGTCAACTTCATACTCCCGAGAATGATGCCGGGCTCGCCGGCCGACGCCGCCATCGCCAAGCTGGCGCAGAACGGGCCGGTCACCCCGGAGATGCGTTCGGCGATCGAGGCGCAGCTGGGCGTGCCCCAGGGCAATGTGTTCCAGCAGTACCTTCAGTACCTGAACAATGTCATCCATTTCGACTTCGGCGTCTCGTACAGCAACTTCCCGCAGAACGTCTCCGATCTGATCGCGGCGGCGCTGCCGTGGACGCTCACGCTGGTCGGTATGGTCACGATCCTGTCGTTCCTCATCGGCACGGTGCTCGGCGCGGTCGCCGCATGGAAGCGCGGCACCGCCGTCGACACCACCGCCAGCGTCGGAAGCTCGTTCCTCTCCGCATTCCCGCCGTTCTGGATCGCGTTGCTGCTGCTGTACTTCCTCGGCTACGTGGGAGGCGTCTTCCCGACGTCCGGAGCCTATTCGGCGACCGCCATGCCCTCCTTCGACGGGGCGTTCTTCGCGGACGCGGTCTACCACGCGATTCTGCCCGGCCTGACGATCCTCATCACCTCTCTCGGCGGCTGGATCATGGGCATGCGCAACACGATGATCAGCACGCTCGGCGACGACTACGTGACCTTCGCCGAGGCCAACGGCCTCAAGCAGCATACGGTGATGCTGCGCTACGCAGCCCGCAACGCGCTGCTTCCCAACCTCACCTCCTTCGGCTTGGTGCTCGGCGGCGTGGTCGGCGGGTCCCTGCTGGTCGAGCAGGTGTTCAATTACCCGGGTGTCGGCCTGCTGCTTTTCCAGGCCGTGACGAATCAGGACTATCCGCTGATGCAGGCGCTGTTCCTCATGATCACGACCAGCGTGCTCGTGGCGAACTTCATCGTCGACATGCTTTACGGCGTGCTTGACCCGAGAACCAGAAGGTGAATGCGATGGCTACCGAAACAATGTCGACGCAATCGTCGGCGCAACAGCAGGGCGGGAAGAAGAACGCCCCCGACTCCGTCAACGACAGCGCGCTCATGCGTGCGCTGCGTCTGGTCGGCCGCAGCTTCGCGACGGTATGGTCGGTGCCGAAGGCTCGTTTTGGCCTGATTCTGTTGGGGCTGATCATCCTGATGGCGATCTTCGCGCCGCTGCTCAGCCCCTATGACCCGAAAGCCAGCGATTTCGAGGCCAGCCTCGGCCCGAATGCCGAACACTGGCTCGGCACCACCGGCAACGGGCAGGACGTGCTTTCCCAACTGATCTGGGGATCGCGCATCTCGGTGTTCGTCGCGCTGTGCGCAGGCCTGCTCTCCACCGCCATCGCCGTGATCGTCGGCTTGAGCTGGGGCTACATCCGCTCCTTTGCCGGCGAGTTCGTGGGATTCATCGTCAACCTGTTCCTGGTGATCCCGTCGCTGCCGCTGATGATCGTCGTGGCGGCCTACCTGCAGAACGGCGGCCTCGGCGTGATCATCCTCGTGGTGGTGCTGACCGGTTGGGCGTGGGGCTCGCGCGTGCTGCGCAGCCAGACGCAGACGCTGCGGTCGCGCGACTTCGTCACCGCGGCGGCGTTCAGCGGCGACAGCTCGGCGAGGATCATCTTCCACGAGATCTTCCCGAACATGCTCTCGCTGATCATCAACAACTTCTTCGGCGCCGCGACTGCCGCGGCCCTCGCCGAAGCCGGCTTGGAATTCCTCGGTCTCGGCGACTCGACGACCGTCAGCTGGGGCACGATGCTCTACTGGGCGCAGAACAACAACGTGCTGCTCACCGGACAGTGGGTGCTGCTGTTCGCCCCGGGCTTGATGATCGCGCTGCTGGCCGTGTCCATGACATTCATCAATTTCGGCGTCGATCGCCTGAGCAACCCGCGCCTGCGTGAAGGGAACTGAAGATGAGCCTGCTGAAAGTCAACGACCTGTCCATCGAGTACGACGTTCCGGGCACCGAGCCGGTCAAGGCCGTGCACCATGTGAACTTCGATCTGGAGCAGGGCGAGTTCGTCGGTCTGGTCGGCGAATCCGGCTCCGGCAAGTCGACGCTCGGCTTTGCGCTGACCCGCCTGTCGAAGCCGCCGGCACGCATCAGCGGCGGTCAGGTGCTGTTCAACGGCAAGGACATCACCACGCTGAGCGACGAGGAGCTGCGCGTGCAGCGTCAGGGAGGCTTCGCGATGGTGCTGCAGTCCGGCATGAACGCGCTGAACCCCGTGCGCACGATCCGCAACCACTTCATGGACATCTTCAAGGCGCACGGCCATGTGGCCAAGGACAAGCGCGAAGGGCGCGCCCTCGAGCTGATTCGCAAGGTCGGCCTGCCCGACCGCACGCTCGAGCGCTACCCCGGCGAGCTGTCCGGCGGCATGCGCCAGCGCGTGGCCATCGCCCTGGCTCTGTCGCTGGACCCCAAACTCATGGTGTTCGACGAGCCGACCACGGCCCTCGACGTGCTCGTGCAGCACGAGGTGATGAACACGATCCGCGAGCTGCAGGCCTCCGAAGGCTTCACCGCGATCCTGATCAGCCACGATCTGGGCATCGTGCTCGAATCGACGACCCGCGTCATGGTCATGCACAACGGCGTGATCGTCGAGGATGCGCCAAGCGGCCAGATCCTGCGCGCTCCCAAGGACGACTACACGAAGATGCTGCTGAGCCACTACGGCGATCCGCGTGCGGAACGGGTGTCGGTGCCGGGGCTCGACCGCAAGGGCACCTATGATCCGAACGCCACGCCTACCGAGGCGGATAAGGCGATGACCCTGACGGTCACCGGCGTCTCGAAGGTGTACAAGGGCCGCAAGCGCGGCGACAAACCGGTCACGGCCACCAACAACGTCTCCTTCACGCTGCATCCGGGCGAGTCGCTGGCTCTTGTCGGCGCCTCCGGCTCGGGCAAGTCGACGATCGCGAAGATGATCACCGGCATCGAGCAGCCCACCAAGGGCGAGATCAGTCTGGGGGACAAGCGCATCGACCGGATGAAGAGCAAGCGCGACCTGCGCGACCTGCACTCCGACATCCAGATGGTGTTCCAGGATCCGTACGCGGCCCTGAACCCCCTGCACACCGTCGAATACACGCTGATGCGCCCGATCCTCAACTACACGGGTCTGCGTGGGGCGGCGGCCCGCAACCGGATGCTCGAGCTGTTGGAAACCGTGGGACTGACCCCGGTCGAGCAGTTCGCCGCCAAGCTGCCGCATCAGCTGTCGGGCGGGCAGCGCCAGCGCGTGGTCATCGCCCGTGCACTGGCCTCCAACCCGAAGGTGCTGATCGCCGACGAACCGGTGTCGATGCTCGACATGACGCTGCGCGCCGGAGTGCTCGCGTTGCTTGACGACCTGCGCGTGCGGCTCAACGTGTCGATGCTCTACATCACGCACGATCTGCTGAGCGCCCGTCTGATCACCGACCGCATCATGGTGCTCAACCAGGGCACGGTCGTGGAACGCGGCGACACCGCCCAGGTGCTGCAGCATCCGCACGACGACTATACGATCCGTCTGCTCAACGCGATTCCGAAGCTCGAGACAAGGAGCGACGACCATGCCGCAGTCCACGCCTGACGGACCGTCCTGCACGGCGGTGCGTGCCGGACGTCGTTTCGGATCGTTGCCCCGGCCTCGCGGCATCGACGATCTCGTCATCGAAGCGCCGGTCGGCCCGCTGACCGCGCTGCGCGCGCGGCCGGAGGCCGGTGAGGCCCTCGGCGTGGCGCTGCTGATTCCCGGTTTCACCGGCTGCAAGGAGGACTTCTACGACCTCATGCCGCTGTTGGCCGGGCGCGGCTGGGACGTATGGGCGTTCTCGCAGCGCGGTCAGGCCGATTCGGTGGCGCCGCAGGGCGTCGAGGCCTACCACCGTGCGCATACCGCGCAGGACGCGCTGGATGTCGCCCGCATCATCCTGCAGGCCACCGGCGCCGACCAGCTGCATCTGCTCGGCCACAGCTTCGGGGGAGTCACCGCCCAAGCCGCGCTGCTAGCCGATCCTCATCCGTTCCGATCGCTGACCCTACTGGATTCGGGGCCGCATGGCTGGCCCGGCCGCCACGCGGATATCCGCGAGCATCTTGCGGAGCATCCGAATCTGGACTTGTGGAGCATCGACAACCTCGACAGGGCGCAGGTTCCCGACAGCGAACTCTCCACGCTGGAACGGTTCCTGCGCGAACGGTCGAGGGCCACGAGCCGTGATCAGCTGATCGGAACGCTTGACCAGCTGGAAAGCGCCGAGGACCACAGCTTCGAGATCCGCGATACGGGCGTGCCCGTACTGGTGGTCCATGGGGCGCACGACGTCTATTCGTGGCCGCAGACATGGCTGCACCGCATGGCGCGCATCATCGACGCGCGGCTTGAGATCATCCCCGATGCCGCGCATTGCCCCAACGGCGAGAATCCGGCCGCCACGGCGCGTGTGCTCGACGATTTCTGGACCAGCCAGAATGACCCGGCAACCCGGCGCCGGACGGTGTTCGAGGATCAGCCAACCGAAAGCATCGAGCCGGCGGCATAGCGGCCATACCCACGGGCGGCCGCGCCGCGCGTGCGGCCCGGCTCCCGTAACTGTGCCAATTGTCCGGCCATTCGCCGAACGATTGCCATTCGATCGTCCGTTCGCGGCAGCGAACCACACACAAGAAAGCGAAAAAACATCATGTCCAACGCTGCAGACGCTCCCGCCTTCTCTGCGTGGAGCAATTGGAAGCAAGGCTCCGACCGGTCGGTCGCCGTTGGCGCCGGCGAGCTGAGCATCCGCATCGGCGCATGCGGCGATCTGCTCGGTGTGCGTGCCGGTGACATCCAGATCTCGCAGTACCGCCCCGGTCCCAATGACCCCGGCATCAGCGGGTTGTGGCTGCGCCGCCGCCAAGGCTCGCATATCGACGCGGTGCCGCTGCTCGGCGTGCGCTCGTCGTCGAGATTCGCGATCGAACGCGGCGTCGCGACATGGCGCGGATCGGCGCTCGGCGTCGTCTGGACCGTGTCGCTGCATGTCTCCGGCGATGGGAGCGCTTGGGCGTGGCGCGTGGCGGTGACCCCCGGCGATCCGTCGGCGGCGGCCGGAACCTGGGATGTGGCCAGCGCTCAGGATGTGGCATTGGCTCCGATCGAACAGGCCATGTCCAGCGAGCCGTACATCTCCCAGTACGTGGCCTACCATGCCCAGGACGTCGATGGCTTCGGCCGCGTGCTTGCCGCCCGTCAGGGCATGGCGTGCGCGCCGCGGATGCCCATGCTCGTCGCCGCGTTCGCCGAGGGGGCGCGCGCCCACTTGACCGACGGTTTCGATTTCTATGGCCGTGAGGCGCGTATGGGCGGCGAGCCGGCCGCGCTGCGCAGCGCCGATTGGAACGGCGGCAGGACCAATCAATACGAGTTCGGCATGGCCTGTCTGCTGTCCGCGCCGCAGACGATCGCGGACGCCTCGGATACGTTGGTGTTCACGCAAGTCAATCTGTTCGACGGCGATTACCGCGGCGAGATGGCGGACGGTTGTGCGCGCATCGGCGAGACGGTGGATCTCTTTGCCGACGCCGTGGAGGCCGGCGGTCCCGACGTGTCAGAGGTCTCCGGCACCCCCTGCCTGCATGACCGCGCCTCGCTGCTGGCCACCGCCTCCATGCTGAACGGCCGGCCCATGGAAGACGATGCGTTCCTGGCACTGGGCGGCGGAGAGGCCTCCGATATCGAGACCGCTTCCGACGGCACCGTGCTTTCGTATTTCGGCCGCAACGCCCGCCATGTCGTTTCGCAGGCCAAGGAAATGGTCGTGGACCGTTCCCACGGGCAGATCCTGCTGGCCAACGGTTCCACCGCCCCCGCGCGTCCCGTCATGGCCGCCACCACGTATGCGCCCGGCGTGTTCGCCTCGCATATCGTGCTCGGCAACACCAACATGAATCGTCTGGTCTCCGTACACCGCACCAGCCTCAACCTGCTGCGTTCGCAGGGTGTGCGCCTGCTTGTACGGATCGACGGCGAATGGCGTCTGCTCGGCGTGCCCTCCGCCTATGTCATGGATCTGGGCGGCTCGGCATGGATCTATCAGTTGGATTCCGGCGTGATCCGTGTCGAAACCGTTGCCTCGGCAAGCCGGAACGTCATCGGGCTGCATGTCGTCTCGGATGCGGCGATCGATGTCATCGTTACCGTCGACATCGAATCGCCCGAGCAGTGGGATGCCTTCGTTTCCGCCGAAACGCCGGAATCCGGCGCCGGCGTGGTATTCGCCCCTGCAGCGGGTTCTCCGGCCGCGGCGCATTGCCCGAACCTGCGGTACGTATTCGCGTCGGACCGGGGCACGCCATCCGACGACGCTCCGCTGTTCGCGGGCCACGCCCACGGCAGTGCGGTGATCACGTTTGCGGCCGAGGGGGTGCGCGAGTTGCGCGTGGCTGCCGCCGCCAGCGACAATGGGGTCTCGCAGGCCTCCGAGCTCGCCGCGTCGGCGTTGGGAGTGCGCGGGGCGGTCGACGGCGATGGTATCGATAGTGATACCGATGCCGTGCTTGCCGAGCACTATCGCATCATCAGCGCGTACGCCGATGATCTGCAGGTGCGCACCGATGGCCGTCTGGCGGAACTCAACCGCGTCGTGCCGTGGTTCGTGCAGAACGCCCTGGTGCATTTCCTCTCGCCGCACGGTCTGGAACAGTATTCCGGCGCGGCTTGGGGCACGCGTGACGTATGCCAGGGGCCGTTCGAGCTGGCGCTCGCCTTCGGCCATTTCGACACCGCGCGCGAGATCATCCTCGGCGTGCTGCGCCACCAGAATCCCGATGGTTCGCTGCCGCAGTGGTTCATGTTCGACGAGTACCGCGCGATGTACCAGCACGACTCGCACGGCGACATCCCGGTGTGGCCCCTCATGGCGGTCGGCGAATATCTGGAGGCCACCGGCGACACGTCGATCCTCGGCGACACGGCGCCGTACTGGGATGAGCCGAACGGCGACTACTCCGCCGAGTCGCATACCGTATGCGACCATCTGCTGTCCATCCTGTCGTACATCCGCGCCCACCGGGTACCCGGCACCGAACTGTTCTCCTACGGGGAGGGCGATTGGGACGACACGCTGCAGCCGGCGCAGGCCTCGATGAAGAAGGAGATGGCCTCCACTTGGACGATCGCGCTGCTGTACCAGGCCACGCGGCGCCTGGGCGAACTGCTGCGAGGCAAGAATGGTTGCGAGGCCCTCTCGGACCAGTGCTCGAGCGAGGCCTCTACCATCCGCGGGGCGTTCACGAAAGACTTCATCTTCGACGACGTGCTTGCCGGATATGTTTCGTTCACCGACGAGGGGCCGAAGCCGGTGATCCATCCCGACGACACGCGTACGGGCATCACCTATCGCCTGATCCCGATGACCAGGTCGATCATCGCCGGGCTGCTGGATGACGAGGAGACCCGCCGCCATGAGGCCATCATCGACGAGCATCTGCACTATCCCGACGGCGTGCGCCTGATGAACCGCCCGGCCGCTTATCATGACGGCGTCACCACGGTGTTCAAGCGCGGCGAGCAGGCCGCGAACGTCGGCCGGGAGATCGGTCTGATGTACACGCATGCGCATATCCGCTATACCGAGGCGTTGGCGGCGCTGGGCCGCGACAGCGTGGCCGAGGAACTGCTGCGCATCAGTCCGGTCGGCCAGTTCCGCCGTCTGTCGACCAGCGAACCGCGACAGCGCAACTGCTACTTCGCGTCATCCGATGCCGATTTCCCGACGCGCTATGATGCGGCGGGCCAGTGGGATCGGCTGCGCGCCGACGCAGCCGATCCGGTCGGCGTACGCGGCGGCTGGCGCGTCTACTCGTCCGGCCCCGGCATCTATCTGCGCCAGGTCATGCAGCATGTGTTCGGCCTGAGCGTCCACGCCGACGGCGTGGTCATCGACCCGCTGCTCGCCATGCAGGACGATGGTACCGAGATCGCCGTGACGCTGTTCGGCAAACCGCGCACGATCCGTTATCGCGTGGTCGAGGGAAGCCGGCCGGTGGCGGTCGAAGCCGATGGCAGGGCGATCGACGGGGAGCGGCTGGCGCTGCGCTACCGCGATGGCGGTCTGCTCGTCAGCCGGGAATCGCTCGGCGACTCGCGCGACATCGTGATCACGCTTGGCACGGCGCCGCGAGTACGCTGAACGGGGAAGGTACGATCCGGCCCCCGATGAGGGGCCGGATCGTATAGGGCAATGATGCTTACGGTATGAAGGAATCCTGATGAACCACGAACAACTCGTCGAACTCGTCAGCGAAATGACGCTGGACGAAAAAATAGCCCAGTTGCTGCAGCTGAGCGGCGACTTTTACTCCGACAAGGCCGAGGAACGCACCGGCCCGATCGCGCAGCTCGGCCTGTCGCAGGCCGACATCGACAACGCCGGAACGATCCTCGGCGTCGCGTCGGCAGCCGAATGCCGCCGCATCCAGCAGTCGTACATGGAACGCAACCGCCTGCATATCCCGACGCTCATCATGGGCGATGTAATCCACGGTTGTCGGACGATCTTCCCGATCCCGTTGGCGATCGGGTCCTCATGGAGCACGGATGCGGCCCGTACCATGGCGCGGGTGGCCGCTCGCGAATCCTCTGCGAGCGGCTTGCATGTGACCTTCTCCCCGATGGTGGATCTGGTCCGTGATCCGCGCTGGGGGCGCGTGATGGAATCCACCGGCGAGGACCCGTGGCTCAACGCGCTGATGGCTGCGGCGATGGTCGAGGGCTATCAGGGCGGCAGGGCCGGATCCGCCGAAACGCTCGCCGATCCGGCGGCCACGGTCGGGGCGTGCGTCAAGCATTTCGCCGGATACGGGGCCCCGGAAGGCGGGCGCGAATACAACACGGTGAACATGTCGGAACGCCAGCTGCGCAACGACTATCTGCCCGGATACCATGCGGGCATCGATGCGGGAGCCAAGCTGGTGATGACCTCGTTCAACACGGTCGACGGCATTCCCGCGACCGGCAACCGGCACCTCATGCGCGATATCCTGCGTGACGAGTTCGGATTCGACGGCGTGCTCATCTCCGATTTCGGCGCGGTCAGGGAAATGATCGCGCACGGCGTGGCCGCCGACGACCGGCAGGCTGCGCAGCTGGCCATCGAGGCCGGCGTCGACATCGAAATGATGACGGTCTGCTATCTGCGCGAGCTCCGGGGCCTGATCGAGGATGGCCGCGTGCCCGAATCGATGCTGGACGAATCGGTGATGCGCATACTTGAACTGAAAAACGATCTTGGGCTGTTCGAGCATCCGTTCCGCGGCGCCGACCCCGAGGCCGAGGCTCGGGTCGTGCTGTGCGACGACCACCGTCAGGCCGCGCGCACCGTGGCGGAGGAATCCATGGTGCTGCTCAAGAACGAAGGCATACTGCCGTTGCGCCGCTCGGAGACGATCGCGCTGGTCGGCCCGCATGCCGCATCGCACGATGTGCTGGGTGCGTGGTCGTGGAAGGGCGATCCGGCGGAGGCGGTCAGCCCGGCCGAGGGGCTGCGCGCCCTGGCGGGCGACCGCGTGCTGGTCGGCGGCGAGCCGTTCGATTGCGTGAACCCGTCGCATGCCGCGGTCGCTGAAGCCGTGGACCTCGCCTCCCGGGCCGGCACGGTGGTGCTGGCTCTGGGTGAGACTTCCGAGATGAGCGGCGAGGCCGCTGCGCGCTCCGACATCCGGCTGCCGCAGGCGCAGATCGACCTTTTCGAAGCGGTGCGTGCGGTCAACCCGAATATCGTGGTGGTGCTGTTCAACGGCCGTCCGCTCGATCTGACGGCGATCGACGATGCCCGCGCCATCGTGGAAGCGTGGTTTCCCGGCACGGAAGCCGGTTCGGCATTGGCCGCGGTGCTGTATGGCGAAGCGAATCCGAGCGCCAGGCTCACCATGTCGTTCCCGTACTCCGTCGGGCAGGTCCCGGTGTACTACAACCAGTTCAACACCGGTAGACCCGCTGCGGGGAGGATGGACGAGAAGTACGTGTCGAAATATCTGGACGTGCCGAACGATGCCAGGTATCCGTTCGGTTTTGGCCTGAGCTACAGCAGTTTTGCCTATGGGCCGGTTTCGGTGTCGGGCGATCGCTTCTCGGCGGGACGGCCGTTGGAGATCGCGGTTGACGTGACCAATACGTCGACCGTGGGCGGCGTTGAGACGGTGCAGCTCTACGTGCGCGACGTCGTCGGCGAAGTGGTGCGCCCCGTCAAGGAGCTCAAGGGCTTCGAACGGGTGCGGCTGGAGGCCGGCGAGACCCGTACCGTGCGGTTCTCGCTTGGGGAGGAACAGCTGCGCTACGTGCACTCCGACCTGGACACGTGCTCCGACCCCGGCGAGTTCCTGATCATGGTCGGCCCCAACAGCCGCGATCTCAGCGAACCCGTTTCGGTTTCGCTGATCTGAACGGATTGCCCTGCCGGGTACGGCTCCCTCCGCCGGTACCCGGCGTGAGGGATACTGATGATATGGAACATTCCGAGGAGAACATGAATGCGCGGGACACCGAGCGGGAGGGCAGCGCCTCCGGAAGCGGCATGGTGGTGCTCGCGGCCACGCCGATCGGCAACGTCGGGGATGCGTCCGATCGGTTGAAGGAGTTGCTGCAGCGCGCGGATATCGTCGCCGCCGAGGATACGCGGCGCCTGTTCGACTTGGCGAACCGGCTCGGCGTGCATGTGAACGGCACGGTCGTCGCCTATCACGACCACAATGAGCGCAACAAGGCCGACGGCCTGCTCGACCGCGTGGAGGGCGGGGCGACCGTGCTGGTGGTGTCTGACGCCGGCATGCCGACGATCAACGACCCCGGGCTGGCGATCGTGCGCCGCGCGATCGAGCGGGGGCTTGCGGTCACCTGCGCGCCCGGCCCGAGCGCCGTGCTCGACGCGCTCGCCCTGTCCGGGCTGCCAACCGACCGGTTCTGCTACGAGGGATTCCTGCCGCGCAAGCACGCCGAACGGGTGCAGCACCTGCGCATGCTGCAGGCCGAGCGCCGCACGATCGTGTTCTATGAGACGCCGCACCGCATCGCCGAATCGATGGACGATCTGCTTGACGCCTTCGGGGCGAACCGCCCGATGGCGTTGTGCCGCGAACTGACCAAGGACTACGAGCAGATCCGCCGCGGCCCCATCGCCGAGATCAGGCAGGGCGTGATCGACGATCCGCCCCGGGGCGAAATCGTGCTGGTGATCGCCGGCGCCTCTGACGAGGAGGCCAACGCCGCCGCTCCCGCCGCGCTCAGCGTCGAGGAACTGGCGGTGCTCTCCATCGACCGCGCGCTCGACGACGGGCTGCGCATCAAGGACGCGATCGTGCAGGTGGCCGCCGAGCACCCGCTGCCGGATGGCTCGTTGCCCAACCGCAAGCAGATCTATACGGCCGTGCTCAAGATCAAAGGCTGAGCTATGACTCGAGCAGCACGGTCAGCGCCGCTTTGACGCCCGGTCCGCCGCGCTGCGCGACGTATTCGAGCAGCGCGGCGTCCGCCTTCGGATTCGCCGCAAGCCAGCGGCGCAGCTCCGGCGCCTCGCGGGCGATGTGCCACAGCACGTCCATATCGGTGTCGGGATCGCACGCCACCAGCGGCGTCAGCCGGATCGGCGGCGCGGGCGGCCCCTGCCCTTCAACAGCCCTGGGAACGGGTCCTGCCACACGTTTCCGCTGGGCGGTCTGCGCCGCCGCGTCCAGCCCACGCAGCCGTGAGCCGGGCGGGGCTTGCCCGCGGGGTCCCCGTCGGTCGGTCGCACCGAGCCGCATCGCTGCTGAACGGCGGCGCGTCCAGCCCGGCAGCGTGCCGTGCGGCTTGGCGCGTCGCTTGGCGGGCTGGCCGACGATCAGCGCCGTGGGTGGCGGCGTGCGGGGCGCCTTGCGCGCTGCCCCGTGTGGTGTCGTCAGCGATGCCACGATGGTCTCCTTTCCGATTTCCTTCGTTTCCCCCGGTTTCCTGGTTCCTCCCGGTTTCCCTCGTTTCCCCGATTGCCGCTCCGCAGCGTGCCCGGCTCATCCGCTCCGGGGCACAGCCGAATCACACCTCCAGCTTCTCGAACAGGTTGCGCGCGAACGGCGCCCGCGGCCAGTACCGGTTGAGATCGAGGATCTTCAGGCAGGCCTCCGGCGTGACGTGGTACTCCGCCATCAGGCGGTCGATGAGTTGCCCCGCATCGGCGCCTTCCAGCTCGTGCTGGGGCAGCAACGCCAGATCGCAGGCGGTGCGCGCCGGCGTGGTGACGCATACGCGGCCGATCTTGATGAGATGCTCGGGTATGCTCTTCCGGTTGAACACCCGGATCGCGCGTCCGTGGACCACGCTGCGGTAATGCGATCTCGATATGACGTCGATGGTGCCGGGAAAGGGGCCGCCCAGCCAGATCCACGCCGCCGTGAACGCGCAGGCGATCGTGCGCCGCGGGGCGAGATGGGCGATGATCATCGCGCGCCCGTACAGGGTTGAGGCCTGATCCGTCTGGTAGGCGCTGCCGTCGTCCAACGGCGACAGCGTGCCAAGCGTGGTGAGCAGGTGCATGCTCAGCGGGCCCGGCAGATCCCGGCCGTCGAGCAGCGGCTTGTCCGCGGGGCGATCGTCGGCGGGAGCGGACAGGTCGATGCGGGCATGGTACGGCGTGACGCCTGTGGCCGGGGCCGGTGCGGCTGGCTGGGGCGTTCCGCCGCCCGGCCCGGCGGCCATCCCCGTGGGGCATTGCGCAGGGCGTTGCGAGGATGCGCCCGCAGCGGGCGCCGCGCGTTGCGCGCCGTGCGGATCGCATGGTTCGGGGGACTGTGCGGGGGTGGTCGTATCGGTGGTCATGGGGCCGACCGTACCTGGTCCGCAGTCGTGTCGCCACCGGCTTCGGAAATTTTGTGGACAAGTGGACAACTCGTGGTGGACGCGAGGAATTGTGGATAATCCTGTGCATGGCTGCGCTGTCCCCCGCGCTGTCCCCGCTGCGCCAGATAATCAAGGATTATGAGTCATATTTTGGTGAATGTTGCGTGGCCGTATGCCAACGGTCCGCGTCATATCGGTCACGTCGCCGGCTTCGGTGTGCCTTCGGACGTGTACGCGCGCTACGAGCGCATGAAGGGCAACGACGTGCTGATGGTGTCGGGCACCGACGAACACGGTACGCCGATTCTGGTCGAGGCGGAGAAGGAGGGCCTGACCGCGCAGGAGCTGGCGAACCGCTACAACCGCGTGATCGCCAAGGATCTGTGCGATCTGGGCCTGAGCTACGACCTGTTCACGCGCACCACCACCGGCAACCACGAGCAGGTGGTGCAGGAGCTGTTCAAGCAGTGCCTGGCCAACGGCTACATCTACAAGGGCACGCAGAAGGTCGCGATCTCGCCGTCCACCGGCCGCACCCTGCCCGACCGCTACATCGAGGGCGAATGCCCGATCTGCCATACCGACGGCGCCCGCGGCGACCAGTGCGACGCCTGCGGCAACGAGCTCGACCCGGACGAGCTCATCAATCCCGTTTCCAAGATCAACGGCGAAACCCCGCGCTTTGAGGAGACCGAGCACTTCTTCCTCGACCTGCCGGCGCTCGCCGAGGCGAACCTCGCGTGGCTCAAGACCCGCGAGGGCTGGCGCACCAACGTCATCAACTTCTCGATCGGCCTGTTCCGCGAGGTCAAGCCGCGCGCGATCACTCGCGACATCGACTGGGGCATCCCCGTGCCGGTGCCGGGCTGGATCGACAACCCGAACAAGAAGCTGTACGTGTGGTTCGACGCGGTGATCGGCTATCTGTCGGCCTCGATCGAATGGGCCCGCCGCAAGGGCGACCCCGAAGCGTGGCGCGCATGGTGGAACGACCCGTCCACGCCCGGCTACTACTTCATGGGCAAGGACAACATCACCTTCCACTCGCAGATCTGGCCCTCCGAGATGATCGCCTATAACGGCAAGGGCAGCAAGGGCGGCGAAACCGGCAAGCTCGGTCCGCTGAACCTGCCCGAGCAGGTGGTCGCCTCCGAGTTCATGACGATGGAAGGCAAGAAGTTCAGCTCCTCGCGCGGCATCGTCATCTACGTGAAGGACATCCTCGCCCGCTACCCCGTGGACGCGGTGCGCTACTACATCTCCATCGCCGGCCCGGAGACCTCCGACGCCGACTTCACCTGGGCCGAGTTCGTGCGCCACAACAACGAGGAGCTGGCCGCCAGCTGGGGCAACCTGGTCAACCGCGTGGCGAATCTCATCGCCAAGAACTTCGGCGAGATCCCGGCGCTGGATGAGGATTCGATGACTCCGGAGGACCGTTCGCTGCTGCAGGAGACCGCCGATGCATTCGATGTGGTCGGCGGCATGATCGAGCGTCACCGCCAGAAGAACGCCCTCACCGAGGCGATGCGCGTGGTCGGCGACATCAACAAGTACATCTCGGCAACCGAGCCGTGGAAGATCAAGGACGACCAGGCGCGACTGGCCACCGTGCTGCATGTGGCCGCGCAGGCCGTGTCCGACGCGAACCACCTGCTCGCCCCGTTCCTGCCCCACGCCTCGCAGAAGGTGTGGGAGGCACTCGGCGGCACGGGCGTCTTCTCCCCGCTGCCCCGCATCGAAGAGGTCGAGGATCTCGACAAGCCCGGCTTCACGTATCCGATCATCACCGGCGACTACAAGCTCGGTGAGACCGTGCACCCGTGGGAGAGCGAGCCGATCGTGGCCGGAACCCCGGTGGCCAAGCCGACGCCGATCTTCGCGAAGATCCCGAAGGAGGCCGTCGAGGAAGAGTTGGCGCGCTTCGACGCCGAGCTGGCCGCCCGCCGCGATGCCGAGGCCAAGCGCTTCGCCGCCGCCAAGGCCCAGCTCAACTCCTGAGCGCAACCCGGGTGATCGGGTGATGCGACCGGGCCCCGTTTTCGTCGTCATGCAGTGGCTGCAGAGCCACATGGCAACGAAAACGGGGCCTTGCCATACCGTGCGGGTGGTGAAATGGGGCATCAGGCACTCGATCTGTACACTGCGCACATCTTCGCCACACGGTTCACAGTCTTTTTTGAGGAACGCGCATCATTCCTCCAAGTATCCGACGGTTATATAGAACATGTCAGCGGTTACGGCCGATGGCGAGGTTCTTTGAGAGCCCCATAACTGAACCCTTCTTCTCTCTTCTCTCTCACCCGGCGGCTCCCTCCGCCGGGTTTCTTTTTGTTTCGGTTGAGCCGGAGTCGGCACGCTCCCGCTGGCGGGAGCTGGCTCGCGAAGCGAGACTGAGGGGTCGGTACGGCATTGCCTGTAACAGCAGCGGTAATCGTTTGCTGAAAAATGACATTTCCGGTGTGTCGCGCTCAGGGGCGGTCGTATCCTTGATAGCACAAACACACGCGGACAGGATTGTTACTCGATGTGAGGCAAGACCTGGGGCGATGCGGAACGTGGATTCCGCATCGCCCCAGGTCTTTTTTTGTTGTTCGGCTCGCATCCGTCCCACGGCGCGTGCCACAGTCAATGGAGATGGAAGGAACGGGAATATCCATGGAATCGACCACCATAGCAGTGCAGACGGGTCGGGTAACGCAGACGGTTCAGGCGGGGCAGTCCTCGCGTACGGCGCCGCTGGATGAGGCCGAGCCGATCGCGGCGCGCATCGAATCGGCGATCGGCGATGCGGCGTCGGATCTGGCGGAGGCGCGCGGCATCTCCACGCGCTTCCCGCTCAACAGCGCGTTCATCTTCACCTTCGGCGCGCTCGGCGGCTTGCTGTTCGGCTTCGACACGGGC
>SKEZ01001100.1_pt1 | contig 15946 bp, 17 predicted proteins | sample 4843881 | NCBI WGS metagenome assembly SKEZ01 (sample SAMN11008796, study PRJNA524170) | human gut metagenome | isolation source: fecal sample from pouch patient p1, p46 | place: Israel: Tel-Aviv | reverse complement strand
GGTGGCGTACATGAATTCGAGCAGCGCCTTGTCCCGCAGCGGAACCGCGTTTTCGACGCCGATCGGAGCGCCGGCGGCCGGCACCGGGACCGCGTCCAGCAGCCGCGCGACCTCGTCGACGCTCAGCACGTCCGGCAGCGTGCCGGCGCCTTTCGGCGCCTTGACCGCCGCGGCGACGTCGTCGTCGACCGCATGTTCGGACAGCGCGAAGCGGTGGAACATATGGATGCTGGCCAGGCGCCTCGCCTTGCTGTTCGCGCTCTCCCCCTCGGCGTCCAGCGCCGCCACGTAGTCCTCGACGTGCTGTCTGGCGATGTCCCGCGGCGAGGACACGCCATGCGCCTCGAGCCATGAGACGTACTTGGCCAGATCGGATTCGTACGCGGCGACCGTGGCCTTCGACAGCCCGCGCTCCACGTCGATGTGGGCGATGAACTGCTCCGTCAGCCGAGCGAATGCGCTGTCAGGCATGTCCCCTCCCGTCCACCGGTCCCTTACGATTCGTTGCGCGCCCGTTCACGTGCACATATGCGAGGACCCCGCGTATGGCGGGGTCCTTGACGATGATCAGCCCACCGGGCTGTCTGTTTCACGCCTCGGCAGGAGCGTTGACGTCCTCGGGCAGAGCGGCCTTGGCGGCGTCCACGATGGCCTTGAAGGCCTCGGGATCGGAGACGGCCAGCTCGGCGAGAGCGCGGCGGTCCAGCTCGATGTCGGCCAGGCGCAGGCCCTGAATGAAGCGGTTGTAGGTGATGCCCTCGGCGCGGACGGCGGCGTTGATGCGCTGGATCCACAGCTTGCGGAAATCGCCCTTGCGAGCCTTGCGATCGCGGAAGTTGTAGGTAAAGGAGTGCAGCAGCTGCTCCTTGGCCTTGCGGTACAGGCGGGAGCGCTGGCCGCGGTAGCCGGAGGCCCTCTCGAGAACGACGCGACGCTTCTTGTGGGCGTTCACTGCGCGCTTGACACGTGCCATAATCTATTCCTCGTTTCTAAAGATAGTCTTACGATATCGGCTTGCGCGGCTCAGCGGCCCAGCAGCTTCTTCATGTTCTTGGACTGGGACGTGGCGAGCACACCGTCGGCCTTCAGAGCGCGGCGCTGGCGGGCCGACTTGTGCTCCAGATTGTGGCGCATGGCGCTGCCGGCATGCATCAGCTTGCCCTTGCCGGTGACGCGGACGCGCTTGGACGCGGCGGAATTTGTTTTCATCTTCGGCATTGCTGCCCTCCTTGTTGGTTACTTCGTTTCGGAAGTCGTGTTGTCTTCGGTGCCGTTGACGGAGGTCTTCGCATCGGCCGCGGCCTGAGCCTGGGCCTCCTGCTTGGCGGCCAGACGGGCGGCCTGACGGGCCTGACGCTCGGCACGCGACTGATCGCCGCGACGACGCTGCTCGGACTGGGTGTGCACCTTCTTACCCTTGGGCGCAAGCGTCATGATGATGTTGCGGCCCTCCTGCTTCGGGGCGGATTCGATGGTGCCGTACTCCTGCACGTCGTCCGCCAGCCGCTGCAGCAGCTCCACGCCGCCGATCGGGCGGGACTGCTCGCGGCCGCGCAGCATGATCGTGACCTTGACCTTGTCTCCGCCGTTCAGGAAGCGCGTCACATGCCCCTTCTTGACTTCGAAGTCGTGATCGTCGATCTTCAGGCGGAAGCGGATCTCCTTGATTTCCGCGGTGCTCTGATTGCGGCGGGCCTCGCGGGCCTTGATCTTCTCGTTGTACTTGAACTTGCCGTAATCGATGAGCTTGGCGACCGGAGGCTTCGCGTTGGGTGCCACCTCGACGAGATCGAGGTTCGCTTCCTTGGCCAGGTTCAGTGCGACGGAGGTCGCGATGACCCCGACCTGCTCGCCCTTAGGGCCGATCAGGCGCACCTGGGAGACGCGAATCTCGTCGTTAATGCGTGGTTCGTCGCTGATGATGACTCCAATCCTCATGTTTCCTCAGCGGGACCACATGGACGGACTGCACGAGTCGCGGATTCATGGCAGAACTCGGACGGCGCCCCGGGCGCACTCCGAACACGCATACCGACCGGCCGTTCTCCGCATGGGCGGAACGCCGACTGCCAATATGCACGCGCCCGGCGCATTGCAGCCGGAACGCAAAGGCTCTTGCCTTGAACCCGAGGCCATAACAGGCTTCCAGGTGGGGTTACCCCGCTTTCTTGATTTCTCAAGCCTTGTAGATAATACCACAGCCCGGGACCCGCGCGTGTCGCGGTATCGCGCGGCGGTGCGCGGCGGCGCATGGCGGCACACGCCGGCGTGTCGGCGCCCCCGGCATCCACGGCGCCGCGCCGATGCGATCTCACTGCACGCTCACTGCACGGCCTTGAGCAGGCCGGCGATGCCTTCGGTTTTCAGCAGCTCGCGGTAGGGGCCGGCCTCCTCGGCGATGATGTTGTCGATGGCGCGCATGCCGAGCACCTCGACGGGCGCCTTGTCGTCGGTCAGGATCGTGGCGCCCGGCTTGCCGTCCGGGTCGGCGATGGTCTCGAACCGGCCCGCCACCTCGCCCATCGCCGATGCCAGAAGCGGTCCGGAGAAGATCGGGAACGTCACGAACGTGCCCACCGCGGGGATCATCACGAAGATCGGCATGCAGCTAACGCGGCGATGACCGGGAAGTTCGTCGACACGGTGACGATCAGCAGGCGCGACGCGCAGTGCCGTGCACACGATACAGTGGCAGCATGGCATATGAACGTTGCGTGATTTTCGGCGCCGGCGAGTATTACGAGGGGCCCGCGCCCGCTATCGAGAAGGGGATGCTGGCGATCGCCGCGGACGGCGGGCTCGACCATATGCGGGCGATGGGGCTGTCGCCGGATTTCGTCATCGGCGATTTCGATTCGCTGTCCGGCGACGTGCCGGACGGCGACCGCAGCGTCCGCCTGCCGCCGCAGAAGGACGATCCGGATCTGCTGAGCGCGCTGAAGGTCGGATGGAGCCGCGGCGCACGCGAGTTCCATATATATGGAGCGCTGGGCGGTCGCATCGACCACACGATCGCCAACATGCAGCTGATGGCGCTACTGGCCTCGCATGGCGGCATCGGATATCTGTACGGCGACGGCAGCATCGTTACCGCGATCGCGGACGGAGCGCTGGAGTTCCCGGCCAATCATGTCGCCCCGCGCCGCATGATCTCGGTGTTCTCGCACAGCGACGTCTGCCATGGCGTCACCATCGCCGGGCTGAAATACGTGCTGGAGGGCGCCGCGCTCGCCAACACCGTCGTGCAGGGGGTGAGCAACGAGTTCGTGGACGGTTCCGCGGCGACGGTCTCGGTGGAGTCGGGCACGCTGATCGTCACGTTCCCGATCGAGGCGCCGCTGCCTGCGGTGAGACTGCGGCATCCGTTCGGCGGGGATCTGGGCGCGCTCGACACGACGGTGTCCTCGGCGCTGGCGGTGCGGTGAGGCCGCGGTGCGGAATGCCTCGCATCGAATCGCCGCAGGCTGCACAGACATATTTGTTAGCGTTAACGGAATATGGCCGTTTTATGCTCAAAGCAAGCGCGACACCGTTGCTCTAGTACAGACGGCGCATTACAGTAGACACTGTTGGTAAACAAAGGCCATAGCGCATCCATGCGCAAACGGCCTACCCTACAAAGGGAGAACACATGACAGTTAAGATTGGTATCAACGGCTTTGGTCGTATCGGTCGTCTCGCCTTCCGCCGCATCTTCGAGCTGCAGGCTCGCGGTGGCCAGGCCGGTGACATCGAGGTCGCTGCAATCAACGATCTGACCACGCCGTCCATGCTCGCCTACCTGCTGAAGTACGACAGCACCCACGGCACCTTCCGTCACGACGACGGCACCCCGGTCGACGTGACCTCCACCGACGACGCCATCGTGGTCGACGGCAAGGAATACAAGGTCTACGCCGAGAAGGATGCCAACAACATCCCGTGGGTCAAGAACGACGGTGTCGAGTTCGTGCTTGAGTGCACCGGCTTCTACACCTCCGCCGAGAAGTCCCAGGCCCACCTGAACGCCGGCGCCAAGAAAGTCCTGATCTCCGCCCCGGCCAAGGACGCCACCACCCCGACCGTCGTGTTCGGCGTGAACCACGAGATCCTGAAGGCTTCCGACAACATCGTGTCCGCCGGTTCCTGCACCACCAACTCGATGGCCGCCATGGTCAAGCTGCTGAACGACAAGTTCGGCATCAAGCTCGGCTTCATGACCACCATCCACGCCTACACCGGCACCCAGATGATCCTCGACGGCCCGCGCTTCCCGAAGGCTCGCAACAACCGCGCCGCCGCGATCAACACCATCCCTCACTCCACCGGTGCCGCCAAGGCCATCGGCAAGGTCGTGCCCGAGGTCAACGGCAAGCTGCAGGGCCACGCCCAGCGCATCCAGGTCCCGGACGGCTCCATCACCGAGCTGACCACCGTCCTGAACAAGGAAGTCACCGCTGACGAGATCAACGCCGCGTTCAAGGAAGCCTTCTCCAACACCGAGTACTACGGCTACAACGAGGACGGCATCGTCTCCTCCGACATCATCGGCGACACCCACGGTGGCGTGTTCGACCCGACGCAGACCGACGTGAACACCGTTGACGGCACCACGATGGCCCGCACCGTGTCCTTCTACGACAACGAGTATGGCTTCACCTGCAACATGATCCGTACCCTGCTGTACTTCGCCGAGATCTCCGAGTGAATCCCCGCGGTCTAGGCCGCTAGATTCCACAAGGGTTTATGGTTTGGGCTCCCACAGTGCTTCGCTGTGGGAGCTCAAACCATAAACCCTTTGTCTTTACCGGCTCGGCACTTGCCGGCGGGCTGAGCCGGACTCCGTCACCACGTACCGATGGGCGCAGCGACCGCGTTCAACACCTTGAGCAGATCATGCGGATTGACACCGACCGAAAACCCGCGCTTGCCGCCGGACAGCAGGATCTCGTCGAATTGCAGAGCGCTCTCGTCAAGCACGGTCTTGTGATGCGTGCGCTGCCCGAGCGGCGAGATGCCTCCGACCACATAGCCGGACTCGCGCATCGCGACCTTCGGGTCGGCCATCGATGCCTTCTTCGCACCGACCGCCGCCGCCAACGCCTTCAGATCCATGTGTCCGCTGACCGGCACCACGCCCACCACGCGCTCGGAACCGGTGTCGGCCATCAGCGTTTTGAACACCTGATGCTCATCGAATCCGAGCTTCTTCGCGGCTTCCACCCCGTAACCGTCATCCATGTGGTCGTTGGAATGCTCGTACTCGTAGGTCTTGAACGGCACTCCGGCCTTCTCCAGCTGCACAGTCGCCGGCGTGGAGCCGGCACCCTTCTCATGCTTCGTTTTTTTGCCCATGTTTTCCATACTACCGCTCTCAAAACTCGAAGATACGAAATCGGAAACCGCCATTTTCCAACAAACGGCTTTTCGTATCTGCGAGTTTTGAGAGCGCGAATCGGGAAGGCCTCGACTATTCGGCGGATTCTCCGCCGCTTGGGCCACTGGTTTCACGGTGTCGCAGCAAGGCCCCGGCTGCGGTCGGCAAGCGCGACGGCGCCCACGGGCGCACCGGTGGCGGACAGTCCCGCCGCCGCATACCCGTCAGCGCCCACGTTCACCGTGGAGCCTCCCGTCAGCGTCACCTTGCCGTCGACCGCGAGTGTGGAGCACTCCCCCGCCGCGATGCCGGGAACCGTGGCGGCCCCGTCATTGGCGTTGAACACCCTCACATAGGGTTTGCTATACGCCTCGTCCCGCCAGCGGCGATGAGGCGAGCAGGCGCACTACCGCGCCTGCGAGGGCTTCCGGCGGAGTTCCGCCGGAAGCACGAAATGCATGTTCTCCTTGATGGTCTCCACGGTGGATACATCGGTGAAGCCCCGTGCGCGCAAGGCCTCGATGACGCCCGCGACCAGTTCGTCCGGCACGGATGCGCCCGACGAGATGCCGACCGCCTCGACCCCGTCGAACCATGACGGGTCGAGCTCGTTCGCGTCATCCACGCGGTGCGCTCGCCCGCGCTCCCCCAACGCCCCCTGCGCGACCTCCATGAGCCGCACCGAGTTGGAGGAGTTCGCCGACCCCACGATCACCACGCTATCGGACTGCTCGGCAACGAGCTTCACCGCGGCCTGGCGGTTGGACGTGGCGTAGCATATATCGGAGCTCGGCGGCTCCTTCATCCACGGGAACCGGCACTTGAGCGCCGCGATGGTGCCGGCCGTCTCATCGATGCTGAGCGTGGTCTGCGTGAGCAGCACCAGCTTCTGCTCCGGCCGGAAATCCAGCGAATCCACGTCCGCCTCATGTTCGATCAGATGCACGTGCACGGGGTCCTCCCCCACCACGCCGACCGCCTCATCATGCCCCCGATGGCCGATGTAGATGATCTCGTAGCCTTCGCGCACGAAACGCAATACCTCACGATGCACCTTGCTGACCAGCGGGCAGGTGGCGTCCACGACGTGCATGCCGCGACGTGCGGCCTCCGCCTTGACCTGCGGCGACACGCCGTGCGCGGAGAACACGATCGGGATGCCGGCGGCAGCAGCCTCGTCAGGTATCTCCGCGAGCTCCTGCACGAACACGGCCCCCTGCGCGGCGAGATCCTCGACGACATGCCGGTTGTGCACGATCTGACGACGCACATACACCGGCGGCAGGCCATCCACCCGCGCCGACGCGGCCTTCAGGATGGTCTGCACGGTGAGGATCGCCCGGTCCACCCCGGCGCAGAATCCGCGCGGGTCCGCCAGCACGATGCGTTTCGCCATATCATCCTCCTCATGCAGTCAGTGGCCGCCATGCGGCATCACTCAATCACAACGACTCAGCGTAGCAAAGGCACACGCACGGGTGCGGCCGGAACATCCCTACGCGTGCGATACCGGCACATGACAACGCCCGGGGGCAACAGGCGACACCCCGACCGCACACGGCAGAAGCCCAGCGCACACTATGATAGCGAGCGGTAACAATATCACTGTCGATCATGGAGCAAGCAATGGGCACCACACCGCGTACCGGCAACCAGTATTCCATCCATCATGGCGATTTCTCCGCCGTCGTCTGCGAGCTCGGCTCGAAGCTGCGCCGTTTCGACTACGGCGGCAAGGAGGTGTTCTGCAGCTACGGACCGGACGACCTGACGCCGACCTGCTGCGGCTATATCCTCGCGCCTTGGCCGAACCGCATCAAGGACGGCGAATACGACTTCAACTGCAAGCACTACTGCGCGCCGGTCAACGAGTGCCACCCCGAGCCGCGCAACAACGCGAACCACGGCTACGCATACCAGTACATGTGGAAGCTGGAATCGCTCACCGAGAACAGCGTCACCCAGTCACTGCGCTTCCCGAACCTCGACGGCTATCCGTTCGACGTCACCGTCACCGCCACGTACGAGCTGAACGACAAGGGCATGACCGTCACGGTCAGCGCCCGCAATGATGGCGACGAGCCGGCGCCGTGGGCGCTCGGCCTGCACCCGTGGGTGGCGAACGGCAAAAACGGCGAGACAAGCGAGCAGTGTGACGCCGATTCGGCCGCATGCCGCCTGAAGATCGACGCGGACACGCACGTCACCGTTGACGCCGGTCTGGTGCCGAACGGCACCGAGCCTGTGGACGGCACCAAGTTCGATCTGCGCGACGACCCGGTTCTGGACGGACGCGCGTTCGACGACGCCTGGGTGGACGTCCACCGCGCCGACGACGGCACGACAACGACCGTGTTCACCCGCCCCGATGGCATGGAGATCAAGCTGGTCGGCGACGAGACCATCAACGCGTGGCAATGCTACACGGCCACCGGCGCCCCGTTCGACCAGCATCCGAACGGCATCGCCGTCGAACCGATGACCGCCCCGGCCAACGCGTTCCGCAGCGGCGACCACCTGACCGTGATAGAGCCCGGCAAGAGCGTCACGACCGTGGTACGCTACGAGGTGACGGTCAAGTGACCGACACCCGGCCGTCCTACGGCCGGTGACAATTCGCCACTTGCACAACGTCTACCCCGTATGTGATAATTCCCAAGGCTTATTAATCGTAGTAAAGGAGTCCATCATGGGCATGCGCGGACGCAAGCGCAAGGATCGTCGCAAGAAGGCCGCCAACCACGGCAAAAGGCCGAACGCCTGATTCTTGCCTGACGGCGTGATTCCACGCCGCGAGACATCGCCATATACGGCGGTGTCATAACAGACGACAACGGGTCTGTCCCAGCGAAAGCCGGGCAGACCCGTTTGTTATCTTATTATTCCGTTTTATTATGCAGGCCCGTTTTATCCTGCTTGCCGAGCTTCGAGACAGGGGCCCAAGCCGAAATCGCGTCTCAGGACACGACCGCAGCGCCGCGTACAGGCTGCGCGGGTTGCGCGGACCGTCCCGGCTCGTCGACGGCACCGGCAGCATTCCCGCCATCCTCGCAGCAGCAGCGGTCAAGCGTGTCGCGCAACCGCGCCAGCAGACATTCCGGCGCGACCTCGGGCCGCAGATACGCACGCAGCGCCGCGATCATCGCCTTCTCATGCTCGTCGCAACACGAATCCGGGTCGAAACAGTCCCCGACCAGATCATCGCCCATGTCACCGGGCATGCCCGAAATCTCCACCGATGTGATATGCATATCCGCATGGACGATGCCCACAGGCGTCTGCCGTGTGATGGAAATATGGCTGTGCCGCTCAATAGGGTCACTCACGCCTGCTCCTTTCGCTCGTCGCAACGGATCGCATTCCGTCATCTCCATTATGAACGCTCACCGGGGATCTGGAGTTCGCGGACGGTGAACTTGGCAGTTGCTTGCGGGCGTCGCCGTATCCGTGCGCCAGCGCGTACGATGACAGTTCGCGTTTCAACTGGGTGCGCGCACGGTTCAGGCGGCTCATCACCGTGCCGATCTTCACGCCCTGCTCGTCGGCGACCTGCTGGTACGACTTGCCGTCGATGGCTGCGTCAATGAACACCTGCCGGCGCTCGGGCGGGAGTTTTGCGAGCGCCGCCATGATCTCCTGCGGCGCGAAGGCGTCCAGGTACTCCTGCTCCGCGGATTTCAGCCCCTCCGAGGAGTGCTCGGATGCCGCGTAGATGTCCCAGTCGTCGTATTCGCCGGTGGAGTCGTTGGCCCGCTGCGGCCGCCGCTTCGCCTTCGCGTACTGGTTGAAGTATGCGTTGCGCTCGATGGTGGTCATCCACGCCTCGAAGTTCGAACCGTCCTCGAAACTGTCGAACGCCTTGAACCCGCGTTCGAACGTGTCCTGCACAAGGTCCTGGGCATCATCGGGATTGTTGGTGAGCTTCATCGCCTGGCGGTACAGCGCGTTGACCGCGGGCATGGCGAGCTTCTCGAATCTCGCTCGCGCCTGCGCCGTGGTCTCGTTCGGTTGCTGTTCGTCGGTCACGCTCACTATTGTATGCAAGACGTGCGGTGAAATTGTGAGCGTGGGCACGGTTTTGTGATGGACTTATCAGCACATGTCGCGCATATCGTTCCCGCGGTCGTCGGGCTTGTACAATGACAGCGGCACCATGAGGAAAGGTTTTGGTATGACGGTAACGTTGGCATCGGCGGCGCAACTGCTCAAGCGGCACGGTCTGCTTCGGGAGATCATCCGCGCGGATCGTTGGACGCTTGATGCGCACGACATCGAAGGGGCTGACACCGCTTTTTCGGCGATCACCTATGACACGAGGGACGTGCGCGAGGGCACGCTGCTGTGCTGCAAGGGGCGGTTCAAGGCCGAGTATCTGCATGACATCGACGAGCGCGGGCTGGCCGCATACGTGGCCGACACCGATTTTTCGGCAGAGACCGGCGCACCCGGCCTGATCGTCAATGACGCGCGCAAGGCCATGAGCCTGCTGTCCGCGGAGTTCTACGGACGCCCGCAGGACGAGCTGACCGTGGTCGGCATCACTGGCACCAAGGGCAAGACTACGACCGCGTACTTCACCCAGGCCGTGCTGAACGCCCACTCGCACGGCAAGGCAGCGCTGTTCTCCTCCGTGGACAACTGCCTGGACGGGCACACGTACGTCGAGTCCGACCTGACCACGCCCGAGTCGATGGACGCTTTCCGCATGATGCGAGAGGCCGCTGACAACGGCATGAAGTACCTCGTCATGGAGGTCTCCTCGCAGGCGTACAAGGTCGAGCGCGTGTACGGGCTGACGTTCGACGTGGCCACGTTCCTGAACATCTCCCCCGACCATATCAGCCCGATCGAGCATCCGACGTTCGAGGATTACCTGTATTGCAAGCGCCAGATCGTGCGCAACAGCCGTGCGCTGGTGCTCGGCGCGGCCAGCGATCATGCCGACCTGCTGCGTCAGGACGCGGCGGACGCCGGCGTGCCGGTCACCACGTTCGAGCTGCTGGACGGGCAGAGCCCCGCCGGATCCGATGCCGCCGATGTCACCGCAAGCCCGGCGAACGCCGAGCACAGCGCCTACCGTATCGCCGCAGACGGCGCTGATCTCGGCGAGTTCCGTCTGGCGTTGGACGGCGACTTCAACTACGCCAACGCGGCAGCGGCGCTGGCCATCGCGCATGCCGCCGGAATCGACCTGACCGCCGACGCCGCGGCCACGCACGCGATGGAGCCGGTGCGCATCGCCGGCCGCATGGAGCAGTTCCACGACCCGCAGTCCAACACGCTGGCGATCGTCGACTACGCGCACAACTACGCCTCCGTGACCGCGCTGCTCGATTTCGTCGACGAGCGGTTCGGCTCGCAGCACCCGCGCATCACGCTTGTCACCGGCTCGGCCGGCAACAAGGCGTACGACCGGCGCAAGGAGATCGTCGAAGCGGCGCAGCATCGCATCGACAGCTTCATCTTCACCGCCGAGGACACGGACACCGAACCGTTCATCGACATCTGCATGGAGATGCAACGGTACATCACCGTGCCCGGCATCGCGTCCACCGTCATCTCCGACCGCCCGAGCGCCGTCACGAACGCGATCTACGACGCCCGAGCGCACGCCGACCGGTTCAACATCATCCTCATCATCGGCAAGGGTGACGAACGCTGGATCAAGGAGCACAACAAGCACGTGCCGTTCGAGGGCGACGACCGCATCGTCGAGCGCATGTTCGCCTGAGCCGCCAAAGCGCACGAACCGATAGAAAGACAAGCAAGACAAGCATGATTACGTTACAGAAAACCGACTACCAGCAAATGGAACAGGCGGCGGCCGATGCCGGCGTGACGCTGCCGATCGAACAGACCGACGTGTGGGCACGCTTCCAGGCGGACATCCCCGGCCGCACTCCTTGGGGCGTGTACATGATCCAGCGAGACGGCGAGACCGTCGCGTTCATTGCGTTCATCGACATGGAGACGCACGGATACCATTACCTGCGTTCGATGCACGGCCCGGCCTGGATCGTCAAGCCGGACGAGGCGCTGGAACGCGAGGCCATCGACGCGATCGCCGCCGAAGTGCACCGAGCGGACAGGCACGTGGCGTTCATCCGTATCGACACGTGGTTCACCGACGGCACCGTGCCGGTGCTGTCGACCGTGCCGTACGACCAGACCGTGGTGATCGACGTGACCGGCGGCGACGATGCGATCCTGAGTCGCATGAAGCGTCGCGGCCGCCGCGACGTGCGCAAGTCGCTGCGCGAATGCCCGGCCGACATCGCCGACGAGACGAAGCAGGCGATCGCCGACTTCGCGGAATACTACGACGTGATGGTGGAGACCGGCAAGCGCGACGGATTCACGCCCGCTCCGATCACCGACTACTCCGACATGATCGAGGCGCTGGGCGCGGATCATTGCCGCGTGTTCGCGGCCCGCATCGAGGGCCGCGTGGTGGCATGGTCAATCGTGACCGTCAACGGCACGCACGCGGTACGCTACTATGCCGGCATGCGCAACGACGTGATGCGCCTGCACGTGACCGACAAGCTGCTGTACACCGAGTGCTGCATCCTTGGCTCGCAGGGCATCACCGAATACGATCTGATGGGCATCGGCTCCGAGCTGGCACCGAGCCTCAACGGCCTCAACGAATTCAAGTGCAAGTTCACCGAGGAAATCACCCCGGTGGCCGCCGGGCGTGACGTGCCGATCAAGAAGGCCTTCTACAGCTCCCTCAAGCTCGCCAAATCACTGAAGAACACCCTCAAGAAGTAAGATTCCCGGCGCGGTGCAACGGGTGAGACGTCTGACCGCCCGCGGCGCGCCCGCGGGCGGTCAGACGTGCCGGTGGTCAGACGGCGGCGCGGACGGCGTCGATGACGCGGCGAACCGCGTCTTCACCCAGTTCGGTGGGCAGGCATAGCGCGGTGGAGACCAGACGGTCGCTGACCGGCACGGTGGAGCGGTCCAACGTGTCGAGCCCATAGGCGGCCGGATCGGTCACGCCGGGGAACAGTTCGGGGCGGTACCAGCGTTCGGCGTAGCCACCCGCCTGCCGCGCTGCGGCGATGATGCGCTCCGCCGCCTCGGTATCCCGCGCGAACAGCGGAAACCGCAACAGCGGCTGCGCCTCGCCGTCCATCGCCACTGCCGGAACGTCCAACCCGTCGACGCCCGCAAAAGCCTCGCGATACATGGTCACGACTGCGCGCCGCCCATTCTCATTGGCGTCGAGCGCGGAGATGCCGGCCACCGCCTGCTGCGCGATCCACGGCGTCACCGTCATCGGCTCATATTCCAGTGCGCCGCGACGCTCCTTGTCGGAAATCGGCGGCTCATACCAGCCCGAAGCGGTGAGTCGCTCACGCATCCGCCCGCCGAATCCGCCCAGACGCGACAGCACGCGGTTCTCGTTGATATACAGTTTCGTGACCGTATCCAGATGATGGGACGGCTGCTCCAGCGCGGCGAGCCGGCCTCGGGTCTCGGCGTCCAGCGCCGCATCCCGCTCACGCAGCCGCGGATTGACCCAGATGGCGCCGCCGAATCTGGTCGGCAGCATCTTCTCCACGCCGAACGAGTGCACGGAAATGTCGGCCAACGGCCATCCCGCAGCATCACGGGCCATGCGGGTCACGCAGTGGGCGCAATCCTCGACGAGCAACGCCCCCATCTCCCCCGCCAGCGCGGCCAGCCGCCGGGACGAGTCCTCATCGATCGCGCCAAACGTATGCTGCATCACCATCGCATGCACCTGCTCGTCGCTCCCCAGCGGCATGGACTCCACCTTGGCGACGTCAATGCCCATCGTGTCGGCGCCCACATCCGCATACCGCGGTCTCAGCCCGCTCACAACAATCGGATCGACCGCCGTGCAGCAGGTGAACAGCTGGGTGAGCACCGAGCCGTCGCCACGAACCGATCTCATTGCGTCGAACGCCACCTGCATGCCGTACCGTGCCTTGAAGACCGGGAACCAGTCCTCCGGCCGCGTCCCGGTGCGGGACGCCAACGCCTCACGAAGTTCCGCGAATCCCCGTGCCGTCGTCTCTTCCATGACCAACCTCGTTCCATCGGGAGAATACGTCTTATTTCAATGTATCGTCCCCCCGCGCCAGGGGCAACGGCCCGCGTGACCGCATCTTCGCACTCTGCGCACGAAACGGCCTCCCATCGCCACACGGAGTATGTAGAATGTCATAAGCAATCGTGAACGTCCAACAGAAGGATCGATAATGACGGCTTTCCAGCCTGTACTACTCGGCAGTGAAACCTGCGCCTACGCGATGGCCCGCGCGTTCCACAGCGCGTATGGCCTGAAATCGCTGGTATACGGCCGTATGCAGCTTTCCGTCACCAAATTCAGTTCGATTATGGAGCCGACGTTCTTCGCGGACTTCACCGAGCCGGAATCCTTCCGCCGTCACATGGTCGAGGCCGGTCGCCGGCTCACGTCCGAGCGACCCGACACCACGTTCCTGCTCATCGCGTGCGGTGACGACTACAGCGAGCTGCTGAGCCGGTACAAGGACGAGCTGAAGCCGTATTTCACGTTCGTGTCGGTCGATGCCGACCTGCACGACCGTCTGAGCAACAAGACCTCCTTCTACGAGCTGTGCGCCCAGTATGACCTGCCGCACCCGCTCACGTTCGTTCTGGACAAGGCCGGTGCCGCGGCCGGCAAGTATCACGACCTGCCGTTCGGCTTCCCCGTGGCCGTCAAGCCGGCGAACAGCGTCGAATACCTGCACGTGGACTTCCCCGGACGCAAGAAGGCGTTCATTCTGCACACGCCCGAGGAGCTGGCCCATGTCGTCTCCGCGATCTACGGCGCCGGCTACGGCTCCGAGCTGATCATCCAGGACTTCATCCCCGGCTCCGACGCCAACATGCGCGTGCTCAACGCCTACGTCGACCATGACCACCATGTGCGCATGATGGTGCTCGGCCACGTGCTGCTCGCCGACCCGACGCCGGAGGCCATCGGCAACTACGCGGCGATCATCCCCGACTACAACGAGGGATTCTGCCTGAAGATCAAGAGCTTCCTGGAAAGCATCGGATATGAGGGCGTCGCGAACTTCGACATCAAGTTCGACCCGCGCGACGGAGAGTACAAGCTGTTCGAAATCAACTTGCGCCAGGGCCGCACGAACTTCTTCGTGACGCTTAACGGCTTCAACCTGGCCGAGTATTTCGTCGACGACCTGGTGCTCGGCAACCCGATGGAGGGCGACACGGTCATCGGCCGCGGTGACAGCATGCTGCTGGAGGTGCCGTTCTCGACGCTCAAGAAGTACGCGGAGCCGGGGGAGGCGCTTGACCGCGGAATCGCGCTGCACAAGGCGGGCAAATCCGGCTGGACGCTGCGCTACGGGCGGGACCTGTCGTTCAGGCGCCGGCTGCTGCTGTGGAGGCTGCACCGGCTGACCGCGAAGAACTACGACACGTATCTCGGCAAGAACGACTGACTTTTCGGAATCGACGGCGACATTTATGAGACGACCATTTTTTGCGGTATTGGGCGGCATGGGCACGCTGGCCACGGAAAGCTATATCCGGTTGGTCAACCGTGAGACGCACGCCCACAGCGACCAGGAGTTCCTCGACTACGTCGTGTTCAACGACGCGGCCGTGCCCGACCGGACCGCGTTCATCATCGGGCAGTCCGACGATGACCCGTTCCCGATAATCGCCGACGACATCGACAAGGCGACCGCGATGGGCGCGAGCTTCATCGTGCTCACCTGCAACACCGCGCATTACTTCTACGACCATTTCCAGTCACTGACGCCGGTGCCGATCCTGCACATGCCGCGCGGCGCCGTCGCGCACATGGCCGGGCAATACCCCAAGGAGCGTTTCCACCGCGTCGGATTCCTCGGCACGATGGGCTCGCGGGCTTCGGGCGTGTACCGTCAGGCCGTCGAGGAGGCCGGCTACACCTTCGTCGAGCCGGACGACAAGTTGCAGGAGCGCATCACGTCACTGATCTACGACGACGTGAAGGGAACCGGTGACCTGAATCTGCAGCGCTACGAGTCGGTGCTGCAGGCGATGCTCGATCCGGCCGGCACGTGCCGTTGCGATACGCTGATGCTCGGCTGCACCGAGCTCTCCGTGCTCAACGAGGCGTTCCCGCTGCCTCAGCTGCCGATCATCGACGCCCAGGCCGTCCTCGTGGAGGACACCGTCAGCCGGGCCAAGGCCATCCGCCGCTAGAGTCGGCGCAGGCGAAAAAGGTCGGTCGGGCGGAGCAACAGCCACATCCCCGGATGCACGGCCACCCCCAGTCGACCTACGGCCGATTGCCCCCGCCAGCGGGTCGGCAATCGGTAATCCTCCCGCTGGCGGGAGGTGGCGCGCAGCGCCGGAGGGTGGTCTTCGATGTGGGGTCAGCGGCTGAGTTTCTGGCTGACTACGGCGGTGACGCCGTCGGAGCGCATCGTGATGCCGTACAGCGCGTCGGCGATCGACATCGTGCGCTGCTGGTGGGTGATGATGATGAGCTGGGCGTGTTCGCGCAGTTCGTTGAACGCGTTGATAAGGCGGGTCAGGTTCACGTCGTCGAGCGCGGGCGCCACCGCGTCC
>SKEZ01001133.1_pt1 | contig 15970 bp, 10 predicted proteins | sample 4843881 | NCBI WGS metagenome assembly SKEZ01 (sample SAMN11008796, study PRJNA524170) | human gut metagenome | isolation source: fecal sample from pouch patient p1, p46 | place: Israel: Tel-Aviv | reverse complement strand
CTACTACAACCAGATCCGCGGCCAGCACGGCGACCGGTACGCCGACCTCACCCAGGATCCGGCGTTCGCGTTCGGCGAAGGCCTGAGCTACACGACGTTCGCATACGGCGAACCGACCATTACGGGCGGCGCAAGCAACGCCGACGGCACATTCGCCGAAACCGACACCGTACGTGCCGAAATCACCCTCACCAACACCGGCGAGCGCGCCGGCGTGGAGATCGTGCAGGCCTACATCGGCGACATCGTGACCTCCTACAGCTGGACCGACCGCGAATTGAAGGCGTTCCAGCGCGTCGCACTGGAACCCGGCGAGACCAAGACCGTCACCTTCGAGATCCCGGTGGCGAACTGCACGATCGTGGACCCGGACGCCAACCGCATCGTCGAGCCCGGTGAATTCGAACTGCTCATCGGCCACTCCTCGCGCCGTGAGGACCTGAAGCGCACCACGTTCACCGTGGCATAGCGGTACACAGGCATGTGAGTGCCGCCCCTACTGCACGCGTCACCAAAACGCCTCCCTTTGTCGTTGCACAGGGAGGCGTTTTACTAATAATCAGGCGCGGGTGGAAGCGCGGCGGATTAATGTTGGCTCAATCAACGTGGTGCTGTGCACATGAGAGACCGGGTTCTCGGCATAGTCAAGCAATTGGGTCATGGCTTTGCGGCCCATGTCGATGCCAGGAGCCTGCACCACGGTTAGCGGCATGGGGCTGATCGCCTGAAACCACATATCCTCAGTGCCGATAACGCTGATATCATCAGGAACACGCAAGACGCCGCGTTCATGAAGGCTTGCCAACAGCCCCATCGCCAATGTATCGTTGCCGGTCACAATGCCATCTGGTATCGGTATGTCCGGTACTGAGAAATTATCGGAATCCTCGCGCCGCATCTGTTCGGCACGGTCGGAAAGCTCCATGCCCAATTGCCGTCCATCCTCAACCATCAATCCTCCGGAATCGATGAGCTGGAACGTCACGCCATCTCCCGCCTGTGCCACGGCTTTTTCCACCCCGAGCTGACGATCCTGAATCGCCTCATAGTCAAAGGAATGCGCCGCAAATGCGATGCGCTTGCACTCTGTGCGAATCAGTTCTTCGGCGGCAATGCGCCCTACGGAAACATTGTTCTCCAAAATGGAGCAGACGGGAGTGCCTCCATACGGATTGGTGTGGTCAATCAGAATGATGGGAATATTTGCGGCCCGCGCGGCCGCCACATCTTCGGCGGAATCCTGCACGGTGCTCAACAAGATGCCTGCTACCTTCATGCCAATCAACATGCGAATCAGTTCATGCTGCCGTTCGAGGTCTGAAGAGGCGTTGAGACCGATAATCTGCATACCATTTTCCTCGCACACCTCCTGCGCGCCTTCAAAAATGAAGGAGAACAGCGAATGCTCGATGTCGGTCATCACATAGCCGATAATCGGTGTGCCAGTGGTTGTTTGCGCGGGGGAGGGGGCGGCGCGGCGTGGCACATAACCAAGCTTCTGAATGGCGGCACCGATTTTGGCTTTCAACGTTTCGGAGACACGCTCAGGGTAATTCAGATAGTTAGACACAGTGCCGATGGAGACGCCTGCATGTTTGGCGATATCCGACACGCCGACCTTACTGTTCGTTGGCATGATGACTCCTTTGCCCGGTAACGCCGATAACTGTTGAAATATTGCTATTTTTCATTACTGTACGCCAAGGTAACCGAAATATTCAATTTAAATTTCAATGAAAGCTTTGAAATTGATTTGAAATATTCAAAATAGATTGATATGATAGTGCTACGAGATCACCGAGGATATCAGCTGGCGATGGCGGCAGGTTCGCGGGGAAATCGCAGAAAATCAATAACCAAGCGCGCTATGGGCAATGTATTACACGTGCCTGAAGCAAATTGAAATTACTTGAAATAGTTGAATACAGTTCAACCAGCATGTGAAGAATTTGCTTCACATGCTTTAGCAGTAAGGGAGAGATATGAACGCTTCAACAAAGCAGAATGAAGAACTTGGCAAGTACATGCCGCTCGCCTTCGCCGCAGGAATCGGTTCGATGCTCGGCTCCGGCATTATCGTCGGCCTATCGTCCACCATCACCGTGTGGCAGGACGGCTTGGGTCTTGACACCACGCAGGTTGGACTGCTTTCCGGCATCCTGACTTTCGCCATTGCCTTCGGCTCCCTGTTCGGCGGCCGCCTCGCAGACAAGATTGGCCGCGTGCTGTTCTTCAACTGGATTAATCTGTTCTACGCTATCGGCGCGGTCATCTGCATCTTTGCCGGAAATTTCACCACGCTACTTGTCGGCCTGATTATCGCGGGCCTCGCATCCGGTGCCGATTTGCCGGTTTCCATGACGGTTGTTTCCCATGATGCGCCGGATGATGCCACCGCAGCCCGACTCGTCTCCACCACACAGGTGTTCTGGCAGGTCGGCGTGTTCATCTCCTTCATCTGCGCCTTCCTTGTTTCCACGATGAGCGGTGCCACCGGCGGTCGCGTCGTGTTCGCCATTCTCGCTGTATTCGCCGTCATCGCTTGGACTTGGCGCGTGTTCTCGCCAACATTCCGTCGCTTCCACGAAGAAGCCGATGCCCGCGATGCCGCTCGTCCGGCCACTTCGGACAACACCGGCAAGACCTCGGTAATGAAGGTGCTGTTCGGTGCCGATAAGAAGGTGCTTCTCACCTACTTCCTCGCCATTGTCATCTTCTATGTCGGCTGGAATCTGCTGGCCAATACATGGGGCCAGTTTCAGACCTACATGTTCTCCAAGGCCGGTGCCACCCAGTCGCTCGCTACAGGCCTGGGCATTATCCTGAACTTGGTCACCCTGGTGCTCAACATCGTCTTCGCCTCGATTGCTGGTGGCAAGTACCGTAATAAGGCTTTCTTCGTCGGCATCATCATCAGCGTCATCGCCATGATTGCCATGGCCATGGGCGGCGCGAATCTATGGGTCATCGTCGGTGCCACCGCCTTCATGAACCTCGGCTCTCCGCTCGCCGGCGAGGCACTGTACAAGGTGTGGACCCAGGAATCCTTCCCGATTGAGATTCGTGCCTCCGTGCAGGGCTTTATCAACGGCTTCTCTCGTCTGTGCTGCGGCCTGTTCGCGCTGATCACCCCGGCCCTGGTGCTGCCTGAGACCATTCAGACCACTATGTGGTGTTTTGCGGCCATCGTCGTGGTCGAAGGCATCGCCGGCACGGTGATGATTCGTGCCCAGAAGAAGTACGGTACCGACGAGGAACGCCAGTTCGCCAAGGCCAACGCCTGATATCCCGTAACGGCTCCTCTTTCGGGAGGAGCCGATTCCCATACCACCTCAGGACAAAGGAGTCATCAATGACTGCTGCAACCGTGCCGCAGATTGTGCCCGGTACCTTGACCGGCGACCTCGATATCACCGGCTTCACTGTTGAACACTATCCGGGTGATGCGCTCGGCATCGCAGTCCGCGCACCGCGCATGAACTGGACCTATTCGCACACAGTGCCGGAAGATGCACAGATTCTGCTCACCCTCACTCGCCGCGTGCCTGGCAGTAAACCGCGCGAAGAAAAAACCTATCTGCCCGCCGACGACGGCGTGCTTGTGCCTTGGCAGTTCGAGCCGCTCGTCTCCCGCGAAGAAGTGTTTGCCACCGTGCAGGCTGTCTCCGCCAGTCACAAGCCGCTGGGCGCAGTCAGCCGCACCTTGCATTTTGAAGCCGGCCTTTTTGAAGGATTCGACCACGTTGCCGACTTCGTAGGCCCCTCTTGGGCTGAGCCGGAAAGCGACCATCGTCATTTGCCGCTCGTGCGAACCGAAATCGAACTCAAAGACCAGCCCGTGCGTGCGCGGCTCTATCTGACCGCGCTCGGCTTGGTCGAAGCGGAAATCAATGGTGCTAAAGTCGGCAATGACGCATTGATTCCTGGCTGGACCAATTATGAGCAGCGCGTCGAAATGTGGACCTACGACGTGACCGAAAACCTCTCTGCAGGCACAAATGCCATGGGTTTCTGGCTCGGTGACGGCTGGTATCGAGGTAGGCTCGGCTTCGACGGTGGCTATGCGAATTACTATGGCGACCGTATCGGCGTATTCGTCCAGCTTGAAGTCGAATATGCGGACGGCAGCACCGACGCCGTTTATTCCAACTCGTGGGACCGCCGATGGAAGACCACGCTTGGTCCCATCGTCTGCTCTGACCTGTGCGAAGGCGAACGTTACGATGCTCGCCTTGAAATGCCCGGCTGGTCCAAGCCTGGATTCGATGATAGTGACTGGAAGCCTGTGGCCGAAGTCTTCTACGACCCCGCCCGCATCGAAAACCCTGACACCTCGCCGGTACGCGCACACGAAAGAAACCAGCCTGCCTCCATCGAACGCATCGGTTCCACTGACGATGGTCGTAGCATCTGGTTGGTCGACTTTGAGCAGAACTGCTCACAGCGTATCCGTCTGAACATGCGCGACCTCGAAGCAGGTCAAAGCGTCACATTGCGCCACGTGGAGGTGCTTGAACCGGACGGCACCATCGCCACCCGCACCCTACGCCGTGGCCAACAGTGCGATATCTACACCTCCAACGGCACCGATGCTTGGTGGGAGCCACGATTCGCCATGCACGGTTTCCGCTATGCGCAGATCGAAGGCTACGCAGGCGAACTCACCGCCGAGGACATGGACTGCCGCGTATACCATTCGGTAATGGACCGCACCGGCGAACTCACCTGCTCCAACTCGTTGCTCAACCGTTTGCACGCCAATGCTGTATGGTCAATGCGCTCCAACTTCGTCTCCATCCCCACCGACTGCCCGCAGCGCGACGAACGTATGGGCTGGACCGGCGACATCTGCCTGTTCGCGCCGACCGCCGCCTACCTGTACGACGTACATGGCTTCCTCAAAAGCTGGCTCAAAGACGTGCGCGCCGACCAAGTCAAATGGGGCACCGTGCCGTTCTACGTGCCATTCATTCCGCTCGGCGTGTGGGCACACCCTCAATCCATCTCCACGTGGGGCGACTCCGCCGTGGAAGTGCCATGGACGCTCTACATGGAAAGCGGCGACCCACGAGTGCTCGCCGACTCCTATGACCTGAGCCGCGACTGGGTGAACGAAGTCGAACAATACCTTTCACCAGACGGTGTCTGGGATCGCAAACCCGACTTCCCGCTTGGTCAGCTTGGTGATTGGCTCGACCCGACCGCGCCACCGGAAGACCCCACGCAAGCGATGACCGCCAAGGAACTTGTGGCCACCGCGTTCTACGCCCGCAGCTGCATACAAATTACGCGCATCGCCGAAATTCTGGGATACGCCGATGATGCCGCGCGATACGCCGCGCTACGAGATCATGTGATTGCCGGCTTCCTCGACCGTTTCACTCGACTCGACGGCACTATGACCTCCGACACCCAGTGCGCCTACGCGCTCGCCATAGCCTTCGGCCTGCTCGATGGCGAACCCGTGCGCAAGGTCAAGGCCGGCAACCGTCTGGCCTGCTTGGTGCGCGAATCCGGCGGCAAGGTGAGCACCGGTTTCGCCGGCACTCCATTCGTACTACCCGCGCTGACCCAAACCGGCCATGATGATGAGGCATACCAGTTGCTGACCTCCACCGAATGCCCCAGCTGGCTGTACCAAGTCACCATGGGTGCCACCACCACATGGGAGCGCTGGGATTCCATGCGTCCTGACCGCTCCCTGAACCCGGGAGGCATGACCTCATTCAACCATTACGCGCTCGGTTCGGTAGCCGAATGGATGCACGCGCATATCGGTGGCTTGGAAACCATCGAACCTGGTTGGAAGAAGTTCCGTGTCGCCCCGATTGTGGGCGGTGGGCTCACCGAGGCCTCCACCTCGCATATCACCCCGTTCGGCCGTGCGGCAGTCACCTGGCAAATGGGTACGGACGGCAGCACCGTTGATGTGACGGTCACTGTGCCGGTCGGCACCACTGCCGTTGTGGACATCCCAGACCACGAAGTCCAGAACCTTACCGCCGGCACCCATCATCTCCAGTTCCATATCTGATTCGCTGGCCGAGCTCCCTCCCGAAATACTGAGCAGGGAGCTCCCGAATCCTTTGCATGAAAGGAATAATCATGGCACTCAATGAAGAGACTGCCGCAGCATCCACACTGGCTCCCGACACAGGCCGCCCGCTGGCCACACAGGAAAAATGGCGCTTCGGTATTGGCTTTGCGCTGTTCTCCTTGATTTGGATGACAGCCGGCACTTCCGGCTCCCAGGTACTCCTGCCGCAACGCTTCACCGAACTGGGTATTGGTGTGCCCGAGGTGATTCTCGGCACCATGAATTCGGTTGGTTGTGTATTCGCACTCATTGCCAACATTGTGTTTGGTGCGATGAGCGACATCACGCGCTCCCGCTTCGGCAAACGCACCCCATGGATCGTGTGCGGCGGCTTTATCACCGCAGCCGGTTATCTGCTCGCCGCCAATAGCGCCGCGCTCGCTGGCATCGTAGCGGGCTGGTCCATTGTGCAAGTCGGTGTCAATATGATGATTGCCCCGGCAGTCGCCGTGCTTTCTGACCGCATACCCGAGGGTGCGCGTGGCACTTTCTCCGCGTTCTACGGTGGTGCGCAGATCGTTGGCCAATCGGCAGGTACGTTTATGGGCGCGCAATTCATCAAACATATGGGCGCAGGCTTCTTGACCGGTGCGGTGCTCTTTGCCATTACCGGCATTGTTGCGGTTCTGGTTTGGCCGCGCGAACGGTCATCCAAGAACGATGAGGTGGCAGCCAAAACACTGAGCGTCAGCGATATTCTGCGCTCGTTCATCCCGCCAACCCGCAATTGCCGCGACTTCTATCTGGCGCTTGTAGGCCGACTGTTGCTTATGGTCGGCTGGTCTATGGTCGCCACCTACCAGCTGTACATTCTGCAAAAGTATGTTGGCCTGTCCGTAGACGATTCCGGTACAGTCATCTCCACTATGTCCGTGATTTCGATGATTGTGCTCATCGTCATGTCCATGATCTCCGGTCCCATTTCCGACCGGTTGCACCGGCGCAAGATTATCGTCGCGGTCGGTTCGGTGATTATCGCCATCGGTATCGCGATTCCCATTATGATGCCTACGGCTCTTGGCATGATGCTGTACGCGGGTGTGGCCGGCACCGGCTACGGCATCTATATTGCCGTAGACCAGGCGCTGAATGTGGACGTGCTGCCCAGCCAGGAGGAGGCCGGTAAGGATCTCGGCATTCTGAACCTTGCCAATACGGTTGGCCAAGTGCTTGCCCCGGTTATCGTCGGCGGCATTGTGGTGGCCACCAGCAGCTATGCGACCATCTTCCCGATCGCCATCGTCTGCGTGCTTGTGGGTGCAGTGGTTATCATGCTGATTCACAAGGTGAAGTAGTTTCGGCGTTGGCCGTTTAGCATAATGCTCTCCGCGTGACCATATTGGTTGTGCGGAGAGCATTGTCATATCAGTCGGACGTGGTGATGTGCTCCACATCCCAGCGCACGCCGAGCACTTCGGGAGTCTGAATCACGGTTTCGATGCTTTTCTCGATATCCGCGTCATTGCGCTTGGTGGTGTCGAGCACTGCAGTGATGGAGACGATATCATCAGGCAGGTCGGTTGCGGCGATCGACCGAACCGAGAAACCGGGCCGATGCACCGCGTCGAATACCAGCGAACGAATTTTCACTTCGTGCTGCTGCAGGCAGCGTACTTCAAACGTGTATTCATGGCCGACCGTTTCATAATCGTTGATGCTACGGCGGCGGTCAATGAACGAACCGATGGCACGGAACAACGGGTTGGCCAGTACCACCATCACCGCGCCGATAATGGCAATCAGCAGATAGCCGGAGCCGGTGAGTGTGCCGACTGCAGCCGAAGCCCATAAGGTTGCCGCCGTGTTCAGGCCGGACACGGATGCGCCATGCTTGAGAATCACGCCAGCGCCAAGGAAACCAATGCCGGAAGCTACTTGCGCGGCCACGCGCGTCGGGTCTCCGCTACTGCCGCCCGCCACGGCAAGCTCGCTGACCAGCACGAACAGGGTGGAGCCAAGTGCCACCAGCGCGTTGGTGCGGATGCCGGCGCTTCGGGCGCGCAACTGGCGTTCGAGTCCGATCAGCGAGCCCAATGCCGTGCCGAGCACGATGCGTACGGTGCAGTCGAGAATGATGGCCAGAGAAAACGTGGTGAACATGAGGATTCACCTCCTGAAAAATAGGCGTCAGGAACTTCCCGCACACCCTACAGCGCCAGCCCGCCTCCCGCAACTACGTCGCCGCGTTCGGGTGGTTCGGGCTCCGTGTGGTGAGTGGGCCGCGGCCGTATGATGGAAGCGCGGGTGGTCCGGGATTGGTCCGGGACTGTTGGATACGGCGGGAGGTGTCATGGTTCCTATCGAGCACGTGTACGACCAGATTCGCGCGTTCGCCGCTGATGCCGGCGCTCGCAAGGTCGTGCTGTTCGGTTCTCGCGCACAGGGCGTGAACCGGCCTAAAAGCGATATCGATCTTGCCGTGGCCGGTTGCCCCGATTTCAATCGCTTGGAGCAGAACCTTCAGGACAATCTGTGGTCACTGCTTAAAGTTGATGTCATCAATCTGGATGAGCCGATTTCTTCATCGCTGAGGGCGGAGATTGAGCGTAGCGGAAAGGTGCTGTATGAAAAAGTATGAGAATTACGTTTCCGCATTGAATTCGCTGCGCAAGGCTCCCGAACAGGATCTCGGCAATGATTTCATCCAGAGCGGCATCATTGACAAGTTCGAGTTGCAGTTCGAGCTTGGTTGGAAACTGTTCAAGGCGTTGCTGGCTTATGAGGGAGATCCTGTTTCCGCTTCCGGCTCTCCGCGAGATGTGCTCAAAACCGCTTTTCAATACTATGATTTCATGGACGAATCGTTGTGGCTGCGCATGCTGCGCGATCGCAATGATTCTGCTCATATCTATGATGAAGAACGAGCTCGACGCCTTGTGGACGCCATCATCGCTGATTACATCCCCGAGTTTGAGCGCGCAAATCAGGGGTTGGTTGCTCGCTACGGCGAAGCATTGAACGATTAGCGTGACAGGTATGGCATCGGGCGCGCTGGGTATTGGCGAACGAATTAATGGGGTGAATCTCGGCAATTGGCTGGTGCTGGAGCGGTGGATGAAGCCGGGGATTTTTGCCGCCAGCGGCGAGGCGGACGAGATCTGGCTGCATCGGGCTACGGAGTCTGCTGAGTTGGAGGCTCTGCTGACGCGGCATCGCGACACGTATATCACTGAAGCTGATTTTCGGAACATTGCCGCGCATGGCTGCAATCTGGTGCGTATTCCTGTGCCGTATTTTATCTTCGGGGATGTGTCCGGTCATCCGGGCTGCATCGAGTACTTGGACAGGGCATTCGACTGGGCCGAGCGTACTGGTCTCAAGATTCTTATCGACCTGCACACGGTGCCCGGCTCACAGAACGGATTCGACAACGGCGGCCTCACCGGCGTGGTGCGCTGGCATCATAGCCCGCGAGCGGTCGCCTATGCGTTGAATGTGCTGGCCTGTCTGGCTCGCCGGTATCGCGATCGCGCGGCGCTGTTCGGTATCGAGGTGCTGAATGAGCCGATCGATTGGTTGACGTATGCTACGTCGTCATCGAGCAGGCAGGCAAAGGATAGCTTTGAAGCACGGAGGAGTGGGCCAATTCCAATGGCGTTCCTCAAGCGTTTCTACCGTGAGTCGTATCGCCGGTTGCGCCCGATTTTGGCCGAGAACCAAGCCATCGTGTTCCATGACGGCTTCCGACTGGGCCGTTGGCGGGACTGGTTTGTGCGGGAGGACATGCGGGGCGTCATGCTCGATACGCATATCTATCTGGTCATGGCCGAGCATTTTCCGCTATTCCGTATGATTCCGGAGCGATGGATGATGAGCTGTTATAGGCTATTCGTGCGCTGGAATGAACGCCGTATCCGCCGAGCAGCGCGCTATACGCCAGTGATCGTGGGGGAGTGGTGTGTGGCCAACAATCTGGTAAATCGGATGATCGCTAAGCATTCGGGCGATGGCGGTCGCTCCGAGGAAAACGCTATGCACAGTGCATCAATCAGAGGCTCTATTTACCGCGAGGTTGCCGCCATGCAGCGCAAAGCGTGGAGCGCATCCGCCGGGCAGATTTATTGGAGCTACCAATTACGTGGTAATCGTGATTTCTTGCCTACCATCGACCCACAATCCGACACGTCACGCCTCGACCCTTGGGATTTCACTCACGTCTGGCACGCTGGTTGGATGGTGTAATGAGAACGAAATTGCTCTCTGGTGGCATGATTCGAGCCAATTGTGTAAGGTAGAGAATGAGCTTCGTGACCCGGCCTATCCTTTGCGGCGGGGTGGGTTGCGGGTTCGAGATGAGCAGTCAGCTGCCGCTGGCACTTGATTCGTCCGCGCGGATGAATACCGCGAAAGCAGGGTGCCTAGCCCAGTGGCTGGGTGATACGGTTGGGCCAACCGAAGCCACTACCGATTCCACTTCGAAAGTAGTGGATGATAGTCATGCAGAAGACTGTAAAACATGGCTTTTCATCTCAGGAGGGACATCTGGCTCAGATGTCCCTCCCTTATTTTTCGGCAAAGGGGGAGCCGTGAATATAACGAAGACAAAGGAGTATGCATTGGCGCAAGCCCATGCTGCGGCTCCTCCCACATCACCCCACCAAGATGACCAGCTTTCTCGACACGCTCGCCGAGCGCGGCATCAAGGCCGACTTCGCCCCCGGCTTCACGCTCGATCTGGAACCGGCCGACCCGGCCCTCGAATCCGAAGCCGTGGAAACCGCCAAGAACGCCGACGTGGTCCTCATGTTCCTCGGTCTGCCGGAAGCCGCGGAATCCGAGGGCTTCGACCGCGACACCCTCGACATGCCCGCCAAGCAGATCGCCCTGCTCGAACAGGTCGCCGCCGCGAACCAGAACGTCGTGGTCGTGCTGTCCAACGGCTCCGTGGTCTCCGTGGCCCCGTGGGCCAAGAACGCCAAGGGCATCCTCGAATCCTGGCTGCTCGGCCAGTCCGGTGGCCCGGCGCTCGCCGATGTGATCTTCGGCCAGGTCAGCCCGTCCGGCAAGCTCGCCCAGTCGATTCCGCTGGACATCAACGATGACCCGAGCATGCTGAACTGGCCGGGCGAGGAAGGCCACGTCGACTACGGCGAGGGCGTGTTCGTCGGCTACCGCTACTACGACACCTACGGCAAGGCTGTCGACTACCCGTTCGGCTACGGCCTGAGCTACGCCACGTTCGAGATCACCGGTGTCGCCGTTGCCAAGACCGGCGCGAACACCGCCACCGTGAATGCCACTGTGACCAACACCTCCGATGTGGACGCTGCCGAAACCGTGCAGGTGTACGTTGCGCCGGGCAAGGCCGACGTGGCTCGCCCGAAGCACGAGCTCAAGGGCTTTACCAAGGTGTTCCTCAAGTCCGGTGAGTCCAAGACCGTGACCATCGACCTCGACGAGCGCGCGTTCGCCTACTGGTCCGAAAAGTACAACGACTGGCACGTGGAGGCCGGCGAATATGCCATCGAAGTGGGCGTGAGCTCCCGCGACATTGCCGACACCGTTGCCGTGGCCCTCGATGGCGACGGCAAGACCCAGCCGCTCACCGAATGGTCCACCTACGGCGAGTGGGAGGCCGATCCGTTCGGCGCCAAGATCGTGGCCGCCGTGGCCGCCGCCGGCGAGGCCGGCGAGCTGCCGAAGCTTCCGGATAATGCGATGATGCGCATGTTCCTCAACTCCATGCCCATCAACTCGCTGCCCACCCTGCTGGGCGAAGGCGGCAAGAAGATCGCCCAGTTCATGGTTGATGAGTACGCCAAGCTGAGCAAGTAATACTACGCAAACTGCCAGCTCCCTTTTCTGAGATTCAGAGAAGGGAGCTAGTTTGTGTATAGGGCATATGTGGGATTCGTTGTCTAGGCAACACGCCATTGTTGTATATGCAACTGTTGTATATAGGTCTCTTTATCATGAGTTGTTGCTTATACAACAATATGAGGTGAAGGCGCGGATGCACACGGCCTCGCATGGCACGGGGGACAATGGACCAGCATATTCTCAGCATCGAAATGCGCGCGGTGACCAAGGCCGTCGACCGCTATCTGGGTGAGAGTATGCCGCAAACCGCCAAGGAAACCACGGGCGGCAACGCGCATATCATCATGTTTCTGGCGCGCAACCGGGATCGTGAAATCTACCAGCACACCATAGAACAGAAATTCTGCATTACTCGGTCCACCGCTTCACGCGTGCTGGCGCTGATGGAGAAGAAAGGCCTAATCACCCGTGAATCGGTGGAACACGACGCGCGCTGCAAGCGCATCGTGCTCACCGACAAAGCGGATGCGATCGTGGCCGATCTCAAAGCGAACGGCGAACGCGTCGAACGGCTGCTGGTCGATGGCTTTTCCGAAAGCGAGAAGGCCGCGCTGCGCGACTATGTCGCACGCATGCGCGCGAACATCGACCGCGCTCAATATGAATTTGAACATCAAACACTCCCTCAGTCACCTGCGGTGACGGCTCCCGGCCAAAACGGAGCAGAGGTTGTCGATACGAAGGAGGAGAACGAATGAGTGATACCAAAGCGGCCATCGCGCAGACGCGCAAAGCTGTCAAACCCGATAAGCCCAAGCATGTGTTGCGCACACTGGGCCATTCGATTCGCGAATACAAAAAAGCCAGTGTACTGGCACCGTTGTTTGTGGCGGTTGAGGGCATCCTTGAAATCCTGATTCCAACAATCATGGCCTCGCTGATTGATGAAGGCATCACCGGCGGCAGCATGCCGGCCACCATCAAATTCGGCGTGATTCTGCTGATTTGCTCCATGGTTTCGCTGGGTGCCGGCTTCCTGTCCGGAAAGTACGCGGCCGTGGCCGGCGCGGGCTTCGCCAAGAACCTGCGCGAGGACCAGTTCGAGAAGGTGCAGGGCTTCAGCTTCACCAACATCGACCGGTTCTCCACCGGTTCGATCGTGACCCGCCTGACCACCGATGTAACGAACCTGCAGAACGCCTACATGATGATCATCCGACTGGGCGTACGCGCCCCGATCATGGTGATCGTGGCCTGGCTGTTCTCGTTCCGTATCTCCCCGTCGATTTCCATGGTGTTTCTGGCTTGCATCCCGATTCTGGCCATCGGCCTGTGCGGTCTGGTCGTGCTCGTGCATCCGGTGTTCGAGCGCGTGTTTCACACCTACGATGCGTTGAACAACGTGGTCGACGAGAACCTGCAGGGCATCCGCGTGGTCAAGTCCTATAACCGCGAATCCTTCGAGGTCTCCAAGTTCGGCCGCATCTCCCAGCGCATCTTCAAGGACTTCACCAAGGCCGAGCGCATCATGAGCTTCAACAGCCCGCTGATGATGATCTGCATCTACGGTTCGATGATCCTCATCGCATGGATGGGAGCACAGCAGATCGTCGCCTCCGGCAACAACCCCGCCGTGGGCCTGACCACCGGCGACCTGACCGCACTGGTCACCTACGCCATGCAGATCCTTATGGCCATGATGATGCTGTCCATGATCTTCGTCATGGTGATTATTTCTCAGGCTTCTGCCGAGCGTATCTGCCAGGTGCTGCAGGAGGAAAGCACGGTGCAGAACCCGGCACAGCCGGTGACTGACATGGCCGACGGCTCCATCGAATTCGACCACGTCACCTTCCGCTACTCCGACAGTTCCGAAAAGCCCGTGCTTGACGACATCAACCTGAAGATCCGCTCCGGCATGACCGTCGGCATCGTCGGCGGTACTGGTTCGGCAAAGTCGTCTCTGGTACAGCTCGTGCCGCGACTGTACGACGTGAGCTCCGGTTCGCTGAAGGTCGGCGGCGTGGATGTACGCGACTACGACATCGAGGCGCTGCGCGATCAGGTGGCCATGGTGTTGCAGAAGAACGTGCTGTTCTCCGGCACTATTGCCGAAAACCTCAGGTGGGGCAACCCGAACGCCACCGATGAAGAGATTCGCCATGCCGCGCAGCTCGCGCAGGCCGATGGATTCGTTCAGGAATTCCCCGATAAGTACGACACGTACATCGAGCAGGGCGGTACCAATGTGTCCGGCGGACAGCGCCAGCGCCTGTGCATCGCCCGTGCGCTGCTGAAGAAGCCGAAGATTCTGATTCTTGACGATTCGACCAGCGCCGTCGATACCAAGACGGACAAGCTGATCCGTTCCGCGTTCCACAACGAGATTCCGGACACCACGAAGATCATCATCGCCCAGCGCGTGGCCTCCGTGCAGGAATCCGACATGATTCTGGTGATGGATTCCGGCCGCATCATGGCGTCCGGCACACACGACGAACTGCTCGCCACCTGCGATGAATACCGTTCCATCTACGAATCCCAGACCAAGAACCAGGCCCAGCCCGAAGAACTGGCCGCTGCCGAACAGGCTGCTGAGTCATCTACCGCTGAGCCGTCCGAAACCGTGACGGTGACAGTGACCATGCCCACGGCCGATACTAGCGCAGCTGATGCCAATGCAGCCGATACCAAGGAAGGAGAAGCACGATGAGCAACGACCAGAGTTTCAAGAACCGCAAGCCCGCCATGGGCAAAGCCGAGCCTGGCACCATCAAGCGCATCTTCAGCTACATCTTCCAGTACAAGTGGCGTGTCATCGCCATCGTGGTGTGCATCTTGGTCGGTGCCGCCGCGCAGGCCGGTTCCGCGCTGTTCCTCCAGTCGCTCATCGACACGTACATCCTGCCGATGGTGGGGGAGTCGAACTCCGACTGGGCCCCGCTGCTGCGGGCCATCAGCCTGATGGCGGGCCTGTATGTGGCCGGCATCGTGGCGTCCTGGCTGTGGCAGTGGCTGATCGTCACCGTCGAGCAGGGCACGCTCAAGAAGATTCGTGACGACATGTTCGCCCACCAGCAGAAGCTGCCGATCCGCTACTTCGACAGCCACGAGCACGGCGACATCATGAGCCACTACACCAACGACACCGATACGCTGCGCCAGGCCATCTCGCAGTCGTTCCCGCAGATGTTCTCCTCGATTATCTCCGCGGTCGCGGCGCTGCTGTCCATGCTGTGGCTGTCCATTCCATTCACCGCGTTCGTAATCGTGTTCACCGTTCTGCTCTACTTCATCGTGCGCAAGATCGTGAGCCGCTCCGGCCGCTACTTTGTCAAGCAGCAGCAGTGGATCGGCGACGTGAACGCCTTCGTGGAGGAATCCGTCAACGGCCAGAAGGTCATCAAGGTCTTCAACCATGAGGACGCCACACAGAAGACCTTCGACGAGAAGAACGAGGAACTCTTCGAGGCGTCCGCCGAAGCGAACACCTGGGGCAACGTGACCATGCCGGTCGTCGGCAACATGGGCTACCTGCTCTACATCCTGCTTGCCATCGTCGGTGCCGCCGTCTCGCTGGCCGGCGTCAACGACATCGGTCTGACCGGTGTCAAGCCGCTCACCCTCGGCACGCTCGTCTCCCTGCTGACCCTGTCCCGCTCGTTCATCAACCCGATCGGCCAGGTCTCCCAGCAGCTGACCATGGTAATGATGGCGCTCGCCGGCGCCTCCCGTATCTTCAAGCTGATGGATGAGCCCATCGAGGAAGACAAGGGCACCGTGACGCTCGTGAACGTGGAACTTGGCGAGGATGGCCGCACCATGACCGAAGTCGACCACGAGACCGGCCACTGGGCATGGAAGCGCGAGGTCGGCGACGACGGTACGAGGTCTCTGAAGGCCGCAGAAAAGCTCAAGGGCTCGGCCCGCGAGGTGGCGATGAAGGCCAAGGAGCAGGCGATCACCTCGCCCGACGGCCGACTGACCCTGCTGCGCGGCGACGTGCGCTTCACCAACGTGACCTTCGGCTACAACCCGGACAAGCCGGTGCTGCACGACATCACCTGGTTCGCCAAGCCCGGCCAGAAGATCGCGCTCGTCGGCGCGCAGCAG
>SKEZ01001113.1_pt1 | contig 16203 bp, 12 predicted proteins | sample 4843881 | NCBI WGS metagenome assembly SKEZ01 (sample SAMN11008796, study PRJNA524170) | human gut metagenome | isolation source: fecal sample from pouch patient p1, p46 | place: Israel: Tel-Aviv | reverse complement strand
CGCCGCCTCCCGCGAGGAGCGCGACGAGGCGCAGGGCGCCGGCGACCAGGGCGTGATGTTCGGCTATGCGACCGACGAGACCGACGTGATGATGCCGCTGCCGATCCATCTGGCCCACCGTCTGGCCTACCGCCTCGCCCAGGTGCGCAAGAGCGGCGAGATGCCGCATCTGCGCCCCGACGGCAAGACCCAGGTGACCATCGAGTACGACGAGAACGACAAGGCCGTGCGCCTGGACACCGTGCTCGTCTCCACCCAGCACGACCCCGAGGCGAGCCACGAGTGGCTCACCGAGCAGCTCACCGAGCACGTCATCAAGCCGGTGCTGGACGAGGTGCTCGGCGACAGGGTCGAGCACGACGACTACCGCGTGCTGGTCAACCCGACCGGATCCTTCGTGCTGGGTGGCCCGGCGGCCGACTCCGGCCTGACCGGGCGCAAGATCATCGTCGACACCTACGGCGGCGCGGCCCATCACGGCGGCGGCGCGTTCTCCGGCAAGGACCCGAGCAAGGTCGACCGCTCCGCCGCCTATGCGGCGCGCTGGGTGGCCAAGAACATCGTGGTCGCCGGCCTGGCGCACAAGGTCGAGGTGCAGGTCGCGTACGCGATCGGCGTGGCCGACCCGGTGTCCGTCAACGTGGAGACGTACGGCAGCGAGATCGGCGGCGTGACCCGCGAGCAGATCCAGGAGGCGGTGCGCAAGGTGTTCGACCTGCGCCCGGCCGCCATCATCGACGAGCTCGACCTGCTGCGCCCGATCTATTCGAAGACCGCCGCATACGGCCACTTCGGCCGCGAGGACGACGACTTCACCTGGGAGCGCACCGACAAGGTCGACGAGCTCAAGGCCGCCGTCGCCGAGGTCGCCGCCTGACGCAGGGCGGCGGAGAGACAATCCAGACAGACCGAAAGCCTGCCGGGACCACTGTGGTTACGGCAGGCTTTGCGTTATCGCCGTATGGGCCGCCATGGCACGGGCCGCCATACGGAAACGAGTTTTTCGCCCCGGGGCGCCGCGCGCGGGCCCGCGAGGGTCCGGGCGATGCATCCCGGGCGATGCAGCAATGCATGCGACATGCATATGGAATAGGTAAAGAGGCGAATATGAGTATTGGCAAGGCAATGACCGTCAGCGACATGGTGGGCGAATTCATCGAGCCGAACCCGCTGCTGCGCGTCGAGGCGTTCGACGGGTCGGCCTTCGGCCCGGCGTCGGCCGATCTGGTCGTGAAGGTGAAGACCCCCAATGCGGTCTACCAGCTGCTGGCGCATCCCAACGAGATCGGCGCGGTGCGCGCCTACGTATTGGGCGATTTCGACATCGAGGGCATCGATTACGCCGATCCGTACCCCCAGCTGCGCCAGCTGCTGTCGCTGGCGCCGTATGTGAAGAGCCTGTCGCCGCTCTCCGTGGCGAAGGTCGGCTCCGCCGTGCTGAGCCACGGCATCCGCAAGCCCCCGGTGCCCGAGACCGAAGGCCCCTCCAAGTTCGCCCGCATCAAGTCCGGCCTGCTGCCGCACACCGAGAAGGCCGACTCCGAGACGGTGAGCTTCCACTACGATCTGTCGAACAAGTTCTACCGCAACTTCCTCGGCCCCTCGATGACCTACACCTGCGCGGTGTTCGACAACGAGGACATGAGCCTGGAGGACGCGCAGCTCAACAAGATCCGCTTGGTGCTCGACAAGCTCGACCTCAAGCCGGGCGAGCGCCTGCTCGACATCGGCTGCGGCTGGGGCTCGCTCGTCATCGAGGCCGCCAAGCGCGGCATCAAGGCGCTCGGCGTCTCCCTGTCCAAGGAGCAGATCGAATACGGCCAGGAGTGGATCAAGCGTGAAGGCCTCGAGGATCTGGCCGAACTGCGCGTGATGGACTATCGCGACGTGCCCGAGCGCGATTTCGACGGCATCTGCTCGATCGGCATGATGGAGCACGTCGGCGTGAAGAACTACCAGAGCTACTTCGAGGAGATGTTCAAGCTCCTCAAGCCGATGGGGCACCTGCTCAACCACCAGATCACCATCAGCCACGACAAGCCGCACGGCAAGCCGGGCACCGACGAGTTCCTTGACCGCTACATCTTCCCCGACGGCGACCTGGGCGCGCCGGGCTTCATCGAGAGCTGCATCCACGATGCCGGCTTCAACGTGGTGCACCAGGAGAACCTGCGCCAGCACTACGCGCTCACCCTGCACCACTGGAACCGCAACCTGGCCGAGCATTGGGACGAGGCCGTCAAGGAGGTCGGTTTCGAACGCGCCAAGGTGTGGGGCCTGTACATGGCGGCCTGCGCGCTCAACTTCGAGATCGACGGCATTCAGGTGCACCAGTTCCTCGCCGTCAAGCCCGACCGCGTCGGCCACCCCGACGGCCGCTGGTACCCGCTGCGCCAGTGGTGGCGCGCGTAGCCGTGCACTCTGCTTGGCTCCCCTCAGTGAGGGGAGCTGGCCTCGAAGCGGTCTGAGGGGAGGATTCCCGTGAACGCTTGACATTAAGCCGATTCGCATGATCTTGCCCAGCTGGCTCCCTTCTTCAGAGGGGAGCCGGATCGCGATCTGTGGTAAAACAGGAAGCTATGACTTCACCGGACGCCGAACAGCTGGCGCTTGACGGGCTGGCCCCGCGCAAGCGCCGCAAGCGCGCGCCCGCGGCCAAAACCCCGGCCTCGACCGATCCGGTCGTCCAGGTCGTGCTCGATATCCAGGCCACGCACCTGGGTCGCACCTTCGACTATCTCATCGAGGAAAGCCAGTCCGAGGCCGCGCAGCCCGGCGTCATGGTGCGCGTGCGCTTCGGCGGGCAGCGGGTCGGCGGCATCATCTGGAACCGCGTCGCCGCCAGCGTGACGCCCATGTCGTCGCTGCGCTACGTCGAGCGCGTGTACGGCCCGCAGCCGATCGTCTCGGCGTCCATGCGCGAGGACATCACCCGTGTGGCCGAGGCCTACGGCGGCACGCGCGCGAACATCGTGCGGCTGGCGGTGCCGCCCCGCGTGGCGCGCATCGACGAGGAACAGCGGCTGGCCGCCTCATCCGTGTGGCGTGGCCGCCAGCGGTTCGGCGAGCGGTCCGAACAGGTGGCCGGCGCCGCCGAGCGGGGCGCCGCGCGATTCGCGGCCTCCTACGCCGATGCCGCCCGTCTGCGCTCCGCGCTGGAGGGCAGCGGATTCTCGTCGTTCGTGGTCGATGCGCTGCCCGGACCCGAACGCTGGGCGCGCGAGCTCGCGTGGATGGCCCTGGAGGCGATGCTGGCCGGCAAGGCCGCCGTGCTGGTGCTGCCGACCATGCGCGAAGTGCAGGACATGACGGTGGCGTTGCGTTCCTGCGGGCTCAGGCCCTTCATCCCAAACCCGGCCTCGAACGGCGGGTACAGCGGCGATTTCGCCGTATTGAGCGCCTCGATGCCGCCGGCCGAGCGCTATCGCGCCTACACCTCCATCGCGAACGGCCAGGTGCGCTGCGCGATAGGCCCGCGCGCGGCCATGTACGCGCCGGTCGAGGGGCCGGCCCTGTTCGCCATATTCGACGATCTCGCCTACCAGAACATGGACGGGTTCATGCCCTATCCGAACGCGCGCGGCGTGCTGAGGCTGCGCGCCAAGGCGCACGGCGGCGTGTTCGTCGCGATGGCCCATGCGCGCAGCCCGATCAGCCAGTGGGAGGCGTGCGGCACCGGGGCCTCGGGCTATCCGGCGGCCGGCGCGGCGCGCGAGACGCCGACCTGCGGCTACAGCATGCCGATCCACGCGCTGCCCGCCGTCACCAAGGAACGGAGCCCGTGGATCCGCTGGCTCAACCGCGACGAGCTGGCGCGCCTGGCCGACCCGTCGATCGGCGCGCGCGTGCCGCATACGGCGGTCCGCGTGCTGACCAAGGCGCTCGAGCAGGGGCCGGTGCTCCTGTCGATCCCCGCGGACGGCGTGGCCGAGGCGCTCAGCTGCGCCAAATGCCATCGTCAGGCGCGCTGCCGGCGCTGCACTGGCCCGTTGCAGCGCGAACGCGACGACGGCGTGCGCTGCCGTTGGTGCGGCGCGGCCGCCGTGAACTGGACCTGCCTCGGGTGCGGCGGCGACCGCCTGCGCGTCGTGCGCGTCGGCGCCGCCGGCACCGCGCAGGAGCTCGCTGGACTGTTCCGCGGTGTGCCGATCGTCGTCTCATCGCGCAACCAGCCGCGCGGCGTCGTCGAATCCATCGAATGCCGGCCGCAGATCGTGATCGCGACGCCCGGCTGCGAGCCGCGCGTCAGCCCGGTGCCCGGCAACGACGGGCCGCAGGGGCACGAGTACCGCGCGGTCGCGATCCTCGACGCATGGACGAGCCTGTATGCGCTGGGCATGGATGCGCGGCCCGACACGCTGTGCTCGTGGATGCGCGCCATGGCGATGTGCGCGCCCCGCGCGAGGGGCGGCCAGGGACTGCTGATCGGGGAGACCGATCCGGCGCTGGCCCAGGCGCTGATGCTGTGGGATGCCCCGCTGCTCGCCGCCAAGGAGATCGCCGAGCGCGCGCAGACCGGATTCCCGCCGGTGCTGGGCGCGGCCTGCGTGTGGGGTCGCCGCGACGCGGTGATGACGGCCCTCTCGCGCATCGGCGTGACCGGCGAGGGGGACTGGACGCGCGTGGAATCCGACGGCGTGCCGGTGCCCGCCGTGCTCGGCCCGGTGCCGATCCCGCAGCCGGCCACGATCAACGCCCGCGAGCTGGAGAACACCGCCGACCGGGTCAAGGCGGTCGTGCTCGTCGATCTGACCCGCCGCGCCGAGCTGGCGACGAGGCTGCGAGCGGCCGTCGCCAAGCACGTCGCCTCGCGGGAGCCGGGGGAGCTGCGCTTCCGGCTCGATCCCAAGGATCTGTGACGGTCCGCTGCGGCTGGTCGGCGCGGCATGGGACGATAGCCGTAGCGGCGCATGGCGCCGCATGCGCATGACGGGTGTTCCGCGTACGCAGTGCATGGCTCTGAACGGGAATGGAGGCCTTATGAAGGGTTGGCCGGGCGAACCGGATATGGAACATGACGTGCTCATGGCGGACGGCAACGCCGCTTCGGCGGCGGGCAAGCCGATCACCGACGTGATCTTCGACTTCGGCAACGTGCTGATCTACTGGGACCCGCAGGCGGTGATGATCCCGCGCTACACGCAGGAGCACATCGACCAGTTCCTCGACAACGACATCTCGGGCTTCTACGACGGCAACGACATGATGGACGGCGGCGCCACCGTCGACGAGGGCGTGGCGTGGATGCGCGAGACCCACGGCGACCGGTGGGCCGACATGCTGCGCTACTATCTCGACAACTTCCAGGACTCCCTGACCGGCATCGTGCCGGGCATGCGCGTGCTGATCAGCGACCTGAAGGCCGCCGGCGTCGGCGTGTGGGGCCTGTCGAACTGGGAGAAGGAGCTGTTCCACGTCGCCGAGGAGAACTGCGCGATCCTGCAGGAGCTCGACGGCAAGCTCGTCTCCGGATTCGTCAAGCTGCGCAAGCCGCACAAGGAGATCTACGAGGCGGCGCTGGACCGGTTCGGCATCGACCCCGCGACCAGCGTGTTCATCGACGACAAGGCGATGAACATCGTCGGCGCCAACGAGGCCGGCATTCGAGGCATCCGCTTCTCCGACTCGCGCAAGTTGCGCGAGATCCTCATCAATCAGGGCGTGGACATCCCCGCGGTGAAGTGAGCGCCTTCCATGCCCCGCGGCGCGTTGCCGGCGAGTCCCGCCGGCACTGGCCGCGGGGCATCCGCATGGGAGTACGGTAGGGAACATTGACTGAAAGGACCGTATGCTGAAGATTCTGTTTGCCGGCACGCCCGAGGTGGCCGTGCCGTCGTTGCGCGCACTGGCCGCCGACACCGAGCATTTCGAGATCGTGGCCGTGCTCACCAGGCCGGACGCGCCGACCGGCCGCGGCCGCAGGCTCATGCCGAGCCCCGTCAAGCAGGCCGCGCAGGAGCTCGACCTGCCGGTGATCGAATCCGACCCGTCCGAGGAAGACTGCTTCGTCAGCCAGCTGGCCGCCACCGGCGCGCAGGCCGCCGCGGTGGTCGCCTACGGCAAGATCCTCAGGCAGTCGGTGCTGGACGCGCTGCCGCTGGGCTGGTACAACCTGCACTTCTCGATGCTGCCCAAGTGGCGCGGCGCCGCGCCCGTGCAACGCGCGATCTGGGCGGGCGACGCCTCGACCGGCGTGAGCGTGTTCCGCATCACGCTGGCGATGGACGAGGGTCCGATCATCGCGCAGTGCGCCACCGACATCGACAAGCACGAGAACGCCGGCGACCTGCTGAACCGCCTTGCGGTCAGCGGCGCCAGCGTGTTCGTGCGCGCGCTGCAGGCCCTTGACGAGGGCCGCGCCGCGGCTGTCGAGCAGCAGCACGGCGACTATCCGATCGCCGACAAGATCCGCGTCGAGGACGCGCACATCCGCTTCGGCGTGCCCGTCGCCGACGTGGACCGCCAGATTCGCGCGTGCACGCCGAACCCGGGCGCATGGTGCCTTCTGCATGCGGAGGGCGATGGGGACGACGCCGTCGAGCCGACCACGCTGCATGTGCTGCGCGCGCAGCCGGCGGACGCCGACGGCCCGAACGTGCCGGCCAATCCGGGCGCCGGGCGGTTCGTCGTCGGCAAGAAGAACGTATGGGTCGGCACCGCGTCCGGCGTGCTGGAGCTGCTTGAGGTCAAGGCGCAGGGCAAGAAGGCCATGTGCGCCGCCGACTGGGCGCGCGGCGCCCGCCTGGCCGAATCCGCCTACTGCGACTGAACGCGGGTGTGGGGGCTCCCCTCCATGAGGGGAGCCGTCCGCGTGGCGGATTGAGGGGAGCGGCCCCGCTGTTCGTATTTCGTATTGCGCTACCGGCGCAGCAGGTCGAGCACCTTGGTCAGGTCGCGCTCGTTGAGCGCGTAGTCGGCCGTTGCGGAATCTTCCTGCCGTTCGGCCTATGTCCGTAGTGGGCGATTCGGGCTCTGCCCAACGCATTGGCTCCCTCTATGAGGGGAGCTGTCCGCATAGCGGGCTGAGGGGAGCGCTGGGTGTGACGTTATTGATCCTAGTGCCGTCATTGCGGATATGAATGACATGCGGCGATAAAGTGATGGGGCATAGTAAGTATCCGGGAAATGGCTCTTGAATCCCCTCATAATTTTATCTGTGTCCACATTCGTATGAGTGGAACATGCTTGTGTTTCAGGCTTTCGCTAAAGATGTTCCCTGGGGGGGGGAAAAAACATGGGAGACGACACCTTGCTTGCTGCTCCCCAAATGCGTTATCTCTGAATCTGCAGCGAATCATCAAACTGTTTTGACGGCATTATCAAACCGGTATAACTTGAAAATACAAACGATTCGACGATGAGTCCAGGGGAAGGAGGTGAAGTTGAATGAGACCAACGATTGCAGATGTCGCGCGCGAAGCGGGAGTTACCAAAGGCACGGTGTCCCATGTGTACAACGGTCATCGTCCCATCTCCGCTCCGACCAAGGAACGGGTGAGGGCCGCGGCTAAGAAGCTCGGGTGGGTTCCCAATGCCAATGCTTCTGCTTTGGCGGGACACCATACGAATGCAGTTGGTCTGGTATTGCATAAGAATCCGGATGCGTTGGCCGTTGATACCTTCTTTCCGGTGTTCATCTCCGGTATGCAGGCCGAGCTCTCGCAAAGGCAGATCATGCTGGCCATGCAGGTGGTGGACAGTCAGTCCGCCGAGGAACGTGCGTATCGGAGTATGGCGCACGGGCGTGCCGACGGCGTTGTGGTGCTGGACATCCATCGTAAGGATTGGCGTATTCCATTTCTTGCAAAGCTTAGGCTACCGGCCGTGCTCATGGATGTACCTCGTGATTATCCGGGATTCACCGCGGTTCGCATCGACAGCGGTCGGCCGATGGAGGAACTTGTCGACCATTTGCGAGCGCAGGGGCATACTCGTATCGCGCATGTGTCAGGTCCGCTGGATTATGTGCATGCTTATGAACGTGCTGCGGCATATGTTCGCAAAATCGGCAATAAGGAGCTGTTGCGGCAGGGAGATTTCACCGCGCAGTCAGGTCGTCGGCTGACATCCGAGCTTCTGTCGCTGTCTTATCCGCCAACGGCTATCATCTATTCGAACAACGTCATGGCTATTGCCGGACAGTCCTATGCACAGGAACAGGGGCTGCGCATTCCCGAGGATCTGGCTCTTGCGGGATTCGAGGATGATGAGATATGCGCCCATCTTAATCCCCCTCTCACCAGTGTTGATACCGGGCCGGCGGAACGTGGCCGGCTGGCAGCTCAACAGTTGGTGCAAGTCGTTGCCGAGACGTTCCCCGAAAGCGTTACGGCTCCGGCACCTGTCATCCGGTACCGTGGCAGCACGGAGGGCAAGTCTCCGCCCGGAGACTGCGATCCCCGTGATGTTTAGATTCTCCGTCAGCGTCCAACTGGCTGAATCATTTCGACTTCATTCATGACATGCATGGCGAAGCCATGTCTTGACGGCTTTCTCAAAGCTGCAATCAACTTTTCATCAAACTAGGGTGTGTTTACATTATTTGAGTTTTGTAATAAACCAATCCACTCGAGGAGGAGTAATCATGAACAAGCATTTACTGCGTAGGACCGGCTGCACGATTGCGGCGCTTGCGATGACGATATCGATGGGGGCTTGCGGCGCGAAAATTCAAGGTGATTCGTCCGGCACAGGCCCGATCAAAATATGGCTGTCGAATAACGAGCAGGAGGTCACTTGGGACAAGGACATGGTCAAGGCTTGGAATGAGAAGCATCCGGACCAGAAAATCACCGCTCAAGAGATTCCGGCCTCCTCATCTTCCGAAGAGGCTATCACTGCCGCTATAACTGCAGGTACCGCACCGTGTCTGGTATACAACATCTCTGCGGCCGCGGTGCCCGGATGGGTACGTCAAGGCGGTCTGGTCGATCTGGGCCAGTTCGATGGCACGAACCAGTACATTACAGAACGTTCCGGCGACGGGGTGAACATTTACCAGACGGATGGCAAGTATTATCAGATGCCGTGGAAGTCTAATCCGGTAATGGTCATGTATAACAAGGATATCTTTAGTAAAGCTGGCATTGACGCAGACAATCCCAATATCGGTACTTTTGACGGTTTTCTCGATGCAGCGCGCAAGATCGTCAGTTCCGGTGCCGCGCAAACCGCCATTTGGCCGGCTCCGACCAACGAGTTCTACCAGCCGTGGTTCGATTTTTACCCGACATACCTGGCTGAAACTGATGGAACTCCGCTCACTGAAGATGGTAAAGCGACGTTTAATGATGAAGCCGGCAAAAAGGTCGCCACATTCTGGAAGACGATTTATGATGAGAAACTTGCTTCTCAGGAGAAATCCACTGACGATGCGATGAGCACCGGCAAGACCGCCATGCAGATGGCCGGTCCATGGGCCATCGCTTCATACAAGGACACCGTGAATGTCGGAGTTGCCCCGGTCCCGACCAGCGACGGTAAAACCGATCCGTACACCTATGCCGATGCCAAGAATGTGTCCATGTTCACCACCTGCGCATACCAGCAGACCGCTTGGGAATTCCTGAAGTTCACCACCAGCGAGGACGCGGACGGCAAACTTCTCGAGGCTACTGGTCAGATGCCGTTGCGGAAGAATTTGCCCGGCACGTATGCGGAATACTTCCAGAAGAATCCGGCATATGAAGTCTTCGCCAAGCAGGCCGAGCATACCAGCGATGTGCCGAGCCTGACGAATTCCACGGAGGTATGGCAGGAATTCCGGAAGGATTATTCCGCGGCGGTGATTTTCGGTAAGGGAACCGTTGATGAATTCCTCGATACGGCCGCGACCAATGTGGACAAGCTGCTCAAACAGAACTGACCTGCGCCACATTGTTTTGACCAAGCAAAGGAAACAACTACTATGAAACGTTTGGCTGATCATTCTATGAATGGCAGCGAAAACGACAGCAACCGTGGGCTGCGTCGTCGTTTGTTCGGCGCGCAGCCTATCGGCACGATATTCGCCTTGCCGTACTTTGTGTTCGTGCTGGTCGTATTCGCATACCCATTATGTTTCGCGGTATACATGGCGTTCCACGATTACTTCTTCACAGCTCCCGGGGTCAGCACGCCCAAGCCGTTCGTAGGGATACGGAACTTCCTGACTGTCCTCGGCGATCCTGACGTGCTGCAGTCCTTCCGCAATATCGCGGTATTCCTGATCATCAATGTACCGTTGACCGTGATCCTGTCCATGGTGCTCGCTTCGGCATTGAATGCCGGTATCCGGTGGGCGTCGGCATTCAGGGTCGCGTTCTATCTGCCGTATATCACGGCGAGCGTGTCACTGGTCGGTGTGTGGATGCTGTTGTTTTCCACCCATGGACTGGTGAATGCCGTCCTTGGCAAATTGGCGCCGGACCCTTCCTGGCTGGTAAACGAGCATCTGGCCATGCCGTCGATTGCTCTGTACGTGACATGGAAGCAACTCGGCTTTTACATTTTGCTGTATCTCGCCGCATTGCAGAATGTGCCGAAAGAACTGCACGAGGCGGCGGAAGTCGATGGCGCCAACGGGTTGCAGCGATTCCTGAACGTGACGGTGCCCGGCGTGCGATCCACAACCACATTGGTACTGGTGCTGGCGATCATCACCGGCGCGAATCTGTTCACCGAACCGTATCTGCTCACCAACGGCGGCGGTCCGGACGGCGCGTCCGCGACCCCTGTGCTGCTCATCTACCAAAAGGGACTGCAGCAGCAGAATCCTGATCAGGCTGCTGCAATCGGCATGATTTTGGTGATCGTTGTCGGCGTGCTGTCGCTAATCGCTAACAAGCTTAACGAGGAGAGGCCATGAGAAAATCGCATCCGATCATCACGATTGTACGTTATGCGTTACTGGTGTTTGCCGCGGTCATTTTCGCCTTTCCGTTTTATTTCATGGTTGTTGGAGCGTTTCAGAGCAATCCGACGAATACCCCGGACCGTCTATTGCCGTTGTCCGGATGGACGACCGGTAATTTCATCAACATCAATGCCCGTATCGATCTGCTCGGTTCTCTGTGCAATTCGTTGATCTTCGTGTGCGGCGTGTTGCTCGGAACGGTCGTCTTCGGGCTGCTGGCCGGATATGCGGTCGCACGTATGGATTTTCGCGGTAAGGGCGTGGTCTGGATACTGATGCTGCTGGTGCAGATGGTCCCGTTCCAACTGCTCATGATTCCGCTGTATGTGCAGGTGACCCGAACCTATGGGCTTGGCGATACGTACCTGGGCATGATTCTGCCGTTTGCGATCAACACCACGGCCGTGTTCATCTTCATCCAATTCTTCAAGTCATTGCCGGCGGACATCTTTGAGGCAGCTCGTGTGGATGGTGCCGGAGAACTGCGTATCCTGTGGACCATAGCGATTCCAATGGTTCGTCCGGCGTTGGCGACCGTGGTGCTAGTGACGTTCATCGGTCCGTGGAATGAGTTCCTGTGGCCGTTCCTTATCACCAAAGATGTCTCTATGCAACCGTTGGCGGTATCACTGGCAAATTACATCTCGACGGTCAGTCAGTCCGTCGCCAACCCGAATGGTGCCATTCTGTCGGGAGCTGCGACACTTGCATTCCCTGTCATTGTGCTGTTCTGCCTGTTCCAGAAATATTTTGTCGCGTCGGATATCGGTTCCGCGCTGAAAGGATAACCATTATGATCAACACCAGCTTTTTTACCGGTGCTTCGTTTCCGCTCGGTCCATTCGTACCATATGAGCACAATCCGATCCTTCGTCCGTTGGGTGGCTCGTGGGAGTCGGCGAACTTGTATAATCCCGCTGCACTGGTGGTTGATGATGAGGTCGTGTTGCTGTACCGGGCGCATGCCGAGGATATCGTGTCGCATATCGGTATTGCGCGCAGCAAGGACGGGCTGCATTTTGAGCGTGAGTCCGAGCCGGTTCTGTCTCCAAGCGAGGATTACGAACGATATGGCTGCGAGGATCCGCGTGTCAGTGTGATCGATGGTGTGTACTACCTGACCTACACCGGTTGGGATCGTCATAGCGCGCAGCTGTGCCTTGCGACATCGACCGACCTGCATCATTGGACGAAGCATGGGCCGTTGTTTTCGGATTTCGATACGTTTGCGGCGACGCCAGATGCGCATGGGTTCAATTGGTCCAAGGCCGGAGTCATCGTGCCGTTCAAAATCCAAGGCAAGTGGTGGATGTACTTTGGAGAAGGCTCGATTTATTGGGCGACCAGTGACGATCTGGTCCACTGGGTACCGGGAACATCCGATGCCGATCCGATGTATCGGCCCACGCCTGGCACCTTCGATGCCGATCTGGTTGAAATAGGCGCGCCTCCCGTGATGACCGACAACGGTTTGCTGCTATTCGTGATGAATGGTGCCACTCGTACGCCGCGTGGAGAGAACGCGTGGGATGTGGATTATCGTTGCGGACAGTTCGCCGTTGATCCTGCTCGTCCGACCAAGGTAATCGCCCGCATGCAGGAACCGTGGCTGAAGCCGCAGACCTTTGAGGATCATAACGGATTGATCCCGAACGTCACTTTTGTGGAAGGATTGGTGAAGTTCCATGGCAAATGGTTCGCCTATTACGGACAATCCGATACTACGCTTGCTGTGGCGGTCTGCGACCCGGATTCACCATGGGGAGACGATTTCCGCGTTGAAGTGATGAACAGCGGAATCTGATCTTTTTTGGGATTATTACAAAGCGGAGCCCGGGGAACCGGGCTTCGCTCTTTGCTCAGACATTTAGGGGACGGATGATCGTTCCGTATACCCCGCTACGCGCTACCGGCGCAGCAGGTCGAGCACCTTGGTCAGGTCGCGCTCGTTGAGCGCGTAGTCGGCCGCGAGCTGGGTCTTCGGCTTCGCGCAGAACGCGATGCCGAGCCCGGCGGCCTGGATCATCGGGATGTCGTTCGCGCCGTCGCCGACGGCCACGGTCTGGGCCATATCGACGCCGTCGCGCTTGGCCCACGCCTGCAGGGCGTGCAGCTTGCTCGTCTTGCACACGATGCTGCCGACCACCTGGCCGGTGAGCTTGCCGTCGGCCAGCTCGAGACGGTTCGCCAGCCAGTAGTCGATCTTCGCCTCCGCCGCCAGACGGTCCACCACCTCGTGGAAGCCGCCTGACACGACGCCGACCTTCCAGCCGTACGCATGCAGCTCCTCGATCAGTTCGATTGCGCCACGAGTGAAATGCAGCGAGTCGTGCACGGTGTCGAACACCGACACGGGAAGGCCCTTCAGCAGCGCCACGCGCGCACGGAGCGCCTCACAGAACTCCATCTCGCCGCGCATCGCGCGCTCGGTCACTTCGGCGATCTGCTCGCCGCATCCGGCGGCCTCTCCCAACTGGTCGATGACCTCCTCGTCGATCAGCGTGGAGTCCACATCCATCACCAGCAGACCGGGCCGGCCCAGCGTGGGTGTGTCAAAGTCTTGCAATAGTTCCTCAGGCATACTTCCGATTGTCTGAAATCGCTGGGACAATGGCCCCTATGACTTTTTCCGGACTTGCTCTCGCCGTTGCCGAAACCTCCGTCTGCACCACCGGGGAAACCGGGCTGATCGGTGCCGTCACCGACTGGCTCGTCGGCCTTATGGAGACGATCGGCGGCGTCGGCGTGGCGCTCGCCATCGCCCTTGAATCGATTTTCCCTCCGATCCCCAGCGAGGTGATCCTGCCGCTCGCGGGCTTCACCGCGGCGCGCGGCACGCTGAGCCTCGTCGAGGCGGTCGTCTGGGCCACCGTCGGATCGCTGCTCGGCGCCTGGGCCCTGTACGGCATCTCCCGGTGGGTCGGCCTGCACCGCATCAACCTCGCCGCCGACAAAATCCCCGGCGTCAGCCGCAAGGACGTGGGCAAGGCCAACGCCTGGTTCACCAAGTACGGCACTTGGTCGGTGCTCATCGGCCGTGTCATTCCGGTCGTGCGCTCGCTGATCTCCATCCCGGCCGGGTTCAACCGGATGAGCTTCCTGCAGTTCTCGGGCTGGACGCTGCTGGGGTCCGCCATATGGAACACGATCCTCGTGTCCGCCGGCTACCTGCTCGGCGACCAGTGGTGCTCGATCCAGGGCGCGCTCGGCGTGTTCGAGGATGTGGTGATCGCGGTCTTCATCGTGATCATCGTCGTGCTCGTCGCGCGCAAAGTACGTAGCATGGTGCTCAGCAAGCGGAATCGGGACGCCGACGAGTGACCGGGCGGCCGGACGCGGCACACGGCTGCGCGGGACGCGCGCCCGGCGTGTGTTCGACGTCGTCCGATCCGCCGGATTCGAACAATGGAGGAGCATGCATGGCCGGAGCAACGGTTGACGGGAATGGCGGCACCGCCGAGGAGCTCGCGGAGCTCAACGACCGCCTCATGGAGAAGAACCATGCGCTCGCCCAGGCGCTGACCCGCGCGAGCAAGGAGCTCGGCAAGGCGAAATCGCAGCTCGCGCAGCTCGCCCAGCCGCCGCTCACCTTCGCGACGATGGTCAGGGTCGATTCGACCCGTACCGACGAGGACGGCGTGCAGCACGCCAGCGCCGAGGTGATCGCCGGCACGCGCCGCGTGGTCGTCCCCGTGGCCGCGAACGTGAACGCGGCCCGGCTGAGCGCCGGCAACACGGTGATGCTCAACGAGAACATGGTGCTGGTCGAGCAGCGCGGCACCGACACGGTCGGCTCGATCCGCACCGTCAAGGAGACGCTGGGCGACGGCCGGCTCATCGTCGCCGACGCCAGCGGCAACCCGCAGCTGATCCGCAGGGCGAGCGCGCTGGCGCACGCCGCGATCAACCAGTCGGACCGCGTGGTCGTCGACCCGTCGAACCGCATGGCGATCGAGACGCTGCCCGAGGAGGCCGACGCCGATCTGGTGCTCGAGGAGACCCCGGACGTGACCTTCGAGGACATCGGCGGCCTCGACGCGCAGATCGAACGCATCCGCGACGCCGTGCAGCTGCCGTTCCTGCACCGCGCGCTGTTCGAACGCTACGACCTGAAGCCGCCGAAGGGCGTGCTGTTGTACGGCCCTCCCGGCAACGGCAAGACGCTGATCGCCAAGGCCGTGGCCCATGCGCTCGCCGACGGTTCGGCGTCCGGCTCCGGCGTGTTCCTGTCAGTCAAGGGCCCCGAGCTGCTCAACAAGTTCGTCGGCGAATCCGAGCGGCTCATCCGCATGATCTTCAAGCGCGCCCGCGAGCGCGCCGCCGGCGGCCAGCCGGTCATCGTGTTCATCGACGAGATGGACTCGCTGCTCAGAACGCGAGGCTCGGGCGTGTCCTCCGACGTGGAGACCACGATCGTGCCGCAGTTCCTCGCCGAGCTCGACGGCGTGGAGAGCCTCGACAACGTGATGGTGATCGGCGCCTCGAACCGCGTGGACATGATCGATCCGGCCGTGCTGCGTCCGGGGCGTCTCGACGTGAAGATCCATGTGGAGCGCCCGGACGGCGAGCAGGCCGTATCCATCGTGAACCACTATCTGACCGACGACTTGCCGCTGGCCGAGGGCGTGGACGCGCAGGCGCTCACCCGGGTGCTGGTGCGCGACATCTACACGCGCTCCGAACGCCGCCACCTGTGCGACGTGTGCAACGATCAGGGCGCATGGTCGGCCGTGTTCCTCGCCGATGTGGCCTCCGGCGCGATGCTCAAGAACATCGTGGACCGCGCCAAGACCAAGGCCGTCAAGGCCTCGATCGAATCCGGCTCGCCGGTCGCGCTGAACGTGGAGCTGCTGGGCTCCGCGGTCGACGACGAGTTCGCCGAAACGCGCGACTCCGTGCTCGACGCCGACCCCGAGCAGTGGAGCCGCATCAACGGCATGGACGCCGGCCGCATCACGCGCATCCGCGCGGTGGGGTAGGGGCGGCGAAGACCCTGGCCGGGCGTTCCATGGAAGACGCCCGATGACGATGCCCCGGCCGGCCGGCGGGGGCGGAAACGGCGCATGCGTCCGGCATGCGGGGAGGAAAGGAAAACGCCATGAGCGTGCGGCGCGTGATGGGCACGGAAACCGAGTACGCGGTGTCCCGTGCGGATGGGGTGCGGTTCAATCCGGTGCAGCTGTCGTTCGACGTGGTCGGCGCGGCTTGCACGGAGCGCGCCTCGCACATCCGGTGGGATTATCGGCAGGAGGATCCGGTCAACGACGCGCGCGGCCACCGACTGGAGCGCGCCGCCGCCCGCCCGGACA
>SKEZ01001111.1_pt1 | contig 16234 bp, 9 predicted proteins | sample 4843881 | NCBI WGS metagenome assembly SKEZ01 (sample SAMN11008796, study PRJNA524170) | human gut metagenome | isolation source: fecal sample from pouch patient p1, p46 | place: Israel: Tel-Aviv | reverse complement strand
GAACTGGATTATGCCAATAATTTAAAAAGAGCTTTTCAGAACGTACATATATTTATTTCTTCTGATACAGAGGAAGATGTGGAGATAATCAAAAATACATTTGAAAGATGGAGGGACAGCCAATGAGAGAGAAAACCTATCATCTATACTTAAATGAAGAAGAACGAAGCCGAGTGATACAATCGCTCATTGAACTGAAGAACAATTTAGCAGCTCAGGGACGATACACCGATGCAGTAGATGATGTCCTCTGCAAAGTGCTTGAAGCAAAGAAAAAGAAATTGAAAATTGAATACATTTAGAACGTGTTTTGCCGTCTGTTTCCTAACCGGAGCAGGCGGCTTTTTTAATTTCCAAAAATTTTTTTGAAATATTTTTGGAAAAGCGGAGATTTTGGGTGTGCATTTCATACCCCTTTGTCCAAATGAGTGAAGGGGTTCATTCCGGATAGCAAAAACGGAAGCCTTTTCGCTTGAAAATTGAATAAGTCATTCACTAAGACTTTATTTCTGATGATAGCCACTTTAGCAGGTACGCCGTGATTTCTGTATTTCAGAATAGCGAGAACTCCGGCTATGAGTATCAGGTTGCCCCTGATATGGCGATGACAGTCAGAATGATAATGATACTTCTCTACGGAGCTGGCGGAGTACCCGGCAGAGGTTAGAATCCTATGATACAGATAAGCAGTCTGTTCCTTAGTGACTTCCCATAAGCGTTTTGCTTGGCAAGGGGTGTTGAGAACAAATATTGCTATGACCGATTAGGAAATGGGTCGGTCAGGTACATAGCCATAATGCGGTGGCTATGAATTTTCAGAAAGGAGGGCAAAAAGAAGTGTCAAACTGTAAAACGATTTCCGTATGTAACCAGAAAGGCGGAGTCGGAAAGACCACCACAACAGTTAATCTCGGAGTCGGGCTTGCAATGCAGGGCAAGAAAGTATTGCTCATAGACGCAGACCCGCAGGGCGATTTAACGACTTGTCTTGGTTGGCAGGATACAGACGGTTTGGGTATCACGCTTGCAACGAAACTCACAGATGTAATCAATGAAACGATGACAGACCCTATGGTTGGTATCCTGCACCACGAAGAAGGTGTTGACCTTGTTCCGGCAAACCTTGAGCTTTCAGCAATGGAATTTAACCTTGTGAACGCAATGAGCAGAGAAACTACACTCAAGAATTATCTGAGTCAAGTGAAGAACAGATATGATTATGTAATTATAGACTGTATGCCTTCACTTGGTATGGTTACTCTCAATGCTTTATCGGCGGCAGACAGTGTTATTATTCCGGTTCAGGCTCAGTATTTGCCTGCAAAGGGTATGACACAGCTTGTGCAGACCATTTCAAAAGTAAAGAAGTATATCAATCCGGATATTAAGATAGACGGTATGCTGCTTACTTTGGTGGATAGCCGAACAAACCTTGCAAAGAGTACGGTGGAAGCACTCAGGGCAAACTTTGGTAATCAGATAAGAATGTATCGAACACAAATCCCGATTGCCGTAAAAGCCGCTGAAACTTCTTCTAAAGGCAAAAGCATTTATGCTTATGAGCCAAATAGCACAGTGTCTAAGGCATACGCTGAATTTACAAAGGAGGTGTTAGCCGATGGCAGGAAGAAAGAGCGACTTCACTCTCACGAAGCTCGATGATTTATTTACTACGCAGGCACAGCGAGATGAAGAACAGCTTTCAAAAATCCGAGATATTCCATTGGAGCTGATTGATGATTTTCCCGACCATCCGTTTAAGGTCAGGGACGATGAAGATATGATGCAGCTTGTGGAGAGTGTCAAGGAAAGAGGGGTTATTACTCCGGCAACGGTAAGGCAGAAAGAGGACGGCAGATATGAACTTGTTTCAGGACACAGACGAAAGCGAGCTTGTGAACTGGCAGGATTTGAAACCCTGAGAAGTGAGATTGTAGACCTGAACAGAGATGAAGCGACCATTTTAATGGTTGAGAGTAATTTCCAGAGGTCAGAGATATTGCCAAGTGAAAAAGCCTTTGCCTATAAAATGCGTTTGGAAGCATTAAGCAGACAAGGGAAAAGAACAGATTTAACTTCCAACCCACTGGGTCGGAAGTCGGATGGCAAAGAAACTGCTCAAATAATCGGAGAACAATCGGGCGACAGTCAAACGCAAGTTCGTCGTTATATTCGTTTAACAAACCTTGTTCCCGAACTGCTTGAATTTGTTGATGAGGGGCGTATTAAAATGCGTCCTGCCGTAGAACTTTCTTACCTTGATGAAGATTGCCAGCGTGATGTGGTTGACGAAATCGACCTGAATGACGCAACCCCGTCACACGACCAGACAATCCGTATGCGAAAGTTATTCAACGAGGGCAACCTTACAACAGAAGCAATCCACGCTGTTATGTCTGAGGAAAAGCCGAACCAAAAGGAAAAAATCGTGTTGAGGGGCGACAGAGTAAGACAGCTTATCCCGAAAAACATTCCCGTCAGTCAGACGGAGGATTTTGTCTGCAAGGCATTGGAGCATTACAACAAGTTCTTGCGTAATCGTGCAGAGCGTGACAGCAGATAGCCTGTTTTACAGTTCCCCTTTCTCACACTCTAACCCCTTAGTTATATTTTTACCTACCGAAAATGATATATACTATCTCACTTGAATATAACTATCTCAAAGTATATGTCTATCTCTAAGGGGCAATCGCACAGTATGAACGGACTGGAGGTGTATGGTAAAATGAAAAATTAACGAAAAATCCGCATTTGTTTTTCGGCAGGTAAATCTTGTCGTAAGAGAAAATCCACAAAGGCACATCGTAGAGATACGGTGTGTTTTCAATTTTTACAGGAGGAAACGCAATGATAAAGTCAAAATTCAAAAGAGTCACGTCGCTTTTCTTGGCGACCCTTATGTGTGTGACCACTTTTGCAGGCATTGGCTCGACAACAGCATATGCTGCTTCGGGAGAAAAAGCCGATGTTTATATGGTCGATTTCCCGCGTGATGGCGATGCTAATTACGATGGGGTATGGGGACACAGCAATTTGACCTTGAAAAATGGTTGGCATACCGGACGTTCCAATTTTACCAATCTTAAGGCTATTGGCTCATACTCAGGCAATGTTGCTTATTGTATTGAGCCGGGAATTTCGCTCAAGGTCGGTCAGACAATGAATAAGTATGACGAAAATTATTTTAATAACCTTGCAGCCAACGGGGTTATTTCCGGAGATGAAATCCGTCTTTTCGTTGGTCGTATTTTACAGTATGGCTATCGTGGGACAATCTCGACATCTTGGAGGTCACAGAATGAAGCAGCAGCAAACAGCATTGCACAGGCTTATGCTACACAGCTTCTTATCTGGGAAACTGTTATCGGAGAGCGTGATGCGAACTTCAATCATGTAGCAGCCAGTGGTTGCAGCAATGTGAAAGATGTCATCAATGCAAAGCATCCGCTCCGCAATAAGATTTTCAGTTATTACAACAGTATGGTGCAGAGTGTACAGAACCATGCAACCATACCGAGCTTTTGTAATAAATCATCCGGTTCGGCAAAGACAATAGAACTTGAGTGGAACGGAAGCAAGTACACAACTACTCTGACAGACTCCAATAATGTGCTGTCCAAATATAATTTCAAGGCAAGCATCAGTGGAGTGAGCTTTTCAGTGAATGGTAACAAACTTACTGTTTCTATGGATACTGCACCGAGTAAGGAATTTACGATTACCGCAGCCAAGAAAAATGCAGTACGAAGAGGTGTGGTTGTATGGTCAGAGGGTAAACACGGTCAGAACTCCAGTGTGCAGGATGTTGTCAGCTATGCTCAGGAAGTAAGCGACAGTATCAACGGTTTTGTGAAGATGAAAGTCAGCTATGGTTCTTGTCAGATTGTAAAGACCAGTGAGGACGGCAAGGTTGACGGTATCAACTTCACGATTACCGGAAACGGTATCAATCAGACGGTTACAACAGCTAATGGCGGTAAGTTCCAGATTGATAACCTTATGCCGGGTATCTATACCGTAACCGAGCAGGCATACGATAAGTACGAGCCGCAGGAAACACATAGAGTTACTGTTGTGGCAGGACAGGTTGCAAAGGTCACTTTCAATAACAAATTGAAGCGTGGCGACCTTCAGGTAGTGAAGTCCTCAGAAGATAACCTTGTTGAAGGTGTGAAGTTCCATCTTTACGGTACTTCTCTTTCCGGTGATGCTGTTGACCAGTATGCAGTTACAGACAAAAACGGTGTGGCAACTTTCAAAGATGTGCTTATCAGTGGTTCTGAACCATATACCCTTGAAGAAGTAGACACAGCTATCCGTTATGTCGTACCAAAAAATCAGACTGCACCAGTGAAGTGGAAAGAAGTAACCACAAGAAACTTCAATAACATTTTGAAGAAGTTTACTGTAACAGTCACAAAGAGCGACGCTGAGAAGGGCGAAGCACAGGGCAATGCCAAACTTTCGGGAGCAGTTTACGGTATCTATAAGGGCGAAACGCTTGTAGATAAGTATGTTACTGATGAAAACGGTCAGTTCACTACTAAAGAATATGTTTGTGATACCGACTGGACAATCCGAGAAATTACACCGTCAGAGGGATATTTGCTTGATAAGACTATCCATGAAATAGGTGCAGACCCGAAACTTTATGAGGTGGAACACAACCTTACTTCCAATGATGTAACCGAGCAGGTAATCAAAGGCAATGTGGCTATCATTAAACACACTGATGATGGAGAAACAAAGATTGAAACACCTGAAAAGGGTGCTTCCTTTGAGATTTATTTGAAATCTGCCGGAAGCTATGACGCAGCCAATAAAGACGAGAGAGATACTATCGTTTGCGATGAAAATGGCTTCGGTCAGACAAAAGATATGCCGTATGGTATTTATACCGTACACCAGACTTCCGGTTGGGAAGGCAGAGAGATGATGGACGATTTTGATGTGTTCATTTCACAGAACGCACAGACGTATCGTTATCTTATCAATAACCGTAACTTTGAGAGCTTTGTCAATGTAGTCAAGGTGGACGCAGAAAGCGGAAAGAGTATTCCGTATGCAGGAGCAGGATTTAAGATTTACGACCCACAGGGCAATCAGGTCAAAATGACCTTTACTTATCCGACACCGACCACGATTGATGTGTTCTATACCGACGCAAATGGTTCTCTTGTAACACCTGAGAAATTAGATTACGGCAAGGGATATTCCATCGTAGAGGTACAAGCTCCATACGGATATGTACTTGATGATACTCCGGTATATTTTGATATTACCGAAGAAAATTCCACAGAGGAAGGCGGCGTAACTGTTGTGAAAGTCAATAAACCGAATATGGCACAGAAAGGTACTATCACGGTTGAAAAGACCGGAGAAGTATTTAGTGGTGTCAATGTAAGTGGTTCTGAGGACAGTGATGTTATCTATCAGCCTGTTTATGAAGTGGCAGGACTTGAGGGTGCAGTTTATGAAGTCCGTGCTGCGGAAGATATTAGTACACCGGACGGTACACTCCGCTATTCAAAGGGCGAAGTGGTAGATACTATCACAACAAGCTCCGATGGATTTGTGAAGAGCAAAGAACTTTATCTCGGAAAATACGAGGTCAAGGAAATTACCGCACCTGATGGAATGGTAGTGAGTGGCGAAACACATACGGTTGAGCTTACTTATGCAGGTCAGAATATCTCTGTTACCGAAACTTCCACATCATTCTATAACGAAAGACAGAAAGTTCAGGTAAGCCTTGCAAAAGCCATTGAAAAGGATAAGACATTTGGTATTGGCGACAACGGAGAAATCAAAAACATCAGCTTTGGTCTTTATGCCGCAGAAGATATTGTATCTGCAAGCGGTACAGTTATTCCGGCTGATGGACTGATTGAGATTGTCAGCGTAAATGAAAATGGAACTGCTGTTATGAAGTCAGACCTTCCGTTTGGCAAATACTATGTCAAAGAGATTGCAACCGATGAGCATTATATTCTCTCTGATACGAAGTATCCGGTTGTATTTGAATACGCAGGTCAGGATACCGCAACGGTTGAAATCAAAGTGAATGACGGAAAAGAAATCAAGAATGAACTTATCTATGGTTCTGTATCAGGTAAGAAGATTGACGAGAATGGAGAAGCACTTGAGGGTGCTGTTATCGGTATCTTCAAAGCCGAAGAAACAGAATTTACAAAGGATACTGCACTTATGACGACTACCTCTGCAAAAGACGGTAGTTTTTCTTTTGCAAAAGTTCCTTATGGCAAATGGATTGTAAGAGAAATCGAGCAGCCAAAGGGATTTGTTCTTGATGAAAAGGCGTATGAGGTCAATATCAGCAAAGCCGAGCAGGTAGTTGAAATTGAGATTGTCAATGAGTATGTTCACGGCAATATCAGACTCACGAAGGTGGACGCTGAATATCCAGATAACAAACTTACGGGTGCAACCTTTGAGATATATAAGGACACCAATGAGAACGGAAAGATTGATGATGGCGATGAACTTATCGGAAATCTTGAAGAAACCGAAACCGGAATTTATGAGATGAAAGAGCTGCTTTACGGAAAATATATTGTCCGTGAAACAAAAGCACCAGAGGGCTTCCTGCTTGATAAGGGAGAATACTCTGTTTTCATTGAGAAAGACGAAACAACTTATTCCGTTGAGAATAAGGCTGGTGTTGGATTTATCAATGAAGCTATGCGTGGAACACTGAAAATCGTCAAGACATCTTCAGATGGTAAGGTTAAAGGTTTTGCGTTCAGAGTAACCGGAGCAAACGGTTATGATATGACATTTGAAACAGATAAGAACGGCGAAATTGTGATTGAGGGACTTCGTATTGGCGAATATACCGTATCCGAAGTGGCAAACAATGCCTCTGCCGCATATATCACACCTGCCGACCAGAATGTTACTATCAAACTTGATGAAACAGCCGTTGTAAAAATGCACAATGAGTTGAGGGATACTCCGAAAACAGGAGATGATACCAATATGAAACTTTGGTATGTCCTTGCCGGACTTTCTGCTGTCGGTATCGCCGTAACTTCTGTTGTTGCATACAAAAAGAAGAAAAAGGAGAGTAACGAGTAATGGAAGCAAAGACAATTATCGCTATCGCATTAGTCGCCGTTATTGTCGGCGGCTTTATCTTTCTTCAGGTTAAAAACCGTAAGAAGTAAGTAACAAGCGAACATTAACCAGTCGGGGCAGAGCGTAAAAAACTCTGTCCCTTTAATTTTTGGAGGAACATTATGAAACAACAGAAAACGGTGGAGAGCCGAGTGCTTGAAATCTTAAAGGAATGCCCGATGTCGAGGTATGATGATATGCTTCTCATTCTGCATTATTACAACCAATACGGATATATACCTGCCGGAAATCTTCCGCTTGAGGATATTGTATTTAATTACCGAGCATACGGACTTCCTTGTTTTGAAACCATACGCAGGGCAAGGCAGAGAGTACAGTCCCTTTTTCCTGAGTATTCACGTAATCCGCAGAAAGAAGAACAGAGCGGCAGTATTTCTATTGTAATCAACATTAGCTAAGGAGGTATTTTCGTGAAAGACAAAGCAACTTTTCAGAATAAGGTCAAGGTGCTGAATAAACTCTTTGACTCCGGTTGTGATACGGAGAAAAAGTTGCAGCAGCTTGATATGGAAGCAATCCTGAAAATCCCGAATATCACGATTCCTGATATGGGTGTGATTATGGAGCTTCAGAAGAATACAAAGTCCGGTAAACTCTTTTCGTATTTGGGCGGCGGTTCTGATGAAGCAACAAAAATGAGAGGTAAGGAAAATGAAGCAACAGGAGAATAGAGCAGAGCCGCAGGAAAAGCAAATTCGATTTATAGACAGTCATTACAATTTGAAATTCTATATTCCCGATGGTGGAAAAATCAAGATTACTTTTCGTGATGGACACACAGCAGACAGAGTGTGCAAGTATATTGATGACTACCATTTGTATGTCGGAAATTGCTGCTATCATATATGCGAGTTTGCTGAAAAAATGGAGCTTAATGGAAGTAAAGTTGAACCTATCAATCAATCCGAACCGTCAAAAAACAAGACCAGAAACAGAGAAAAACAGCGATAAGGAGGTGCAAGAGTAATGGCACGAAAATATGACCTTATTTCTGAGCTTTACAACCGCACCTGCAAAACGGTTGTGTCAAATCCTCAGAACTGGCAGGCATTCTTAGCTTCGGCTTGCCGAAATTATAAGTTACGTTATGACGAGCAGCTTCTTGTATATGCACAGCGACCAGATGCAACAGCGGTTCTTGAGATAGAGCAGTGGAACAAAATTTTTGGCAGATGGGTCAACCGAGGTGCTAGAGGTATTGCTGTTTTTGCTGATGAAAACCGTTCACGGCAAAGACTGACACATTACTTTGACATTTCAGATACTCACGAAAGCAGATATTCAAGAACAGTCCCGATTTGGGATATGCGTCAGGAATACGAAGCTGATGTGATTGAAACATTGGAAAGCACTTTCGGAGAGATTGAGAATAAGAGCAGTCTTGCCGAAGCGATTATGGGAGCAGCAAGAAATGCGGCAGAGGATAATATCCCTGATTATCTGCAAGACCTTTACTATGCAACCGAGGGCAGTTCCTTTGAGGAAGTGGAAGAGGATATTGTGGCTTTCATTTATAAAAATGTCGTGACAAATAGTGTGGCATATATGATGATGTCAAGGCTCGGCGTTGATACGGACGGTTATTTTGAACTTGATGATTTCAGAGATGTTACTAACTTCAATACGCAGGAAACACTCAATGCACTTGGATTTGCTACCAGTGATATTGCAGAAATGGGATTAACGGAAATATCTAAAACAATTACTGCACTCAACCGTCAAAATCGCATAATTGTCGGTCAGGACAGAAATGAATACAATAAGGTTGAAAATAACGACGAAAGGAGTTTGGACGATGAACGAACTGACCTACACGATGGTGGGCGATTACAGCCTTCCGAACCTGAAACTTCCACAGCAGCCGGAAGTGACGCTGGGCAGGTACGCTCAGATGAGGAGAGAGTTTCTGAAGGAACATCACAGAGTCCTTTACTACAATCTCCTGACGAGGGGCGAACTGACACAGCACTTGGCGGAAGTGGAACAGAGAGCCAGCAAGATGGAGGAAACAATCCTGAGCCAGATGGCACAGAAAGAGGGAGTGACCGAACAGATGAAAGCGGAGGATATGATGAAATGGGTTCGTCTGATGAACTCTCTTCGCAGTTCGGCACAGGAAATCGTGAAAGCGGAAGTGATATTCGCTTAGAGTATTACGACAGAACGCACGAGGATAAAAGCCTTCCGTTCTTTGGACGTGATGAAGTAATCAATGAAATTCTCAGAACGACACCACATTTGTCTGCTAGTCTGGAAGAAATCAAAGATTATTATGAACGTAATCCTGATAACAAAGACCGCACAGAGTATATAAAGAGTATTTTCAATAATGATTATACCGAACTTACTTTAGAGGACGGCAGGACAGTAGGGTACAAGACCTTTGAAAACGTTCTGCATTTGTGGGAGGGCAAATACGACAGCAGAACCGCACAGAGCTATTATGATTGGGCTGTTATTGCCCGTCATTTTGAAGCTATGCGATTACTGGGAGAATTAAGTGACAGCATAAAACCATTACCGTCAATGGACGGTCAGATGACATTCATATTAGACGGTCGGGCAGAGGAAAAGAAAACCTCTGCCTTTACTTTTTCTCAGGAGATTATCGACGCTGTTCTTGCGAACGGAAGTGGATTTTCTGAGGGAAAAATGCGTATTTATGAGCAGTTTGAAAAAAGCCTTTCTGCAAAAGAAAATGCCGACTTCTTGAAAAATGAATACGGTTGGGGCGGCTCTTATCCAGTAATAATCGGAGCAGGCATCGATGAGAGCCACGATGGAAAAGGTATTACGATTACGAAAGGTATCGGTAAAGAGAAGCCGCATATCACGCTTTCGTGGTCGCAGGTGGAGAAGCGTATCGGGGAACTTATCCGAACAGACAGATACTTAAATCCAAAGGAAAAAGAACACTATCCTCAGTGGCTTGAAAGTCAAGAGGAACGCAGAGCCAAAATCGAGGAAACGAAAAGAAATCGTGAGATACTTTCTAATGCACCACCGGAGCAAGAGGTCGAACCAACCGAAAAAGAACCTGAAGAAGCAGAACAGCTACAAGATGTGCAGTATGAATATCATCTTGGCGATAAGGTGTATATCGGTGCTTCTGAGTACGAAATCTTATCTGTTGATGATGAGAGAGTAATGCTCTATGACTATGATATGCCACTGTTCAATAAGGAATTTTCACGCACAGAGTTTGACAGAAAAGTGCGAGAGAATCCGATAAATGAGCATTTGATTGTAAAGGAAGAACCTGCCGAAGAAAGAAATGAAAAAGAGCCTGAGCCGGTAGTTCCCGCTTGGGAGCAGAAGAAAAAGGTCAAAGGATTTGACCTGCACCCTGATGTGCCTATGGCAGACCGTCATACCTTTAATCTCAGAGAAAATGAGGTTGAAACGGTTGGTAAAAAGGAACGCTTCCGCAGAAATATTATGGCGATACAGCTTCTAAAAAAATGTCAGGAAGAAAACAGATTTGCCACTCCTGAAGAACAGATTATCTTATCAAAGTATGTCGGTTGGGGTGGGCTTTCAGAAGCCTTTGATGAAAATAATTCAGCGTGGGCAACGGAATATCTGGAACTATCTTCGGTATTAACACCGGAGGAATATGCTTCGGCAAGAGAAAGCACGTTGACTGCGTTCTACACGCCGCCTGAAGTTATCACAGCCATTTATAAGGCAATGGAGCAGATGGGCTTTAAGGAAGGCAACTTGTTAGAGCCGTCCTGCGGTATCGGTAATTTCATCGGTATGCTGCCGGACACAATGCAGGACAGTAAGATTTACGGTGTGGAACTTGATACGATTTCCGCAGGGATTGCACAGCAGCTTTATCAGAAAACAACCATTGCGGCACAAGGGTTTGAAGAAACAAATCTGCCGGACAGCTTCTTTGATGGAGTGGTTGGTAATGTGCCTTTTGGAGATTTTAAGGTATCGGATAAAAGATACGACAAGCATAAGTTCCTGATACACGATTACTTTTTTGCGAAGTCCCTTGATAAGTTAAGACCCGGCGGTGTGATGGCTCTTGTAACGAGCAAAGGCACAATGGATAAGGAAACTTTAGCAGTACGAAAGTATATTGCACAGAGAGCAGAGCTTCTTGGAGCAATCCGATTGCCGAATAATACCTTTAAGGGTAATGCAGGAACGGAAGTCGTTTCGGATATTCTTATCCTACAAAAGCGTGACAGACTGATAGATATTGAGCCGGATTGGGTTCATCTTGATACCGATGAGAACGGAATTAAGATGAACTCTTATTTTGTGCAGCACCCCGAAATGATACTTGGAGAAATGAAAATGGTATCGGGGCGTTTCGGTATGGAAGCAACTTGTGTGCCGTATGAAAATGCAGACCTTGCAGCACAGCTTGATGAAGCAGTAGCAAACATTCACGGAGAAATCACGGAATATGAAACTGAGGAAGAACTGGAGGAGGAAGATAATTCTATTCCGGCAGACCCGACAGTGAGAAACTTTTCCTATACGTTGGTAGACGATAAAATCTACTATCGTGAAAATTCCCGTATGACTCCGGTGGAAATATCGGCAACCGCAGAGAACCGAATTAAGGGTATGATTGCTATTAGAAATTCCGTCAGAACGCTGATTGAATTGCAGACAGAAGATTACCCTGACAGCGAAATCAAAGCGGAGCAGGAGCGATTAAACAGACTTTATGATACCTTTTCAGGTAAGTACGGACTCATTAACAGCCGTGCAAATACTTCTGCTTTCTCGCAGGATAGTTCATTCTCTTTGCTTTCCGCATTGGAGATAATCGGAGAGGACGGAGAACTGGAGCGTAAGGCTGATATGTTTTCTAAGAGGACAATTAAGCCGCATACTCCGGTTACTTCTGTTGATACGGCAAGTGAAGCGTTGGCGGTATCTCTTGGAGAAAAAGCCACGATTGATATGGACTATATGATGGGGCTTTCCGGTAAATCGGAGAATGAAATCTTTGAGGACTTAAAGGGTGTTATCTTCTTAAATCCGCTTTATGAGTATGGAAATTCTTACGAACCGAAGTATCTGATGGCTGATGAATACCTTTCGGGTAATGTCAGGGAAAAGCTGAGGATTGCAAAGAACTCGGCAGAACTCTATCCGAAAGATTATAAGGTCAATGTAGAAGCACTTCAAAAGGTGCAGCCGAAAGACCTGACTGCAAGTGAAATTTCCGTGCGACTTGGTGCAACTTGGCTGCCACCGGACGATGTGCAGGAGTTTATCTTTCATTTGCTTGAAACACCACGCTATGCACAGTGGAATATCAAAGTTCACTTCTCTCCATTTACGAGCGAGTGGAATATTGAGGGTAAATCTTACGACAAAGGAAATGTAAGGGCATATAACACTTACGGAACTTCCCGCATCAATGCCTATAAGATTATTGAGGAAACGCTGAATTTAAAAGATGTGCGTATCTTTGATTATATCGAAGATGATGAGGGAAAGAAAAAGGCTGTCCTAAATAAAAAGGAAACAGCGATTGCTCAGTCGAAGCAGGAAATGATTAAGCAGGAATTTCAGGACTGGATATGGTCTGACCCTGAACGAAGGGAAAGGCTTTGCAAATCTTACAATGAGAAATTCAATAGCGTCAGACCTCGTGAGTATGATGGAAGTCATATCATCTTCAATGGTATGAATCCTGAAATTGAACTCAGGGAACATCAGAAAAATGCGGTTGCTCATATACTTTACGGAGGAAATACACTTCTTGCACACGCAGTCGGAGCAGGAAAAACTTTTGAAATGGTAGCGGCAGCACAGGAGTCGAAAAGGCTTGGGCTTTGTAACAAGTCACTGTTTGTTGTACCAAATCACTTGACCGAACAATGGGCGGCTGAGTATTTGCAGCTCTATCCGGCGGCGAATATCCTTGTCGCAACAAAGAAAGATTTTGAAACCAAGAACCGTAAAAAGTTCTGCGGCAGGATTGCAACCGGAGATTATGACGCAGTTATCATCGGGCATTCACAGTTTGAAAAAATCCCGATGTCCATTGAAAGACAGAGGGCAATCTTAGAACAGCAGCTTGAGGAGATAACCGGAGGAATTGCGGAACTCAAGCGAAACCGAGGGGAAAACTTCTCCATAAAGCAGCTTGAAAAGTCAAAGAAATCTATCAGGCAGAAACTTGATAAACTCAATGACCAGACGAAAAAAGATGATGTTGTAACCTTTGAGGAACTTGGTGTAGACAGGCTTTTTGTTGATGAAAGCCATTATTACAAGAACCTTTATCTTTATACAAAAATGCGTAATGTGGGCGGTATCGCACAGACGGAAGCACAGAAATCTTCCGACCTCTTTATGAAGTGTCGTTACCTTGACGAGATTACCGGAGGACGAGGAACCGTATTTGCAACGGGTACACCTATCTCAAACAGTATGGTGGAACTCTATACGATACAGCGATATTTGCAGTACAACACGCTTGTGAAAAATGGGTTGCAGCACTTTGATGCCTGGGCTTCCACTTTCGGAGAAACCATTACGGCAGTGGAACTTACACCGGAAGGAACAGGATACAGAGCAAAGACAAGGTTCGCAAAATTCTATAACTTGCCTGAACTAATGGCGATGTTCAAGGAGATTGCGGACATTAAAACAGCAGATATGTTGAACCTGCCAGTACCGGAAGCAAAGTACCATAACATTGCAGTAAAGCCATCGGAAATGCAGAAGGAGATGGTTGCTTCCCTTGCAGAGAGAGCCGAGCAGGTGCGTGGCGGCGGTGTGGATTCAAGCGTAGATAATATGCTGAAAATCACGAATGACGGAAGAAAACTGGCTCTTGACCAGCGTATGCTAAACGATATGCTGCCTGATTTTGAGGGCAGTAAAATCAATGCCTGCGTCGATAACATCTATCGGATATGGAAAGAAAATGCCGACAAGAAATCGGCACAGCTTGTGTTTTGTGACCTTTCCACGCCGAAGAATGACGGCACATTTTCCGTCTATAACGACATCAGAAAGAAGCTGATTGAGAGAGGTATTCCTGAAAGTGAAGTGAAGTTCATACACGAAGCCGATACGGATATGAAGAAAAAAGAACTGTTTCAAAAGACCCGCAAGGGAGAAGTCAGGGTGCTTCTTGGCTCTACTCAGAAGATGGGAGCAGGAACGAATGTGCAGGATAAACTTATCGCACTTCACGATGTGGATTGTCCGTGGCGACCTTCAGACTTGGAGCAGCGTTCCGGTAGAATTGTCCGTCAGGGCAATGAAAATCCGCAGGTAGATATTTACCGCTATGTAACAGAGCAGACCTTTGATGCATACCTCTATCAGCTTGTGGAAGGTAAGCAGAAGTTCGCAAGTCAGATTATGACGAGCAAATCTCCGGTCAGGTCGGCAGAGGATATTGATGAAACCGCACTGTCCTATGCGGAGATAAAAATGCTTGCGACAGGCAATCCGTATATCAAAGAAAAGATGGACTTAGACATTCAAGTACAGAAGCTAAAGATGTTAAAATCCAATTTCTTATCAGAGAAATACGGACTGGAGGATAAGGTCATCAAGTTCTACCCACAACAGATTGCTTACTTAAAATCCCGTGTAGAGGGACTTACAAAAGATGTTGAAACAGCAAAATTACACCCGAAACCGATAGACGAGCAGCCGCTTGGAATGAGGGTATCGGGTGTTCCTTATTCCGAAAAAGCCGAAGCAGGTCAGGCAATCATCAATGCCTGCAAGTCAATGAACAGTCCCGATGCGATACCACTTGGCGAGTACCGTAGCTTCCAAATGGAACTGTATTTTGATACGGTGCAGCGTAATTATGTTGTGAAACTGAAAGGCGAAACGAGCCGAGATGTGCCGCTTGGCGACGACGCTCACGGTAATATCGTGAGAATAGATAACGGCATTGAACGCTTTGAGGAAACACTGGCTGATACAAAAAACAGTCTTGAAAATACAGAGAAGCAGTTTGAAACGGCAAAGCAGGAAATCGAAAAACCGTTTGCAAAGGAGGAAGAACTGAGGGCAAAAACTGCCCGACTTGATGAGCTGAATATCCTGCTCAATATGGATAAAAAAGAAAATGAGATTGTCGGCGGAGAACCTGATGAGGGCGAAGCAGTCGGCGGCAGAAAGGAGAAATCGTATGAGAGATAAACAGGAAGGCGGTGGTCAATATGCCTTTTATCGCACCTGAGTTAATCATTCAGGCAAAGCAGATGGACTTATTAACCTACCTGAAAAATTATGAACCGTATGAGCTGGTTAAGTTTTCGGGTAACACTTATTGCACCAGAACCCACGACAGTTTGAAAATTTCAAACGGAAAATGGATATGGTGGTCGAGAGGTATCGGCGGCAGGAGTGCTTTGGATTATCTGATTAAGGTCAAAGGTTATAGCTTCCTTGAAGCAGTGGAAACCATTATCGGACACACAGCGATTCAGGCTCCGGTCTATGAAAAGCCACAGCCAAAAGAGGAAAACAAACCGCTTCTTCTCCCTGAGAAATGTGCTTCCAACAGAGTGATTACAGAGTATCTTTTCGGGAGAGGAATAGACTTTGAAATTATCAATTACTGTATCTCCAATGACCTTATTTTTGAGAGCCTGCCGTATCACAATGTTGTGTTTGTAGGTTATGACGAGAAGAAAGAGCCGAAATATGCAGCCTACCGTTCCACAAATAAGCGTAGGATTATGGGTGATTGCAGTGGCAGTAAAAAAGATTATTCTTTTCGGCTTGGTAAGGAAAATTTGGAGGAAGTACACCTCTTTGAGTGTGCCATTGACTTGTTATCCTATGCCACACTTGCGAAGCTGAACGGGCAGGATTGGAAAGAAATGAGCTTTGTTTCGCTGTCCGGGGTGTATTCTCCGGCAAAGAAAATTGAGGACAGTAAAGTGCCGATTGCACTGGAAAAGTATCTTGGCAGTAACCCATCTGTCAGGAAAATCCGTATCCATTTTGACAATGATATAGCGGGCAGAAAGGCAGCACAGACCTTAAAAACCATTCTGCCGGATAAGTATGAAATCGTTGATGAGCCACCAAAAGCAGGTAAGGACTTCAACGATTT
>SKEZ01001106.1_pt1 | contig 16251 bp, 15 predicted proteins | sample 4843881 | NCBI WGS metagenome assembly SKEZ01 (sample SAMN11008796, study PRJNA524170) | human gut metagenome | isolation source: fecal sample from pouch patient p1, p46 | place: Israel: Tel-Aviv | reverse complement strand
GTGTCGATTGAAAAAACTCAGGCGGCCGCTTATGAACAATTAAATCAAGCTTAAAATTGAAATCCGGACTTTCATATTTATGCATTTTGGCTTATGATGTGTTTAAATAAGTATGAATAGCTACCGGGGGTGATCGGGTGAAGAAGCAAGAGCGCCAACGCTACATTAAACGATTATTGAGTTCGAACGAAATTGAACGTCAAGAAGACTTTGTCAAGCTGTTACGTGCTGAAGATATTGACGTGACACAGGCAACCATTTCGCGCGATATTAAAGATATGCAGCTGGTCAAGGTTCCCTCGGCAACGGGCGGTTACCACTATAGTATGCCAGTTCAGAAACAAATGGATACGGAGAAAAAGCTCAAGCGGACACTGAAAGATGCCTATGTCTCGTATGCGACTCAGGATAAATTTGTCCTCATCAAGGTGTTGCCGGGTAACGGACCAGCACTAGCAACGTTGATTGAAGCAATGCATTATGACGAAATTTTTGGAACGCTAGGCGATGATGCTCACGTTCTGATTATTTGCAAGTCGTTAGCGATGACTTTAGAGCTACAACAAAAAATTCAACGCTTACTGAGTGATCACTAATTAGTAAGCTATCTTCGACCTGCTCACACGTGTGTCAGGTCGCTTTTTTTCAAAATTAACTAACGGATGCTGGTAACCAATTGCTTTTAAGGAGGGCTTGCAGTGTTACAAGAATTATCAATTACGAACTTTGCAATTATCGAACACTTAGACATTGCTTTTGAAGCCGGCATGACGGTTTTAACTGGTGAGACCGGTGCTGGTAAGTCAATTATTATTGATGCAGTCGGTTTATTAGCGGGTGGCCGCGGCTCGGCAGAGTTTATTCGGACCGGTGCTGATAAAGCCGTTTTGCAAGGCATGTTTATTTTGCCGGCTGACGGCGTGACGGCCCAATTGTTGGATGAAGCGGGGATCGAACATGCGGATAATACCGTCATTCTACAGCGCGAGATTACTAAAAGCGGCCGTAATACATGTCGCATCAATGGTATGCTGGTCAATACGACGACTTTGAAACAGATTGGTGAAACAATTGTTGATATTCATGGTCAGAATGAACATCAAGAGTTGATGCAACCTGAAAAACACCTGGGATTGCTGGACGAGTTTGCCACCGCTAAAATTCGTAAATTGAAGCAGCGTTACCAGCAACAGTATGATCGTTATCAGCAGTTAAACCGTGAACTGCGGCAAAAGAATGCGAATGAAAAAGAGTGGGCTCAACGCTTAGATATGCTGAACTTTCAAGTGGACGAAATCGCAGCAGCACAAGTCAAAGTGGGTGAAGAGGCCAGTTTAACTGCGGAACGTGACCGCTTGGATAATTACCAAATGATCAATCAAGCGCTTCAACAGAGTTACACATTGTTAGCTGCAGGTGAGGAGACGACTGGTGCGGTTGATATGGTCGGTACGGCGATGAATGCACTAGAACCGATTGCTAATTTGGACCCCGCCTTTAATGAGATTACCGTGAATGTCAAAAATGCCTTTTATGGGCTGCAGGACGCGGCCGGTCAGATTTCTAATCAGCTCGATTTGCAAGAATTCGACGAGGGTCGCTTGGATGAAATCGAACAGCGGCTGGACGTTTTGGCCCAGTTAAAACGTAAGTATGGGGACTCTGAACAACAAATCTTAGATTATTACCAAAAAATCGCGGCTGAGTTAGCCAAGATGACTGACTCTGAAGAAAATAGTGAAGATTTGGCCCAGCGGGTCGCCGATCTGAAACAACAACTACTTACGACGGGCGAAGCGTTGTCCGATAAACGGCGGGCTGCGGCGAAAGTGTTACAACGACAGATCCATCAAGAACTCAAAGATCTGTATATGGATAAGGCAATCTTTGAAGTACGATTCAAACCGACTAAGGGTCAGATCTATCGGAGTGGTCTGGACAGTGTTGAATTTTATATTCAGACTAATCCTGGTGAGCGCATGCGCCCATTGGCTAAAATTGCGTCTGGTGGGGAACTCTCACGGATGATGCTGGCTTTGAAAACCATTTTTTCTGAATCACAGGGAATTACCAGTATCATTTTTGACGAAGTTGATACGGGCGTTAGCGGTCGGGTTGCTCAAGCGATTGCTGAGAAAATCAATGGTATTGCACACTTTTCACAAGTGCTCTGTATTACCCATTTGCCACAGGTTGCGGCGATGAGTGATCACCACTACTTCATTGCCAAGAAGATTACTGGTAAACGCACGAAAACGAGTGTGACTAAGCTGGATAATGCGGCCCGGGTTCAAGAACTGGCACGCATGTTGGCGGGAACTAAAGTCACTAAGTTATCGCTTGAACATGCGGAAGAGTTATTGCGACTGGCCGATGAGGAAAAAGATGATTAAGCTTAATTGATCGGTACCACAAGGGACGGACAACTATGGTCGGTCCTTTTTTGATGGTGTTAATTAGTGACGATAGTGTCGAGTGAGGTTTCGGTATTATTGCCAAGGCGACGATAATTCTTTACAATATAAAACGCAAATAGACGAAATATGGGTCAACGGACACGTTTTAATGAACTGTCGGGCTGGTTGGTAGTGGGTGGCTAATCTGAAGCTCCGACTACCAAAATATACCGTTAAAACGATAAAATGTTCAGTTTACATGTCATGACGTTTGCATTTTGCTTTCGTTATAAGTTATGCTTAATTACAGTACAGTTTATTCGGCAACGAAATAAACTGAGTAAATGATTGGAGTGATGAGGTTGTTTCTGACAATGGAACATTTGAATAAAACGTATCCTGGTGGCAAAGTAGCCGTTGAAGATTTTAATTTGGAAATCGAAAAAGGTGAATTTGTTTGTTTCATCGGGACGTCTGGTTCAGGTAAAACGACCACGATGCGGATGATTAATCGGATGTTAAGTCAGACTTCCGGTACCATTAAACTTAATGGTAAGGATATTAGCCAGATTGACCCGGTTAAATTACGGCGACAAATCGGTTATGTGATTCAAAATATTGGGCTAATGCCCCATATGACGATTCGAGACAATATCACTTTGGTACCACGATTGCTAAAGTGGCCCCAAGATAAAATGAATGAACGTGCTAAGAAGATGATCAAACTGGTGGAATTGCCAGAAGATTACTTGGATCGGTACCCGTCGGAGCTTTCCGGTGGGCAACAACAACGGATCGGGGTTGTTCGGGCGTTAGCAGCAGACCAAGATTTAGTATTGATGGATGAACCATTTGGGGCGTTAGACCCGATTACCCGTGAATCTTTGCAAGATCTCGTTAAGGATTTGCAGGAACGCTTAGGTAAGACGTTCGTCTTTGTAACCCATGATATGGATGAGGCGTTAAAATTAGCGACCCGAATCGTAATCATGGATGGTGGCGACATTATGCAAGTGGATACGCCAGACGGTATCTTACGTCATCCAGCTAATGAATTCGTTGAGAACTTAATTGGTAAGGATCGTTTGATTCAAGCACGGCCAAGTATTACCACTGTTGGGCAAGTGATGTTGAAAGACCCAATTGCCACCACACCAGGAAAGTCATTGACGGTCGCATTACGACAAATGCATGATAAACGCGTTGACTCGTTGTTAGTCACCGATGAAGCCGGCATCTTGAAGGGTGTGATCGGCATTGAAGACGTTGATTACAACTTTAACTCGGCTACTAGTGTGGGCGACATTATGAAGACTGATTTGTTCTATGTTCAGTCAAATTCATTGATTCGGGATACGGTCGAACGTATTTTGAAACGCGGCTTGAAGAACATTCCAGTCGTAGATGAACAACATCGCCTGGTCGGAATTGTAACGCGGGCCACCCTGGTCGATATTGTTTATGATGCTCTCTGGGGTGATGAAGACGAAGATGAAGCTGAAAATAATATTCATCATGGGGAGGACGATGCGCCCGCTGAAGGCGGTGAACAGGCATGATAACTTTCCTACAAAACTACGGCATGCAGCTGCTGGTTAAGACGTGGCAACACTTGTATATTTCGGCGTTTTCATTGTTCTTAGGCATTATCGTAGCGGTTCCGATTGGAATTCTGCTTACGCGGGTGAAGCCGATTGCGAATGTGGTCATGTCAATCGCTAGTATGTTACAAACGATCCCAGCGATGGCATTGTTGGCATTGATGATCCCGTTTTTCGGGATTGGTGCAATTCCAGCTATCATTGCGCTGTTCATCTATTCTTTATTACCGATTCTCCGCAATACCTATCTTGGACTGGAAGACGTTGATCCAGCCTTGATCGATGCGGCTAAGGGAATGGGAATGACCGGTTGGCAGTCAATTGTTAAAGTTGAGTTACCGATGGCAGCCCCAGTTATTATGGCTGGTATTCGATTATCCGCAACGTACGTTATTGCCTGGGCCGCGTTAGCATCATACATTGGTGCCGGTGGCCTTGGGGACTTTATCTTTAATGGGTTAAACCTCTATCGAACTGACTTAATTTTAGGCGGTTCAATTCCGGTGATTATCTTAGCCCTCATCGTTGATTGGCTGTTGGGTAAACTAGAAGCAGCGGTTACCCCAAGAACCACACAAGCGTAAGGGGGATTAAAGATGAAGAAAATTAAAAAGTGGTTGTTAGGTGTTTTCGCAACGGTCGCCAGTGCGTTATTATTGGCCGGCTGTGGCTTTCCGGGTTTGTCAGGAACTTCATCCGATACGATCCGGATTGCGTCACAAAACACGACTGAACAACAAATCATGGCGTACATGATTCAAGATATGATTAAGCATTATTCTAATTTGAATACGACGATCATTAACAATTTAGGTTCTGGGACGGTTAGTTTCAATGCCTTGAAGAATGATCAGGCTGATATTTCAGCGATTCGTTACACTGGGACGGACTTAACGACGATTCTGGGCGAAAAGATGGATCGGAGTAATATCAAGTCGATTGACCAAAAAGTTCGCTCACAGTTCAACAGCAAGTATCAAATGACCTATTTCCCAAGTTATGGGTTCGCAGATACCTATGCTTTTATGGTGACGAAAGCGACGGCTAAAAAATACCATCTAAATACGGTTAGTGATATGAAAAAAGTAGCCTCGAAGCTGACGGTCGGTTTGGATCAAATCTGGACTGAACGAAAAGGTGACGGTTATCCTGCCTTTAAGAAGTTGTATGGCTTTCAATTTGGGAAGACTTATCCAATGCAAATTGGTTTAGTTTATGATGCCTTGGAATCAGGTAAAATGGATGCCATCCTCGGATACTCGACTGATGGTCGGATTGGTAGTTATGATCTGAAGATTTTAAAGGATGATAAGAATTTCTTCCCACCATACAATGCGAGTGCGGTTGCAACGAACAAGATCTTGAAAGCTCATCCGAAGTTGAAGCCAATCTTGAATCGATTAAACGGTAAAATCAGCTTAAAGACGATGCAAAACTTGAACTATCAAGTTGATAATAACTTAGTGGAACCGGAAGTTGTGGCTAAACAGTTCCTTGAAAAACATAATTACTTTGAAGGGAGTGACAAATAATGGCTCAGATGAACTTACTGCAACAGTTGATATATTATTACCAACAAAACGGTGTGTACGTGTTAAGCCAGTTCTCACGTCACTTCTTGATTTCAATTTATGGCGTGCTGTTTGCGGCAATTGTTGGGATTCCAATTGGCATTTTCATTGCCCATCATAGTCGGTTGAGTGCGACAGTGATCGCGATTGCCAATGTGATTCAAACGATTCCGTCACTAGCGATGTTATCAATCATCATGATTGGTTTGGGCTTAGGTGTGAACACGGTAATCGTCACGGTCTTTTTATACGCATTGCTACCGATTATCAAGAATACCTATACTGGAATGCAAAATGTGAGTGCTAGTATTTTAGATTCCGGTAAGGGGATGGGGATGACGCGTTGGCAATTGTTACGAATGGTGGAGTTGCCACTGTCACTTTCCGTCATTATGGCTGGACTCCGGAACGCATTAGTGTTGGCTATCGGGATTACGGCCATTGGGACCTTCGTTGGTGCCGGCGGTTTAGGGGATATCATTATTCGAGGAACCAATGCTACGAATGGTGGTGCCATTATCTTGGCCGGGGCGTTACCAACAGCTTTAATGGCAATCATTGCTGATACGGTCTTGGCTTGGATTGAAAAGCGTGCTGATCCAACTCAAAAATAACGTCAGTGAGCGACAAGTAAAAGAAGCAATATAAAAATTAAGTTACTAAAAAAGATTGATTTACAGGTACTCCGTACTCACTCATTCAGGGAAGTCAGTGGAGCTGTAACATCAATCTTTTTGATTTGCATCAAAAACACCATGAGAATACGCAAGGTTGTATTGAACATGATTTCATCTTTTGATGCAAGTATTAATGATTAAACCAAACGCGTTTGATATAACGGATGGCGTCCGGGTCGACCAAGTGGGTCAGGTGTAACTGCCGATTAACTAGAACCAACTGACCACTAGCGAGGGTTTTTAACACTCCGTGAATATTATATGGTCGGGACTCAGTGAGCTGAGGCTGCATCTGGAGCATGATTTGATAGTGTTCCGTGTGCGCTTGAGCTAAGAACAAATCCCGCTGGAAAGCCGGCATCATTGGCAGTAACGGCGCAACGACGGTCGGGGCAGCAGTAAAGTCATCCATAAATTGGCGATAGGAAGCGTGTAAGTTCTTGGAAATTAGTTTCAAATTAGATTGTTGATTTTGCATATTAGCCACCTCGAACATTTGTTTGTGTTTCCATTATACGAACAGGCGTTCTAAAAAGCAAGCCTAAAATTTGAGAAAATTCACGAATAAAAATGAAAAAAAGCTGTGTAACCTTGATAATACTTGCAATATAGGGTTAAAAAGTGCAAAATAAACTTTAAAACATATTTTAATTAAGGGGAATTTGTGATCATGGCGAAACAAGGCATGTTAATCGTCTTATCAGGTCCTTCGGGTGTCGGTAAAGGTACCGTCCGCAAGGAAATCTTTGACTCAGATGATAACGATTTTCAATATTCAGTCTCGATGACGACGCGGCAAATGCGTCCGGGCGAAGTAGATGGCAAGGACTACTATTTTGTGTCCAAAGAAGAGTTCGAGGATGAAATTAAGAGCGGCGGTATGCTTGAATATGCCAAGTATGTTGACAATTACTATGGGACGCCCTTAAAATATATTAAGCAGTCGTTGGCGGCTGGCAAAGACGTTTTCTTAGAAATTGAAGTTAACGGGGCCATGCAAGTCCGCGAAAAAATGCCTGATGGCGTCTTCATTTTCTTGACGCCGCCGGATTTGATGGAATTGAAGCACCGCATCATTGGTCGTGGGACTGATGATATGAGTGTGATCAACAAGCGGATGGCAAAAGCGGTTGATGAAATCAAGATGATGCGTAATTATGATTATGCGGTTATCAATGATGAAGTCCCGCTAGCTGCTGAACGAATCAAGGCTATTATTCGTAGTGAACGGTTTAGTGTTAAACGGGTCATGCCCGAGTATGAAGAAATGTTAGGAGATGCGGAATCATGATCTTATATCCATCAGTTGATGACTTATTGAAGCAAGTTAATTCGCGTTACTCATTGATTATGTTAGCTAGCAAGCGGGCCCATGAATTGGACGCTGGTGCAGCACCAATGCTTAGCGAATACAAATCGGTTAAAACGATTGGTCGGGCCATGGAAGAAATTGCGGCCGGTGACCTAATGATCGATCCAGATGAAACTGACAAAGATTAGTAACAAAACGGTGTGCTGAGCCAGCTGGGGCTTGGCACTTTTTTTATGAAGAATGACGCGGACGTTCAGCTTCACGTTACTGTCGATTCTTGATACAATTGTTTTATTAAAGTGTAAAAATCTCGCTGGCACGGTTGCGAGATTTTTCAAAGGACGGGAAGAAGTGAGTATATGGACAAAACGCCATGTAACGGTAGTCGTTAGTGGTGGGATTGCGAGTTATAAAGCGTTAGTATTGATTCGTAGTTTGATGAAACAGGGCGCCGTCGTGCGAGTTGCGATGACGACCCATGCGGCAAAGTTTATCACGCCATTGACCTTTCAAACTTTAACGCAGCAGCCAGTGGTCATTGATGAATTCACAACGACTGACCCGCATCACGTCGTCCACGTCGCGTTAGCTGACTGGACTGAAGTGATGATTCTCGTTCCGGCTACCGCCAACTTGATTGCTAAGGTGGCTAACGGTCTAGCCGATGATGCCGCAACGACGACAATTTTAGCGACGACCGCACCCAAGTTTGTGGTGCCAGCAATGAATTCACATATGTACGCTAATCCAGCAACTCAGCGCAATTTGAAGCAGCTGACGACGGATGGGTTACACGTCTTAACTCCTGCTACGGGTATGTTGGCGGAAGGCTACAGTGGTCAAGGACGCTTGCCGGAACCAGCGGTGATTTTGGCCTGGTTGACAGATCAACTGATTCAGTTGACACCTGATTTGTCATTAGCAGGACGGCGAGTTGTCGTCACTGCCGGCGGAACCCGAGAAGCCTTAGATCCGGTACGATTTATCACGAATCGTTCATCGGGGAAGATGGGCTACGCAGTTGCTCAAGTCGCACGGGAGTTAGGTGCAACTGTGACACTGATCAGCGCCACGACTCATTTAGCAGCGCCTAGTGGTGTTAAGGTCGTGACGGTTGATTCGGCTCAATCCTTATTGACGGCAGTCAGTGATATTTTTGATGATACGGATATCTTGGTCATGGCGGCGGCCGTATCTGATTATCGGCCGGCTGAATTAGCTGATCAGAAGATTAAAAAGCCAGCTGACCATGCTGACTTAACGTTACGATTGACAGAAACACCGGATATTTTAAAAACGTTAGCGGCCCGGAAGCACCAACAGTATGTGATTGGTTTTGCAGCTGAAACGCAATCATTGCTGGCTAATGCCAATCGTAAGTTAACTAGTAAAAAATTAGATTTAATTGTTGCTAACGATGTTTCCAAGCCGGGAGTTGGGTTCAATGGTGATACTAATCAGGTCACACTGTTGCGGCCTGAGCAACAACCAGTTACGACGGAATTGACAACGAAAACTGCAATTGCCAAACAGATCTTGATGACGGCAATTGCGGATGGTGCAGGAACACAGGCATGATTAAGTAGAGAGGAAGAGTTGTGTGGCACAAATTGCCCAAGTATTAGTCGATGTGCCCACTATGCAGACAAATCGACCTTATAGTTATCGAATTCCAACCGCCTGGCAATCACAAGTGCAACCCGGCATGCGCGTCGTGGTGCCGTTCGGCCGTGGTAAACGGCGGGTGCAGGGGTTTGTGTTAGCTCTTGATGACGTTACTAACTTTGATGGTGAGCTGAAACCAATCGACGCGGTCGTTGACCTAGCACCGGTTCTGAATACTGAAGCCCTAGCACTGACCAAGTGGTTGGCTGCCAGCACGTTTTCATTTCAGATTACCTGTGCACAGACCATGCTGCCGGCGGTCATGCGTGCAAAGTATGAAAAACAGTTGCGAACAACAGCAACAACGCCTGCGACGATTCGAACGACGCTGTTTGGGGACCAATCGATGGTGCCGTTTGATGACGTCGCCACGACGCCGGCAATCGTCAGCCAGTTATTACGGCTGCAGGCGGCTGGGCAAGTCGATGTGTACTACCAAGTTAAAAATCAAGCACGGCGTAAAACGCAAACGGCGGTGAAAGCGGCCTTAACTAACGAAGCGCTAAAGGCTGCAGTGGGCCAGGTACGCGCCGGGGCTACACAACAATTGGCAGTGCTCCAGGGGTTGCTCACTTTAAATGGTGAACAGCTCTCTCAAAAGGTGTTTTGTACTCGTTTTGATGTCACGGACGGTGCCATTCGTACAGCAGTACAGAAAGGCTGGCTTAAAAAAGTGGCCGTCGAGGTTTATCGTGATCCCTACGCAACTAGTGATATTAAGACTACCAAGGCATTACAATTGAATGATGAACAGCAAGTGGCCGTCGATCAGATTACGCAAGCTGTTGACCAAGCCGCAACCACCACGTTCTTGTTAGAGGGTGTGACGGGGAGCGGTAAGACTGAGGTGTACTTGCAATCGATGGCGGCCGCATTGGCACAAGGAAAAACGGCGTTGATGTTAGTGCCGGAGATTTCACTGACACCCCAAATGGTTCAACGCGTGAAGGGGCGCTTTGGTAAAGCTGTTGCCGTTTTGCACAGTGGATTGTCCAGTGGTGAGAAGTATGATGAGTGGCGGCGAATCCAACGAGGTGAGGCTCAGGTGGTGGTTGGCGCACGCTCAGCGGTGTTTGCCCCGCTAAAAAATCTTGGCTTAATCGTGATGGATGAAGAACATGAGAGCACGTATAAGCAGGATGATGCCCCGCGTTATCATGCTCGGCAAGTGGCTTTATGGCGTAGTCGTTATCATAACTGTCCAGTCGTACTGGGCTCGGCGACCCCATCGTTAGAAACGCGCGCCCGCGCAGAAAAGGGCGTTTATCAGCGCTTACTGCTTGCGGATCGGGTCAATCAACGGCCCCTTCCTAAGGTTTCAATTATTGATATGAAAAAGGAAATGCAACAACACGCTGAAAGCAATTTCTCAGCACCACTGTTAGTTGCCTTGCAGGATCGGCTTGAACGTCATGAGCAGAGTGTTCTAATGCTCAATCGGCGGGGCTATTCATCGTTTGTGTTGTGCCGAGATTGTGGTTTTGTCTTGAAGTGTCCTAATTGTGATATTTCACTCACGCTACACATGGATACGCACACGATGAAGTGCCATTACTGCGGTCACGAAGAAGCCATTCCGCGGAATTGTCCGAACTGTCATAGTCGTCAGATCCGTTATTATGGGACGGGAACTGAAAAAGTCGAAGAAGAATTGCAAGACTTGCTTCCGGACGCTAACATTATTCGGATGGACAATGATACGACCCGTAAAAAGGGCGCCCATGCCAAGCTTTTAGCACAGTTTGGGAGTGGTGAAGCTGATATTTTGATTGGTACCCAGATGATTGCGAAGGGACTGGATTTTCCTAATGTGACCTTGGTCGGTGTCTTGAATGCCGATACGGCCCTAGGATTGCCGGATTTTCGCGCCAGTGAACGGACCTTCCAACTATTAACCCAGGTGAGTGGTCGAGCTGGACGGGCGGAAAAGAGTGGTCACGTGTATATTCAGACATTTAATCCGGATCATTATGCGATTCGGTTTGCACAACACCACGATTACGAAGGCTTTTTCAAGTATGAGATGCAGATGCGGCACCGGGGTGGCTATCCGCCGTACTATTTTACGGTTCAAATTACAGCGAGTGACTTAGATGAAGGGGTAGCAGCCAAGCGCATGTATCAGTTACTGCAATGGTTACGCCCGCGGTTGGCACCGTCAACGATTCTATTAGGCCCAACGCCCAAGCCGATCGCACGAGTCAATCGCCGTTATTATTATCAAATCGTGATTAAATATAAACAAGAACCCAATTTAGCTCAGACGCTGACAACGCTACTGCATGAGACGCAGGCGCAACAACGACAAGGGCTACAGATTGGAATTGACGTGGAACCCTTACATTTCATGTAATGGGATTAGGAGGAAGTTTGACAATGACATCAATCGTTTTTATGGGAACGCCCGCGTTTGCGGCACCGATTCTCGAAAGTTTAATTAAAGAACAATACCAGGTACTAGGCGTTGTGACCCAGCCAGACCGAAAAGTTGGTCGCAAACACGTCTTAACAGCTTCGCCAGTCAAAGAAGTCGCGGTTGCCCATGATATTCCCGTCTTCCAACCGGAAAAGATTAGTGGTAGTCCTGAAATGCAACAGATTATTGACTTGCAGCCCGATTTAATTGTGACGGCCGCCTTTGGACAGTTTTTACCAACAAAATTGTTGAAAGCTGCCAAAATTGGTGCCGTTAATGTCCATGGCTCGTTGTTGCCTAAGTATCGTGGTGGCGCGCCTGTTCAATATTCAATTATCAACGGTGAGTCTGAAACTGGAATTACTATCATTTACATGGTTAAAAAGATGGATGCGGGCGATATGCTGGCGCAGCGTGCGATTCCAATTGAAAAAAACGATGACACCGGGACGATGTTTGATAAGTTGAGCTTAGTTGGTCGCGACTTGTTACTGGAAACGTTGCCCAAGTTGATTGCTGGCGAAATTACGGCGGTGCCACAGGATGAATCCCAAGTGACCTTTGCACCGAACATTCGGCCAGAACAAGAGGTTTTAGACTTCTTTACAAAAACGGCCGTTGAAATTGATAATCAAGTTCGGGGCATGCGGCCAGCACCAATCGCCTATGCGGTCTTGGATGGAAAGCGCACGAAGTTCTGGGATGTGACCCCCTTAGCTGACGAAGTGGTCACGCAAGCTCCTGGACAAGTGGTTCGCAAGACGAAACATGAGCTTGTGATTGCAGCTGCTGACCACACAGCGATTGCAATCAATCAGTTGCAGCCAGCTGGTAAACCGAAGATGACAATTACAGACTATTTAAATGGGGCGGCAGATAAGTTCGCTACCGGAGAGCAGGTTATTAATAAATGAGTACAGTTGGTAATACCCCCCGCTGGTTAGCGGTCGCCGCCTTAGCGAAGATTAAGAACGGTGCATATTCAAATTTGCAATTAAACCAGTTAATCAATGATCATCAGATGGATCGGCGTGACATTAATCTGCTGACAAATATGGTTTACGGTGTCATTCAACATCGGTTGACTCTCGAATACTGGTTGACCCCGTTTGTTCGACATCCGCACCAGATTGACCCTTGGGTACGGGAACTCTTATTGAGCGCATTGTATCAATGGCAGTATCTGGATAAGATTCCACAACGGGCCGTTTTCAACGAAACGATTGAAATTGCTAAGGTCAAAGGTCACCCTGGCATTCGGCGGTTTGTAACCGGCGTCTTACATCAAATGGATCGCTCAGGATTACCGAGTTTTGATGCGATTAAGGATCCTGATGAACGGTTGAGTGTGACTTATAGCATGCCAATATGGTTGATTCAAGAATTGCGGCGTCAATTAGGTGCTGAAAAGATGGAGCGAATCTTATCATCATTGAACCAACCAGCTAAGCAAGCCTTACGTGTCAACCCGGCCCTGTCGACGGTTGAAGATGTGACAACGGTGCTGATTAATGATGGTTTGACAATTACGCCGAGTGAAATCTCCCCGTTAGGGCTGATTGCAACGGATGGTCAGGCTATTAATACTGAAGCGATGCGGTATGGCATGTTTACAGTTCAAGATGAAAGTGCACAATTAGTTGTGCCAGCACTCAATCTGCAGCCGAGTGATCGAGTCTTGGATGCTTGTGCGGCCCCCGGGGGCAAGACGACCCAGATTGCGGCTAGTTTAGATGCTGAGCAGGGTGGCACAGTCGTTGCCCTTGATATTCATGCTAATAAAGTGAAACTGATCGGCCAAAATGCGGCGCGCATGCACGTTGCTGATCGCGTTGAAGCCACCGAACTCGATGCTCGTAAAGTTGAGACGCAGTTTAATGCTGAAAGTTTTGATCGAATTTTAGTCGATGCTCCGTGTTCGGGACTGGGATTGATGCGCCGGAAGCCTGAGATTCGCTATGAGAAACAGTTGCAGGATAGTTTGAACTTGCAACGAATTCAACTGGCAATTTTGACAGCAGTCGCCCCAACCTTGAAAAAAGGTGGTATCATGACGTATAGTACGTGCACGATTTTGCAACAGGAAAATCAGGATGTGATTACCAAATTCTTAGCGGATCACCCAGATTTTGAGTTGCAAACAACGCCAACTGAACGAGACTTGAAAACTGATCGAACGGAAAAGACTTTGTCGATTTATCCCGATGATTATTTATCCGACGGCTTTTTCATTGCTTGTTTGCGAAAAAAATAATGGTGGAGTGGTAAACAATGGATTTTGCATACCGGTCGGATATTGGCCAACAACGTGAAGAAAATGAGGACTATGTCGGCTTTTTTCAAAATAAAGCGGGCATCAATTTTGCAATTGTTGCGGACGGTATTGGTGCCACCAGGGGGGCGATGTCGCTTCCGAGATGGCAGTCTCGCACATGGGTTTTCGGTTTGAAAATACAACATTCAAGGAACCCAATGATGCCGTCAAGTGGCTAGCAAGTGAAGTTCAAGATGAAAATCAGCATATTATTGAAAAAGCCCGTGAATTTTCAGATCTAAACGGCATGGGTACGACAATGGTCGCTGCTTTGCTTTTTGATCAAAAGTTTTTGATGGCTAACATTGGTGATAGTCGGGGCTATCTTTTTCGCGATGGGCAACTCCACCAACTGACGGAGGATCATTCTTTAGTCAATGAGTTGGTCAAGCGAGGAGAGATTTCAGCCGAACAGGCCCGACAACATCCGCAGAAAAATATTATTACGCGGACACTAGGAATCTCACCAGATGCGGATATCGATACAAACCTTTACCAGATACAACCTGGGGACCAATTGTTATTATGTTCAGATGGGCTGACGAATATGGTGACTGACCAACAGCTTGCGACGGTTTTGGCAACGACGCAGACTTCGACCCAGAAGTGTGAGACGTTGATCAAATTAGCCAATGCAGCTGGTGGTAAGGACAACATTACGGCGCTGCTGATGGCGCTTGATGGTGAGGTGGCCAGTAAATGACACCCAACTATACCCTTAGCGGACGATATCGGATCGTTCGGTCCTTAGGTGAAGGTGGGATGGCCAACGTTTACTTGGCACATGACTTAATATTAGATCGTGATGTTGCGGTCAAACTGCTCCGGTTAGACTTACGTGATGATCCTAAGACCATCAAGCGATTCCAACGTGAGGCACTGGCAACGACGGAACTTGTTCACCCCCACATTGTCAGTTTGTACGATATTGGCGAAGAAAATGGCATGCAATACTTGGTCATGGAATACGTCAAAGGGATGGATCTTAAAAATTATATTAAAGAGAACTTTCCGTTACCGTTACAGCAAGTAATCGACATCATGGAGCAGATATTAAGTGCCGTGGCAACGGCCCACGCGCATAATATTATTCATCGGGATTTAAAACCACAAAATATTTTAATTGATGAGCAGGGCAATGCTAAAATCACTGATTTCGGTATTGCAGTTGCGTTATCTGAACATACCATGACGCAGACTAACACGATTTTAGGTTCGGTCCATTATTTGTCACCGGAACAGGCCCGCGGTAGCATGGCGACAAAACAATCGGATATCTATTCGTTAGGGATTATTTTATATGAGATGTTAACAGGCTCAGTTCCTTTCAAGGGTGAGACGGCAGTTTCCATTGCGTTAAAGCATTTTCAAAATGCAATGCCATCCGTGCGAGAGTTTGATGCGGATATTCCGCAGGCACTTGAAAACGTCGTCTTGCAGGCGACAACGAAAGATCCACGGGAACGTTATGCTACGGTCGAGGACATGGCCGCTGACTTATTGACGGTGCTTGCTAGTAGCCGTGCGGGCGAAAAGCGCTTTGTACCGCAAGATGTCGGTAATGATGAGACTAAGATCATGCCCAGTGCGGATATTCAAGCAGCAATTGCGGCCAATCAAGACGGTAAGACCCAGGTCGTGGCGCATAAAAGCAAGCAACCAACACTCCAGCGCCCGGCTGAAACGACTGAGAGTCAGACAGATGCTGATGAAGAACCGTTACCAACACGTTCTTGGTCCAAACGACATCCGTTGCGGCGTCGGCTCCTCTTTTGGGGCGGTATTATTTTGTTATTAGTCGTGGCCGTGATCGTCGGTTTGGAATTAAGTCGGCCACAGATGACGACGGTGCCGAAAGTAACGGGCTTAAGTCAGCGTGCCGCAACTAAGGTCCTCAAAAAACACCATCTCACGGTCGGAACTGTTCAACATGCTAAAAGTAATCAGGTAGCCAAAAATCAGGTGATCAAATCAACGCCCAGTGTTAAGACGCGGGTCCAAGAACGTGCTCGCATTAATTTGGTTATCAGCAACGGTGCCAAGGTTATGAGCTTTGGTAATTATGTCAATGATAATTACCATGATGTTCGACAGACGCTTAAATCGGCGGGGTTCAAAGTTAAGGAAACTTACAGTACGTCGTCGGTTGCAGCAGGACAAATCATCAGTCAGGATGTTGTCGCTGGTAGTCGCGTGATGCCGACAGATACGACGGTGACGTTTACGGTCAGCGCTGGTAGCCGCTACGCCGAGCTAAAAGATTTAACTGGTGAGAGCAAGAGCGATATTCTGGACTATG
>SKEZ01001105.1_pt1 | contig 16267 bp, 8 predicted proteins | sample 4843881 | NCBI WGS metagenome assembly SKEZ01 (sample SAMN11008796, study PRJNA524170) | human gut metagenome | isolation source: fecal sample from pouch patient p1, p46 | place: Israel: Tel-Aviv | reverse complement strand
TCTCATAAGTTCTTCCTAATGGTAGTTTTGTCACTTTTCATTATAGTTCTTATGGGACTTTTAGTGTACACTCAAAAAGCTCTATAATCTCTACAGTAGTTTTACCCACTACAGAAATTATAGAGCCTTTTTGTTTAAATAGTTTCGATACTAAAAAGTCATTTTTTGGAATTACAGAAATATTCCGAAAATTCATTGACATTACCTTCCAAAGTGGTAACATATGTTGTAAGAAATTTTATAGATTGAAGGTAAGATCATGAGAAGTGATATGATCAAAGTTGGTGTTGATAAAGCACCAGCACGTGGCCTTTTGTATGCGACTGGACAGGTTAAATCTTCTAAGGATATGCAAAAGCCCTTTATTGCTATTTGTAATTCTTATATTGATATTGTTCCAGGACATGTCCACCTACGTGAATTAGCGGATATTGCCAAGGAGGCTATCCGTGAAGCTGGTGGTATTCCTTTTGAGTTTAATACTATTGGTGTGGATGACGGGATTGCCATGGGACATATTGGGATGCGTTACAGCCTCCCTTCACGAGAATTAATTGCTGATGCTGCAGAAACCGTTATTAATGCCCACTGGTTTGACGGTGTGTTCTATATCCCAAACTGTGATAAGATTACACCAGGAATGATTTTGGCAGCCATGCGTACTAATGTGCCGGCGGTATTCTGTTCAGGTGGACCTATGAAGGGTGGCGTTGATATGACTGGTCATCAGGCTACTTTATCAAGCTTGTTTGAAGCTGTAGGTACTTACCAGTCTGGAGATATGAGCAAGGAAGAGCTTGATTATTTAGAGAAAAATGCCTGTCCAACTTGTGGTTCATGTTCAGGAATGTTTACTGCTAACTCAATGAACTGTTTAATGGAAGTTTTGGGTCTTGCCCTTCCAGGTAACGGTACTATCCTAGCTGTTTCAGACGAACGTCGTGAATTGGTTCGTCAAGCAGCCACAAAATTAATGGATAACATCAAAAATAATGTTCGCCCACGTGATATTGTGACCAAAGAAGCCATCGATGATGCTTTTGCTCTAGATATGGCTATGGGTGGTTCAACCAATACCGTTCTTCATACCCTTGCTATTGCGCGTGAGGCTGGTATTGACTATGACCTTAAGGACATTAATGATATTGCTAAGAAGACACCTTATCTCTCTAAAATTGCTCCCTCCAGCATCTATACCATGCATGATGTACATGAAGCAGGTGGTGTTCCAGCCATTATTAATCAGTTGATCAAGAAAGGTGCCATTAAGGGTGATCGTATTACGGTTACTGGTAAAACCTTAAAAGAAAATGTAGCTGGTGCTAAAATCAAAAATGAAGAAATTATCCATCCAATCGAGCAACCTATTTTACCGGTTGGCGGTTTGTCTATCCTTTATGGAAATATTGCTCAGGATGGGGCTGTTATCAAGGTTGGTGGTGTAGATCCATCCGTTAAAACTTTCCGTGGTAAGGCTATTTGTTGCGATTCACAAGCTCAAGCTCTTGAATTGATTGATAATGGAACAGTTAAGAAGGGCCATGTTGTTGTCATTCGTTACGAGGGTCCTCAGGGTGGTCCTGGTATGCCAGAGATGTTAGCGCCAACCTCTAAGATTGTAGGCCGCGGTCTTGGCAAGGATGTTTCTCTGATTACTGATGGTCGTTTCTCAGGAGCAACTCGTGGTATTGCTATTGGTCACGTATCTCCAGAAGCTGCGGAAGGTGGCAATATAGCTCTGATTGAAGATGGGGATGAAATTGTGATTGATCTTCCGAATCGTACCCTTGATTTGCTCGTTGATGATGTGACACTTGAAGCACGCCGTAAGCACTTGAACCCTTTCAAATCTAAGATCTCAAGTGGCTGGTTACGCCGTTACACTGCTTTTGCTAAATCAGCTAATATCGGAGGAACTCTTATGAGTAATGAAGAATTTGAAGAACGTAAAGCAGAACGTCAGGCACAAGAAAAAAACTAAGAATATTATTTCCGAAGAGTTTGTGATATTTTTCTCTGAAACCCTTGCAAATTTAGTTAAAAATGTTAGTATAGTATACAAGGTTTTGAATTTTTAGATAATTTGAAAAAAACAATTGCTAAAGGAGGTCCATGTGGAGAAAATTGAACTTGAAGAAGCACGCTCTGGTGCTGATTTGATTCTTGATACACTTCTCGAACTTGGGATTTCAACCATTTTTGGGTATCCTGGCGGAGCGGTTCTTCCTTTGTATGATGCTATTTACAAAAATGAAGAGATTAATCATATTTTGTCTCGTCATGAGCAAGGAAGCCTGCATGAAGCTGAAGGTTATGCTAAATCAACTGGGAAACTTGGTGTTGCTCTTGTAACGAGTGGTCCCGGTGCAACGAATGCTATTACTGGGATTGCAGATGCTATGAGTGATAGTGTACCTCTTCTGGTCTTTACGGGTCAGGTAGCAACATCAGGTATTGGTAAGGATGCCTTCCAAGAAGCTGACATTGTCGGAATTACCATTCCAATTACCAAATACAACTACCAGATTCGTGATACGGCTGATATTCCTCGTATTATTCGAGAAGCGGTTCATATCGCAACGACAGGACGTCCTGGTCCGGTTGTTATAGACCTTCCAAAAGATGTTGTAGCTAAGGAAACTACCTTCATCAACGATCCTGAAATCAATCTTCCAAGTTACCAACCGACGCTAAGACCAAACGAGATGCAAATTAATAAAATCTTGAAACAGTTGGGTAAAGCTAAGAAGCCGGTTATTGTAGCTGGAGGTGGAGTGGCTTATTCTGAATCTGCTAAGGAGCTAGTTGCTTTTGCAGAACGCTACCAAATTCCTGTTGTTACAAGTCTTCTAGGTCAGGGAACAATTGCTACTAGTCATCCCCTCTTTTTGGGTATGGGTGGTATGCACGGTTCGTATGCAGCTAATATTGCTATGACTGATGCTGACTTTATGATTGCCATAGGTTGTCGTTTTGATGACCGCTTGACAGGTAATCCAAAAACATTTGCTAAGAATGCAAAGGTTGTTCATATTGATGTGGATCCGGCTGAGATTGGCAAGATTATTGCGGTAGATTTGCCAGTTGTTGGTGATGCCAAGCAAGCTCTTGAAATGCTCTTAGCAGAACCAGTGGTTAAGAATAACACTGAAAAATGGATTGAAAAAGTCAAAAAAGATAAAGAGCGTGTACGTTCTTACGATAAGAAAGAACGTATGGTACAGCCTCAGGCGGTTATCGAGCGTATCGGTGAATTGACCGATGGTGATGCAGTTGTTGTCACTGACGTTGGGCAACATCAAATGTGGACAGCTCAGTATTATCCATATCAAAATGAGCGTCAATTGGTGACATCAGGTGGCCTTGGAACTATGGGATTTGGTGTTCCAGCAGCAATTGGTGCTAAAATTGCTAATCCTGATAAAGAAGTTATCCTCTTTGTTGGTGATGGTGGTTTCCAAATGACGAACCAAGAATTGGCTATTTTAAATATTTACAAGGTGTCAATCAAGGTTGTTATGTTGAATAACCACTCACTTGGTATGGTACGTCAATGGCAAGAGTCCTTCTACGAAGGGCGTACATCAGAGTCTGTCTTTAATGCTCTCCCTGATTTTCAACTGATGGCTCAAGCTTATGGGATTAAGTCTTATAAGTTTGATAATCCAGAAACGATTGATCAGGATTTGGAAGTTATCAAAGAGGATGTGCCAATGTTCATCGAGGTTGATATTTCTCGTAAAGAGCATGTTTTGCCAATTGTTCCAGCTGGTAAGAGTAATCATGAAATGTTGGGGGTGAAGTTCAATGCGTAGAATGTTAACAGCTAAACTTCAGAACCGATCAGGTGTTCTTAACCGTTTCACTGGAGTGCTTTCACGCCGTCAGGTCAATATTGAGAGTATTTCCGTTGGAGCAACGGAAAATCCTGATGTTTCACGTATTACAATTATCATTGATGTGAATTCTCATAATGAGGTTGAGCAGATTATTAAACAGCTTAATCGTCAGATTGATGTGATTCGCATTCGTGACATCACTGATGTACCCCACTTGGAACGTGAGGTTATCTTGGTTAAGGTGTCGGCACCAACTTCTAAACGTGCTGAAATCTTGGCAATCATTCAACCTTTCCGTGCTTCGGTGGTGGATGTTGCACCAAGCTCTATCACTATCCAGATGACTGGAGATGCTGAAAAGAGTGAGGCGCTTCTACGAGTTATTCGACCTTACGGTATCAAGAATATTGCTCGTACGGGTGCTACTGGATTTACCCGTGATTAAAAAATCCATTATAAATTTGTTAACCTAGCCTTAAAAAGGCAATTAAATATTATTTTAGAAAAGAGATATACTACTATGGCAGTTCAAATGGAATATGAAAAAGACGTAAAAGTACCAGCACTTGATGGTAAAAAAATCGCCGTTATCGGTTACGGTTCACAAGGTCACGCTCACTCACAAAACTTGCGTGATACAGGTCACGATGTTATCATCGGTGTTCGTCCAGGTAAATCATTTGATAAAGCTAAAGAAGATGGTTTTGATACTTACACAGTAGCAGAAGCAACTAAATTGGCTGATGTTATCATGATTTTGGCTCCAGACGAAATCCAACAAGAACTTTACGAAGCAGAAATCGCTCCAAATCTTGAAGCTGGTAACGCTGTTGGTTTTGCTCACGGTTTCAACATCCACTTTGAATTTATTAAAGTACCAGCAGATGTTGATGTATTTATGTGTGCACCTAAAGGACCAGGTCACTTGGTACGTCGTACATTTGAAGAAGGTTTTGGTGTACCTGCCCTTTACGCAGTATACCAAGATGCCACAGGTAACGCTAAAGACATCGCTATGGACTGGTGTAAAGGTATTGGTGCAGCACGTGTAGGTCTTCTTGAAACAACATACAAAGAAGAAACTGAAGAAGATTTGTTTGGTGAACAAGCAGTTCTTTGTGGTGGTTTGACTGCCCTTATCGAAACTGGTTTTGAAGTCTTGACTGAAGCTGGATATGCACCAGAATTGGCTTACTTTGAAGTACTTCACGAAATGAAATTAATCGTTGACTTGATTTACGAAGGTGGATTCAAGAAAATGCGTCAATCAATTTCTAACACTGCTGAATTCGGTGACTATGTATCAGGTCCACGTGTTATCACTGAACAAGTTAAAGAAAACATGAAAGCAGTTCTTGCTGATATCCAAAATGGTAAATTCGCTAATGACTTCGTTAACGACTACAAAGCTGGACGTCCAAAACTTACTGCTTACCGTGAAGAAGCTGCTAACCTTGAAATCGAAAAAGTTGGTGCTGAATTGCGTAAAGCAATGCCATTCGTTGGTCAAAACGACGATGATGCATTCAAAATCTATAACTAATGTGATAGTCTCAAAAACCAGCCTAGTGCTGGTTTTTTGTGTTCTTAAGAAAGTGATTAGGTGTTAAGCTTATGGCTTTGTGTGTAAAAAAAATCACTCCACTAGGGAGTGAGAATGGTCATAAATTAGTAAGTTAAAACAAAGTTTTTCTTCTTACCGCGACGGATAACAGTGATTTCATTGTCAATCTTATCGGTATCTGAAAGAGTGTAATCCAAGTCTTGCACGCGTTCACCGTTGATATAGATAGCACCGTTTTGCACGTCTTCACGTGCTTGACGTTTAGATGGTGAAATTTTAGCATTGACGAGAAGTTCAACAATGTTAAGATTTTCATCTGCTGAAATCTCATAGGTTGGGACACCATTGAGGGCAACTTTAAGGTCACGTGCTGAGAGGGCTTTAAGGTTACCAGCGAAGAGTTGTTCGGTGATGTGAACAGCTTGTTCATAGGCTTCTTTACCGTGAACCAAAGTAACAACTTCGCGAGCCAGAACCTTTTGTGCTAAACGTTGGTGACGAGCTTGGTCAAATTCTTTACCGATTTCTTCGATTTCTTCAAGTGACAAGAAAGTGAAAATTTTCAAGAAACGAACGGCATCATCGTCCATAACGTTAAGCCAGAATTGGTACATTTCATAAGGAGTTGTCTTAGTAGCGTCAAGCCAGACAGCGTTGCCTTCAGATTTGCCGAATTTTTTACCAGTTGAATCTGTGATAAGTGGAACTGTGATTACGTGTCCAGATTTATCCGCTTTACGACGCAAGAGCTCAGTACCTGCTGTCATGTTACCCCATTGGTCAGAACCACCAATTTGTAGGGTTACGCCATATTTAGCATTGAGTTCATAGAAGTCATAACCTTGCATAATTTGGTAAGCGAACTCAGTGTAAGAGATACCTGTTTCGATACGTTTCTTAACAGATTCCTTGCTCATCATGTAGTTAACTGTGAAGTATTTACCGACATCACGCAAGAAATCGATGAAGCTGACAGAACCAAACCAGTCATAATTGTTGACCATAACGGCTTTGTTGTCACCATTTTCAAAATCAAGGAAACGAGAGAGTTGTCCTTGGATTTTTTCTACCCAACCTTCAACGGTTTCTTTGGTTTGGAGGCTACGCTCAGCATCATTAAATGATGGGTCACCAATCAAACCTGTCGCACCCCCAACGAGGGCGTAAGGTTTGTGGCCAGCCAATTGAAGGCGACGACTAGTAAGGATAGCGACGAGGTGTCCAAGGTGGAGACTGTCTGCTGTTGGATCATAACCAGTGTAGAATGAGACTGGCCCTTCTTCAAAGGCTTTTACAAGGGCTTCTTCATCTGTGGTTTGAAAAATCAAGCCACGTGCTTTTAGTTCTTCAAAAATTGTCATGATATTCTCCAGTAAAGTATATTCTGCACCATTATACCAAAAGAAGCAACCCTATGCAAGCTTTGTCAAAGTTTGTTATAATAGGCTTTGAGGTATTTCTATGAATTTTGAAAAAATAATAAATTATTTTAGGCGACTAGGGCAGACTATTCGTACAAAGTTTGCTGGTTCTAGGTCTAAAAGAGGAGATAAATCTTTTAAAGAAAGGAAAGCTACGACTGGATTCAAGTGGAATCGTAAGCAAGCACGGAAGTCGCCTGAGGATGGGATGACACTCTTAGACATGGGTGATGTTTTCTTAAAAACCTTAAAGCTCTTGTCTGATTTCTTTTATGTGGTTATTATCGTTCTTACCCTATTTGGTGCAGGAATTGGTTTGGGTTATCTGGGCAGTCAGATACAGTCTGTTCCATTGATTAAGGATAAAACCTTGTTGAATCAGATTGGCGAGGTTAGTTTGGTGTCTTCGATGAGTTATTCTGATTCTAAAAAGATTGCTGATATTGATACGGACCTGCTTAGAACTCCTATTGAAAGTGATGCAATTTCTAATAATGTTAAAAATGCCATTATTGCTACTGAGGATGAAAATTTCAATAAGCATAAGGGGGTTGTACCAAAAGCTGTCTTTAGAGCCTTGGTATCCTCAGTCTTGGGGGTAGGTTCCTCTAGTGGTGGTTCAACCCTAACACAGCAGTTGATAAAACAACAGGTTACAGGAGATACTCCAACATTTAAACGTAAAGCGGCAGAGATTATCTATGCACTACAACTGGAACGTCATGCTTCGAAAAATGAAATTTTAACTGATTATCTGAATGTTTCTCCTTTTGGTCGTAACAACAAGGGGAAAAATATTGCTGGTATCGAAGAGGCTGCACAAGGGATCTTTGGGGTCTCTGCTGCAGATTTGACAGTTCCTCAGGCAGCTTATCTGGCAGGTTTACCACAGAGCCCGATTGTCTATTCACCCTATACTGCGGATGGTCAACTAAAAAATGAAAAAGATCTTTCCTATGGCTTGGCACGTCAGAAAGATGTGCTCTACAATCTCTATCGAGGCGGTTACCTAGATAAGTCACAATACGAAAGTTATAAGAGTTATGACGTTACTAAAGATTTCAAGGCTGGTGAGAATCCAGATGCTGTCAGTCATGACTATTTGTACTATTCAGTCATGTCTGAAGCTCAAGATATCATGTATGATTATTTGGTGAAGCGTGACAAGGTATCAAGTCAAGATTTGAAAAATGATAAGACAAAGGAAGCCTACCGTGAGATGGCTCTCCGAGAGCTACAAACAGGTGGTTATCATGTTAAGACAACAATTGACAATGCTGTCTACCATGCGATGCAAGATACTGCGAACAAATATGGAGATCTACTTGATCAGGGTGGAAATAACGGGGTCGAAGTTGGAAATGTACTCATGGACAATGCGACTGGAGCGATTTTAGGATTTGTTGGTGGTCGTAATTATGAGAATAACCAGAATAACCATGCCTTTGATACTGCTCGTTCTCCTGGATCTTCTATTAAGCCTATTATTGCTTATGGAATTGCCATTGACCAAGGTTTAATGGGTAGCTCAAGTATCCTTTCAAATTATCCAACTAATTTTACAGGTGGGACACCGATTCTTCATGATGGCGATAAGGGAACGGCCATGATGAATTTGCAAGAGGCGCTTAATACGTCGTGGAATATTCCTGCCTTTTGGACCTATCAAATGCTTCAACATCATGATGTTGACGTTGAGGGCTATATGACCAAGATGGGATATAAGATTGCTAACTACAATATTGAGAGTCTGCCCCTTGGTGGTGGGATTGAAACTACTGTTGCTCAGCAGGTAAACGCCTATCAAATGCTTTCAAATGGCGGTGTTTATGAAAAAGGTTATATGATTGATAGTATTACTGATAGCACTGGTGAGGTTATTTATCAACATAAATCTAAAGGGGTTCAGGTCTTTACAAGGGCTACGGCTAGCATTATGGATAACTTACTTAAAGAAGTTGTGGTTAAGGGAGCGACAACCCAATTTTATTCGGAGTTGAAAAATGTCAATGGTGCAGCGGCCTCAGCTGACTGGATGGGTAAAACAGGGACAACTGATAACTTTGCTGATGCTTGGTTGGTTGTGTCGACGCCTGGCATTACCCTTGGGGGTTGGGCTGGTTATGATGACAATGCACCTACCAATTCTAAAATGGGTTACACTTACAATGCCCAATATATGGCTCGTTTGACTTCAGCCATCTATAATGCTAATCCAGGTATTTTCAAAACGGGAGATAAGTTTAATATAGATTCAAGCGCCATTAAGGCAAGTGTGCTCAAGTCGACAGGCCTTAAGCCAGCAACGGTATCGGTCAATGGCCGTAATGTCTCCGTAAGTGGTGAAATGGTTGATAGTTATTGGGCTAAAAATGGACCTGGCGATACAATCTACAAGTTTGCCATTGGTGGAACGGATAGTGACTACCAAAAAGCTTGGTCTAGTATTCTTGGAGAACATTAGGCTGTCTCAAATAATACTTGCAAAATAGTTAAAATTTAGGTACAATATAGACAAAACTATTTGTCGTCTTATTTGATTGAAATATTGTCCAATCAAGAGATACAGCAGTTAAATCAACGTTTTTTCGGTCAGATTTAGCTGCTATTTTTGTGCTTATTTTTAGGGTTTTTGGATTTTGTAATGAATATTTAAAAGTTCTAAAAATTCACATATTAAAGTTATCGCTTATCGTTAATCCGATAAGTCGATGTTAATATCTAATCACTTGTTATCGGGACAAGCAACCAAAAAAGGCAGGAGACAAATATTTAAAGTGCACGACTTGCAAAGCAGGTCTCAAATGTAGAAAAGGAGTAGAAGACTTGGCAGGACATGACGTTCAATACGGGAAGCATCGTACCCGTCGTAGTTTTTCAAGAATCAAAGAAGTTCTTGGTTTACCAAACTTGATTGAAATCCAAACGGATTCATTCAAAGAATTCTTAGATACTGGTCTTAAAGAGGTTTTTGAGGATGTACTTCCTATTTCAAACTTCACAGACACCATGGAATTGGAATTTGTTGGTTACGAATTGAAGGAACCTAAGTATACACTTGAAGAAGCTCGTATCCATGATGCATCATACTCAGCACCAATCTTTGTGACTTTCCGTCTTATTAACAAAGAAACTGGTGAAATTAAAACTCAGGAAGTCTTCTTCGGAGATTTCCCAATTATGACTGAGATGGGTACTTTTATCATCAATGGTGGTGAACGTATTATCGTTTCTCAGTTGGTGCGCTCACCTGGTGTTTACTTTAACGATAAGGTCGATAAAAACGGTAAAGTGGGTTACGGATCAACAGTTATTCCTAACCGTGGGGCATGGCTTGAGCTTGAAACTGATTCAAAAGACATCGCCTACACTCGTATCGACCGTACGCGTAAGATTCCATTTACAACGCTTGTGCGTGCACTTGGATTCTCAGGTGATGACGAAATTGTTGATATCTTTGGTGATAGCGAGTTGGTTCGTAACACTATTGAAAAAGATATCCACAAAAATCCAGCAGATTCACGTACTGATGAAGCGCTTAAAGAAATTTATGAAAGACTTCGTCCAGGTGAACCAAAAACTGCTGACAGCTCACGTAGCTTGCTTGTAGCTCGTTTCTTTGATCCACGTCGTTACGACTTGGCTGCTGTTGGTCGTTACAAACTTAACAAAAAACTTAACATCAAGACACGTCTTTTGGGACAAACAATTGCTGAAAACTTGGTAGATCCTGAAACAGGTGAAATCCTTGTTGAAGCTGGGACTGAAATGACACGTGATGTGATTGATTCAATCGCAGAACACTTGGACGGTGATTTGAACAAATTTGTATACACACCAAACGATTATGCAGTGGTTACAGAACCTGTTGTTCTTCAAAAATTCAAGGTCGTTGCACCAAATGATCCAGATCGTGTGGTTACAATTGTTGGTAATGCCAATCCAGATGATAAAGTTCGTGCTTTGACAACAGCGGATATCTTGGCTGAAATGAGCTACTTCCTCAACCTTGCTGAAGGTATCGGTAAAGTAGATGATATCGACCACCTTGGTAACCGTCGTATCCGTGCCGTTGGTGAATTGCTTGCTAACCAATTCCGTATTGGTTTGGCTCGTATGGAACGAAACGTGCGTGAACGTATGTCAGTTCAAGATAATGAAGCCTTGACACCACAACAAATCATCAATATTCGTCCTGTAACTGCAGCTGTTAAAGAATTCTTCGGTTCTTCACAGTTGTCACAGTTCATGGACCAGCACAACCCATTGTCAGAGTTGTCACACAAACGTCGTTTGTCAGCCTTGGGACCTGGTGGTTTGACACGTGACCGTGCCGGATATGAAGTTCGTGACGTGCATTACACGCACTACGGTCGTATGTGTCCAATTGAAACACCTGAAGGACCTAACATTGGTTTGATCAATAACTTGTCTACATACGGACGCCTTAACAAGTACGGTTTCATTCAAACACCATATCGTAAGGTTGACCGTGCAACTGGTAAAGTAACAAACGAAGTGGTTTGGTTGACTGCCGACGAAGAAGATGAGTACATAGTTGCTCAGGCTAACTCTAAATTGAACGAAGATGGAACATTTGCAGAAGAAATTGTCATGGGTCGTCACCAAGGTGTTAACCAAGAGTACCCATCACACCTTGTAGATTTCGTGGATGTTTCTCCTAAACAGGTAGTTGCCGTTGCGACAGCATGTATTCCTTTCTTGGAAAACGATGACTCTAACCGTGCCCTCATGGGTGCCAACATGCAACGTCAAGCTGTGCCATTGATTGATCCAAAAGCACCATTTGTTGGTACTGGTATGGAATATCAAGCTGCCCACGATTCAGGTGCTGCAGTTATCGCTAAACATGATGGTAAAGTTGTCTATTCTGATGCCGATAAGGTTGAAGTTCGTCGTGAAGATGGTTCTCTTGACGTCTATACTATTCAAAAATTCCGTCGTTCAAACTCAGGTACTGCGTATAACCAACGTACTTTGGTTAAGGTTGGTGATATTGTCGAAAAAGGAGATTTTATCGCTGATGGTCCATCTATGGAAGGTGGAGAAATGGCCCTCGGTCAAAACCCTATTGTCGCATACATGACATGGGAAGGTTACAACTTCGAGGATGCTGTTATCATGAGTGAACGCCTAGTGAAAGACGATGTTTATACATCTGTTCACTTGGAAGAATTCGAATCAGAAACACGTGATACAAAGCTTGGACCTGAAGAAATCACACGTGAATTGCCAAACGTTAGTGAAGAAGCCCTTAAAAACCTTGACGAAATGGGTATTATCCGTATCGGTGCTGAGGTTAAAGAAGGTGATATTCTTGTTGGTAAGGTAACACCTAAGGGTGAAAAAGACCTTTCTGCTGAAGAACGTCTTCTCCATGCTATCTTTGGTGATAAATCTCGTGAAGTACGTGATACATCACTCCGTGTACCTCATGGTGGTGATGGTGTCGTTCGTGATGTTAAAATCTTTACACGTGCAAACGGTGATGAATTGCAATCAGGTGTTAACATGCTTGTTCGTGTTTACATCGCTCAAAAACGTAAAATCAAGGTCGGAGATAAGATGGCTGGTCGTCACGGTAACAAAGGGGTTGTTTCTCGTATTGTTCCTGTTGAAGACATGCCTTACCTTCCAGACGGTACACCAGTTGACATCATGTTGAACCCTCTTGGGGTACCATCACGTATGAATATTGGTCAGGTTATGGAACTTCACCTTGGTATGGCTGCTCGTAACTTGGGTATCTACATCGCAACACCAGTCTTTGATGGGGCAAGCTCAGAAGATCTCTGGGATACTGTTCGTGAAGCTGGTATGGATAGTGATGCTAAGACAATCCTTTACGATGGACGTACAGGAGAGCCATTTGATAACCGTGTGTCAGTTGGTGTCATGTACATGATCAAACTTCACCACATGGTTGATGATAAACTTCACGCTCGTTCGGTAGGTCCTTACTCACTCGTTACCCAACAACCTCTTGGTGGTAAAGCACAATTTGGTGGACAACGTTTCGGTGAGATGGAGGTTTGGGCTCTTGAAGCTTACGGTGCTTCAAACATTCTTCAAGAAATCTTGACTTACAAGTCAGATGACGTTAACGGACGTTTGAAAGCCTATGAAGCTATCACTAAAGGAAAACCAATTCCAAAACCAGGTGTACCAGAATCATTCCGAGTGCTCGTTAAAGAATTGCAATCACTTGGTCTTGATATGCGTGTTCTTGATGAGGATGACTATGAAGTTGAATTGCGTGATCTTGATGAAGGTGAAGATGATGACGTCATGCACGTTGATGATCTTGAAAAAGCACGTGTACAACAAGCCAAAGAAGCTGCTGAATTAGAAAAAGCTAAAGAAGAAGCTTTAGATAAAACAGAATAAAATAAGCTTTAGAGAGGGAGTTAAATTTCTCTGCTAAGGTAGCTGATAAAGGTGAAAATAGCGCTGCTATTGTCAATAGAACAAAAGAAAGGTAATACTAGTGGTTGACGTAAATCGATTTAAAAGTATGCAAATTACACTAGCTTCACCAACTAAGGTCCGTTCATGGTCTTATGGTGAGGTTAAGAAACCTGAAACAATCAACTACCGTACGCTCAAACCAGAACGTGAAGGTCTGTTCGACGAAGTGATCTTTGGTCCTACTAAAGACTGGGAATGTGCGTGTGGGAAATACAAACGTATCCGTTATAAAGGGATCGTTTGTGACCGCTGTGGTGTTGAAGTAACACGTGCTAAGGTTCGTCGCGAACGTATGGGTCACATCGAGTTGAAAGCACCAGTATCACATATCTGGTACTTCAAGGGAATCCCTTCTCGTATGGGATTGACTTTGGATATGAGTCCTCGTGCACTTGAAGAAGTTATTTACTTCGCAGCTTACGTGGTTATCGATCCAAAGGAAACACCGCTTGAGCCAAAATCTCTCTTGACTGAACGTGAATATCGTGAAAAATTGCAAGAGTATGGTCATGGTTCATTTGTCGCTAAAATGGGTGCAGAAGCTATCCAAGATCTCTTGAAACAAGTAGATTTGGAAGCCGAAATTGCTGAACTCAAAGAAGAGTTGAAGACAGCAACTGGTCAAAAACGTTTTAAAGCAGTTCGTCGTTTGGACGTTCTTGACGCCTTTTACAAGTCTGGTAATAAACCAGAATGGATGGTGCTTAACATATTGCCAGTATTGCCACCAGATCTTCGTCCGATGGTTCAATTGGACGGTGGACGTTTTGCAGCATCTGACTTGAACGACCTCTACCGTCGTGTTATCAACCGTAACAACCGTTTGGCTCGTTTGCTTGAGTTGGGTGCTCCAGGTATCATCGTGCAAAACGAAAAACGTATGTTGCAAGAAGCGGTAGACGCTCTTATTGATAATGGACGTCGTGGTCGTCCAATTACTGGACCAGGTAGTCGTCCACTTAAATCTTTGAGCCACATGCTTAAAGGTAAACAAGGTCGTTTCCGTCAAAACTTGCTTGGTAAACGTGTCGACTTCTCTGGCCGTTCCGTTATTGCCGTTGGTCCAACACTTAAAATGTATCAATGTGGTGTGCCCCGTTTGATGGCCATCGAACTTTTCAAACCATTTGTTATGCGTGAAATCGTTGCGCGTGAATACGCAGGTAACGTGAAAGCTGCTAAACGTATGGTTGAGCGTGGTGATGAACGTATTTGGGATATTCTTGAAGATGTTATCAAGGAACACCCAGTGCTTCTTAACCGCGCACCTACCCTCCACCGTTTGGGTATCCAGGCCTTTGAACCCGTCTTGATTGATGGTAAGGCTCTTCGTCTTCACCCATTGGTATGTGAGGCCTACAATGCCGACTTTGACGGTGACCAAATGGCCATCCACGTTCCATTGTCTGAAGAAGCTCAAGCTGAAGCACGTTTGCTCCTTCTTGCGGCAGAACACATCCTTAACCCTAAAGACGGTAAACCAGTCGTAACACCATCTCAGGATATGGTTCTTGGTAACTATTACTTGACAATGGAAGATGAAGGCCGTGAAGGTGAAGGTATGATCTTCAAGGATATTGATGAGGCAGTTATGGCTTATCATAATGGTTATGTTCACTTGCATAGCCGTGTAGGTATTGCAGTCGATAGCATGCCTGATAAACCTTGGAAAGAAAACCAACTTCACAAAATCTTAGTAACAACTGTTGGTAAGATTCTCTTCAACTCAATCATTCCATCAGAAATTCCATATCTTCAAGAAACAACAAATGAGAACTTGACAGATAGTACACCAGATAAATACTTCCTTGAACCGGGCCAAGATATCCAAACAGTTATCGATAGTTTGGAAATTAATGCGCCATTCAAGAAGAAACATCTTGGTAACATCATTGCTGAAATCTTCAAACGTCTTCGTACAACTGAAACATCAGCTTTCCTTGACCGTTTGAAAGACCTTGGTTACTACTACTCAACACTTGCTGGATTGACAGTGGGTATCGCCGATATCCCAGTTATTGATAACAAACAAGAAATTATCGATGCTGCTCACCACCGTGTTGAAGAAATTAACAAAGCTTTCCGTCGTGGTTTGATGACAGAAGATGACCGTTATGTTGCTGTTACAACAACATGGCGTGAAGCGAAAGATGCACTTGAAAAACGTCTGATTGAGACACAAGATCCTAAGAATCCAATCGTTATGATGATGGACTCAGGAGCTCGTGGTAACATCTCTAACTTCTCTCAACTTGCCGGTATGCGTGGTTTGATGGCTGCTCCTAACGGACGTATCATGGAATTGCCTATCCTTTCAAACTTCCGTGAAGGTTTGAGCGTTTTGGAAATGTTCTTCTCTACTCACGGTGCGCGTAAAGGTATGACCGATACAGCCCTTAAGACTGCCGACTCTGGTTACCTTACTCGTCGTTTGGTTGACGTTGCCCAAGACGTTATCATTCGTGAAGACGATTGTGGAACTGACCGTGGTCTTGTTATTCGTGCCATTACTGATGGTAAAGAAGTAACAGAAACTCTTGAAGAACGTCTTTTTGGTCGTTACACTAAGAAATCTGTTAAACATCCTGAAACTGGCGAAGTTATCGTTGGTCCAGATACTTTGATTACTGAAGATATGGCTGCAGCTATTGTCAATGCTGGTGTTGAAGAAGTAACTATCCGTTCAGTCTTTACATGTAAGACTCGTCACGGTGTCTGTCGTCACTGTTACGGTATCAACTTGGCAACAGGTGATGCGGTTGAAGTTGGTGAAGCAGTTGGTACTATCGCTGCCCAATCTATCGGGGAACCAGGTACACAGCTTACCATGCGTACCTTCCACACCGGTGGGGTAGCCTCAAACACCGATATCACACAGGGTCTTCCACGTATCCAGGAAATCTTTGAAGCACGTAACCCTAAAGGGGAAGCGGTTATCACTGAAGTTAAGGGTA
>SKEZ01001072.1_pt1 | contig 16604 bp, 10 predicted proteins | sample 4843881 | NCBI WGS metagenome assembly SKEZ01 (sample SAMN11008796, study PRJNA524170) | human gut metagenome | isolation source: fecal sample from pouch patient p1, p46 | place: Israel: Tel-Aviv | reverse complement strand
CCCCCCCCCCCCCCCCCCCCCCCCCCCCCGGCCCCGAGCCGCAAGACCCCCAGACCGCATGCCATATCATTCGTAAGAAACGAGAGACGACGATGACCATTTTCTCGTTGGAGGTGTTCCCTCCCAAACGCACCGCGCCGGTAGGCACGATCTACGACACGCTCGACGGATTGACCGGGTTGAGCCCGCACTTCATCTCCGTGACCTACGGCACCGGCAAAAGCGCCGACCGCACCGCCACCGCGCGCATCGCCCACACCGTGCGCGCCGAATACGGCATCCCCGCCGTGGCGCACCTGACCGCCCAGTACCTCACCGAAGACAGCGCCGAAGAGGCGCTCGCCATGTTCGACGAGGCGAAGGTGGCCGGCGTGCTCGCCCTGCGCGGCGACCGCAACCCGAACCGTGAACCGGCCGGCGTGTTCCACTACGCGAACGAACTGACCGCGTTCATCCGCGAACGCCGCCCCGACATGAAGATCTACGGCGCCTGTTACCCCGAAAAACACCCGCAGGCCGACACGTTGGACCACGACATCGACAACCTCAAACGCAAGGTCGACGCCGGTGTGACCCACCTCATCTCGCAACTGTTCTACGACAACAGCGACTTCCTGCGTTTCCTCGACAAAGCGCGCGCCGCAGGCATCACCGTACCGATCGAAGCGGGCATCATGCCACCGGTCAACGCACGCTCCGTACGACACATGGCCGGCATGTGCTCCTCGAAGATCCCCGAACGGCTCGCCACATTGCTCGACCGTTGGCAAGACGACCCGAACACGTTGAAAACCGCCGGCATCCTCTACGCCTCCGAACAGATCAACGACCTGCTGGCCCGCGGTGTGGACGGCATCCACCTGTACACGATGAACCATCCATGCGTCACCCGGCGCATCTGGGCGAACGTGCAGGACCTGTTCGCCTGAACCCGTAACCCGCCGCGTCACCAAACCCCTGTACATTGGAACGGTATGGAAGCCAACAGCACGCACACCGTGAGCACCCGAGACATCATCCATGCGGGATTCCAGGAGATCGGGCGCGCCAAAGAACGCCTGAACGCCCTGGGCGAGCAGACGGGCGGCCGTGTGGACCCGCCGGCGTTGCTGGCACGCCTCGCGCACAGCATCGACCCCGACACCGCGCTCGCCAACCTCGCCGACATCATCCAGGTGATGCCCGGCGAACCGCTCACGTCGATCCTGGACGACGAGCCCGCACTGCAACGGCTCATCGACGTGCTTGGCGCCTCCAATGCGCTCGGCGTGCTCATGCGCACCCGCCCGGGCCTCGTCGCGGCGGCCACCGCCGACCCGGCCCGCACCGTGATGGTCACCGCCGTCGAACGTCGCACGCAACTACTCGACGCGGTCGGAGCGGACAGTGCAGGCACTGCGGGCAGTGACGGGCCGGCGCCGGAATCCTCCCTGCCCCTCGCGCAGGCGGCGAGCGCCCTGCGCCGCGCATACCGTGAACAACTCGCCACGATCATGGCGCAGGACGTGGTGGCCGATGACCCCATCGACATCCAACCCACGGTCAGCCGTGAACTGTCCGCCCTGACCGACGCCACCTTGGAGGCGGCGCTCGCGATCGCGCGCCATGAGGTGCAGGGCAGTAGCATGGTGCGCTTCGCGATCATCGGCATGGGCAAGCTCGGCGCGGGCGAACTCAACTATGTGTCGGACGTGGACCTGATTTACGTGGTGGAGCCGGCGCAAGATGATGTGGACAACACGGTGCTCACGCGCGTGGGCACCAAGATGGCCACCATGATGCAACGCGTCTGCCAGTCGGTGATCGCCGGTGTGGCCGAACCCGCATTGTGGCAGATCGACGGCGCGTTGCGCCCCGAAGGCAAGGATGGCCCGCTCGTGCGCCGCTTGGAGTCGCACCGCGCCTATTATGAGCAGTGGGCTCAGAACTGGGAGTTCCAGGCGTTGCTCAAAGCGCGCGCCGTGGCCGGCGACGCCGCATTGGGCCAGGAGTACATGGATATGGCATCGTCGTTCGTGTGGACGGCGGCGAGCCGGGAGAATTTCGTGAACGACTGCCAGCGCATGCGTGAACGCGTGGAGAACCTCATCCCCGCCAACCTCAAGGACCGCGAGATCAAACTCGGCCGCGGCGGCCTGCGCGACGTGGAGTTCACCGTGCAGATGCTGCAGCTCGTGCACGGGCGCACCGATCCCGCATTGCGCACCCGGTCGACCCTGGACGCGTTGCAGGCATTGTCCGAAGGCGGGTATGTGTCACGCGTCCAAGCACGGCAGTTGAGTTGGGACTACCGGTTCGAACGCGTGCTCGAACACCGCCAGCAGATGTGGCAGCTCAAACGCACCCACCTGTTCCCCGACCTGGGCGCCGGCAACGACGGGGGCCTGGAGAAGAAACGCACCCTCAACACCGACGAACTCAACCAGAACCCCGAACTGCACCGGCTGGCGCGCGCCGTGCACATGCACCCCGAGGAGCTCGTCGAACACTACGATGAGACACGCCAACAGGTACGCCACCTGCACAACGACATCTATTACCGGCCCATGCTGCCGATCAGCGCGACCTCACCAGACGAATCGGTGGCGTTGAGCGAAGAGGCGACGCTTGAACGCTACGAGGCGATCGGGTTCGCCGACCCGCAGGCCGCGTTGCGCCATGTGCGCGCCCTGACCGACGGTGTGACACGCGCCGCGAAGATCAACCGCATCCTCCTGCCGGCGGTCCTGCGCTGGCTCGGGGAAGGGCAGAACCCCGACATGGGCCTGCTGTACTGGCGCACCCTCGAAGAGCACTTCGGCGGCGAACACGAATACCTCGGCTTCCTGCGCGACTCGCCGTCCGCCGCGCAACGCCTGTGCCACGTACTGTCCAATTCACGCTACCTGGGAGACGCGCTCAACAAATCATTGGAGTCCATCACATGGCTCGGCGACGACGCCCAACTGCACGCCCGCTCACGCGCCAGCCTCGACACCCAATGCACGGCGATCATCGACCGCCACTCCCACGCCGCCAAAGAAGCGGCCACCGCCTTGCGCGCCCTGCGCCGCCACGAGATCGAACGCATCGGACTGGGCTGGATGAGCGGCGTCGTCTGGGGCCCCGAAATGCTCAACGGCATGACCGACGTATATGACGCGATCCTCGACGCTGCGCTGCGCTGGTCCATCGCCGCCCAAATGCGTGAAGACAACGTGCAGGAGGCGCCCGCGGCCATCGCCATCATCGCGATGGGCCGCTACGGCGGGCGCGAAGTCAACTTCAGCTCCGACGCGGACGTCATCATCATCTACCGCCCCTCCGGCGGCGCCGACGACCAGAGTGCGAACCGGTTCGCCCGCAAAGTCCAGGAACAACTGCGCATGCTCGTGCAAGGCCCCATCAGCCTCGAACCGAAGATCGAACTCGACATGGACCTGCGCCCCGAAGGCAAGAACGGTCCACTCGTGCGCTCCTACGCGTCATGCGAGGAATACTACCGCTCATGGTCCAGCACATGGGAACGCCAAGCCCTGCTGCGCGCACGCGCCGCCGCCGGCGACATGGCGCTCGCCAACGACTTCCTCACGCACATCGCCGACCCGTTGCGCTACCCGGACCGGGCCCTGACCGACGAGGAGATCGGGCAGATCCGCAAGCTCAAGGCGCGCATGGAAGCCGAACGCCTGCCGCGGGGCGTGCGCCGCGAACGGCACCTCAAACTCGGCAAAGGCGGGTTGAGCGACGTCGAATGGACGATCCAACTGCTGCAACTGCAACACGCGCACAACGACCCGGACCTACGCGTCAACTCCACCACGGCGGCATTGGGCGAGCTCGTGGCCGATGGCGTGATCTGCGAAGAAGACGCAGATACACTCGGCGAAGCATGGCAGATGTGCACCGACGCGCGCAACGGCAACTACCTGTGGAGCGGGCGCGCCAACCAGGCGGACATCCTGCCCACCGACGTGTACTCGCTCGGCGGCATCGCCGTCTACCTCGGCTACGACGCCAACCACGGCCAACGATTCGAAAACGACATCCTCGCCGTGATGCGCCGCGCCCGCGAAGTCACCGACCGCCTCTTCTACGGCATCGAACCATGAGCCTCCGGCCTCACCATTCGGTCACCGATTCGCCACAGGGAAGGCATACAGTTATAGTTGGTGAGGTCAAACATGGCCACCTTGCCACACGAGCGAAAGGTGAACCGTTGGATATGCATTCGCACACGCCGGCTGAACAATCAATGGTGGGCATGAGCGTCATCACATTGGACGATCTGTCCGTAGCGAACATCACAACCCTGCTCAATAAAGCCAGATACATCGACACCCACAGGCGTGAAGTCGCCCACACATGCGACGGCCGGGTGCTCGCCACCCTCTTCTACGAACCCAGCACCCGCACCCGTCTGAGCTTCGAAACGGCGATGCTCAGACTCGGCGGCCAGGTCATCGGCTTCGCCGGCGCGCAACTCGCCTCCGTCACCAAAGGCGAATCCATCAGCGACACCCTCAAAACCGTCTCCAACTACGTGGATGTCGTCGCCATCCGCCACCCCAAGGAAGGCGCCGCCCTTGTCGCCGCTGAAGCCGCCAGCGTGCCCGTGATCAACGCCGGCGACGGCGGCCACATGCACCCCACGCAGACCCTCGCCGACCTTGCCACCCTCCAATCACGCTTCGGCCGCGTCAACGATCTGACGATCGGCCTGTGCGGCGACCTCACCTTTGGACGCACCGTCCACTCCCTGATCGAAACCCTATGCCGGTTCGGTAACGTGCGCTTCATCCTCATCTCACCCAAGGAACTGCGCACACCCCAATACGTGCTCAACCGCATCAACGCCACACCCAGCTGCTCCTACGAGGAAGTCAGCGACCTGACCTCCGTCATCGGCGACCTTGACGCCCTGTACATGACCCGCGTGCAGAAGGAACGCTTCTTCAACGAAGACGACTACCTGCGCCTGCGCGACACGTACATCCTCGATGAGGCGAAACTCGCGCTCGCCAAACCCGACATGGCGGTGCTGCATCCGTTGCCGCGCGTCAACGAGATCGCCAAGGACGTCGACAACGACCCGCGCGCCGCGTATTTCGAGCAGGTCAAGAACGGCATGCTCATGCGCATGGCGTTGGAAAGCTCCGTGCTGGGAGACACCCTGCCCGGTTTTGACGCGTTCGAGAACAAGGAGGTCGCGGCCTGATGGAAGTCACCAGCATTCAGGACGGCATCATCATCGACCATGTGCCGGCGGGCACGGCGCTCAAAGTGCTGGATTATCTGAGCATCAATCCGGCGTCCACGAAGCTCGCGCTCATCATGAACACCGATTCGCACCGGTACGGCACGAAAGACATCATCAAGATCGAGGACCCGGACACGGCGATCGACCTTGATGTGCTGGGGCTGGTGGCGCGCTCGGCCACGGTGGATGTGATCCATGGCGGCCGGATCGTCGACAAGATGACCCCCACGCTGCCCGAACGCGTCGTCAACGTGATCACCTGCGTCAACCCGCGCTGTGTCACGACCACGGAGCCCGGCGTCGATCAGGTGTTCTACCTCGACCGTACGGATGGCGAAGCGTACCGTTGCCGTTACTGCGATGAGGAGGCCGAGTTCTGATGGCAGTCACCTTCACCAATATCCGTGTATGGGACACGGGCGAGCGCATCGACCTAGTCGTGCCCGACGAGACCCGTGACGTGGCCCTGGACGCGTCCGCGCTCACCGTGGCGCCGGGCCTTGAGGACCCGCATGTGCACTTCCGCGACCCGGGGCAGACCTACAAGGAGTCGATGGTCTCCGGGTGTGCGGCCGCGGCATCCGGCGGCTACACGAACGTGCTCATCATGCCGAACACCGTGCCGGCGATGGACGGACAGCGCGTGCATGAGGGCGAGCCGGGCGCCCAGGAGATCCTCGACGCCGGCTGCGCCAATGTCATCGACTATCTGCAGCACTATGAGCAGATCCACGATGTGACGCTGCCGGTGCGCTATGAGCTGTGTGTATGCGCCACGAAGGATCGTGCGGGCAAGGTGCCGAGCGACCCGGCGGACTGGGCGTGGTATATGCCCGGCCATGACAGTGAGAAGGACGCCGCGCAGATCGCCCACCCGGTCACCGCGATGAGCGACGACGGATCCGCCGTTCCTGCGCCAGTGTTGCGCGCCGTGTTCCAGAACGTCAAAGACACCGGCCTGTATCTGATCGAACACTGCGAACACCATGACACCGGCGCCGTCAACGAGGGGCCAGTGTCGCGCGCGCTCGGCGTGCCCGGCATTCCGGAGGACACCGAACTGGCGATCGTGCAACGCGACATCGACCTGGTGCGCGAAACCGGCGTGCACGTGCACTTCCAACACGTGAGCACGGCGATCAGCTTCGACGCGATCCGCCGCGCGAAGGCTGAAGGCCTGCCGATCACCTGTGAAACGGCCCCGCATTATCTCGCGCTCAACGACGAGGCGCTCCTCAAGTATGGCACGCTCGCGAAGATGAACCCGCCGTTGAGGAGCGAGAAGGACCGGCAGGCCACGATCGCGGCGATCGCCGACGGCACGGTGGACATGATCGCGACCGACCATGCGCCCCACACGCTCGACGAGAAACGCCTTGGGTTCCTTGAGGCGCCCAACGGCATCATCGGCTTGGAATGCGCGTTCGGAGTATGCCACAAGATCCTCGTGGACGGCGGCTATATCAGCGACGAACGGCTCATTGAACTCATGGCGCTCAACCCGGCGTCCCTCATGGGCCGGCATTCGACCGACATCGCCGGCCTGCTCAACACGAGCGCACGATGCGCCACCACACGCACACTCGACCTCGCCGCGACCGAACACCCCGAATCCAACGACCTCGTCATCCTCGGACTGGACGACGAGTGGACCGTCGCCGCGGACGAATTCAAATCCAACGCGCGCAACACGCCATTCGACGGCTGGCAGGTCACCGGACGGCCGTACGCGACGATCATCGGGTCACGGCTCGTGTTCACCCGCCTGGACGCGCTGGACTGACCCAAGCATACAGCCGGCGCATAAGGCCGGCGATACGGACGAAGGAGCAGTATGGACCATCTCATTGAAGCCATCGAATCCAAACAGAACCCCAGCGTTGTGGGCCTCGACCCAACACCGGCGCTCGTGCCGGCGCAGGTCATGGGCGCCTACGCCGTCGAAGCCGGAGAATACGTCGAAGACGATGACGACAACCTCGCCGCGACCGGCGCGGCCGCCGCCTACTTCGAATTCAACCGCGCCATCATCGACGCCGTCGCCGACATCGTCCCCGCCGTCAAACCACAGATTGCGATGTATGAGGCGCTCGGGCCTGCGGGCATCGACTGCTATACGATGACCTGCCAGTATGCGCGTGAAAACGGCCTCTACGTGATCGGCGACATCAAACGCGGCGACATCGGGTCGACCGCCGCCGCCTACGCGAAACACCTCACCGGCTTCGACGGGGCTGACGTGTGGCATGAGGACGCCGTCACCGTCAACCCATACCTCGGCTCAGACGGCATTGAACCCTTCACCGCCGCCGCGCAGGAAGCGGACCGCGACCTGTTCATCCTCGTACGCACGTCCAACCCATCCAGCGCACAGATCCAGGAGCTCGAACTCAACGGCGGCACGCGTGTCTATGAGCATGTGGCCGACCTCGTCGAGCAGTGGGGCGCGGACACGATCGGGCGTTTCGGTTACTCACGCACCGGCGCGGTCGTCGGCGCTACCCACCCCGAGGAAGGCGCGGCGCTGCGCGCCCGCATGCCCCACACGTTCTTCCTTGTGCCCGGCTACGGCGCACAAGGAGGCACCGCGCAATCCGTGGCCGGCATGTTCGACCACAACGGTTCCGGCGCCATCGTCAACTCGTCACGCGGCATCATCGGCGCATGGCGCAACGACCCGCGGTACAGTGAGACGCTCGAACCGGAGACGGCGCTCGAGATCGTCGCGGACAACGCGCGTGAAGCGGCGAAGGACATGCGCGACCAGCTGCGCGTCGCACTGGCCTGACGTGCACGGCAGATTTTGGAATCACCGACCACCAGCAGAGCAGAAGAAAGAACAAGGAGACCCATGCCAACCACAGCGTTTTCCCATACCGTGGCGCAGGCCGAACAGGCCGGCCGCACGCCCACGCGGCGCACCGTGGACGTCACCGACGTGCGCAAGCTCACGCCGGGCGTCGTGCGGTTCACGTTCCGTGACGAGTTCATCGCCGCGAACACCGAACCCGGACAGTTCGTCAACCTGTATTCGCACAACCCGCAGCATCTCATGCCGCGCCCGTTCGGCGTGAGCGAGGTGGACGGCGACAAAGTGAGCCTCATCTTCGCCGTCGTCGGCTATGGCACCGAGGAATTCGCCGCGCTCACGGTCGGCGACCATGTGGATGTGCTCGGTCCCTTGGGCAAACCATTCAACATCCGTACGGACGCCGACTACCTGCTCGTCGGCGGGGGATTGGGCATTCCGCCGCTGCTCGAAGCCGCACAGGCGCTCAGCGAACGCGCCGACTGCCACACGACTGCCGTGCTCGGCTACCGCGCCGAGCATTTCGCCGACGTGTATGCGGCGAAGTATGCGGACGAGGTGCATAGCATCGACGAGTCGGAAGGCAATGTGCTCACCCTGCTCGAACGCCTATGGCCCGGCCTGCAGGAGCGCGGCCGTGAGCTCATCATCCTGTCGTGCGGCCCGACACCGATGATGAAGGCGGTCGCCGAATGGGCGGCGAAACGTGGTGTGGACGCGCAACTGTGCATGGAACAGCGCATGGGCTGCGGCTACGGCACATGCGTCGCGTGCACGGTCGACACGCGCGACGGACGCGAGAAGGTGTGCGAGGCCGGTCCGGTCTTCACCGCGCACCAGCTGGGATGGGACAACAAGTGAGGGAAGACACCGTGAACATCGAACAGGAACTCAACGAAACCCCGACGAATCTGTACGCCCCGCACGAATGGCGCCATGGCACCGTCGTTGCCGGCATACCGTGGAAGAACCCGGTCGGCACCGCCTCGGGCACCTTCAATGTGGATGCGTGCGGCCAATTCTATGACGTCGCCCAGCTGGGTTCGGTCACCACCAAGGGTGTCTCCCCGGTCGAATGGCTCGGCAATCCGGGTGTGCGCACGGCGGAAAGCCCTGCAGGCACCGTCAACGCCGTCGGCCTGCAGAACCCGGGCGTCGACCATTACCTCGAATACGACCTGCCGAAACTCAAGGGGTTCGGCGCGACCGTCATCGCGAACGTCGCCGGCCATTGCGACGACGACTACGCGCAGGTCGTGGAAAAGCTCGCTGTTTCCGACGCCGACATGCTCGAGATCAACGTGAGCTGCCCGAACGTGACGCACGGCGGCATGTCCGTGGGCACCGACCCGGTCGCATTGGGCCGACTCATGGACCGGCTGCGCCCGATGACGGACAAGCCGATGATCGTCAAGCTCACCCCGAACGTGACCGACATCGCGGCGATCGCACGCGCGGCAGCCGAGGGTGGCGCGGATTGCCTGTCGATGATCAACACATTGGTCGGCATGCGCATCGACATCCGCACCGGTGAGCCGATCATCGCGAACCGCACCGGCGGCGTGTCTGGACCATGCGTGTTCCCGGTGGGTCTAGCGTGCGTGTGGCGTGTGCGCGCGGCGTTGCCGGATATTCCAATCATCGGCATCGGCGGCATCGACTCGGGCGAGAAGGCGCTCGAATACCTGTATGCAGGCGCCAACGCCGTCGAAGTCGGGGGAGCGGCGCTCTACGACCCGACCGCACCGATCCGCGTGGCACGCGAACTCGAGGAACTGCTCGACTCGCGCCCCGAACTGACCGAAAAACTCGCGAAGGGCGACACGTGGCGCTGAGCCGCGCGCCCGGTACGCCCATTGATTGTTAGGAGGCAAGATGTTTGATTCACTCGACCATCGATTCACCAAGTTCCTGCTCGAATCGAACGCGCTCAAATTCGGCGACTTCACGTTGAAGTCGGGCCGTCAGTCCCCGTATTTCATCAATGCGGGCGCCTTCGACGACGGCAAGAAGATCGCCACGCTCGGCGGCTTCTACGCGGAGAAGATCCAGACCGAGATCGACAACGAACAGCTGCCGATCCGCATCGACACGATCTTCGGGCCGGCGTACAAGGGCATTCCGCTCGCCGTGGCCACGTCGATCGCGCTCGAACTCAACTACGGTGTGACCGTCGGCTACACCTTCGACCGCAAGGAGAAGAAGGACCATGGCGATGGCGGCACGATGGTCGGCAAACCGCTCGAGGACGGCATGAACGTGCTGCTCGTCGACGACGTGATGACCGCGGGCACCGCCGTGCGCGAGGTCGTGCCGAAGCTCAAGGCGCAGGCCGACGTCAACATCGTCGGACTCGTGTTGTCCGTGGACCGTATGGAGAAGACGAAAGATAGCGATTTGTCCGCTGTGCAGGACGTGCAGCGTGAATTTGGGTTCCCCGTGCTCGCGATCGCGAACGTCAAGGAGATCTTCGCCGCCGGACGCCAGCTCTCCACCGCCGAAGGCGTCCCGTATGTGACCGACGAGATCGCCGGCGCCGCTGAGGAATATCTGACGCAGTACGGGGCGTGAGCGCAAGACACCGAGAATGTGGTTGCCCTGCCCGGAAACGAAATCCGGACGGGGAACCGCAGTATGACACATGTATACTGACGATGTAGTCAATATGCGGCGATGTATTGACGAACTATTCTCGATGATGCCCCTCTTCGGAGGGGCATCATGCGTTATACCCCATTGATGCCGGTATGTCGACTGCCGTACCACGGTGCACATGCCCTCACCGCTGGAAACCGCCACTGCCTCTCGCTCGAGATGTACACTAGGGCAGCGTTTTTCATAGGGGCGAGGCGGCGGCTTCAGTTTTGCATCTCTTTCCCGGTTAGAACGTCATCGTCTCTGCGGTAAATGAACGTGCAGGATTTGATGCGGCGCATCTGTTGGATACGGGTCTCAGGGTTGAGCCAATCTTTGTCGCTGTATCTCTGGAAGATATCAAGTCCGCGTCCCAGTGAGATTTTCCAGCCGGTGTCGGTGTGTAGTTCACGGTCGTGGATCGTATCATCGAATGCAAACGTCAACTCGATGCCCATTTGTGCATAGTTGTGTTTGAGTTGGGCGAACATCTCCAATTGCTGTTTTGCCCGATACACGTCTCCGTCCTCTTTCGTGATGAGATGCACATGGACGGGCTGGTGAGGATCGGCGTTGTTGCGCACCATCTCCAGAAACTCCGCCAGATTCCTCATCTGATGGGAGACACGGATATATGGATCGGTCAGTTCGATGTGCTGTGCGCCCGCCACATATGGACCGAACAGCTTGTTGTAGGACCAGCCGCGATCATTCTCTTCCAATGTCACTTCACCGGGTTTCGCGAGCGCCTGCTTGCGTTCCATTGTGGAGAGCGTGGGTTGTGCAGCTGATGGATTCTCTTCGGCCTGAGTGGTCTGCTGTTCCTCTGTTTCCGGCAAGACGCCTTCTGGAATCGTCTCATTGGATTCGTCATCGTCGGTGTGCTGCCGCCAGTACAGTTTCGGATAGTCGATTTCCTCGAAGGTCTTGACGGTGATTGGTGTCTCGGAGCCGCGCTTCGTATAGGCGAAGTCGACTGCTGTCATCGTCGTGTCGATGCGACACAGCTGGTCCTTGACGCGTTTGCGTCCCTCGATCGCCAGTCGCAGCAGTGGTTCGATCTGTTCGGCCGATGCCTCGCCGGAAGGGTAGACGAGTTTCATCAGGCCGGAGAAGGTCTTGCGGATGCCATCCTTGTCTCGTGTGGACAGCGACGAGGAGAGTTCGAAATACGGGTTGAACCGGTCGCTGTAGTCGAGGTCGCGTAGGTTGTGCAGGACCTCCGCCAGGTAATCCACGACGAAGCCGTATCCATCGGTGAACATTTCCGAACGGATCTGTTCGAACTCCCAGCCGGGAATGTACGCGTGGATACGGTCGAGGAACGCTGGATCATGGTATTGCGGCGGCAATGCTTCGAACAGGTCAGAGTGCTTGAGCATCGTGGGAACGTCATGGTCCGTGTTTCCCACGAATACGAGACTCGCCTCGCCGGGAATCTGCTCGACACCTCGTGAGAACGTCTTGTTCGCCATGTAGTTCTTCATGATGTCGACGAGTTCCTTGCCGGCCTTCTTGCTTCTGCCGGCGAATTCGTCGAACGCGACCGTATCCCAGAACCCGACGAGCCCCACACGCCCGGTGGCGTTGTTGACGAACAGTTTCGCCACCGAGATCTCACCGCCCGAGATGAGCATGCCGTGGGGCGAGAACTCCGAATAGATATGGGATTTGCCGGTGCCTTTGGGGCCGAGCTCGATCACGTTGAAGTTGCGTTCGACGAACGGTATCATGCGCACAAGCAGCAACAGTTTCGCCCGGTCACTGAACAGTTCAGGGTTGAACCCGATCGACTGCATGAGCAGGTCGATCCATTCCTCTGTCGAGAACGACTTGCGCCCTTCGATGAAGTTATGCACGTCGTCGGTGGCCATCTGCACGGGTTTGAGGCTGTCCAGCCGCCACGGCACTTCGTCCTTCTCGCCCGTGTAGGCGTATCTGATACGGCATATGCACCAGATGCCAGTCACGAGCAGTTTCTCGTTCTTCTTCACGATTTCCGGATCGACAACGACCTGGCGGATGTTGAGGTTCGAGAAACTCGCCTCATACCGGTCGAGGCGTTCGTTCAACGATACCTGTACCTTGTCGATGATCCGGTAGTGCCCTTTCTCGCGGATCTTCGACTGGATCAGTGTCGCCTCGTCACGGTGCACATAATGCTGGGCGAGGATCTCCTGTACACGTTTGACACCTGATTCGATGCTGAGGGCATCGGTCGTCGTGGCGAACTGGCTGAGCAGGAATTCAAGTACATACGTAGGTACGACCGCATTGCCTTTGATATCGCCCACAAGGTCCTTACGCACCGTGTGCTGTGGGAACACATCGGTGATCTTCCTGTCCAAAGGGCTCAGTTCATGCTGTGTATCGTCCGTCATCTCATCCATCTCATACCTCCACGAAGTCGGCGTGTTCCCAATATGTCTCGCTGTCCATCAGTCCCAATCGAGCAGATCGGCGTCATCCGATGCAACGGCGCGTTTCAAGGTGAACTGCGCCTTTTGCTCCAAGGGTCGCCGCGCCGCTGACCCCTCCACATCCTCATAACACAGCAACGTGATGGTGCGATTGTTGAAGGCGTCGGCTTCCTTCGTCAACACGAACGTCGCCGTACGGTGCCTGTTCGCAGGATCGGGGGAGGGGGAATCGAACGCGAGCAGCACCTCGTTTGAAATGGGGATCTGTGTGCCATCGGCATTGCGTCCATAGAGCCCGACATACACGGTGCGTTCGCGGACTTTGCCGCCCACCGGTTCGGATTGCACGAAGTCCACGGTGATCTGCCCTGTCGTGATCAGATTCGTGCTCTGCAGGATGGTGAAGTTCACTGCGCGCCTATCGCCGCTTGCCGAACGGCCCTTGTTGATGGAAACGACCGGTACCACGATCTCCTGCAATGACGCGCCGCCATGTACGTATTTCACGCCGTCGCCCTGATGGCGTAGACGCAGGATCGAATTCGGCAGCTGGATTGTGACGCCTTCCTCTGGCGGGTTCGCCAAACCGACCTGTTGCGCTGTGACGGTCATGAACGCGTCGTTGGGTATAAGATGCGCCCCCGTCGTGAATCGACGCTTCCTCATCCATACGGCGTCGCCATGCGGTTGTTCGCTGAGCCATTCGCCCGTATCGAGTTCGCTGCGCTGGTACAGGAACCCATGGTCTGCGGTGACGAGGATGTTGTTGATGTTCGCGTTCGTCAGTTTCTTCGCGATGGTGATGAGTGTCGTAATCGTGCTTTCACATGCGACGAATACTTTGTCTTCGTCGCCTTTGTCGCCTTCCTTGTCGATCTCGTCATGGTAGACGTACAGCACATCACAGGATTTCACCAGTTCACGTGCTTCGCCGGTGTTCATCGCAAGGAGGTCCTTGGCCTGGATGGCATGCCCGTTGCGTGTCTGCAGGATGGCGTCACGGTTACCGGTGCCACTGGAAGCATGGTCATCGACCAGAACAAGACCATCATCCAAAGCACGTGCGGATTTCGTATTGAATGCGATTCGTGCATGGGGGAGCAGCGCTGCCATACCGAGTTGTGTATAGGACGGCAGCACGCCAAGCTGTGCGTTCACTGATGCGGTGAACCGGCTCTCTGCGTCGATGCGATGTGTGAACTCCTCGGCCACCTCATAGCGCAAGGCATCAGAGATGATGACAGCCACTTTCTTGCCCGATTTGAGGAAGCCGTTCTCAACCTTGTTGAGGAAGAAATCCCGCTGGTCTGCCACGTTGGGGATTCGCCAAGCGTTCATCGTATTGAGCTGGCGCTGCCAAGCCGCGCCCAAATTGATCTGGAACCGCACATAATCGGCTTCCAGATCATTGCTGATGGCAATCGCGTCCAAATCCGGCGCCGTGTCAAACGCCATACGGAAATGACGGTACGCCTGATCCACCAGATAATAGTGCGAGACATAGGATTCAAATCCATGCTGGGGGGATTGCAGCTCGATGTGGTCCTCGACCTTGCCCAATACCGCATGGAAGTCGCTCGCCGCGCTGATCGCCTGATATTCGTTAGCGAATTGGTCATACCAGAGCATCGTCTTTCTGCCATTGACGATACGCTGTACGTCGGTGTCCGTGATGGATTGATTGCCGAGTTTTTCGAGCAGACGCCCGATGAGCCGCTGATCGACCGCCTGGAACAGGCCATGCTGTGCAAGCGCATGGACATCCATCTCATCCACTTCGGCGGGTACGCCGAGGTCTTGCATGACCGAATCCGCAAGAGTGCGCATCGTGCCACGGGTCTGCACATTGTTGCACCATCCGTCGAAGTCGCGCCTGATGCCTGCGTAGTAGCTTTCATCGTGGGATTTCGTGGTAAAACCGTGCCACGCAAGGTCGAACAGCCAGAGTTTGAAATCCTTGATGGTACGATTGTCTTCGCTCCTTGTGGAGGCGGGGTAGTGGTAGATGGCTTCCGTACCGGCCCAATGGAAGGGTGCCAAACCCATCTGCTCGATCTCCTGGATGCCGTCATCATCGCCTCTGGCGTCCTGTATGAGTAGTTCACGCCAGATGTCTTGTAGACTATGCTGCCCCTGCGGCAGATCGAGTAGGGAGGCAATCATCTTCGCCTGCAAGCGGCGCGTGTCATCCTGCGCATTGAGCCGCTCGGCGAGCTTATGGATACGCGACTTCGAGTCGAAGAACCGAGGTGTCTTGCGCATGACCGCGAGCCACTGTTCCTTCGTCTCCTGCGAGGCATCGGGAGCCAACTCGGTGAGAATCATCGAAAGACGGTCCGCCGAGAAGATCGGCGCATAGGCGAGTTTCATATCAAGCAGCCAATCGTCGCCAGGCGCAGGCTGCACCCCGGTTATGTAGACGGCGAATTTGCGCTCCGGATGCTCGATCATCATCGTGTACCGGTCCGCAAACGGGGTATCGCCACTCATGATGAGCTCGACATCCCGCAACGCCTCGAATTTCGAATCCGCGCCGAACATCGACTGCACATCGTCGGCATAGTCGCCCTTCTCGTCGAGCCAGAACACAATGCGGCCGCGCTCGCCGGGTTCGGCGTAGCGTTTCGCGAGCATCGCCGCCACGGCATTCAATTCACTCATCGTTGTATCGACCTTGTCCTCTCACAGTTGACGAATCACGAATCGAACGGTAGGCACTACCGTTCTGCGCCCAATGGGTGCACGGGCCATTCCCATGTCTCGACGTCCTTGCGTTTCTTCTCGATCGCGGGGATCGCGCGCACCGCCTTGCCCATGCGCAGATAGTTGACGAGCACGCCGTCATCGAGGTCGATCGGCATGTTGCGTGTCGCCAACGGGTAGAGCACGTCATCCTCATATGCCTTGCATTCGTTGACGATTTTGCGCAGCCTATCCGCCTCGCGCAGGTCCTTGGCCGTCTTGGCCTTGGTTCTTTTCCCTGCTGACGCCGTATTCGTGGCTTCCTCCGGACGCTCGAGCATCTCAGCGTAGCCGGAGACGCGCGCGATGTAGTCACGCAGGTACGCGAGCACCGTGCTCGTCGTCGATGGCGTGTAACGGTGCAGGTACACGAGCGCCTTGAACGCGCCTTTGTTGTCGGTGCGGCTCGCATACTGCCAGTAGATCGGGCGATTCGAGTACATCTTCACATGGTCGTTGTAGAAATCGTTGAGGAAGTACTTGCGCAACGATTTGCCGAGCACCTGCTCGATGTATGCGATGTTCTCCTCAAGATGCTCGGCGCCGAACGCGACCGCAATGAACTTGCGGAACCGCACGACGATGTCATCCTCGAAATAATCACCTTCGCACATCGGGATCACATTGTCCGCATCGGGTTCGAACGACGGATCCGGCACCTTCATATGGAAATCATCGATCGTCTCTCCTTGTGACGCGAGAATGAGACCGGGCTCGTCAAGCGAATAACGCCCGAACATGCAGCCGACCGCATACGAGA
>SKEZ01001047.1_pt1 | contig 16845 bp, 10 predicted proteins | sample 4843881 | NCBI WGS metagenome assembly SKEZ01 (sample SAMN11008796, study PRJNA524170) | human gut metagenome | isolation source: fecal sample from pouch patient p1, p46 | place: Israel: Tel-Aviv | reverse complement strand
CCGTACGATGACGGTTCGCGGCCCCCTGACATGCCATTAGGCCACCCGGCTCGCACCGGCTGTTCGGCCTGCCGGCTCAGCCCTCGCGCTTGGGCGCCTGGCTGGCCACGCGGGTCAGGCGCGGCGGGCGGCGCGTGGACACGAACAGCGGCTGCACCTCGACCAGCGGGTTGTACGGCGCCAGGCCGAACCACTTGACCGGGGAACCGGCCACGCGGCGGATCGCGTACTTGATCTGCAGCGAGAGGGCGCCACGGCCGGAGACCTTCGACTCGGGCATCAGCGCCTTGTGGATCACCACGTAGCGGATGGTGCCGATGCCGGGATCGGCGTCAAGCTTCGGGTAGATCGACTGCTGGTTCGGCAGCTCGCCGGTCTTCTCCAGATCGTGCATGATCTGATGCAGGTAGGCCGGGATGGACTGCGAGACCTTGAAGCCGAGGCGGATGCGCACACGGAACAGGTAGTCGGTACCGAAGCTCTCGACCGAATACTCACGGGTGAACGGCTCGTCGGTGGTCTCGACGGCCACCGCCCACCATGCGCGGGCGCGCTTGGGGTGGTCGGCGAAGATCGAGAAGAAGATGTCCGTATCGAGACGCTTCAGGTCCGGATCGCTGGTCAGGTAGACGATGTTGTCCGCGAACCGGTGGATGCGGCTATCGCCGTGCAGCTTGTCCAGCGCGGGGAGGAAGTCCTTCGGCATCATGTGCCGACGCTGCGAGCGCTCCAGCTTGGTGCCCTCGTTCCACGTGTACATGATCATGAGGATCGCCAGCGTGAGCAGCAGCGTGAACCAGCCGCCGTGCAGGAACTTGGCCATCGAGGCGGCGAAGAACAGGACCTGGATCGCCAGGAACACGATGGTGAACACAACGGCGCCGAACTTGTTGCTGCGGTGCCACAGGTAGATGCCCAGCAGGATCGTGGTGGTGATCATCGTGATGGTCAGTGCCAAGCCGTAGGCCGCCGAGATATGTTCCGAATCGCGGAACAGCAGCAGCACGGCCAGCGTGGCCACGCACAGCACCACGTTGACGACCGGAATGTACAGCTGGCCGCGGGTACGGGCAGGGTAACAGACCTGCAGATGCGGCATCCAGTTGAGGCCGGTGGCCTCGGAGACCATGGTGAACGCGCCCGTAATCAGCGCCTGGGAGGCGATGATGCCGGCGGTGACCGACAGCACGACGGCCACATAGCGCACGTTCGGATCCATCATCTGGAAGAACGGGTTGATCCCCTCGGCGTCGGCCAGTTCGGGGTTGTTCTGGTTGCGCAGCATCCACGCGCCCTGGCCGAAGTAGTTGAGCACCAGCGCCACCTTGATGAACGGCCAGGTGAAGTAGATGTTGCCGCGGCCCACGTGGCCCATATCCGAGTACAGCGCCTCGGCGCCGGTGGTCGAAAGGAACACGGTGCCCATCAGCGCCAGACCGGTGGCGTTATTCGGACTGAACAGGAACTTGATGCCGTAGTACGGGTTGAGTGCGGCGAGCACGGACCAGTCGTTGCCGATGGCTACCACGCCGACGATCGCCAGGAACGCGAACCAGACCATCACCACCGAGCCGAAGACCTTGCCGATCGATTCGGTGCCGCGCGACTGCACGGCGAACAGGATCACGATGATCACCGCGGTGATCATCATCGTCAGATCCTTGTTCTCGGTGAACAGATGCTCCAACGCCGGCAGCGTCTTCAGGCCTTCGACGGCGGACGAGATCGACACGGCCGGCGTCAGCACCGAGTCCGCCAGGAAGGCCGCGCCGCCGAGCATGGCCGGTATGACGAGCCATGCGCCGTATTTGCGAATCAACGAGTACAGAGCAAAGATGATTCTGCAGAAACGGACATCCAAACATCCCAATTCACATCACACATGACCGATTCTCCAGAATCGGACACACAGAACACATTTTTCGGAACTCAGACGTCCGATTCGGCAGAATCGGACACATGTGCACAAGTCGAATGATGAGCACGACTATCGACGGGCGTTCGCCGGTTGTGGACGCCGCTGAAATCGATGCGATCCACACCGGGCACACGCATGAAGACGCACAGTATCAACGCGTGGTATCGCCTGGCACCAGTGTCATGGGAATAAGCACGTTCGGCTCGAACGGCTTGGGGATGTTCTTGCGTGAAGCGTTAGCCGCGGCCACTTCCTCATTGGCAATCGCCTGCACGATATGGTCGGCCGCCGACTGTGCGATCGCCGAGAAATCCTGCGCGACCGCGGTCAGCTTCATGCCGGCCAAATCAGTCAAATACGTACCATCGTAGGCAACGATCTGCAGCTCGTCAGGAATGGAAATTCCACGGCCCAACGCTTCGCGCACGCAGAACGATGCACCAATATCGGAACTGACCACGGCATCGACGCCGTCGGTCGTCACCTTGTCGAGCGCATTGCTGACCGCACGATGATAGCCGGCAAAATCCATCACTTCGCCAGCTTCAACATACTCGTATTTCACGCCTGCGGAGGTCAATTCCTGTTCCAACGTGAGGTAGTAGCGCACCGTCGGGAACGTGGTCTTTCCCAAATCGAACGGTCCTTCCTCGACTTCTCCGCGCGCAGCCAAATCGAAGAATTGATCTCGCGGACCGCCAATCATCACCACATGTTTGGCACCATTGCGGATCAGCATCTGCGCAATCAATCGCCCACCCTGCTCGTGGTCGGATCCGATTGACGAAATACCGTCTCCAAGCACACGGTCGAACGCGACGATCGGGCGATGAATCGACGTCCAATAATCGCCGGGATGCGAAGTGTGCGCACACATGACGATGCCGTCCATCATGTGCCGACGCAACATGTCGACATACTGGATTTCGCCATCCGCCTCATCTGCGGTAGAGCACAGCATAGTGCGTAATCCTTGCGCGGCGAGTGCATGCTGCAGATGTGCGGTAAACGTCGCAAAGAACGGGTGGCGGATGGTAGGCACGATGACGCCGACCAGATTCGTGCAATCATGATACAGATTGCGGGCAAGCTCGTTCGGCACATAATTGAGGGCTTGCATGGCTTTGCGCACACGTTCGCGCATGTCATCAGACACGTACCCGTTGCCGTTCACCACCAGCGAGACGGTGCTCAGAGACACCCCGGCCTTCTTCGCCACATCGCGCATGCCGACCATGATCGCACCTTCCCCGTTATCACTGTTCTATCGTTGTATGCTCACGTGCTTACCACGAAATATTACATTCATTTACATTCTCTCGAACCTGTTCGACAGTCCGGCAACGAAATACAGCTTCTTAGTGTCGACTCCTGCGGAGGCGAAGGCCTTCAGCAGCGGCTTGGTCTGGTCGAATGCAATCACCAGCGTTGCATCCGGACTGGCGGCCTTGATGGCGGTGGCGCTCAGATTTCTTTCACGTTACTCAGCGACCGTCCGTGTAACGTGAAAATTACGCCGGATTGGCAAGCAGCGCAATGCCGAAACCGGCGGCCACGCAAATGAGAGGCACCGCGACGGTTGCTATTCCATAGCCCAGAGCCAGCGTAAAACGACGCTGGCGAATCAATGAAACCACTTCGTTGAGCGCCGTGGAGAATGTTGAGAAACCACCGAGAAATCCGACAACGAACATCATGACCGTGTCCATATCCACCGATTGCGAATAGTAGGACATCATGGCGATGCCCGCGCATAGCGAGGCGACGCCGTTGATGACGAGCGTGGATAGCGGGAAGTTGCGGTTCGTTCTTCGATTCTCGCGGTTCCAGCCTTGTTGAATTGACACGTCGAGCACGTAACGGGCCATGGCTCCCAGACCGCCGAACAGACAGATCATCCACATCATCAGCGCACCTCCCCGGTAGTCGGGTCGGCGACAAGCGAAATCTCCGCAGTGATCGGTTTGGGCTCGAAGCTGGGTGGAAGCGGGTTGGCCGGCTGCTGGATTGGCTGCGACTGCTGCTGGGGCTGCTGGATTGGTTGCGACTGCTGAATCGGCTCGGGCAGCTGCCCCAAGTCTGAAGTATCCGGCTCGCGCAACAACGGCTGCGATGACTGTGTCAGCTGAGGAACGACCAGCGGAGGAATCTGCGGAACGTGGCCTGTCTGCATAGGCTGGCTGGCGGTCGGCGGCACGGTTGGCGTTTCGACTCGCGGAACCTGTCCCGTCTGTGCAATCTGCTGGGCCGTCTGCGCGGCTTCCATTGCGGCCTGCGCGGCAGAACGCGCCACGTCGGCCACTTTCACATGGCGTACGCCCTGCGTGTCCGATTCGGCAGAATCGGACACGGAAACAGCTGAAAACGCACCCCGAACCCGCTTTCGAGTACTCCGTGACAGCAGTGCCTGCATCAGAACCACGCCGGCGGCGGCAGTGAGCAAACCGCCTGCAAAATTTCCCGCAAGATAGCCAAGCGCACTGGCGATATGCCGCTCGTGCAGACCTTCCATCGTTTCCAGCATCACGCCGGACATCGTCGAAAGCCCGCCGAGCAAGCCGAGCCCAACGCCACGGCTGACAACCTGCCGCACCCGGCGACGCAGCCACGAAGCGGTCGCCATGAATTCGGTCAGCATCGCGAACAGGAAGCAGGCGACCATATTCGACACAAACGTGCCCACAACGAATGGCGTCCCGCTGACCGACGGCAGGAGCATATCCAACGCATGCCGACAGCCGACTCCAACAAATCCACCGACGAACACCACAACATACATCAGTCCGTCGGCGAGCGGATTGAACCGCGCCTGCATACGTTTCATCGGCGCCAGGGGAATCGTAGGCGGATCCATGGTGTTAGCGGCGGGCGCGGTTGCACCAGCATGCATCACCTCAACAGTGTCGATTGCCTGCGTGATGGGATGTGAGTCCTCACCCGCAGTCACCACGTCTCCCGGCGATTGTTCTTGCGATTCCATTGCGCTCCCCCTGTACTGGCCTTCCGCGGACAGCGTTGTTCCGCCCATAGGCCGTGCAACAACGAGCTGGGCCGCGGTTGCCGCCTTCCTAACGCATATGAGTTTACACGGAGCGCCAACGTATGCACCCTGGATGTCCGATTCCGCAGATTCGTACATCCAGAGTCCAGCCGAATTCAGCCAGGCTCAGTCAAGCCGGGCATCACACAGCCGCCGCATCGCAGGTCGCACCTCGCGCTCCTCCTCGCCACTGAACAGCACCACCAGATAGTCGCCGGCACGCAGCCGTGTATCGCCGCGCGGCACGATCTCGCTTTCGCCGCGACGCAGGCCGATGATCAGGCACCCAGACGGCCAACGCACGTCACGCACCCGCTTGCCGTCCGCAATCGCTCCCATTTCCAATGGCAGTTCCATAATGCCGCTGCCCACATGGCTTGCGATCGCCATCTGCATGCCTTGCGCGCGCACGTACCGCTCCAGCAACTCCCCATAAATCGGTTTGGTGCGCAGCAAATCGGACACCAACAGCGCGACGAAAGCGACGGCCGCGACCGGCAGCATGTGCGTCAACGTTCCAGACATCTCCACAGCCAACAGAATCGACGTGATCGGCGTTTTCACGGACGCGGCGAGCGTGCCCGTCATCACGCACACCGCAAACACCGCCACTGCGTCGGATGGCAGATCACCGAATCGATGCAACACTTCACCGCAGATGCCGCCGGCCAACGAACCGACCGCAAGAATCGGCATGAAAATACCGCCAGGCGCGCCTGAGCCGAAACTCGTGGATGTGAACAGCATCTTCGCCACGAACAGCAGACACAGCATTCCCAAGCCGACGCGCGCATGTTCGGCGGTATCAATCAGATTCGAGCCGCCGCCGAGCACATCGGGCAACCAGATGCCGACAGGCAACGCGATCGCAATCGCAATCATCGGGCGGCTCCATGCCGGCAGTTTGCCGTACAGCGTCTGGAAGCCAAGCAACGAGCGGTTCATCAGCGAACCAACCAAACCGGCCACCAATCCCAACGGAATCAGCCACACATACTCTTCCAACGACAGCTGACCGATATCACCGAAATCCAAAACCGGACGCAGACCGAAACAGTATTTTGAGACGAAATCGGCGGTCAGCGATGCGGCGGTGGCGCCCATCAGAATCGCAGGGGAAAAACTCCGATGCACCCCTTCCAAAGCGAACATCATGCCGGACAGCGGCGCGCTGAACGCGGCGGACAAGCCGGCCGCGGCACCGGCGGTGACCAGATAATGCTCCTGCATGTCCTCACGGCGGCGGCCGCGCAAACGGTGGGACACACACTGCGCGCCCGACGCACCAATCTGAATGGACGGCCCCTCACGGCCGAGCGACAGACCAAACAACGCGCCCAACAGTCCACCGACGAAACGGACTGGCAGAATCGTCTGCCAACGCATCTTCAAGCCGCATATCACCACGCCGTTGGTCTGCGGGATGCCGCTGCCACCAGCCATCGGCTCCTTGCCGACCATCCACGCGATCGCCAGCGCGGCCGCCACCGCGGCAACCGCCCACGGCGCAATCAGCCACGGGGTCTCGCGAATCCGCGCATATATCCAACGGGACGCATCCGTGCCGTATTCGATGCCGAGACGGTATACGACAACCAGCAATCCTGAAACCAGACCAATGACTATGCCGGCCGCCGCCATCTTCCACTTCAAGTGGTCGAATCGCGGAATCAGCCGGCGGATATCATGTGCCGCGTCGTTACCAGTCAAGCCGGGAAATTCGTTGCAGACGGTCAGTCGACCAGCGAATTGATCTGGATGACATGATCGCGCTGCGGACCGGTGCCGATCGCGGAGATACGGCAGCCGCTCAGCTCTTCCAAACGCTTGACGTAGGCCTGGCAGGTGGCAGGCAGCTCGTCGAAGGAGTGGCAGTTGGAGATGTCTTCATCCCAGCCGGGCATGGTCTCGTAAATCGGCTTGGCTGCGGCGAAAGCGGCCTGATCAGTCGGCATATCGTCGTGACGTTCGCCGTCCACGTCGTAAGCCACGCAGATCGGAATCTCCTTCAGGCCGGCGAGCACGTCGAGCTTGGTGAGCACGATGTCGGTCAGGCCGTTGACCTGGGAGGCGTACCGGTTGACGACTGCATCGAACCAACCACAGCGACGCGGGCGGCCGGTGGTCACGCCGAATTCGTGGCCCTGCTGACGCAGCCATTCGCCGGACTCGTCCAGCAGTTCGGTGGGGAATGGGCCTTCGCCCACGCGAGTGACGTAGGCCTTGGAGACGCCGACTACGCGGGTGATCTTGGTGGGGCCCACGCCGGTGCCGGTGCAGGCGCCGCCGGCGGTCGGGTTGGAAGAGGTGACGAACGGGTAGGTGCCGTGGTCCACGTCAAGCATGGTGGCCTGAGCGCCTTCGAACAGTACGGTCTTGCCTTCGTCAAGCGCCTTGTTGAGAATCAGGCCGGTGTTGGCCACGTACGGCTTGAGGCGTTCGCCGAGCTTCAGCAGCTCCTCGGTGGTCTGGTCCACGTCAATCGGACGACGGTTGTAGAGCTTGACCAGCATCTGGTTCTTCTGGTGTAGGCTGGCCTCCACCTTGTCGTGCAGATGGTCGGCGTTGAACAGGTCATGCACGCGGATGCCGACACGGTTGATCTTGTCCGCGTAGGCCGGGCCGATGCCACGGCCGGTGGTGCCGATCTTGTGCTTGCCAAGGAAGCGTTCGGTCACCTTGTCGAGTGTGCGGTGGTAGGGCGCGATGATGTGTGCGGCCTCGCTCACCTTGAGGTGGGAGCAATCGATGCCGCGGGATTCCAGGCCGTCAATCTCCTCGAAGAGCACTTCCGGGTCCACGACCACGCCGTTGCCGATCACCGGGGTCAGGTTCGGGTTGATGATGCCGGAGGGCAGCAGGTGCAGGGCGTACGACTCGTCGCCGACCACCACGCTATGGCCCGCGTTGTTGCCGCCGTTGAAGCGCGCGACGTAATCGACCTTGGTGCCGATCAGATCGGTAGCCTTGCCTTTACCCTCGTCGCCCCACTGAGCACCAATAAGAACAATTCCAGGCATGATGCACCTCCGCATTCGCACGATTCCGCCGGAAACAGACTACCGTACACCCTCTACCCTGCGAAGTTTCGTCTCACGCAGGGCGAGGCTGGAGGTGCGACAACCCGGAATGGGTGACGAATTTCTACTCGTACGAGGCGATGCTGTGACCAATCGCACAGCGCACAGGTTGAAGAACGGAGCCTAGAGGGCATGCCTCGCGCGATAATGAAGCCATGACGATCGCAACACCGGAACGCTATGCCGAAATGCTCGAGGCCGCCCGCCGAGGCGGTTACGCCTATCCAGCCATCAACGTAACCAGCTCACAGACACTGAATGCTGCGTTGAAGGGCTTCGCAGACGCCGAGTCCGACGGCATCATCCAGATTTCCGTGGGAGGCGCGGCCTACGTCTCCGGCAGGGGGGTCAATGATCGCGTTACCGGCTCGCTGGCGCTGGCGGCTTTCGCACATGAAGTGGCTGCGAAATACCCGAACATCACCATCGCTCTGCACACCGATCACTGCGCCAAGCAGTATCTGGATGAGTGGGTGCGTCCTCTGCTCGCGCATGAGGCCGATCAGGTGGCACGAGGCCAGGAGCCTACATTCCAGTCGCATATGTGGGATGGCTCCACCGTGCCGCTCAAGGAAAATCTGGACATCGCCGAGGAACTGCTCGACAAGTCGCAGAAGGCGCACACCGTGCTCGAAATCGAAATCGGCGCGGTCGGCGGTGAGGAAGACGGTCACTCCGCCGAAATCAATGAAAAGCTGTATTCCACTCCGGAAGATGGCCTCGAAGTCGCCCGCCGACTGGGTTTGGGCGAACGTGGCCGGTACATGGCCGCTTTCACATTCGGCAATGTGCATGGTGCCTACAAGCCCGGCGTGGTCAAGCTGCGTCCGTCGCTACTCGGCGACATTCAGGCGCGTGTAGCGCGCGCGGTGGCCGAAGGCGAGTTGCCTAGCGCGGCCGGCATAGTCGATTTCCCCAACGGCAAGCCGTTTGAGCTGGTGTTCCACGGCGGCTCCGGTTCACGCCCGGAAGAAATCGCCGAAGCTGTAAGCTACGGCGTGATCAAGATGAACATCGACACCGATACCCAGTACGCCTTCACCCGTCCAATCGCCGACCACGTGTTCGAGAACTACGACAAGGTGCTGAAGATCGACGGCGAAGTGGGCGAGAAGAAGTTCTACGATCCGCGTTCTTGGGGCCGTAAGGCTGAGGATTCCATGTCCGCCCGCGTGGTCGAGGCTTGCCGGCAGCTGGGTTCCGCGGGCAAAGCGCTCAAATAGCGCGTAGTTTTGCGATCGTGCGCGACACTTTCCCGGAAATAATGAAAATCATTGAAAATCAATGGAGCGGACAACGGGAGTCGAACCCGCCTCTAAAGCTTGGGAAGCTTTCATTCTACCGATGAACTATGTCCGCATGCCTTACGGCTGCTGCACCTCACGTGACGAGCATGCTCAGCCAAACGAGGCACGAATAGTTATCCTAGCACGTCACCTGCCGACGCGCGTGGAGTAGGTGGGCGGAGCGATCGGCGTGCCGTTCATTTCGTTGGCCATCTGCATGAGACGCGCTATGCGCTCATCGGTCGGCGGGTGCGTGGAGAACAAGCGCGAGAAACCGACCGCGGAGAACGGGTTGGCGATCATCATTGCGGAGACGGACTGGGTGCCGGCGGTTTTGCGCATCGGCGCGGTCTGTGCGCCGTAGGAAATCTTGTTCAGCGCGGAAGCCAGGGCCTCGGGATCGCCGGTGAGCAAGCTGCCGTCTTCATCGGCGTCGTATTCGCGGGTGCGGGAGATGGCCATCTGGATCAAAGACGCGGCAATCGGCGCGAGAATCACGCTCAGCAATGCGCCGATCAGGCCGAGGCCACCGGAACTATCGCGGTCGTCTCGCGAGCCGCCACCGAAATACATCAGCGAATAGCCAAGGTAGGAGATGACAGTGGCCATGGCAGAGGCGATGGCGGAAGTCAGGATGTCGTGGTTGTACACGTGCATAAGTTCGTGGCCCAGCACACCACGCAGTTCACGGGCGTTGAGAATCTGCAGGATGCCTAGGGTGCAGCAGACAGCCGCGTGCCGTTCGTTGCGTCCGGTGGCGAAGGCGTTCGGGCTCATGGTGGGGGCGATGTAGATGCGAGGCATCGGCTTGCCGGCCTTGGCGCTCAGTTCACGCACAATCTGGTAGATCTCCGGGGCTTCCTGCTCGCTGACTTCCCGCGCGCCCATGGAGGCGATGGCGAGTTTGTCGGAGAACCAGTAGGTGCCGAACGTGGTAATCAGGCCGATGACGATATAGATGCTCAGGGTTTGCCGACTGCCGCCCGTGGCCCACCAAATCAGCATGATGATGGCCCACATCAGGGCAAACAGCAGCGTTGTTTTCAGGCCGTTGAAATGGCCGTGCACCCGTACTTTGGCATCCATAATGCACACACTAAAATCGCAGGCTGAATGATTGCTGGATATGCGCCACGCGCAATGTCCCATATTCGCCCGGCCCGTCCGGCCCCGAGCCCGGCCGCGTCCGCACGGGGCGCGGCCGGGTGGACGAATGCCGGACGAATGCCGGACGAATGCCGGACGGGCGTGGGCGGGCCGTCAGGCGTGGGCGAGCTCGCGCATCTGGTCGGGCTCGATGACCTTCTTGTGCTCGCGGCCTTCCTTGGCACCCTCGGCGCGCTCGAAGGCGTCGACCTTCTTCCAGCCGGCGAAGTCGATCGGGCGAATGCCGCGCTCGGCCAGCAGTCGGTCGATGGATTCGGGGTCGCGGTCGGCTGCCACACGGCCACCTTCAGCGGCCTTGGCCAGATCCTCGAGCATGTTGGTCACGATGGCGAGCGCATCGGACTTGGTGGAGCCGATCAGGCCCACCGGGCCGCGCTTGGCCCAACCGGTGGCGTACAGGCGGTCGCGCACTTCGCCGCCGTCGGCCTCGGTGGTGATGCGGCCGTCGCCGTTGGCGTTGGCCAGGTGGGCGCCGTGCTCGTCGTAGGTGATACCGGGAGCTTCGGCGGGCTTGTAGCCGATGGCGTGGTAGACGGCCTCGACCGGGTAGTCGGTGAACTCGCCGGTGCGGTGCATCTTGCCGTCGGCACCGGTTTCGGTGCGCTCCACGCGGATGGCCTTGACCTTGCCGTCCTCGCCGAGGATCTCGGTGGGGGCGGAGTTGAAGTGCACGTAGTACTTGTGGTCGGCCGGGTTGCCTTCGAAGTCGACGTCGCCGTCATCTTCCATGTCTTCGGCCATCTCGCGGACGGCGAACAGCTCCTCGACCATCTGGCGGGTGAGCTTGTCCTTGCCGGCCACCTCGATGGTCTCGTCGTCCAGATCGAAGTCGTCCTCGTTGATGATGAGCTGCACGCCGGGCAGCTTCTCCATCTCGCGCAGTTCCTGCACGCTGAACTTGGCCTGGGCCACGCCACGGCGGATGAACAGGTGGAGCACCTTGGCCTTGTTCTGGCCGATGCCCTCGTACACGTTGTCCGGAATGTCGGTCTTGGCCTTGAGGTCGTCGGCGTTGCGCATGAGTTCGCGGGCCACGTCCATGGCCACGTTGCCGCCGCCGATCACGGCGACGTTCTCGGCCGTAAGCGGCCATTCGCGGGCACCGGTGGGGTAACCGTCGTACCATTCGACGAACTTGGCGGCGCCGTACACGCCTTCAAGGTCGGCGCCGGGCAGGTTCAGCGGCTTGTCCTTGACCGCGCCGGTGGCGAACAGCACGGCGTCGTAACGGGCCAGCAGGTCGTCAAGAGTCACGTCCTTGCCGAATTCCACGTCGCAGTAGAGGTGGATGTTCGGGTTATCGAGCGTCTTCTCAAGCGCGGAGGCGATGAACTTGATGGACGGGTGGTCCGGGGCCACACCGTAACGCACCAGGCCGAAGGGCACGGGCAGCTTCTCGAACAGGTCGATGCGCGCTTCGGTGCCGAGGCCGAGCTCTTCGCCCAGCTTCTTGAGCTGGCGCAGGAAGATATCGGATGAGTAGACGCCGGCCGGACCAGCGCCAATTACAGCAATGCGGAGTTCAGTATTCACAGATTCAGTCACGCGCTCTAGCCTAACGCAAAGCCTTCCGTTGCAACAGAGGGCGAGTGGTGGGAATTCTGTGTATTAGGCCATAGTTTGTGCGTTTGGGAAACCTACGAGCACTGCTAATGTCAGATTATGGGTTTCCCTATTGGTCAAGTTATTGCCGTTCTCATTCCAAGAAGCATGCAAGGCGGATCAGGCCCTTACTCCGGATACGTTTATGCTGCAAGGCGGTTATCCACGCATTTATGACACGAGAATGCCGCTCAATCTGTTCTTCTCGAACTACATCGACACTTATATCGAACGTGATGTTTCCGAATATCTTGATGTACGCAATTTGGCTGAATTCCGCCGATTCTTGACTCTTTGCGCACTCAGTTCCGGAGCACTCATAAACTACACCAACATCGCCAATGAACTTGGTGTAAGTCCGCGAACCGTAAAGGCATGGATGTCGATTCTGGAATCAAGTTACATCGCATTCCATCTCATGCCGTTCTACACGAACGCACGCAAACAGGTGGTCAAAACGCCGAAACTCTATTTTTATGACACTGGCTTGCTGTGTCATCTCTTGGGCATTCGGACGGTCGAAGCACTGGTTGCGCATCCCAAGTTCGGCGATATATTTGAAAACCTCATCATTGCGGAAACCATGAAACAGCATTTGAACGCCAATCAGGAGCCACAATTATTCTTCTACCGCGATGCCAGCAAGGTCGAGGTGGATTTGTTGGATTTCACCGATCCTAACAACCGTATGCTCATAGAAATCAAATCCGGACAAACCTATCATGACCGGTTCGCCCGCCATCTCACTTTAATTGGCAATGTTCTCGGTATACCGTGTGAGCAACAGTACGTAACCAGTCGGGTTGAGCATAGTTATGTCTCACAAGGAATCCGCGTCACCTCCACCCCTCGATTGGCTAGAAGGCCGACGGTAAAGAGCCGCCGCAGAGCAGTAGGAATTCTGTGCAATCAGTGAATCCCTTGAGGCATTAAAGACGTCACCTCCAACGGCTCTTTACGACCTCGATTGCATTCATTAGGTCATTTCTTCGTCCATTAGGTCGGAGGGTGCTGAAGCCATCCCTTGGAACGGCGGGGTTTCAAGGGCCGCTCCGACCAAGGACCGACCTAATAAACGTCAAATCGACCTAATGAATAACTCCGATGCTATTGCTGCTTTCGTGGGTGGGATTTCCGTTTCCGCCACGTCACCAACCGTATCGCCCCGATTATGTTTCGATGCGGTGGACTCGACATACGACCATCCCGGTCAGTCAACTGACCTACAAAAACAGCAGAAGCCTCATATTCTTAATCAGTCCCGATCAATTAGGGCAGTGAGGGCCCAGAGGATGCTCACCACGTCGATGGCCTCCTGGAGGAAGGCACCGACGACGACCGGGATAAGGTTGAACGCGGCGGCAATCATGCCGATGGTGGCAAGCACAAGGCCCGCGATTACGGCTTGAAGCATCACGCGCTTGGTGCGGCGTGCAATGGCGATGGCGCGCGGCACGGCGGCGATATTGTCATTCATAATGACCACCTGAGCGCTTTCGGAAGCGGCGGTGGACGTGCCGTCGGTCATGGCCACGCCGATATCGGCGACAGCGAGCACCGGGGCATCGTTCACACCGTCACCGACCATCATCGTGACGGTTTTGCCGGCTCCTGTAGCGGCCTTGACTGCGGCTACCTTATCCTCCGGGAACAGTTCGGCGTGAACCTCGTCAATGCCGACTTCGCTGGCAATGATATTGGCGGAAGCCCGCTTGTCACCGGTAAGCATGGCGAGCTTGGTGACGCCCAACTCATGCAGTTTGGCGAGCGCTGCCTTGGCGTTGGCACGCGGCACATCGCGCAGCACGATGCGCGCGATCAGCCGGCCGTCAACGGACACGTAGGACGCCATCTCATCCGGCTGCAGCAGGCCAAAGCGAGTGCGCAGGTCATCTTTTTGCTGAGCTCCCCCTCTTAGGGGGAGCTGGCCGCTTCGCGGGCTGAGGGGGGCAGCCTCGCCGACCGCCAGGAATCCATCCTCCCCAGCAGCCGCGAAAGACAGCCGGCCAACGCGCACCGCGTGTCCGTTCACCTCGCCGGAAACGCCCTTGCCGGCGTCTTCATTGATGTTCTTGACGACCGGATACTCCCGTCCATGGCCGGGCCAGCTGGCCTCCGGCTCGGGGCATAGGCGCTGACCATCCTCGAACCGCTGGCGCAGTCCGGCCAGCGCCTCCGCGCCGGCCTTGGCGATACCTTTGGACAGGATGTGCACCGAGTAGCTTTCCACCGCGCCGGCCATCATCAGCACATGGTCTTCGTTGAGACGGGTTGCAGCGCCGGGCAACATCTCGACGCGCACCACCTGCGGCTGCTTGACGGTGAGCGTACCGGTTTTGTCGAAGAACACCTGCGTGACGCGGCCGAGATTTTCCAGCACGTCCTGCGCTTTGATAAGCACGCCGGCTGCGGCGAGGCGTCCGGTTCCGGCGATGTATGCCACCGGTGCGGCGATGAGCAGCGGGCAGGGCGTGGCCAGCACCAGCACCTGGGCGAATCGCGTCGGCACCCCGGACACCGCCCATGCGACGCCGGCAATCACCAGCGAGAGCACGGTAAAGGGCACAGCCAAGCGGTCGGCGGTTTTTACCACGGCCGGGCGCGACTCCTGCGCGGAGGCCACGAGCTCGAGGATGCGCTGGTACTGCGAATCGGCGGCCACCTGGGTGGCACGCATGGTCAATGCAGTCGAGCCGTTCACCGCGCCGGACATCACGCGGGCGCCGGCGAACACTTCACGCGGCACCGGCTCACCGTTGATATTGCTCAGGTCGAGCGTGGCCGTGCCGGACAGCAGCTCGCCGTCAACCGGCACAGTTTCGCCCGGCAACACCATGAGTACGTCGCCCAGCTGCACCTGCTCGACCGGCACCGTGTCGAAGCGGTGCGCGGCGGCGGCAGCCGATGCCAAGCCCACACGCCGGAAGCCATCGGACGAATCGCCCTTATCGGCAGCAAACCCACGCCCCACGCCAGGCAGGTTGACGACGTGCGCGGTTTGCGGCGCGGCCTCCATCAGCGCGGTCAGACTGCGCTCGGCCTTGGCTTGAGCGTATTCCTCAATGGCCTCGCCGGACGTGATCATCAGCGTCACCGCCCAACTTGCCCAGTATTCGGCGACGGCCACGGTGGAGAGGATCGCGACCACGGCCAGCACATCGACTCCAACCTGCCCATGACGCAAATCGTCAATCATGCCGCGCACAGTGTCAATCACAATAACCAGCACCAGTGCGATAACCAGCCACTGGCCGAAACCCGGATTGCCGAGTACCGGAATCGCCATCGCATTGCCCCACGGACGCCAATCGCCTAGTAAAGCCAACGGAATTGCGGCGATGACGACGACCGGAAGCATCGGCACAAGCTTGCAGATGTCGAGAATTTTGGTGAAGAATCTGATGAGTCTGCTCATCATTGCTCCTTACGCTCGTATACGGAGTCGATTGCGGTACGGTAAGCGTGGCCCGCGCAATCGGCGCTACGGTCACGCCTTGTTAACCCACCGGCGGCTTTGCCTGGGGCTTCGCTTTGCTCGGCTCCCGCGCAACCTTCCGATACACGGCGTAAAGAAATGTATTCAGTTTTGTATTGAATTATGCGCTGTGTTCGGGACGTCGCCCGAACTCAGTGCTTGGCCTACCCTATCAACGAGCGTTGCGCGACATGCCGGATATCGAAACTACGTTGGCGGCATGGGCGCGGGGCACAATCGCGCATACGAAAGGCCCGTGGCAGGAGTTTGCTCACTGTCACGGGCCTTTGCTTGTCCGACACGGTGTTCAGCGGTTACCGCTCAACACCGTGTGACGTTGTCGAGTCGGCTTTACCACAGGCCGAATGGGTCGGAGAAGCCGCCGCCGTCACCGGTGCCTCCATCGCTGTTGCCATTGCCGTTACCGTTACCGTAACCGTTCTGGCCATTGCCATTCTGGTTGTTCTGCTTATTCTGGCTGTTGCCGTTGGAATCGGAGCTGGACGAGCCGTTCACCGACGACTCCTCCTGATCGAGCGTCACGTCCACATCCATGGTCTTGCCGTCGCGCACGATGGTCAGCGTCACCTTGTCTCCCAAAGCCGCGGCACGAACGTAACCAAGCAGCGAGTAGTTGTTGTTCACCGCGTTGCCGTTGAAGGCCACGATGGTGTCGCCCTCCTTGAGACCGGCCTTGTCGGCCGGGCCGCCGGAGACGACCGCGCTGCCGGTGGCGCTCGACTTGGTGATGGTCGCGCCGCCGCGGGTCACACCGTCGGCTTCAACCGTGTCGGACTTGATGACCACGCCGAGGGCAACGTGCTTGACCTTGCCGTCCTTGATGATTTCGTCGGCCACACGCTTGACGAGGTTGGACGGGATGGCGAAGCCGATGCCGATGGAGCCGGCGGAGTCGGAGGAAGTTGCGGTAGAGGCAATCGAGGAGTTGATGCCGATTACCTGGCCGGCCGCGTTGAAGGTCGGGCCACCCGAGTTACCGGGGTTGATGGCCGCGTCGATCTGGACGGCGTTGGTGACGATCTCGTTGTTGTTATCGTCGGTCACGGTCACCGGGCGGTTCAGGGCGGAGACGATGCCGGTGGTGGCGGTGTCGTCGTAGCCGAGCGGGTTGCCGATGGCCATCACGTTCTCGCCGACGGCGAGCTTGTCGGAATCGGCGAATTTCACGGCCTTGAGGTCGCTCGGCGGGTTGTCGAGTTTGATGACCGCAAGATCGGTGGTGGTGTCGGTGCCGACGAGCGTGGCGGCAGACATGT
>SKEZ01000620.1_pt3 | contig 16858 bp, 10 predicted proteins | sample 4843881 | NCBI WGS metagenome assembly SKEZ01 (sample SAMN11008796, study PRJNA524170) | human gut metagenome | isolation source: fecal sample from pouch patient p1, p46 | place: Israel: Tel-Aviv | reverse complement strand
AGAACGCCATATAGACTCAGAATCTGAAACAGCTGTGAAAGAATACATCAAAGAATTGAAACAGATCAATCAGCTGGAATCTGAAACCATACAAACCGGAGAACATTTGATCATCCCGTATTACACAGCAGAATTTCAACAATAATTTGTTTTTATATCATACAGATATCATTTACACCCCATGTAATTGATATAAATTCACTCCTAGAAAAAGCCGCGTATGGATGGGTTGCCATCTGTAATGCGGCTTTTTACACTTTTTATGATGTGTTTGTAATGACTTTCGGTAATAAAAAATGATAGCTAATGAATTGGCTACGGAAATTGAAAGTTATTCATCGCTATCATCTTCAAAACAATATGCATTTAATTCAGGAAAATCAAGAAATTCTGACAAGGTCATATTAAAAGCAATTGCAATTTTGTGAAGAGTTTTTGCCTTCGGATTGTGTGTTTGTCTTCTAACAATATTATCTAGAGTAGATTGTTTTATACCGCTCATAGTAGATAATTTATTAATACTTATTCCACGCTGTTTACAGAGAGATTTGATTCGCATTACATATAAATCTGAGTATTCCATACATAAGTCTCCGTTATTAATATTACCCTTGCTCGGGTTACTATTATGGTAGCAGGGAAATTTTATGTTTATACCCGTACACGGGTTGACTTTCAAAATAAATGGTAGTATTATTTTTATACCCGCACACGGGTATAAACAAGTAAACAAAACTGTTTTTTCTTAACTAAGATTCTTTTAATTTAAATAGAATCTTAGTTAAGAAAGTTTAATTGTGGATAGAGGTGGTATTACTGATAACTTTTAATAGTGTGAATTTTCAGATATTCGGTATACCTGCGTATTTTTTTTGTGCAGTTACAGGACTTGTTGTTACGTCATCCATTTACATCATACTTATGTCTTTTAAAAAATTTGATATTTCACAAAGTATGAGAATTTTGTTTGTTTCTATTTGTGGAATGATGTTGGGAGCTAAAGTATTTGGATTTTTAACAGGCATATATAGGAGCATAGGAAATAACGAAAACGTGACATTAGAAACATTGCTCGACACAGGAATCGTATTCTATGGTGGATTGTTGGGCTTGCTTATCACATTTAGGTTATGTTTGTATTCAAAACGCTGTGGATTAGATAAATATGCACTAGATGTTTTATCTGTATGTATTCCACTATTTCATTCAATAGCAAGAATAGGCTGCTTTTTATCGGGATGTTGTTTTGGAAAAATTTACAAAGGAGTATTAGCGATAAATTATATAACGACAATTAATGGATGTATTGATGAAAATATACGATTTCCTATACAACTTATCGAAGCATTATTTGAATTTTTACTTTTTTTATATCTTTTAAAATTATTAAATAGTGATCAATGGCAAAAAAAGAAAATTTTGGTAAAATATTTAATTTTTTATAGTGTTGCCAGATTTATATTTGAGTATTTACGAGGCGATATACGAAGAGGTCTTATATGCGGCGTTTCATTTAGTCAATGCATATCAGTTCTTATATGGATAACTTTGGGATTTTTCAACATAAAACAAGCTATAATTTCTAAACAAAATGGAGGATTATAATGTGGGAGATACTTTGGAATACAATAAAAGGAGCGGTTATAGGTGCTATTGGGGCAATCTGCTTATTTGTATTGGGCTTCTTTATTGAACTATTTAACGAGGGTTATGCAATATTAACATGCGATTGTGATAGATCAATGGTATTTGACTGGTCTGGAATGTGGGGATTATTGCTTATGTGCACTATTGGTGGTGCTGTTGTTGGCATGGTATATGGAATCTGTAAAGCAAAAGAAGCACGTAATGCGGAAAAAAACAGAAGAGATGCTGAAAATTTAGAAGCGGCTAGAAAACAGCGGATTCAATGGGCAAGTGAAGTAAAACAAAAAGCATTAAGTGTAAACACTATTTGTGAATCAAATAGCAAAAATGTTCCACCGTTAGTGAGCAACGAATATAAAGCAGATACACAGATGGAACTAATTTTATCCGAACTTGCTAATGCTACTGAATTAATGGGTAAAATTGATGCAATGGCAAAAGATGTTCAGAAAGGTGGTATATCTCAATGATGATTGTTATATGTCATAAATGTAAAAAAAAGATACATAAAGCTGATAAATGTCCATATTGTGGTAATTCTACAGAATTTGAAGCTATAAATGAAATACTAAATGTACACGAAAATGTATTTAAAGAGTATTCGCAGCTATCTACACTTTTGGACTCTGGAGAATTCAAACAACTAATAGAACAATCTCGAATTGTTTTGCAATGGATGCCCACTTGCTCTTTAGTTTTCTGGATGCGACTGTTGGCTAAAAATGGATGTAAGACTGATGCGGAACTAATACAAAAGGGAATAAACTGTGATGACTCAGCAGATTTTTATAATGCTTATAGATATGGAACATCTTTTGAAAAAGCGGCATACGATAACGTTAAAAATTTGATTGAAAATATACGTGTTACTTTTGCATCTACAATTAAAATTCACGAGTATAAAGAAAAAGCCGCAACCCCTATAGTAAGATACAAAAACGAGTTTTTTTCAGAACTCCAGGAAAAACAGAACAAACTCTTTGAGTTTTGGACTCAATTAGAGAAAATGGAACAAGAAATGTATGTAATTGAGCAAGAATGTAAATTTTTGCTCAATGAACATAAAATATCATTGGATAATTCAAAAAATAAAGCTGCTCAAATAAAGACTCAAAGTTACAAGCTTAACGAATGTACATCGGAAGAACTTAATAATTACATGATTCGTTTGGAAAATGTATTAAAGCAGTCGGATTCCAGTAAAAAAGAGATTGAATTAATAAGAAAACAATTGCCTTGGATAGAAATATTTAATAGTAAAGTTCAAGAACGAGATAAAATTATAACAAAAATCACATCAACACTATCCGATTTGAAATCATATGAAAGCAAGATTAAATTTACAGTTTCAGAAATTAAGCATATAGAGAAAAGACATCAATTGGCATTACGGTTTTTGGCTAATTATGATTTTCAAAGCACCATTTCATTACTTGGAACTAAAAAATATAAAGAAGTTTTGAGTCATGCAGGTTTTGCATCGATTTCTAGTGGTACAAAAGCAACTCAAAGTTTATTTGATAATTAATCAAAAGGAGTTCAACTATATGGAATATACAGCAGGACTATTTGCAAATTTTTTAACAAAATTAATATCGTTGGATAAAGATGTCAAATCTACCATTTCTGAAGCTGATAGAAAAGTTTCATCACGCGACTCTAAAGAACTATCTGAATGGCATGAAGTTCAGAATAGATTAAGTCAGATACAAAATCTGAGAGCATCTAAGAGCAAAAATGTTTTAACTAATTACCGAAATAGTGTTGAAGAAATTCTATCCAAAGAGATAAGTGACAAGATGTCTTCTTTCGCACGTCTTGAGAAGTGCAAAGAAGTATTGTCATTGATTATAAGTGCAGAAAGCAGCATTATAAATAAAAAAATATATAATTCAAGCAAGACAATGCAATCACATCCAGTTAATATTTCACTTGAAGATTTGATTACTGGAAAAACCGATTTTATTGAAATGGCATATGCTGTTAATACCGCGATCCAAAATGGAAAGAAAAAGGAAATTTCGAGAGCTAGTTCAAAATTTTATTGTACATGTAAATATGCCGAACAGATCTTAACTCAAGAAAAAACAAATATTTTATCACATGTTTACGCAAATAAAGACAGGGTTTACAAAGAATATAAAGCTGTTGGTGAAAACGCTCATCAAAATATGGTGAAAGAGTGGCAGACATCTGTTGAAAAATTTAACGATATATCTGCCAGCTTTACACAACAGAGGGAAGCTTCGAGAACAAAAACCCAAGTAACAGAAGTAACGGCAATTTCTGATAAAAAAAGCCAATTGGAAGAAATTGTTGATTGTTTTTGCACAGAATTTTCTCCAGAGCAATTTGAAAAAGAGTATATTCGATTGTATTCTTTGGAACCATCTTATAATCATTATGAATGTGTATCTGAAATGCCTCAAAATATTTATATAAGCAATTTGGAATATGATCTCTCAAATTTGAATTTATGCGATTATACAAAGGAATTTTTAGACAGATACTATTACTTTATGTATAGAGAAAACAAATTATATATTCCTCACTGTGCTCAGTTTGGTCAGGAGTTCAATTATTTGTTTAAGTTCGAGGGAGTTACTACTAAGGAAAAGGTTGTGAGTGATGCATGTGATATAGGTATGCGTTTATTTATGATGCTTCCACCTGGTAAAGTAAATTTTACTTTTATCGATCCAGTTTCTCTGGGTGAAAGTTTTGCAATGTTTACAAGACTTGTTAATGTTGATGATAGAACAAGTGAAGTTATAAATGGAAAAATATGGTCTTCTCCAAGTGATATTGAGGATAAACTAAGGATTATGACAGATCATATCTCAAATGTTACTCAAAGATGCTTACAAGGGAAATATAACAATATTTATGAGTATAATAAAGTGGCCGAACAAAATGCAGAAGCATATCAAATTATTATGCTTATGGACTTTCCAGCGGGATTGTCCGATCAATCATTGAGACTCTTAGAACAGATTTCTACTTCTGGACCGAAATGTGGTGTGTTTACTATAATTTATAGGAATGAAACACAGTTCAGTAAAATTTCCGAACGCTCCCATTCTTTAGTAGCAAATATAGAAAGTGGTTTTCAAGTGTTCGATTATTCCGATAATGCACAGGAAATCAGCTGTTCAAAAGAAGTTATAAAAGGACAGAAACTTTTATGGCATGGAATTGAAAGACCTTCCGTTAAACGCATGGATAAAATAATTGATATATTAAAAAGAGGCATTAAATCCGCAGACAAGGTTGTTATTGGAATTGAAAAGGTAAATAGAACTGAGAAAGAACGAGAACCAGATGAAACATCAACAAAGAATGGAATCCGAATTCCAATAGGATTGCATGGTGCCAACGAAATTCAATATCTTACTCTTGGCGTCGGAGTCAGTCATCATGCTTTAATAGCTGGTGTTGCTGGATCTGGTAAATCAAGCTTGCTACATACCATTATTCTTCAAGCACTCTCTCAGTATGGTCCAGATGAATTAAGAATTTATCTTGTAGACTTTAAACGTGGTGTGGAATTTAAGATTTATGCAGATTATAAGCTTCCTTCGTTCGAAGTTGTTGCAATTGAGAGCGAACGTGAATTTGGATACAACATTCTTAAAGCTCTTGAAAGAGAACAGAAAATCAGAGCAGATCGATTTAAACGTGTAAAAGATAGGAAAATTGATCGTATCGAAGATTATCGTGCATTGCCTGATGTAGCTCCAATGCCAAGAATCTTAGTAATTATGGATGAATTTCATGAATTGTTTTCAAATGCCAGTGATAAAATCGGAAAAGAATCTGCAGAGATGATGGAGAGAATCGTTCGTCAAGGTCGCGCCTTCGGTGTGCATATTATTCTTTCATCGCAGAGTTATTCTAATGTGGGCGGTTTAGATAAATCCGTTTATGACCAAATGGCAGTACGAATTGTTCTAAAGTGTTCTAAAACAGATGCTTCACTTTTGCTTGGAGATGGTAGTTCAGATGTGGACCAGATTTCAATTGATGATCCTGGACGTGCTATCTACAATTCGGAAGCAGGAAATAAGGAATACAATAGTCATTTTCGTGTAGCTTTCATTGATCCTTCTAAACATCGTGAAATTTTAGAAGGTGTCAGTAAAAGAACATGTAAGCTTTCCGATAATAAAACAAGAATTCTTCTTTCGAATATTGAGGATAACAAATATAGCATTTTCAACCAGTTTACAAATTATGATATGGAAGCATGCAAGGTTCCTGGAAGGTTGTATTTAGGTGAGCCACTTAGTGTTGTAAACAATCTCAACATGGATTTGGTTAAAAATGAATATGCAAATATGTTGATGGTTGGTTCTGATAGTGATAAGGCAAGAAGTATGTTCGCTTTTACCATGCTCAGCTTGGCTATTAACTATTGGGTATCACACAATAAAAAAGCGCCTGATGAACCATTTATTTACTTCTTGAATTACAAGCCACTCAGAGATAGTTATTTTATAGATGCTCCTGGTTTGTTAGCTACAAAATTCTTGACTAAGTATGTCAAAAATATACCAATTAGTAATCCTAGTGAGATTAAAAATACAATTCAGAAGTTGTATTCAATATCTTTGAATACGCATGGCAGTACGTTAAATGAGAACAAGTATTTGATGGTATTTGGCTATCAGAGAGCTGAGGATTTGAAATCTGAAGATAAGGCTGCAGAAAAGCAAGATATTATGAGTATGATGTCTTCGAAAACTCAAGGATCGACGCATTCGATGAAGGAAATGGTCGAAGTGATACTGACAATGGGTGCTCAGAATGGAGTTCATTCCGTTTTTTGGCAAGATGACTTCAAAGCTCTTGATTTTGCAGACCGAAAACTTATCACCTATTTTTATCAAAAGATTGCTTTCGATATGCAAAAAGAAGATTATTCACAGTTTGTTGGTGTGAATGATATTAGTCAGTTTGGCGAAAATACAGCTGTATATAATAATCGAATTGACGATACGAGAAGCTTCAGGCCATACCAGTCTCCTGACAAAGAATGGCTTGAAACTGTATGTAATGCTTTGAACCAGTGATAGATTAAGGAGAGGGTAAACTGTGATATCACTCTTACCCTCTTTTCTTTTAAATTAAAGGAGGTTAAACCATGGGTGAATTAAAAACTAAAGGCCGTGAAGGCGTAAAGGAAAACCAGGACAAGTATCAGGAAATTCAAGAAAGTGCCGAGCAGTCACTTGAAGAAAGAAATCGAAATATCGAAATCGTTCATTCTTTAGAAGGTGTTGACGATGATGACAAAGCTTCTATTGAAGATAGCAAAGAGCAGGGGAAAGAAATTGCAGATCAGATTGCTGAAAGTCAGATGGAAGCCCCAAAAAGCGAAGTGAATAGCAGAATGGAGAACACTGTTAGTGAAATGAAAAACCTTGAAGGTCATGAAAAAGATGATGCGAGCAAAGCAAGTGCAATGGATGGTAATTACGGCGGTGTTGGTGCAGGATTGGAAAGCAGATTTGAAGAAAGCGCTAGTGAATTCAACGACATTGCTACAAGCGGAGAAGAGATTCAGGAGCAGTCTAACGCTCAAATAGATAATATAATTCAGAACATGAAAGAAGACTGGTAAAATATAGGGACAATTAAAAGCCAACTTTGTAAAAGCATATTAGATCTTCAAGACAAGCTAAAAAATTTAGGTATTAAATGAAGAGTTGTAATCAAATTAGCCTTTTGTTATAGGGCAGAAAGGAGCATGCGAATGGAAGAGCAAACATATTATCTCGTATTTACAGTAGATAGAGTACCTGATTTGACATTGACAAAATATAGCGTGTTAGATGGGTCCAGTGTTGATGATATCATGGATAAGCATGGAGTATTTCTGCGCCAACTTCACAGACTTGGTTCAACTTCTGGAGTATATTTCCATCTTTTATATTATTTTGATCCTGATGAAAGAATACCTAAAGGACATCATTTGTCAGTTGTCTTTTATGCAACATCAAGTGATCGAAGAAAACTGGAGGGAATTCGAGAGTTCTTAACTACCTCTGTTTTAAGCACCTATTACGATTTTCATTGCTATGAGATAAGTACGGATTTCTATCCAGATACATTGCAGACTTCTGATAAGAAAACAGAAAATGTAATCATGCTGACAAACATTGCTGGACAGAAAAAGCCCTACGGAATAAACCATTCAAATGTTATTGATGTAAATAGCTATAAGACTGAAGTCAGTATGGGGTTACGCCAGACAATCACTTGCGAGACTGCTTCTGACGGGGATGCTGTCTTAAGCTTTAATTCGTTAGAAGCGAATAGGAATGGACAGATTCTTTTTTCAAGAAAGCATGTTCTGGCAAAGAGACTGCAAATCATCGATGGAAAACTGAGACTGTTTGAGAATGATAAGATTGATTCTCTATATGAAGATTTTGAATATGAATTAAATGAAACATGGGAACAGGTATTTTCGGAAGAACGTTCTGCTGATGATGGAACACGTTTCATATGTTATTTTGAGCCCGATGGAACTAAAATTGTTGAAATCGGTTCGAAAATGGTGCCGATGTATTTTTCTGAGAGGCATATTGTAAGTCGACACATTGAATTTGGAGTAAATGAAAATGGTGTTAATACGCTTTTTATTATTCATGATGATGGTACAAAACCTGACGAATATCAATATGACTTGACAGATGAACAGATTAATCGTTTCATCAATACTTTTAATAGTGCTTCCGACAGAGTCGCAGTTTGCTATACCAATTCCTCTGGAAATACGGTTGTAGAACTTGGTTGCCACGATGAAATCCATGGAGATGCGAATACATTTTTAACAAATGCTCCAGAAATAGAACGAAAATTTAATTTTGCTGCCTTCCTAACCAAAAAAGACTACTATTTACCAGCTCAAAATAGACTGGATATTGATCCAGCCGGAGAAGTTCCGCTTTATTCAATTATGGAGTGGGAACCTTGTGAGGATGGCAGATTGTACAATGTTCTCAAGTTGATGGAAGGTTATAATAGCACAGTTGCTCTGCGAATAGACATTTTTCCTGTTGAGCAGACTCAGTATATTCGCCAGAAAATATTGCCGTATGCAGATACAAGAAAAAGAATATCTGAAAGACAGCAAGGGAAAGATGATAACAGCGAAAATATTATCAAATCTTGGGATAAATATCTGCAAAATATGATGAAATTTCCGCAGTTTTTTGCAAATGTTGTTGCTTTTTCCGACAAAGAAGATATTGCTGTAATGCTTGCAGATAGCGTTGCCGCAGAAGCTGTTGAATCAGGAACATATATTATTGAAAAGATTCATAAAGAGAATGGAATGTCGGTATATTACAGCGATCAAAGGGCGCTTAACCTTGTTCGACTTGCTGAAAATGACAACCTTAGACTTAGACCGGATTCACCACTATATTATAAGGAACCTGGGAATTATATTGCCCAACTTTTGACCTTGTATACGCTTGAAGAATTACGACCAATGTTTTCGTTGCCCATCCTTTATCCGGGTGAATCGATTGAATGTTTGAAAGAAACTGATCCTAAGCCATTTAAAGCAAAAGATGGTGAATCAGTTTCTCTTGGGATAAGCAGTTTGGGATATGATGTCGATTTTCCTGTCAAATTATTCAAAAAGCATGCATTTATCGCTGGTGTTCCAGGTGCAGGAAAAACCAACACCATGCTCCATCTAGTAACCAGTTTGTGGAGAGACACAGAGGAAAAAATTCCTTTCCTAGTTTTAGAACCGGCAAAACAAGAATATCGTGCTCTGGCAAAGATTAAAGGCATGGAGGAGTTAAGAATTTTTTCTCCTGGCGCGGATACATACTTCCCTCTTCACATTAATCCATTCCAGTTTCCTGTTGGATTGACGCTAGCAGAACATATTGCAAATTTAAATGCCGTATTTGCAGGTGCATTTGAATTGCCGCCTCCTTCCCCACATTTCATCGATACGTGTATTGAGAAAGTGTATCTTGATAAAGGATGGAATGTCAATGAAAGGAACACTTTAGATGAGAATGGAAATTATCGTCATAAGTTTCCGACATTGCAAGAGTTGTATGCTTCACTTGAAATTGCCGTTAAGAATTCTCACTATCAGGGTGAAACTTTAGGTAATTTACAATCTGTACTGGAAGTACGTGTGGGAAGCCTTCTAAAACGTGAAATCGGTAATGTTTACAATGTTAGAGAGTCTATTTTGAAACCAGAACAGTGGCTGGATGTACCGGCAATTATAGAGTTGGAAGCTCTTGGTGAAGGTCCTGCAAACTTTATGTCATTGTTACTTTCAACATTGATTCGTGAAACCTTGAAAGTTAGAAAAACGAGTGATAACAAAGGTAATTTCAATAAAACAAGCAAGGATTTGAATCACGTCATTTTCTACGAAGAAGCACATAATTTAATTGGACCTGACACGGATAGTCCGATGGGAGATTCTGTAGATCCTAAAATTTCTGCTACAAAATATGTAGTTAAAATGTTGGCAGAGGTTCGAGCATTGGGGGAAGGTATTGTTATTGCAGATCAGTTACCAACAGTAATGGCACCAGAGGTTTTGAAAAATACCGGACTCAAAATTGCGCATAGAATCACAGCGCAAGACGACCGATCACTCCTTGGCAGTACTATGTCTGCATCACCTGATCAGTTGGAAGAACAAGGAACATTTGGAACTGGATGGGCTTTGATTTTCTATGAAGATCTTCTGAAACCTTATAAGATGAGGGTTCACGAGTGGGATATTCATAATAAAGATAAAAATAAATATGAATCTCCTACGAACAAGCAGCTTTTCTCGTATCTGAAGGAAAATCAGACATATCGCTCTACCCTTCTTACAAGTGCAAAAATCATGAAGGAAAAGATGGATGTTGAGTATGATCAGTTACGTAGACGAGGAGAAAAGCTAAAGGAAAACATTGATAAAGAGTATTTGATTATAAGAGCATTAAATAGGGGGATTGAAAACCAAGAGACAGCTTCGATGGAAATGCAGGTTTCAGAAAATGTAGAGCGTAACAAAATAGAGTTGCAAAAACAGAAACAGGCAGTTGTGGAGAGAATGTTACGATTCCTTCAAAAGTATAGCCGAGAGTTACATCAGCTTTGTTGGGATTATATTAACCAGTACTATGCGACAATCACGTTAGCAAATAACTATGATTTCGCATCAGAGAAATTGTATGCAGCTTCTGTCAGTGGCTTCTTTACCATCTTCGAAACTATGCGTTCATTAGTGGATGTACCTGAGCTAACTGAAACGTTGGTGTCTGAGCTTAAGAATGTTGTATCTGATACGGAACGTTTTGTTTCATTGGATAAAACAAAAAAATGTGTATTGAAAGGTAGCGATATTTATCCTGATCTGCAGTATGCTAGCGGTTATTACTGGGTTAACGATACATATCTCAAGAAGAAAAACCTGGTAGCAAAAGCAAAGCGTATTCTTCAGTTAGACAGTGATCGCGAAAAGTATATCAATTCGTATTGCATTGATTGGACTAATGAGTTTATTGAAGTATACCAAAAGGCTGATGCTTACGCTGAGGCTACAGAAAGCCTCATCTTAATTAAAGAATCCGAAGCAAAGGTCTTGTATGTTGATGAACCAGAAACATATGAGCATATGATGAAGCAGATCAACGACTATAAGAATAAGAAATACGCATTGTATAAGATGCTTCATTCTATGGTAGTTGGCCCGATTAAAGAAGCATTTAGGTTTTTAAATGGAGCTGATAGGATCGCATTCCTGAAGGCATCAAAGAAAGTCAGAGAATTACATTTAGAAATCGTTAATTATTTAGATTCACATGCAGATGCTAAGCTGTCAGGTTGTGAACGTTATAAAAAACTTAGAGAAGAAGCAACCGTAATTATTAATATGGATCTGTTGGCACGTATTGAATTGGCAAGATCCAATAGGTTGCTACAAACGGAACAGTTAATCTCTTCCAATAGTACAGAAGAAAAGAAAAAGATTATTAGATTGATTCGTGATACTCATAACGCATATTTTGAGGCTTATAGCAGATATAATGTTGAACGTTTTGATTATCAGATTATCCTGGTTAATTTCTATATGCAGTATTTGGATAGCATGATGGATTTTGGAGATATAGCTGTTCAAGAAATGATTAGTGATGATCCTTCGAGATATGAAGTGAAGAAGTGTTCTGAAATCATTCAAAAATTGATTTCAAACAATACTGTTCCAGAAACTCAGAAGATTTCTTGGAATAGGATTCAAAATCGATGGATTAAATTCTTCAAGGAAGCATAGTAACAAAGGGGGATGTCGAAATGGCTATGCGTTCAGTCGAATTTGTTGGCAAGGCTGAGGGGATAAAATCTCATGAGCTCTCAGTTAAATCCTTGATGGAGAAACTGAGTGGCATCCTCTCAAGTTTAAAAGGACAAAAAAGATCTTTGCAAAGTGAATTGTCATTGCTTTATGCAGAGCTGGCGGCAGCAGAGAATGATACCGATGAAGATGGTGAACCAGACTATGGATTGATTGCATCAATCGAAAATCAGATTGATCAGACTAATGAGGAATTATCCGAAACTGAAGGAGAAATATCTCAGACATCTGGTGAGCTGCAAAGAGCACAACAAGAGTATGCAGCGGTTGAAGAGGAAAAACAACAGACTTTATTTGAAATACAGGAACGAGCACGCATCACTTCACAAGATGCATCAAAAGCAAGTGGGATGTTTGGAGCATGGGCATCGGTTGGTGCTTCATTAAATCAATCATTTCAAGCAAATTTTGATGCATTAGCTCAGGCTGCTTCGATTCTTGATGGAAATGTTAGAGCGGTAAGTACGCAAACAAGTATCAGAGGTGGTAGTAGTAAAGCCAGAGGCAGCATAGGAATTGCCGCTACTGGAGCTGCGGCAATAGCATCTTCTGGTATGATAGCATCAACAAAACCTACGAGTGGCAGTTTAGGAAGTAAGCAGATTTCAGGTGCAAACTCACCAAATGGAAGGTTTCCGTATGCAAAAGGTGGAAACGCTAATCATAAAGGACCACAACTAAGTTCAAGCCAAACATCTGGAACTACGGGACATTCAACTCTTGGTGCAATAGCTGGAAATGTAACAAGGAACTTGCCTATGGGTTCAACACAATCAAGCCATAATTCTGGTAATTTGCGAAAAAATGAATTACAAGGTGTAAAAAATGCTACACAAAAGGAGCAACAAACAGGATATCAGCCAGAAAGTAGTGCGGCTGGATCAGCGAAAAGCAAAATAATATCAGGTAAAGGCCCTAGCGATATTACTGGTGGATTCACTATGAATTCACCAAAAACAATTGAAGAGATAAGAAAGCAAATGTCACCTACGGGACAAGCTTATTTTGATAGCCAAATTGCTGCAGGTGGAGGTGTTGAAGGTCAACGAGCTCATTTGCAAGGAGCGGGTAAGGAAATGTATATTACTAGCGGTTCGAATGGAACTGCGTCAGGTAATTTCCTTACAAGAGAGCATCCCGGTAAGACGCCCGAAGAAAGAAAGCAGAATTTACAATTACCTCCTGAAAATGATGCGACTAGAGTTCAAAAAGTTGTATCTCAGAAGTCTGTTGTTGTATTGGAGAGTGATATTTCTCCTCAAGAAAAGTGGGCAGAGGAAGCTGGTTATAAAGCAACTAAAGGCATGAGGCAGGTTTTTACTCCGAATAAAGATATATTGGGAGCCTTTCATGCAGAAATTTATGCACTTGTTGTTGACGAATTAGTGAAAAGTGCTAGCGGGGATTCAATTAGGTCGAGAAGCTTAGTTCATGACGATTATGAAAATGAGAAAAATCAAGCCAGTCAGGAATCATCTAATTCTTTCAAAGAATCAATGGTTAGTAAAACCGATAACAGAACAAGTATTCTGGGGGTGAATACTCCAGGTGCAGTGATTACAGATAAATATCTTGGCACAGTTTATTCACGTATTAATTCAGCAGAAAGAACAAGCCGATCTATTTTTGAATATGCTTTGAAGCAAAAGATGATAAATATTAAATCAGCTAATTCAGATGAAGAGTATTATGATTCGGATGAAAAATGTTTATATCTGGATATTCCGGGAGATGTAAATGACATTGAAGGTAGTGGTACAGGCTTGTTTCATGAGTCAGGACATGCGATTGATCACGCATTAGGCGGAGGACGATATTTATCAAATAACAAAGATTTTCGTAATTGCTTAATTAAAGATTGTAATACACTAATTAAAAAGTTTAAGTCAGATCCAATATGGGGACGAAAATTTATGAATCTAATAAAGATTTCGCCAGATGCTTTTTCGGTAGCTGACATTTTAGAAGGTATTACAGACGGTCGAATAAGTGGCGGTTGCGGTCATGGAAAAGAGTACTGGAAAGAAGACGAGTTTGTAGTATGCAATGAAGCTTTTGCACATTTTTTTGAGGCGTCAATGGGAGCATCTCCAAATCGACTCAAATATATCAAGATTGTCTTTCCTGAAGCATATAACAAATATTTAGAAATGATTCGTCCATTCACAGCTAAAGTACACGAAGAATTAGAAAGAGAATTGTAGGAGGTTTTACTATGGAGTTATTAGATTCTTTATTTGATGAAGAACCGACAAGATTGATGTTGGACGAAAATCAAGAGAAAATCTTGAGTCAATATATTAATTTGTTTGAACATGGTGTTCCATTTGCGTATATTCCGAATAAAGTTCCGCTAGAGAAAATATTTAAAGAAATGGGTAACTGCGTAGAGAATAAGTCGGATGATCTTCTTGAAAGATTAGGGATAGTAGTGCAACAAAATCGAGTGTATTAATGTCAAAACTGAGAAGTAGGAGTAATAGTAATGGACTTTTTTGAACAGTTTATATTTGATGAATTGGTAGAATTATATTCTAGAGATGGTTTGGAATCATATGAGTACGACGATATATATGAACGCTTCACTCATCTGGAGCATTTAGATGAAGTAAAGCCTTACCTTTATGCTATGCGTTTCCTCGGAAAAGGTATTAAAGCAGAACCAGATACTGTTTTGCATGAGCTTGAGAGTATGGGATTATCTTCAAATAGTTATGTTAGAGGATTGTATTTGGATATTAAGTTGGTTATGAAAAAAGGAAGTGCCAGTGATACTGCAGAATTAATTAAATGCGTTAAGGCTGGATATTCAGATAAATACTTAAAAAATGCATCTTATTTATGTTTAGAAGATGAAAACGTAGAAGATAATGATGGAGAGTATGAAGATAATGACAACGATTGTACAAACGCTGATGAAAAAGTCCGATTTAAGAGTATGATATTTGAAGGATGTGGGTATAGTGGCCTGTATTTCACTTCTGGCGATATAGATTATCTTAATGCGAAAGTGTTTATAGAACCAATTAAAAAAGCGTGTACATTATCTGTACGTTCGCAAATATGTGATGGTAATGGACCATTTTCAAAGGTTTTTAGCGACGAATATCAGCTAAAGGCTGGAGATACTTGGTTCCGAACAACTGGCTATGGCAACGATAATTTCTATGCATATAAAAACAAAACTTATCAGTGGAAAGTTGAATTCGATGGTAAAGATGTGTATAGCCAAAACTTCTATTTTTATAATGGGAAAATAAAGAAATCTGGAGTTCCTGTTAAGGATGTCAAATTATTTGCTTCGAAGGCTTCTGGAGCTCTTGAAGCCGATAGGAATCGTTATTCTACAACCTTTGCAAGAGAAGATTTGGAATATGTATATTTTAAACTTTTTGTAGAAGAACCGAGAGAAGAAACAGTAATACAAATCTTTTTGAAAATTACCCGAATGGAAGACAATTCCGTTTTCTATGACAAATATATTTTGCATCGTTTGGAAGCTAATACGTGCGCTTGCTGGAATGGCATCGGATTCAATCACAAAGGAAAATGGAATATTGGATTATATAAATATTCTCTTCATGTTGGAACAGGTCCTGTTTATGAAGGAATATTTACAGTTTATTAATTGGATTTAATGAAGAAATTCCTAACTTACTGTAGAAATACCGGATAATACGGCAGAAACGTAAAAACAGCAGTGTTTTTACGGATTTCAATCTATACGACAAATACTGATTTTTCCAAAAGATTAGCGTTTTTTTAACAACTACTCCAGAATGATCCTGTTTTGAACCTGTTGTGGGTTCTGCAATGGCCATTCAAAGATATCATTGTTGCCTATCTTTCAATATGTTATAATAACTTCATAAATAAAAAAGAACGAGGCGTTTTATTTTATGGAATCAAATCAGACAACTGAGCGAAAAACTTATCATGAACAAAAATATATTGACAATACGTTGCGTCTGCGGGAAATCTTAAAAACACTTCCGGCTTTTGCAAAAGATTATTTCCGTGCTGCAGAACCTACCACCTCTGCAAAAACAAGAATTTCTTATGCATATGATATCCGAGTATTCTTTCACTTTCTGATGGAAAACAATCCTGTATACAAGGATTATACCATCGATCAGTTTACCCCGCAGGATCTGGAGCAGCTCTCTCCTGTCGATATCGAAGAATATCAGGAATATTTAAAGGTTTACCAAAATCCGGAGGAAAAACAAATTACCAACACGGAAAAAGGACTTGCCAGAAAGATGTCTGCCCTACGCAGCTTTTACGGCTACTATTTCAAGCATCAGATCATCGAGAAAAATCCAACACTGTTTGTCGATATGCCAAAGCTGCACGAAAAAGCAATCGTCCGTCTGGATACGGACGAGGTGGCTTCTCTTCTGGACTTTGTAGAACACGGTGGCGATGAGCTCACCGGACAGAAAAAAGTTTACTATGAAAAGACGAAAAACCGGGATCTGGCGATTATCACATTGCTCCTTGGTACCGGAATCCGTGTATCAGAATGTGTGGGACTTGACATCCAGGATGTTGATTTTAAAAATAACGGGATTACGGTCGTCCGAAAAGGTGGAAATGAAATGGTCATCTATTTTGGCGAGGAAGTCGAACATGCCCTGAAACAATACTTGTATACAACGCGGGAAGCAGCCACTCCTCTTCCGGGGCATGAAAACGCACTGTTTTTATCCACGCAGCGCCGCCGTATGGGAGTCCAGGCAGTTGAAAATATGGTGAAAAAGTATGCCCGCCAGGTGCCGCCAAATAAAAAAATCACCCCTCATAAACTGCGGA
>SKEZ01001045.1_pt1 | contig 16888 bp, 18 predicted proteins | sample 4843881 | NCBI WGS metagenome assembly SKEZ01 (sample SAMN11008796, study PRJNA524170) | human gut metagenome | isolation source: fecal sample from pouch patient p1, p46 | place: Israel: Tel-Aviv | reverse complement strand
TCTCATAAGTGTGGTGGCGATAGCAAGAAGGATACACCTGTTCCCATGCCGAACACAGAAGTTAAGCTTCTTCACGCCGAGAGTAGTTGGTGGGAAACTGCCTGCGAGGGTAGGAAGCTGCCACGCTAAGTTAGGATCTGGTCATTGACCGGATCTTTTTTTATACCTTGATAAGTAAGTGGCAGTCGTGCTAAATTGCAAGAGCAAGCATGGAAGGGGATCACATCATGGCAATTGAGGCAACGAAAGATAACTTGAAGGCATTGACAGCTGAAGGCACGGTTGTCGTTGATTTTTGGGCACCGTGGTGCGGCCCTTGTAAAGTGCTTGATCCGATGTTAACGGCCCTAGAGCAAGAACTGCCAGCGCTTAAAGTGGTTCGTTATAATGTTGAAAAAGATCATACGTTGCCGAGCACTATGGGCATTATGTCAGTACCCACCTTAGTCATTTATCAGCAAGGAGAGGCGCGCGAAAAAGTGACAGGTGTTTACCCTAAAGACAAACTTAAACGGTATTTTGAACAGAAACTTGAGGCGTAGGTATGACACATTCAGTTGAGCGTCAGGATACAGCAATCCAAAATCAAGTATTGGCAACATGCTTGCTTGCTGGACGCATTATGATTGAAGGCGGTTCGGAAATGTATCGTGTTGAAGATACGATGCGACGAATTGCTGTGAATGCCGGTGAGCCACAAACGTTGGTGTTTACGACGCCAACCGGTATATTTGCTAGCATCGAAAATCAGCCGTATATTCAGGAGCGGCCGATTAGCAAACGATCGATTGATATGGAAAAAGTGACGCGCGTGAATCAACTCTCTCGTTCGTTTGCGGCTGATCAGATTGATCTAGATGAATTGCACGCGGCATTGATCAAACTGGATCAGAACACCCCTTTTTTCCCGATTTGGTTGCAGGTGGTGAGCGCGGCAGTTGTCAGCATGACACTCATGGTGTTATTTGCTCAACAGTATGACTGGCTTGATATGCCTTTGGCAGCTGCGGTCGGTGCATTGGGCTTTCTAGTTGATATCAAAGTGAATGCAGTGACCAACATTCGGTTTATTAGTGAATTACTGGGCGCATTGGTCGTTGGCTTAACTGCGTGGCTTGGGGTCAGGTTAGGCCTAGGACACAACCTGGACTTTATTATTATTGGAGCGATTATGCCGCTTGTACCGGGGGTAGCGATTACCAATTCGATTCGCGATATGCTGGCAGGACATTTGCTGTCCGGTATGGCCCGCGGGATGGAAGCCATTTTGAGCGCTTGTGCCATCGGTGTTGGTATTGCTATGATCTTCCGGTTCTTCTAAAAACATAAAGGGGGCGGCATCTTGCAGTGGTGGTTTGCTTTACTAGTTCAACTTTTGTTCAGTTATTTGGCAACGGTCGCTTTTGCTATCATTATCAACGTGCCGCGCAAGGCGTTAAATTTGGCTGGTTGGGCCGGGATGATGGGCTGGTTGGCCTACTGGTTGTTGATGGAAGTCGGTAGTGGCCGGATGATGGCCAATTTAGTCGGAGCTTTTGTCATTGGCTTGTGTGGTATCTTTTTTGCGCGCTATAAGAAAATGCCGGTCATCATTTTCAACATCCCGGGATTTGTACCTTTGGTGCCAGGCGCTGTTGCTTACCAAGCAGTACGAGCAACTGTCTTAGGCGATCTGGACGGGGCCTTGCAGTATGTCAGTCGGGTGGTCATGATCGCTGGTGCCATTGCTGTCGGCTTTATGTTGGCCCAGCTGTTATCAGAAGTGTTGTATAAACGAGCTGTTTTAAAACCGAAAAAGTGATATAATCATGTTATGCGATGAGTCGAGTAAGCACGCAACTTGTGCTGAAAGCTGCAGCTGACTGGTTAAAAGCCACCCGCCGGATTTGTGGGGTCAGCGATCTCAAGGTTGTGGAGCCAGCGAGATCCTATCCAAGTCAACTTGGGTACTGCAGAAAAAGGACGTTTTTGCCTTTAAGGGTAAGGACGTCCTTTTTTATTTGCGATTTAACTAGACTGACTACAAAGACAAACTCTTTTTGCTCTAATAACTTTATTAGAATAGAGGGTTGACTTAGACATGCATTTCCTCTAAGAAAGTTATTGCCAGGCGTTAGATTGTCATCAAAATAAACATTCAGCAAATTACCAATAAAAATTTCTGAGAAAATAAGTTGACTTTCCTTGGTAATCATATTAAGATTTTAACCAACCATTAATCTTAACTAGGAGGGCGTATTGATGTCATTGATGTGTATGCAAAGAAAAACAAATCGTAACTGTCATTACGCTCTTTTAGCCTTGTTGTTGATGCCAGGGACCCGACCGAATTGATCGTTTAAGATCAACGTGTTGAGCCCCGTTTTCGCATTGGCGATGGGGCGTACGATTAGCACCCATTCGTCTGAATGGGTGCTTTTTTCTGTTAAGAATCAATGAGATATAGTCATAAGCAATATAATGAGGGGGAACCAAGATGAAGAAGCAAATTGTCAAAGCAATTATGAGCGCTGGCGTCATCGCCGCTTCGATGCTGGCATTGGCAGGCTGTGCGACAAAGAGTGCCACGAGCAAAGGAAATACGGCAGGTAACACGATTAAAATCGGCGTGAACATGGAGTTGTCTGGCGCGGTTGCTGGTTACGGCGAACAGCAGAAACAAGGCATTGAATTGGCCGTGAAACAGATTAACGCTGCAGGTGGTATTAAGGTCGGAAATACTAAGAAAAAAATAACGGCCGTCTATCGTGACAACAAATCGTCAACGAGCGGCGCGGCTTCAGTAGCTGCACAGCTGGCGAATACTGACAAAGTGGTTGCGATCGTTGGACCGGCGACAACCAATGACGGAACAGCCTCTATTCCAAACGTGACCAAGGCGGCCGTACCAATGGTGAGTCCCAGTGCTACGGATCCAAACTTTACACTTCAGAAAAATGGCAGCGTGCAACCCTACGTTTTCCGTGCGTGCTTCAATAACGATTTTCAAGGAGACCATGCGGCGATATTTGCCAACGATACCTTGAAGGCCAAAAACGTGGCGATTATTGCTGACAACTCGACTGATTATGGAACCGGGTTGGCTAAGGCATTCAAGAAGAAGTTTAAAGGTAATATCGTGACGACTCAGTATTATCAATCAGGTGATAAAGATTTCAATGCTATGCTGACAGCGATCAAAAGCAAGAAAATTGATGCCATCTATGCGCCGGGCTATTATTCAGAATTAGGCCTCGTCATCAAGCAAGCGCGGCAGTCAGGCATCAAGGTACCGTTTATTGGTGCAGATGGCATGGCCGATCCTAAGTTGGCACAAATCGCCGGCGCTGCGAATGCAACTGATATTTATTACACCACGCCATTTTCGACGCTGAGTGCTAACAGCAGCAAGCTGGTGAAGAACTTTATGACCAGCTTTAAGAAGCAGTATCAAACAGAAGCACCAACGTTCTCAGCACTTGCCTACGATTCGGTTTACATGATCAAGCAAGCGATTGAAGATCAGAAGGCTGCCGATTCAGCCAGCATTGCCAAGGGCTTGGCCAAGATCAAAAAAATGCCTGCTGTGACAGGCACCACGACCATTGATAGTCACCATAATCCTGAGAAGCCGCTGGCGGTTGAGCAACTGACACAAGGCAAAATTGCCAAAGTCTATACCGTTAAGTAAATGACTGCGGAAGCTTTTTATGAGGAGATCATATTTTGCAAACCTTGATGCAACAAATCATTAATGGACTCTCACTTGGCAGTATTTACGCTTTACTCGCGCTAGGTTATACCATGGTTTATGGGATCATCAAGCTGATTAACTTTGCCCATGGTGATATCTATATGCTCGGCGCGTTTTGGGGCTATTATGCGATTAATTACCTGCACTTCAGTTTTGTTCCAGCATTGTTGTCGGCGATGGTGATGGCTGCGCTCTCAGGCGTCTTGATTGAATACTTGGCGTATCGTCCGTTGCGAAATTCACCGCGAATTGCGGCGTTAATCACTGCCATTGGCGTTTCCTTTTTCCTAGAAAATGGCATGTCGTTTCTATTCGGTGCTAATGCCCGGAACTTTCCACAGGTCATCACCACTAAAACCTACCAGATACTAGGGGTCGATGTTTCAAATGTGCAACTGCTTATTTTGTTCACATCCTTGGTACTGATGGTAATGCTGCAGTTCATTATCAAGCAAACAACGATGGGCAAGGCGATGCGGGCGGTGGCAGTTGATCCAGAAGCCGCTCAACTGGTGGGGATCAATCCCGATCACGTCATTTCCTTCACCTTCGCATTAGGATCAGCACTGGCTGGTGCAGCGGGTGTCATGATCGGCTTGTATTACAATTCGATTGATCCATTAATGGGAATGGTGCCGGGAATCAAAGCGTTTGTCGCCGCGGTTGTTGGTGGGATCGGATCGGTCCCAGGAGCGGCTGTAGGGGGCTTCTTGATTGGCTTGCTAGAAACTGGTGTTCAGGCTGTGGGCTTATCGGCCTACAAAGATGCGGCGGTTTACCTTGTTTTGATCATCATGCTGGTCGTGTTACCTGCTGGATTATTCGGCAAACGTCAACGGGAGAAGGTGTGAGCCTATGTTTAAAAATATGCGCAGTAAGCTCATTTGGCTCGCGACGATGATTGCTGGCTTTGTCTTGATCGATATTGGTGAATTAACCGGCGTCATTAACGGGTTTATCGAAAATGCGCTGGTCACAATTGGCATTAACATTATTTTGGCAGTCGGTTTGAATCTTATTATCGGATTTTCCGGTCAGTTTTCGCTTGGTCATGCTGGCTTCATGGCGATTGGCGCTTATGCCACGGCGATCATCACACAAAACATCTCAACGCCGCTTGGGTTTTACCTTGCTATGCTGGTCGGCATGATCGTTGCGATCATTGCCGCTTTGATTGTCGGAATCCCCACGTTGCGGCTGCGAGGTGACTATTTGGCGATTGCCACGATGGGCGCCGCCGAGATTATCCGAGTCATTATTAATAATTTGAAAATCACCAATGGCCCTGCTGGTATGTTTAATATTCCGCCTTTGGCTTCGTGGCCAACGGTCTATATCTTAATGTGTGTCACTACTGTGATCGTTGTGAACTTCATTCACAGTCGGGCGGGCCGCGCGGTGATGGCCATTCGTGATGATGACATTGCCGCTGAGTCGATTGGCATCAATCCGACCAAATGGAAACTGGCAGCTTTCGTGCTCGGCGCTGCCACGGCAGCCATTGGCGGTTCACTTCATGCGAGTTACTTGCAAACGATTGCTCCCGGAGATTTTGGCATCATGAATTCGATTGCTTTGCTGATTATCGTCGTTTTAGGCGGGGTCGGTAGTATCACTGGCACTTTTGTCGCGGCGGTTGTGTTGGGCATCATCGATACAGTGCTGCAGAACTTTGGCACTTTGCGAATGGTTATCTATGCGCTGGCACTCATTTTGTTAATGGTTTTCAAACCAGCTGGCTTATTAGGCCATTATGAGTTGTCGTTCAAGCGCAAGCGCCAGATTCGGAAAGGAGCAGCATCATGACGCAACAATTGGTAATTGATCACGTCAGTAAAGTTTTTGGCGGTTTAAAAGCCGTCGCGGATGTCACGATGACGATCGAACAAGGGACACTGATTGCCTTGATCGGGCCAAATGGCGCTGGGAAAACAACATTGTTCAATATGTTGACTGGCGAATCTGGGCCGTCGTCTGGCACGATTACCTTGTATACGGCTGATGGACCAGTTGATATTACGAAAAAGAAAGCCTATCAGGTGGCGAAGCTCGGTGTTGCTCGAACTTTTCAAAATATTCGCTTGTTTGGTGCCATGACGGTCAAAGAAAATGTTTTAGTGGCCAGGACACATCTTTATCGTGAAAGTTTCATTGGCACGATGCTGCGGTTGCCGCAGTTTTATCAACAGGAGGCAGCCGTAGCAACTGCAGCCGACGAATTGTTAGATTTTTTTGAGCTTGCTGATGTGGCCGATGAACCGACTGCTAGTTTGCCATATGGTACGCAACGGCGGGTGGAGATAGTGCGGGCAGTGGCCACGAAGCCGCAACTGCTGTTTCTGGATGAACCAGCTGCCGGGATGAATCCAGAAGAAACGGCAGATCTGGGGCGTTTGATTACTCGGATTCGTGAGCATTTTGGCATCACGGTGGTTTTGATTGAACATGACATGTCGCTGGTGATGAAATTGGCTGAGTCAATTTATGTACTCGACCATGGCGCCATGATTGCTTCTGGAACCCCTAATGAGATTCAAACTAACGCGCAGGTCATTAGTGCTTATCTGGGAGGTGAAAACCATGCTTGAGGTTAAACATCTCGTTGTGAACTATGGTGGCATTCAAGCTGTCAAAGACGTCAGCTTTAGCGTTCAAACGGGTGAGATTGTCGCCTTGATTGGCGCAAATGGTGCTGGTAAAAGTACGATTCTGAAAACAATCTCCGGTTTGTTGCGACCACGTTCCGGTATCATTGACTATGAAGGGCAGAAAATCAATGGCATGGCGGCAGCCAAAATTGTGAAGCAAGGCATCTCGCAAGTGCCGGAAGGTCGACATATTTTTGCTGGTTTGACGGTAGCCGAAAACCTGCAAATGGGTGCGTTTGGACTGAAGGATAAGCAAGCTGCTGGCGAACAAATAACGATGGTCTATGATCGTTTTCCGGTGTTGAAGGAGCGGCAACATCAAGATGCCGCAACACTTTCCGGTGGTGAACAGCAGATGTTAGCCATGGGGCGAGCTTTGATGGTAAAGCCCAAATTGCTGTTACTCGATGAGCCTTCGATGGGCTTGGCGCCGATTTTCATTCAAGAGATTTTTGACATTATCACGAAAATCAACGCGCAGGGAACAACAGTGTTGCTGATTGAGCAAAATGCACGCCAAGCGTTGGCCATCGCCGATCGCGGTTACGTTTTGGCCAGCGGCACGGTCAAGCTGACTGGGACAGGCGAAGAGCTGCTTGCAGATCCGGCTGTGCAGGCAACTTATCTGGGGATGCAAGTGCCTTAGATAAGTGAACAGTTAACAAGTGTCAAAAAGCCAAGCCACAATATTTAGGGCTTGGCTTTTTGTTGTTATTGGTGACAAAAGATCGGTACAAAGACAAATAAACAGGCACTGACAGATGCGTCAGTGCCTGTTTATTTTTTGTCTGTATCAGTTAAGTGAGGTTGGACGGCCCTTTGTCTTACGATCGTTTAAGGATTCTGTCCGGTATCGCCTGGTGCTTGTCCGACGCCTCGACCACTACCGCCTTGCCCTGGCCGAATGCCCTGTTGGTTTGGTGTAGCGACCATGTATTGACTGATCAAGTTCACAATCTGTCGATTTTGCGGTAGTGAGCTGTGACCCGCTTCGTCGCCGGAAACGGTGATCTGGGTGTAGTGCGCGACCTGGTTTTGGAAAATATATTTACCAGCTTCCACACTTTCGATTGGGACGGTGCCATCGCCGTCCAGATTTTCGGTACCAGCAATTGAGTAGACAGTCAAGCTGCTAGGCAACTTGTTGCGGCTAGTAATGAGATCGTTCAGCATTTGTGTTCGATTGTCAGGATTGCTTTCTTCAAGGTTGTACGGCGTTCCAATGGTCATGAGTCGTGTCATCCGCACATCAGAATCGCTGTAATACTTTTCGAGAAAAAGGGTGAAGATCAAGCCGCCGTTACTGTGACCAATACCACGAAAACGATTGAAATTATAGGTTTTCGCCAATTGCTTAAAGGCAATGTTGAACCACGCCGCCTGTTTCTTGATGTTGTTATAACCATCTTTATTGTTTTCGAATGCGACAACGATGTACGGCTCGGTATCACGTGCTGCGATTTTGCCACTGTAAGTTAGTGTCCCATTCGTTTTGACCGTAATTTTCAGCAAACTATGGCCCGTTGTTTGGGCGTTTAGCTGGGTGATCAAGGTGTTGAACCGATCTTCTGTTGCTGAACTCCCAGGAATCAAAATAATCGGTTGCATACGGGAGTTGTGAACAACGCGAGCAGATTTAACGTTTTGTTCCATCCAGCTGGTAGCGGGGAGCATGATAGCCGTTACCGCCAAAACACTGACCAGTAATAACAGCCATTTTCGCCAGTGTTTAATCATGATGACCACCGACCTTTGCTGATTCAAGATTAATTGTTTCTGCTAGTCGCACAAATGGGATATAGATAAGAACCGAGATTGCTAAGCAGAGGATAGCCACGAGAAGCGATACCCAATTACCATTGGTGCCTAGGAAGGCTGCCAACGGTCCGGGCGTTGTCGTTGGAATCGTATAAACTGACGGCGGCATAAGACGCAAGCGGATAGCCGCCCATGCAATCGTCATATTGACTAGCGGTGCAATCAAGAACGGCACAAGCAAAATAGGGTTTAACATGACCGGCCAGCCAATCATGATCGGTGAGCTGATATTGACCAAGCTCGGCAAAAGCGACATGCCAGCTATTCGACGTAATGGCCGGGTTTTGGCAACCCAAAGTGTCGCAATGATGAGGGCTAAGGTCATCCCAACGCCACCGAAGCTCGCGAAGGGATGGTAAATGGTGCCAATGGTGATCGGGTTGGGCACGTTGAACAAATTGTTGTGCTCAAGCGCATAATTCAAATTGGCAGTGCTGGTCGTGCTACCGGCTTGCACTGTTAACGGATTGATCGGACCTTCAATACCAGCCCACCACATGAGGGCATTAATGGTGGTGACCAAGGCCAATCGAATCGACACGTGACTGAGGCTGGAGGCTGGTATCTGAAATGGAATATAGAAAAGCCCGATGAAACCTTCTGTCGAGATGCGGCTGAGGCTGTAATTGATCGCCACACTGATCACCAGGATCACGACAGTAAGCCAGGTGCCACGCAGCCCACGGTCAACCAAGGCAGCGATTGTATACCGATGCGTTGGTTCTTCGAGGTCCGCACGTGTGAAGCGGAAGAGCCAACCGATAAGCAAGCCGAAAAAGATAGCAATAAACAAACCACGATAACCAAAATTATTCATTTGGAAAGGTGATTGGCCATTGCGTCGTGAATCCAAATTAAGAATCATAAATGCCCCGACACTCGTTAAGGCTGCCAAAGAATCATCTTTGCCATAAGATCGGGCAATAAATTTGGCAACGAAAAACGCCGCCATAACCGCCATCAGATCGAGTGTCACTGTTTGAATCGACATCAAAATGGTGCGGATCTGGTTATAGTAAGGAATGACGGTGTCAAGATGATAAATGACTGCAAAAAAGCCATTTCGTGAAAACACACTCTGCGTCAACATTTGAGCCCAAGCACCGACCAGAATAAACGGGAAAATGACGGCAAGGGTTTGTTGGAGCGCGCGATAAATGCGGGTGTGTCGCAACCGAACGCTATTGTTAACGAGCACGGGCAGCAATCTCTGCATCAGATTGCTCATGGCTGCCATCTCCCTTTTCAATTTTTTTAATGGCGCATTATCAATGCTATTCTAACAAATATTAATATCGCCGAGTAGTTTTCGTATTGAAAAGAAAGTTAAAACAATGATGAGACGCCTTATGAAAGGTCGAGTTTTACGATTTCTGCTTTCGATAGGCCTCCATCTTGGCGTGGAAAGTCGCTTCCGTCACGCCATAGGCCGCAAATGTTACCGCATTAGCGCCAGCTTCGATCGTGGCAGTGATCTGCTCATCGGTTTTACCGCCAGAAGCAATAATCGGGAAATTCGGGTGCTTGCTGTCAATGGCCGCACGAACTTCGGCCACAAGATTGGCGGTTTCTTTGCCACCAGCAATGTTAAAGGCCGCGACACCGGCATCAATTCGGGCGTTAAGATCATCCATATGACGGACAATGGTATAGATCGTTGGAACGTCCACCACACGATTGACATTGATGAGCGTTTCAATCGGAGTTGGCGCATTTAACACAACGGCCTGGGCACCGCTTTCTTCTGCAAAAGCGCCAATGGTTGCGGCTCGCAAGCCCTTGGTTAGCCCGCCGCCGATGCCAGCCAGAATCGGCACGTTAGCCACCGTTGCTACAGCTTGGAGAATGCGCGTATTAGGTGTCCACGGATAGACAGCCAGAATCGCATCAGCATCGCAATTCGCGATCACAGCGACGTCCATGGTATAGATGATACTGCGAATTTTTTTACCAAAAAGCGTAATGCCACTGGCCGCTTTAATCGCTGAAGGTGCTTGAACAATATCAGTGCGGAGCTTAGAAGTTAAATTCGGGGGCATGTTCGTCATGGAAGTACCTCACTTTCAAGAAACAATTTGATTAACTTTATTATAATGGATGAGATTAGGTGAAGGCGAGAAGGACACCTTTATGACTGTTTTGCCATAGGTCGGGTGTCCCGAAGCCTTCGAGCTTGCTTTAATCAACTGCCTTGCCAAAACGCATTTGCAAGCCACAACTTGGCTTGACGGTACGCGTACTCATGATCTATTCAACCCTTTCTATGCACGATTAACCATACCATGGTATTCTTAAGGCAATCTGATGAATGCGTCATTTGGTAACCGCATTCATCTTCTGCAGATAAGATAAGCTTTTTGGCTGCGATCAGAAGGCTATTTATGACGGAGGCGTAAAAATGGCAAAACCATTGGCAAAGTACATCGATCATACTTTATTGAAACCGGATGCAACACAGGATCAGATTGATGAAGTATTGGCACAAGCAAAACAGTACGGTTTTGCATCAGTTTGTATTAATCCTTATTGGGTTGTTCGGGCGGCGGCTAGTTTGCGCGACACGGATGTGAACGTCTGCACGGTTATCGGCTTTCCTCTCGGGGCAAACACCACCCAGACGAAGGTTTTCGAGACTGGACAGGCAATTGACGAAGGTGCTCAGGAAATCGATATGGTCCTGAATATTGGCGAATTGAAGGCAGGGCATGACGATCATGTTCGTGCTGACATTCAGGCAGTTGCTGATATGACCCATGCTAAAGGTGGTTTGCTAAAAGTGATCATCGAAGCGGTTTTGCTCACGGATGATGAAAAAGTCACGGCTTGCAAGTTAGCAGCTGCGGCGGGCGCTGATTATGTGAAAACATCTACTGGATTTGCAGCAGGCGGCGCGACGGTGCACGATGTCGCTTTGATGCGCAAAACAGTTGGCGATAAACTAGGGGTTAAGGCAGCGGGCGGCATTCACACTTATGCTGAAGCTAAGGCATTGATTGATGCTGGCGCTGATCGTCTTGGTGCCAGTGCAGGGATTCAAATTTTGAAGGAAGCAGGCGAAGCATAAGATGGCATTTGATCGCATTATCACGATTGTGTTGGATTCAATCGGTATTGGTGAAGCACCTGACGCCGCTAAGTATGATGACACCGGCGCTGACACACTTGGTCATATTGGTGCCTATTTTGATGGTAAACTGGCTTTGCCAAATTTGCAGGCCATTGGGTTGGGTAATATTGCTCGACCAACACCAATTGCTGGCGTGACGGCGTTAGGTAGTCCCAGCGGCTATTTTGGCAAAATGGCCGAAATTTCTGCAGGTAAAGATAGTATGGATGGTCATTGGGAAATGATGGGTTTGCCTGTGACGGAACCTTTAGGCTATTTTCCCAAAGGTTTTCCGGCTGAGTTGATTAAACAAATTGAGGAGTTTTCCGGCCGTAAAGTTGTTTTGAACAAACCTTATTCTGGCACAGAAGCGATCAAGGACTATGGTGAGCAACAGCTGAAAACTGGCGATCTGATCGTGTATACCTCAGGTGATTCGGTGCTTCAAATTGCGGCGCAAACGGATGTCATTCCACTTGAAGAACTTTATCGCATTTGCCGTTACGTTCGCAGCATCACAATTGACGCACCATATCGCATTGGTCGGGTGATTGCACGGCCATATGTTGGGACAGACCCCACTACGTTCACGCGGACCAGTGACCGTCATGATTACACACTTAAGCCGGATAAGCCGACAGATCTTGATCGCCTTCAAGGTGCTGGCATTGCGACTTATGGCATTGGGAAAATTAACGATATTTTCTCTGGCCAAGGGCTAGATGACGGTGTTCATACCACTAGTAATGTTGATGGCATGGAAAAAACAATTGAAGCAGTCAAATCGGACCGCCGCGGATTTATTTTCACCAATTTAGTGGATTTTGATGCGATGTATGGCCATCGCCGTAACGCGCAAGGCGACGGGGATGCTTTGATGACTTTCGATCGACAATTGGGCGACTTAATGACAGTGCTACGACATCAGGATCTATTGATGATCACGGCGGACCACGGAAATGACCCAACTTTCCGCGGAACAGACCACACCCGCGAGTATGTTCCGTTGCTAGCCTACAGCAAGCAATTGCCGGGTAATGGCGATTTAGGTATTCGTTCGCCATTTTCGGATCTTGGTGCCACGATTTTAGATAATTTTGGTGTCACAGGTAATCAAGTTGGCCAGTCGTTCTTAAAGCTACTTAAATAAACCCACATTTTGAAGGAGAATCATTGTCATGAGCACACATATTGATGCCCCAAAAGGAGCCATTGCCGACGTCGTCTTATTGCCAGGTGATCCATTGCGAGCACAGTACATCGCGGAAAACTTTCTGGACAATGCCCAACGTTACAACATGGTGCGGAATGCATTTGGATTCACCGGCACGTTTGAAGGCCGGCGCGTGTCGGTTCAAGCGACCGGGATGGGCATTCCTTCGATCTCAATTTATGTTAATGAATTGATTCAAGACTATGGGGTTAAAACGCTCATTCGCGTTGGCACAGCTGGCGGCATGGGCGAAAATGTCAAAGTTCGCGATGTTGTGCTGGCCCAAGGATCTTCGACTGATAGCAGCATTATCTTGAATACGTTTGGCGCCGGGCTTTATTTTGCCCCACTAGCCGACTTCAACCTTCTTCGTGAGGCGGCAAACTTGGCAGATACTAGCGCAATTCGCTATCATGTTGGTAACGTGCTTGGCGAGGATCGCTTTTATAACGATGAGATGGATCGTCAAAAACTCATTGATTATGAAGTGCTGGCGACTGAGATGGAAACGCCGGCACTTTATCTACTTGCGGCTAAGTACCATGTGCACGCGTTATCGATCCTCACGGTTTCAAATCACTTGGTTACAGGTGAAGAAACCTCAGCCCAAGAGCGACAGACCAGCTTTAATGACATGATCGGTCTGGCACTCGGTGTTGCCAAAACAGTTCCTGATCGTTAGATAACGCATGAAATCTAGTTATACCAAGGCTTTGGCGCCGTGAATTTTACAGTTGAAATATTTTTTTAATGTGCGTACCAGTAGGAAACGTGTTATTCTGTATATGGTTTCTTAAGAAATGGTAAACGCAAGTAAAACGCAATTTTTGAAAAAATTCAGTTTTGGATTGGAGGAGTACATACATGGTAGATGCAAAGAAAGTATTGTCAGTTACGGCAGGATTCGTTGGTGCTGCCGGTTTGGCAACTTTAGCTACCGGCGCTAATACTGTTTCCGCTTCAACGGGGACAGTCAATTACAAATCGGGTGCGACCACCGTATGGAATAGTCCATCATGGCATCAAGTAAAACGCTATGTGACTTTTGGTGACAAAGTACAAGTTCTAGGTCAAAAAGTTGACCGAAACGGTGCTACTTGGTATAAAGTCGGCGACAATCAGTGGATCCCTGGCATTTATTTGAATTTTGACGGCAAGACTGTCACCGTTCAAGCACCAGAACAAACTGCCAGTCAGGCACCGGTTAGCCAAGCGCCAGCTAGCCAAGCACCTGCAAGTCAGGCACCTGCGAGTCAAGCAGCCGCACAGCCTGATACCCAGACAGCAAACATTCAGTTATATGTTAAAAACATTGGTTCTGCAGTCACAGTTTGGGCAACACCAGCGTACAGTCAGGCAACTGGCCAGTATCTGGAAGGCAACCAGACGTTGACGGCGGTTGCCCAGTTGCAAGCCAATGGCGAAACATGGTATCGGTTAGCAAATGGCGGTTACGTGCCAGAACGTTTTGCTAGCACAACACCTGCACCAGCACCGCAGTCATCTGCTGCAACGAGTGTTGCGGCACCGACTGCGCCTGTATCTGATGCAACGGCTTCGAACGCAGCTGCTTCAAATGCCGCCGCTTCGGATGCTGCTGTCTCCAGTGCTGCAGCGTCTAGTGCCGCGGCTTCATTAGCTGCCGCTTCATTAGCTGCTGCGGTTGCGAATGCTTCTAGCGCTGCTGCATCTTCTGCTGCCGCTGTAGCGAGTGCTGCCGCAGAATCCAGTGCTGCTGCAGAATCTAGTGCTGCTGCATCAAAGGCTGCTGCTGATTCTAGCGCTGCAGCTGTGCAGACTACGACGCCTGAGTCCAGTGCTGCGCCTGCAACGACACAGGTTGATGCAACTCAGGAACAGCAACAGCAGGCAGAACCAAGCAATACGGTCAATGCCGAGGAAACGACAAATAACGCGACGCCTGCACCAACCCCAGCCCCAGCTCCTGTTACGCCGTCACGTCAGGCAAAAATTCAGGCAGTTATCTCAATTGCTGAACAGCAAATTGGGAAACCTTATGTATGGGGTGGCAAGGGTCCTAACAGCTTTGACTGCTCAGGCTTGATGTATTATGCCTTTTTGAACGGCGCCGGTGTTAACATCGGTGGTTGGACAGTGCCACAAGAATCTTCTGGTCAGCAAGTCTCACTGAGTGCACTTCAGCCTGGTGATTTGCTCTTCTGGGGCGGACGTGGTAGCTCTTACCACGTAGCGCTCTACATTGGTGGCGGTACAATGATTCAGGCACCACAACCAGGTGAAAATGTGAAGTATACGGCATTAGCTTACTTCATGCCTGATTTTGCTGTTCGTCCTTCACTATAAGGATAACTAATGGCTAAAATTAAATTGGAACATTCTCGCGAGAGGGTGTTCCTTTTTTTCATTCCGGGGCAAAAAATATCCTGCATTCACGGGATATCCAGTACGATTCAACGATTGATAGCTATCCCAATCATCATAGTCCGGACTTTTGATCAGTTCAGATGGAGCAGTCTTTGTAGGGGATTTAAAGATGTATTTTGCAATGGATGGCGAAATGTTCTTGGCTAAGGCCTGTCCCCAATTTTGTGAGATCTCCAGTAACGCAACATCATGTGGTTGAGTCGAGATCAATGACAGAAAATGTCCTGTCCACTAGCGATTTTGTCCAAGCTGTTGGTATGTAAAGCTATAAATTTTTGCCGAGCTTTTTCGGCACTTCCTTAGATTGATCTGCTGTTTGAATATTTGGTCCCTAGATAGACTTGCAGGCTTGGTAGCTATCCTATAGACAATATACGATGGGCGGCCGCTTTTTTGTTGCTTTAAATTTTAACGTTGATAATTGCTGCTTTTTCGTCGCTAGCAGTGTCAAAAATGCCAAATAACGACGAAAAAAGCGGATTTTGCTACGTTTATTTTTAAACGGTATTGAACGACATCTCTCTAAGCAAGTGAGATACCTTTAGATGCGTCAGCTTTTTTGGAGTGGGGGATAACTGAGGACAATAGAAAGCTGAAAAGCACAAACAGTGCACTCAATAAGTGTGCACTGCGTTTTGGTCTGGTGAGCATCATGCAAACTTTTGTAGCTTTAGCTCAATGATTACTTAACCCATTTTGCGATTGACTGACCCACTTGGTACCCAGCATCAAAGATACCGGTGAAGATACCTTTCATGATGACCTCGACTGACAAATCGCCGCCAACAACCGACACTTGGTCTGTGTAGGTAAGTTCAGGAAATTGATTCAAAGCTTTTTGATTCATTGTGGCTTCCTCCATTTATCGTGTCTATTTCAAACAACTAGCTATAGAGCTACCTTTTTGATAACCCACATGAAATTAAGTTTGCAAGACTCCCGTGCCAAACTGCCAAAGCATCAAGATCAAAAGACGGGCAGTAATGGCCAAAGGGAGCTTCTGTGCGAGAACGCGAAGTACGAATTGCTTTGGCACGTTCACCACTTATTTATACAGTTGCAGGTTTCTTTTCTTGCGTCATGCCATCCGTAAAGCCAGAGAAGACACCGGACAGAAATACAGTGAGGCTTCCAATGATGACGCCGGTAGCGACAACACCGATGCCGCCTTGACTTTCTGCTAATTCTGAATCATCGATGCACGAAAAGTTTTTAAGCACTAAGTTATTTTCCAACATAAGTTTCAGCTCCTAGTATTTTTTGAATGTTTCGGCTTACTACAACCACGGCGATTGTCCATAATGCCCAGCAGTGCGGAAACCATTGCTGAGGTAGCATCGGCAATGGCCATGTAGTGTCACCCCTTCGTTTGGGATAGTACAAGAACACATATGAAAAAGTGTGCTTAGTATGTCACGGTTGAAGGGGTCAAAAATGATTTCTCTTTCCTCTCCTTCCCGCTAATTGCCGTATATCTGAGACAAAACTATCTAGGTGCTAGCGACCCTGTACATAATATACAAGTATTAGGCGATTTATAGGCAGCAGAGAAATTAACGTTGCGTTATTCGGGCTTTTCGTGGCTTATTTAGCCATAAGTTTCAAAATGCGACGAAAAAAGACGATTATGCAACGTTTATTTTTTGCTGTTGATTAATAAGTTTGAAAATAGACATTAACGGTAGGATTAAAAATCCTCAAGATTAAAAACAACTTTAGCCACATTCAGTGATTAAAATCGAAAAAAATCACCAATTTCTGAATCGTGATTGCGGCTCAGATAGCACTTGTTGGCCGGCAGTTTCAAGGCTATTTTGTTTGGCTGCTTCAAGCTCAATTTTCGTGGGCAAATAGTTTCATGCGCTTGATCAGACGCGAAAGTGACTGGGTAACCCGTGCATTGGAAAAGTCAGGGAAAAATTTTCAGACGTCAAGCAAAAACGAATGACCTCCTCTCCTTATAC
>SKEZ01001043.1_pt1 | contig 16902 bp, 12 predicted proteins | sample 4843881 | NCBI WGS metagenome assembly SKEZ01 (sample SAMN11008796, study PRJNA524170) | human gut metagenome | isolation source: fecal sample from pouch patient p1, p46 | place: Israel: Tel-Aviv | reverse complement strand
CCGCCCGCGCCCCCCGGCCCGGCTCCTTCGCCGCCGGGCAGCCCGGCGGCGAAGGAGATCGCGCCCCATTTGCGCTTCGACGAGAACGGTATGACATTGGCGGCGGCCGGTTCCGGGGCGCCGGCCGGGGATGCGGCCGCGCAGTATTCGCGCAGCGCGGTGATGGTGGCGTTGTTGTCCTCGCTGGCGTGCAGGTAGGCGCCGATCAGGCGGCGGGCGTCGGCGTCGGCGATGCCGCCGAGCGGCACCACCTGCTCGACGGCCATATTGCCGTCGGTCAGCGTGCCGGTCTTGTCGAGGCACAGCGTGTCCACATGGGCGAGCGTCTCCAGCGCGTAGATGTTCTGCACGAGGATCCGGCTCTTCGCGAGCCGGATCACGCCGGTGGCCAGCGACACGGAGATCAGCAGCACCAGGCCCTTGGGCAGCATGCCGAGCAGCGCGGCCGCCGAGGCGACAACCGAATCGTACATGGCCGCGTGCCGCAGCAGCGTCGCCTCCGCAAACAGCGCGATGCCCAGCGGGATGATCAGGAAGCTGGTGAACTTGGTGACCTTGCGCATCGAGTCGAGCAGCTCGGAGTGCACGCGCTTCTCCTTGCGCACCTCGTTGATCAGCGAGTTCGCGTAGTTCGCGTCGCCGACGTGCGTCACGCGCGCGTAGCAGCGGCCCGAAATCACCGAGCTTCCGGAGAACAGCTGGGCACCGGCCGTCTTGTCGACCGAGTCGCTTTCGCCGGTGAGCAGTGATTCGTTGACCTCCAACGCCCCGGAGACGACCACCGCGTCGTTGCAGATCTGGCGGCCGGCATCGAGCACGATGATGTCGTCCTTGACGATGCCGGACGCCTCGATCTCGGTTTCGGCGCCGTCGCGCAGCACCACGGCCCGCGGCTGGTTGAGGATCGTCAGCTCGTCGACCAGCTTCTTCGCCTTGAGCTCCTGGGCGATGCCGATCACGATGTTGAGGATGATGATCGCGATGAACAGCATGTTCGTGTAGGCGCCGACCATGAACAGGATGATCGCGATGGCGAAGTTCAACGCGTTGAACAGCGTGCAGATGTTCTCGCGCAGGATCGCGCCGACCGATTTGGTGACGCTGCGCGCGCCCGTCTCGCCCTCGCCGCGGGCCCGCCTCTCGGCGACCTCGGCGCCGGTCAGTCCGATGATATGTTCGTCTTGCACGTTTCCTCCGTGTGCCTCATCGATGGTCAGATGAGACACACGCTATCGGCATGCCACTGAGACGGCGCTAAGAAAGACGGTCCCGAACGCCGCCGGTCAGATCTCGCCGTGCTCGCGGATCAGGAACGACAGCGCGAAGGCGAGCGCGATGACGCCGGTGGAGACCGCGAACACGGCGGACACACCGTGCGCGAGGCCCGCCGCCTGGCTGCCGGCGACCGATGCCGGCAGGGTGTTCGTGGTCATGATCGTGAAGTACACGGCGGTGCCGATCGCGGCCATCGTCTGTCGCAGCGTGTTGTTCATCGCGGTGCCGTGCGGGATCAGCGGCCCGGTCAGCTGGTTCAGCGCCGTGGTGGTCAGCGGCATCAGGCTGAACGCCACGCCGACCATCATCAGCGTGAAGCATGTGGCCGGGTACCAGGCGGGGGAGTCGGCGCCCAGGCGCGAGAGCGCGAGCATCGCCGCGAGCATCAGCGCCAGGCCGGGCGTGGCCAGACGCTTGGCGCCGAACCGGTCGAACAGGCGGCCGGCGATGGGGCTCAGCACGCCCTCGACCACGCCGCCGGCCATCAGCAGCAGGCCGGACTGCAGCGCCGTGAATCCCAGCACGTTCTGGATGTACATGGGCAGGATGCTCATCGTGGAGATGAACGTGACGAAGACCAGCACGACCTCGATCATCGGCAGGGTGAACATCGGCCTGGCGAACACGCGGAAGTTGAGCATGGGCTGGCGCAGGCGCATCTGGCGCCCGATGAAGACGACCAACGAGACCGCGCCGACGGCCAGCGCGCCGATCGTGGGCGGCGCGGACCAGCCGTTCTGGCCGGCGACGCTGAACCCGTACAGCAGGCCGCCGAAACCGAGCGTCGACAGGACGATCGACGGGAGGTCGATGCGCGGATCGGTGCGTTCGGTCACGTTGCGCACGGTCGGGACCGCGACGGCGAGCACGGCGGCGGCGATGACGATCAGCGGCACGAACAGGAAACGCCATGGCAGGAAATCGATGATCAGACCGGACAGGGTCGGGCCCAGCGCCGGCGCGAACGCGATGACCATGCCGAACCAGCCCATCGCGGTGCCGCGCTTGTTGGGCGGGAACACGACGAACAGCACGGTCTGCAGCAGCGGCATGAGGATGCCGGCGCCGGTGGCCTGCAGGATGCGGCCGAGCAGCAGCACCCCGAAACCGGGGGCGGCGGTGCACACGATGGTGCCGAACAGGAACATGCCGATCGCGTAGAAGAACAGCTGCCGTGTGGTGAAGCGCTGGATCAGGAACGCGGTGATCGGGATCATGATGCCGTTGGTGAGCATGAACGCGGTGGTCAGCCACTGCGCGGTGTTGCTGGTGATGCTGAACTCGGCCATGAGATGCGGCAGCGCGGAGGTCATCAGCGTCTGGTTGAGGATCGCGGTGAAGCTGCCGACCATCATCACGAGGATGGGGATGAGCTCGCGTTTCGACGAAGGCGGCTGCGCGGCGGTGCGGCCGGACTGGTCCTTGGGCATGGTGATTTCCATAAGACACCTCGTTGCTTGCTGATACGACCCCAGCCGATCTCGGCCGGCGCGTGCGGTCCGCTCGGCGCGCTTCCCCCGACCCGTATCGCGCGGATCGGATGCGTGCCGAGCGGGACGGCCGCCCCGTGGCCCCTGCCGGTATTGCTCGCAACAGTCTATCGGCGTGGGGGACATTCGCATATCCGTTTCGCCATTCGTGTAATCGTTTCCAACGCGGCGGCGTCCGGACCCGGCGGCCGGGGCTGACCATGTGACACAATGGATGGTCGGGGCGATTCGCCGCAGGGACGGGTCGCCGAGTATCGAACCGTCGAGTATCGAACCGTCGAGTACAAGGAAGTGATGATGACCGATCCCCAGACTCCGGAGGCCGGCCGGCAGGCCGCGCCGGTTCCGCCCATGACCGATGAGCTCCGCGCGAAAATGGCGCCGATGTATTCCGGCGACGTCTATCTGCCGGACGATATGGAGGATTTCTTCGCCGTGCAGGCGGCCCAGCGCGATCTGCAGCTGGAGCTCAACGCCACGCCGTTGACCGACCGGCCGCGCCGCGCCGCGCTGATGAAGGCGTTCTTCGGCGCCGCGGGCGAGAATCTGTACCTGGAATGCCCCGTCTATGCGAACTGGGGCTGCAACACGTATTGGGGCGCGCACTGCTATGCGAACTTCAACCTGACGCTGGTGGACGACGGCGAGATCTTCATCGGCGACCATACCATGATCGGGCCGAACGTCACGCTGGTGGCCACGGGGCACCCGGTGCGCCCCGACCTGCGCCGCATCTACGCCCAGTACTCCCTGCCCATCCACATCGGCGAGAACGTGTGGATCGGCGCGAACGTGACGGTGCTGCCCGGCGTCACGATCGGCGACAACGCCGTGATCGGCGCCGGATCGCTGGTCACCAAGGACATCCCGGCCGACACGGTGGCGTACGGCAGCCCGTGCAGGGTGGTGCGCGAGATCAACGAGCACGACGACGTCTATTATTGGCGCGACCGCAAGCTCGGCGAGCGCTTCGCCAGGTAGTGCGCGATCGGGAGGGGGAACGCATGGCCGAAACGACCCGTCGGGTCGACCCGGAGCGCAAGCAGCGCATCATCGACGCATGCCTCGACGTGATCGCCGAGCGCGGCGTGACCGGCACCTCGCACCGCGTGGTCGCCGCGGCCGCGCATGTGCCGCTCGGGTCGATGACCTACTATTTCGACGGCATGGCCGATCTGCTGCATCAGGCGTTCGAGCAGTTCGCGCAGCAGGCCATCGACCAGTTCGGCCGGCGCATCGACGGCGCCTCGACCGCATCACAGGCGTGCGAGGCGATCGCCGTGCACATCGAAGGCGATCTGCTGCGCACGCAGCGTGATCTCAACCTCAATCTTGAGCTGTACACGCTGGCCGCGCGCGATCCCGCCTACCGCGATATCGGCGAGCGGTGGATGGCCGCCAGCCGCACCCAGTACGAGCGGTTCTTCGACCATGAGACCGCGGTGCTGCTCGACGCGATGGTCGAAGGACTCACCCTGCACCGCGCGCTCGGCAACGTGGCGCGCGATCCGGCGATCATCCGCGAGGGCATCCGCCGCATCGTCGCGCGCGAAGCCGTCTGATATCCGGCTCCCCTCAGGGAAGCTGAGCCGCGAAACAGACAGGTAGACGACTGGCATTCCGTCTGGCTCCCCTCTCTGAGGGGAGCCAGACAGGAGATTCAGCGCAGCGCTTCCAGGCCGGCGGTGAGGCGGCGCAGGCCCTCGCGCATGCGGGCGCGCTGGGTGGCGACGTTGATGCGGATGAAATCACGGCCGTCGCCGCCGAACTGCGCGCCGGGGGAGAAGAACACGCGGTGTTCGCGCCGCAGATAGTCGCACAGCCCGTCCGTATCGGCGAATGAGACGGAATCCGCGGTGTCGCGGGCGATATCCGGGTCGGCGAGCGACAGCGCGGCGTCGAAGGGGTCGACGTCCGGCTCGCCGGCTTCCGCGCCGGCCTGCGCCTTGCCGCTGCGCGTGAACGCCGAGCAGTCGAGCCACATCAGATACGTGGCATGGCCCTCGAGCAGCCTGACCTGGCGGTTGAGCGGCGCCGAGGCGTTGTAGGCGTCGATCATGGCATGTGCCTCGCGCTTGTTGTCGGCCAGATAGGCGCGCAGGGCGTCGAGCCACTCGCCGCCGCGCCCGAACGCGGCGATCGCCGCATCCACCGCGAAGGCGTTCGGTTCGGCGACCTCGTCGGTGTTGAGCCCGCGCCACACCTTGTGCCGCAGCACCGGATCGGGTGCCATGACGGCTGCCGTGTGCAACCCGGCGATATTGAAGGTCTTGGTCGGCGCGAGGCAGGTCACCGAATTCATCGCGCAATGCTCGCCGGCCGAGGCGAACGGCACATACCCGTATCCCGGGTCGGTCAGATCGCAGTGGATTTCGTCGCTGATCACCGTGACGTGGTGCTTCCAGCACAGCTCGCCCAGCCGCGCCAGCGTCGCGCGGTCCCAGATCATGCCGGTCGGGTTGTGCGGGTTGCACAGGATCATCAGCGTGGTCTGCGGGTCGGCCAGCTTGGACTCCAGAACGTTCCAGTCGACCGAGTAATGGCCGCGGCCGTCGTAGGCCAGGGGCGCCTCGAGCGCGCGGCGGCCGTTGTTGAGGATCGAATTGAAGAAGATGTTGTACACCGGCGTCTGGATCAGCACGTTCTCGGCCGGCGTCGTCAGCTTGCGCACCATGCTCGAGATCGCCGGAATCACGCCGGTGGTGAAGATCAGCGATTCCGGGTCGATCGTCAGGCCGTGGCGGTCCTTCCACCAGTCGGCGTAGGCGCGGTTCCATTCCGGCGGCACGATCGAATAGCCGAACACGCCGTGGTCGAGCCGCCGGCGCAGCGCCTCGCGGATCGCCGGCGCGGTGGCGAAGTCCATATCCGCCACCCACATCGGCAGCGCGTCGCCGGCCTCCTCCCACTTGAGGGAGAACGTGCCCGACCGGTCGATCGGTGTATCGAAGTCAAAGCCAGCAGCCATGTCCAGTCCTTTCAAGCGGCTATTCGCGCGGCGTCTCGCCGGTGATGATCGTCGTGGCGCCCGGATCGATCCGGTCCGCCTCGAGCGCGAGTTCGTCGATGCGCTCGGCGCGGATCACCCCGCCCGCGGGGTTGACCACGCCGTCGATGGCGCCCTGCACGTCGGCGTCGACCGTCGAATATTCGAAGGCCCGTGTGGTGTTGATCAGGCGGCAGCGCTTCAGCACGAGATTGTCGATGTAGCACAGGCCCTGCAGGCTTTCGATCGTGCAGTTCTCGAAGGTGAGGTTGCGCGAGTTCCAGCCAAGGTACTCGCCCGAGATGTAGGAGTCGCGCACGGTGACGTTCTCGGTGTTCCAGAAGGCGTCCTTGCTGATGAGCCGCGAATTGGTGACGGTGATGTCGCGGGCCCCGTCGAAGGGATAGTTGCCGACCAGCCTGAAGCTGTGGGCGGTGACGTTCGTGCAGTTCATGGCGAAGTAGTCGCCGCGCGCCACCACGTCGTCCAGTTCCACGTCGGTGCAGCTCCAGAAGGTCTCCTCGGCGTTGGTCAGGTCGGTGCGCAGCAGGGCGACGCCATTGCAGCGGCGGAAGTTCTTGGGCGCCTCGATCGTGGAGTCCTCGACGTGGATGTGGTTCGTGTACCACACGCCGGCGCGCGCCATCTCGAACCAGGTGCAGCCGCGCGCGACGATGTTCTCGGCGTACCACAGCGGGTATTTCCACTGGAACGCGCTGTCGATCAGCTCGATGTCGCGCGAGTGCTTCAGCGGCGATTCGCCGTCGGCGAAGATCGTGTCGGTGTATACGGCGTCGTGCGCGAAGAATTCGGCGCGCTCGCCGGTCAGACGGGTCTGGCGCACCTGCCGGCGCGCCTGATTGGCATTGCTCACTGTCATGCTCCTTGTGTTGTGCTGAGCAACAACCTAGAAACCTCAAGCACTCGAAGTCAAACGGAAGATCGTGTTTTGTCGAGGGCGTAATGCGTGGCGGCGGGCCGGTCCCGATCCGGCCCGCCGCGAACGCCCAAAGCCGCCGATCGGGGGTCTGTGCCCGTGCCCACCTTACCGGTGGTAGGAGCAGCGGACGCGGCCGGCCGTGTACGCGTCCATCATGCGGTGGTAGATCTCCCGGTCGCCGCGCAGCAGCCCGGTCAGCGGCTCCGGGTCGGACGGGAAACGCTTCAGGGCCCGTGCGTATTCGTCGCGGTGGTAGCTCAGCGGCACCACCGGCACGGCGTCGATGCGCAGCAGTTCCTTGAACAGGACCAGCCCGGCGAGCCTGCCGTCGCCGTCGGCGAACGGGTCGGCGGCCGTGAGCGCATGGTATGCGGCGGCTATGGCGACCGGGTCGTCGGCAAGGGACGCGCAGCGGGCGAGCGCCTGGTCCAAGTCCGCAGAGGATGCGACCGTTCCGGGCACGGCGGCCGCATCGGCCGTGGCGGATCCGTCGGACGTGGCCGCCGTGGCCGGCGTCCGGCCGTCGCCGTGCCGCAGCATATCGTGGAGCGTGCCGATCAGACCGGCGTCGAGCGGATCGTCGACATGCCCGAGCAGCCAGTCGAACGCGCGGAAATGGTTGACGGCCGCGGTGACGTCGGCCGCCGGAGCGTCGGCGTCCAGGTCGCCCGGGCGCAGCGAGCCGGTGACGAACAGCAGGGAGATCTGCGCCGGCGTCAGTGTGGAACCCGCCATGCGGTTCGCGTGATAGGCGAACAGCACCTGCGTGTTGTAGTACAGCCCGTGGTCCCGGTACTGCCCGCGCTCGTACGTCAGCCAATCGACGAGTCTCATGCGTCCCATATCCTTCCGCCCTTCCTTGGCTCCGGCGCGGTGCGGCCGGTTGCGGCATGCGCCGCCCGCCGACGGGCATGCCGATTCCGGTCCGGCGGGGCCGTGGCCGTCCCCGCGCATCCCGCGCGGGATTCCTACGCCCAGTGTAGTCCGGCCGGTCGCGTTGCCGCCGCATGCGTGCGGCATGCGGCGCCGCGGGGGCGGCGGCTCCGGACAAATCAGCCCATCGGCGCAAACCGAAGGGGAACGGCGCCTCCGTGGGGCGCGATCGGCTATCGTGAAAACAGGAATGTTCCATTGATGGCCAAGGAGGCATGAGTATGGATGGCGCACTGTTGTACCCGCAGGTCACCGCGACGCGGCGCGTGCAGGGCATGGACGGCATGTGGGGGTTCCGCTTCGATCCCGAAGGCGTGGGGGAGCGCGACGGCTGGGCGGCGAACGGCCTGCCCGATCCGGTCGCGATGCCGGTGCCCGCCAGCTTCAACGACCTGTTCACCGATAAGGCGAGCCGCGACTACGCCGGGGATTTCTGGTACGAGACGGATGTCACGGTCCCCGGCGAATGGAGGGACAAGGATCTGTTCTTGCGCTTCGACGCGGCGACCCACCGTGCCACGGTGTTCGTCAACGGGGTGAAGGTCGGCTCGCACGAGGGCGGATTCACACCGTTCGCGGTGCGCATCAACGACGTCGCCCGCTTCGACGAGCCCAACCATGTGGCGGTTCGGCTCAACAACGAGCTCAGCCACGCCTCGCTGCCGGCCGGTACTGGCGGCGCGCTGCCGGATGGTACGAAGCTGGCCGGCCCGTACTTCGACTTCTTCAACTACGCCGGGCTGCAGCGCCCGGTGCGTCTGCTCGCCGTGCCGAAGGAGGCGCTCACCGGGTACTCGACCACCTACGCCATTCACGGCGACGGTTCCGCCGACGTGCGGTACGAGGCCGAAACCAACGGCGGGCACCGGGTGGAGGCGCGGCTGTACGACGCCGGCGGCGCGCTCGTAGCCCGGGCCGACGGGGCGAAGGGCACGCTGCATGTGCCCGACGCGCATCTGTGGAACGTGCGCGCGGCCTACCTGTACCGCATCGAATTCACCATCGTCGGCGACGGCGGGGCCGTCATCGACCGCTATTTCGACGAGATCGGCATCCGCACGGTCGAGGTCAGCGGCCGGTCGATCCTTGTCAACGGCAAGCCGGTGTACCTCAAGGGATTCGGCCGCCACGAGGACAGCATCGTCAACGGCCGCGGCGAGAACCCGGCCGTGATCAAGCGCGACTTCGAACTTATGAAGTGGATCGGCGCGAACTCGTTCCGCACCTCGCACTACCCGTACAGCGAGGAGAACCTCAGAATGGCCGACCGCGAGGGCTTCCTGGTCATCGACGAATGCGCGGCCGTCGGCTTCATGGCCAGCCTCATGAACTTCCTCGACGCGGCCAACGATGACAATCCGAACCGCGACCGCGGCTTCTTCGACGACCCGGTGGTGCGCGGCAAGACCATCGCCGTGCACAAGGAGGCGGTGCGCGAGCTGTTCGAACGCGACCGCAACCATCCGAGCGTGATCATGTGGAGCCTGATGAACGAGCCGGATTCCGCGGCCGACGCGGCCGTGCCGTATTCCAGGGAGATCTTCGGCTACGCGCGCACGCTCGACCCGCAGGGGCGGCCGCTGACCTACACGAACCTGATGTCGGCTGCGGCCGGCAAGGACAAGTGCCACCAGTTCGCGGACGTGATCTGCCTCAACCGCTACTACGGGTGGTGCGTGCAGGGCGGCTACCAGCTGGCCGGCGCGAGGAAGGCCTTCATCGACGAGATGAACCGGTGGATGGAGGTCGAGCCGGACAAGCCCTTCGTCTTCACCGAATACGGCGCGGACACGGACGCCGGCGTGCACAAGCTGCCGAGCGTGCAGTGGAGCGAGGAATACCAGTGCGAGTACCTGGACATGCAGCACGAGGTGTTCGACATGTTCGACGCGGTGGTCGGCGAGCAGATGTGGAACCTGTGCGACTTCCAGACCGGCGAGGGCATCATGCGCGTCGACGGCAACAAGAAGGGCGCCTTCACCCGCGACCGCCAGCCCAAGGAGGCCGCCTTCCTGCTCAAGCGCCGCTGGGAGCGCAAGGGCGCCTAGTCATATAACATGGGCGCCGCCCGGCCGGAGAGAGGCTGGGCGGCGCCCATGGGAATTACAGGGCCGCGCGGATCAGCGCTTGGCGATCTCGTCGATCGCGGCGAGCTCCTCGGCGCTGAACTCGGTGTTCTTGAGCGCGCCGATGTTGTCGAGGATCTGCTGCGGCTTGGAGGCACCGGCGAGCACGCTGGTCACCGCGTCGTCGTGCAGCAGCCATGCGAGGGACATCTCGGCCAGCGTCTGGCCGCGCTGCTGCGCGATCTCGTGCAGGGCCACGATCTTGCCGTGCTCCTTCTCCACGTCGGCGGGCGTCAGGAAGCGTGGGTCGTGCGCGGCGCGCGAGTCGGCCGGAATGCCGTCGAGATAGCGCTCGGTGAGCAGGCCCTGCTGCAGCGGGCTGAAGATGATCAGCCCCTTGCCCAGGCGCTTGGCTGTATCCTTGAGCCCGTTGTTCTCGATCGTGCGGTCGAGGATGTTGTACTTGTTCTGGTTGATGACGAACGGCACATGCAGCTCGCTCAGGATCGCGCTCGCCTTCTCGAGGCGCTCGCCGTCGTAGTTGCTCAGGCCCACGTACAGCGCCTTGCCGCTGGTGACGGCCTGCGCGAGCGCGCCCATCGTCTCCTCCAGCGGGGTCTCCGGGTCCGGGCGGTGGTGGTAGAAGATGTCCACGTAGTCCAGGCCGAGGCGCTCGAGCGACTGGTCGAGGCTGGCGAGCAGGTACTTGCGGCTGCCCCAGTCGCCGTAGGGGCCGGTCCACATCTCGTAGCCGGCCTTGGTGGAGACGATCAGCGCGTCGCGGTGCTTGGCGAAGTACTGGTGGATCAGGCGGCCGGCGCTCTTCTCGGCCGCACCGGGCTCGGGGCCGTAGTTGTTGGCCAGGTCGAAGTGGGTGATGCCGTTGTCGAAGGCGGTGAAGACGAGCTGCTTCATCTGCTCGTACGGCGTGATGTCGCCGAAGTTGTGCCAGAAGCCCAGCGAGATCGCGGGCAGCTTCAGTCCGCTGGCGCCGCAGCGGTTGTAGCGCATCGAGTCGTAGCGGGTCGGTGCCGGCGTGTAGTCGTTGGTCGGTTCGAGCATAATGCCTCCGTGTGTCGTCTGGTGTCATCGGATGCCCGCGGCGAGGGCCGGGGCGCCCGAGGTCGTCATTGATGGGACGAGTATCGTGTTGCGTGTTCCATCATGGACCTTCAAGTACACTTGAAGGCAAGTCGGCGATCGGTACGGTGTGCCGGCGCGGCGGTTCGCGGGTTCCCGCGGGCCGCCTGATGGCCGTGGACGATGGCTGCCGGCGCCGCGATGGCGCCCGGCGAAGGGAGCGATTGCGATGTCGGATGACGAGCGGAACAAGGCGCTGGAAAACGCGTGCGGCGAGGATGGGGGCCGGCGGTATTCGATCCGCCAGGTCGCCGATATGTTCGATATGGAGCCGTCGACGCTGCGCTACTACGAGGACGCCGGCCTGCTGACGAACGTCGAGCGCACGTCGACCGGGCAGCGCGTCTATCGGCAGGGCCATATCAATCGGCTGAGCTCGATCTGCTGCTTCAAGCATGCCGGCATGTCGATCGCCGACCTGAAGCGGTTCTTCGTCTACGAGGCCGATGAGCGCACGCATATCGACGACATGATGACGCTGCTTGAGGAGCGCCACGACGCGATCGACGAGCAGCTGCGCGCGCTGGAGGAGGCCCATGCGCATGTGCTGCGCAAGCTGCATTTCTACGGTGATATCCGCGAGCACCTGCGCGGCAACGCGCCCGCGCCCGATTGGGACGATTACCGCAACGCCCATTTCGAGGACTGAACGGGTTTCCGCCGGGCCGGCGATCTGACATGCCGGTGGGCTCCGCATCGACATTGGACGGAAAATGCGTTACACTATTCGGTAAGGGCTTACCGTAGAGCTGTGGCAGTGTGTCGTTTCGATGGAAACGACACACTGATTGATTTCGGTGATGTTTCAGCAATATGGGTATGTCCAAACAGATACTGTCGTCAACAAGTTAAACGGAAAACGTTTCCCAGAGTGGGGAAGGTGGAGATTATGACCGAATCCAAGCCCAATGTCGTCCTGACCATGCAGCCGCCGGAACTGGTGAACAAGCTGATGAACGATACGCAGTGGGCGCGTCTTGAGTCCGTCGCCAATGTGGACCGCGACGTCATCACCGATTTTCATGTGGAGGGTCTCGACGAGCGCCTCGCCGCCGTCGACTACATCTTCTCAGGCTGGGGCCCCGATGCCAGGATCGACGCCGATGTCCTGGCCAAGATGCCGAACCTCAAGGGCATCGCCGCCGCTGCCGGCAACGCGTGGCGCCTGCTCACCCCGGAGGCGCTCGACGGGGTCAAGAAGCGCGGCATCCTGCTGTCCAACTCCGGCTATGTCAATGGCATCCCGGTCGCCGAATACTGCATGGCCATGATCCTCATGGCCAACAAGGATTTCTTCCGCGCCGAGCGCATCTACCGCGAGCGCCGCGAGTACATCAACCGCGAGGTCGAGTTCCCGACCGCCGGCAACTACCAGAAGACCGTCGGCCTGGTGACCGCCGGCGCCCGCATCGCGCGCCACCTGATGGGCCTGCTCAAGGGCTACCGCCTGAACGTGCTCGCTGAATCCCGCTCGATGAGCGAGGAGGAGGCCGCCTCCTACGGCGCCAAGAAGGCCGATCTGGAGACCATCTTCCGCGAGTCCGACATCGTCTCGCTGCACACCCCGAGCCTGCCCGCCACCAAGGGCATGATCACGGCCAAGTACTTCAAGATGATGAAGGACGGCGCCTGGTTCATCAACTCCGCCCGCGGCGCCGTGGTCGATGCCGACGCGATGACCGCCGAGCTCAAGACCGGCCGTATCAACGCGATCCTCGACGTGACCGATCCGGACGAGCCGCTGAACGCCGATTCGCCGCTGTGGGACATGCCGAACGTGATCCTCACCCCGCACATCGCCGGTTCCGAAGGCACCGAGCTGCAGGGCATGGGCGAGAACGTGGTCAACGAGCTCACCCACATGATCAAGGGCGAAGCGCTCGAATTCAGCGAGTGACGCCGGGCGCCGGCTGGCTGCGTGGGTTGCGGCCGCCTTGGAAGCTCTGCCTGATCGGAGACATTTCTGCCATGCGATGGCGGTGATGGCTTGACGAGTATGGCCTTATTGAGAGGTTCCTGCCTGTATATGGCGGGAGCCTCTTTTGTGTTGTCGTGATGCGTTCGATATCCGTCGCCGCGTGGAAGCTATCTCTCGCTGACAGGTGCTCTGACAAGATGTTTTTGCCGGTATATGGCGATTGGTTCTTGCGTGGATCCGCGGGTGAGAGTCGCTTGCCGTCATGTGGCGGGTGTCTCTTGCTGGGGTCTGTCTCGCCGGGAGTTGCATGCCATTGGGTGGCGGTTGTCTCTTGATGGATCTCATGCATGAGATGTGTTTGCCTCTGCGCGGCAGGTGTCTCTCGTTGCGGTATGGCTGGGCGAGAGGTGCCTGCCGTCATGTGGCGGGTATCTCTCGCTGGAGTTGGATGCGTAAGCGGTTCTGCCGGCAATAATGCCGGCCCTAACGCCAAATCCGGTGCCACCGTCAAAAAAGCAAACGCCGGCCACCGGAGCCCCTTCGGCTCAGCGCCTCGGAAGGGACTCGCGCAGCACGATATCGGGCGCGCTCTGCACGAAGATCAGGCGGTTGCCCGCCGCGGAATCCGCGGCGCCGGCGTCGTCCCGGTCCGCCAGCACGCAGTCGACGGCCGCTTGGCCCATTTCGGCGAGGGGCAGATGCACGGTCGTCAGGGACGGGTGCACATCAGCGGAATAGGGGATGTCGCCGAATCCGGTGATCCCGACCTCGCGGCCGGGTTCGATGCCGTTGGCGCGCAGCGCGGTCATCGCGCCGATGCCCATCACGTCGTTGAGCGCGATCACCGAATCGATGCCGGCCCCGTCATAGGCGGCGTCGCCGCCCGGCGCAAGCAGCCCGGCGCGGGCCATCTGCATGATCGCCGCATAGCCTTCGGTGCGGCTGAACCTGCCGTTGGCGATGACGCGCGGATCGACGGTGATGCCCGCCTTGCCGAGCACGTCCATCACCCCGGCGAGGCGTTCCTTCGACGAGCGGTGGTTGTCGTCGCCCTTGAGGATCGCCGGGCGCGTGTACCCCGAGTCGACGAACAGCTTGGCGATGGCCCGCGCGCCGACCTCGTTGGCCACGTCGACGGCGGGGAAGGGCAGATTGCGGTTGAGGATGAACACGGCCCGGCCGCCGGATGCCTCGTATTGGCGGAGTTCGCGCTCCAGCTCGGCCCGTTCGGGCGCGTCGATGTATTCGCTTTCGGAGATGATGATACCGCGCGGGCGCGTGGCCACCGACTTGCGCACGCTTTCCAGCTCGGCCTTGGCGTTCGCGGCGACGCCGATGGTCACCGAGACGCCCTGTTCGCCGGCCGCCTTGACCACGCTCTGCGACACGGAGGCGAAGTACGGGTCGGAGATATCGGAGACGAGCAGCACGATGTTCGGCGCCGTGCCCTTGGCCACGGCCTGCGCGTAGGCGTTCGGCCGGTAGTTGAGTTTGGTCGCGGCCTCCATGACCTTCACGTAGGAGTCGTTGCGCACCTTGCGTGTGCTGCCGTTGAGTACGCGGGACGCCGTGGCGATGGAGACGCCTGCCTTGGCGGCCACGTCCATCAGCGTTGCGGGGGAGGAGGGCTTGTCCACCCTGTCGTCCTTGTCGGTATGCTGCGCCACGTTCTCTGCTCCTTGCACCGCTGCGTCGCACGCAAAACGGAAAACTGTCTTAAGCGTTTACCATGCATTGTAGCGCCATTCGACGCCGATGTCTCGAATAAGCGTTGCCGTGTGTTGCCGATTAAGGGATATATCGTGACAAAATATCGGTAAGCGCTTTCCGTTTTGGCGTGTCGTGCGGTACGCTTGAAGCCATGACGCGATACTTATGCGCCCCCGATTCCTTCAAGGAAAGCCTGACCGCCAAAGAGGCCGCTGAGGCGATGGCACGGGGCATCACACAAGCCGACCCGGCGGCGCAGGTCCGGTGCCTGCCCATGGCCGACGGGGGAGAAGGCACGGCCCAAGCCCTGGCGGACGCCACGGGCGGCGCCATGCATGCGGTCGACGCGCACGACCCCCTCGGCCGGCCCGTCCGCGCGAGCTATGCGATGCTCGGCGACGGATCCACCGCGGTCGTGGAAACGGCCGAAGCCAGCGGCTTGGCGTTGCTCGCCCCCGAGGAGCGCGATCCGCTCGTCGCCACATCGTACGGCACCGGCGAGTTGATCCGGGCCGCGCTGGACGCCGGCGCACGCACCATCATCGTCGGGCTCGGCGGCAGCGCCACCAACGACGCCGGCGCCGGCCTGCTGCAGGCCCTTGGCGTGCGCCTGCTCGACGCGAGCGGGCGGGAACTGCACCGCGGCGGCGCCGCGCTGGCGAAGCTGGCGCTGATCGATATGGGCGGGCTCGACCCGCGCCTTGGCGAGACGACCGTGATCGCCGCCTGCGACGTGACCAATCCTCTGGTCGGCCCGAACGGCGCCAGCGCCGTGTTCGGACCGCAAAAAGGCGCCTCCGCCGCCGACGTGGCGCTGCTGGACAAGGCACTGACCCGTTTCGCCATCGTCGCCGAACACCAGCTTGGCGTGCGCGTATCGAATTGGCCGGGCGGTGGCGCGGCCGGCGGCATCGGCGCCGCGCTGCTGTCGTTCCTCCATGCCTCCTTCAAACCCGGCATCGATCTGGTGATCGAACGGTCGGGGCTGGACGAGGCCGCGCAGTGGGCCGACGTGGTGTTCACCGGCGAAGGGTCGATCGACTTCCAGACCAAGTTCGGCAAGACCCCGGCCGGCGTGGCGGCCACGGCGAAACGGCACGGCAAGCCGGTGATCGCCGTGGCCGGGCATATCGGCGAAGGCATCGGCGAACTGCACGACTGCGGCATCGACGCGATCTTCGGCATCGCTCCGGGCGCGGCCAGCCTCGAAGAACTGCTGGCCGATGCGGCCTCCAACGTGACCCGCACCACCGAACAGATCGTGCGAATCCTGCAACTGTGAACAGGCCCCCGCTGGCGGGGCTGCCGGGCATTGCTCGACTGGTCCCGGTGCCGAACCACCCTCAGTCCCGCTACGCGAGACAGCTCCCGCCAGCGGGAGCAAGTATCGGAAAGGAAAACATGCGTACCACACTGGAAACCGTGAGCTGCGGCGAACTATCCGCCGTCTACCGCAAGGACGACGAGACCGGAGCCGTGGAGCTGGTATTGGTCCCGACCGCGCGCATCGACGACGTCGTGCGCGACGACTGCGCCGCCGAACCGCTCGTGCAGTCCAAGATCGTCGGCGACGACTATCCGTTCGGCTTCAGCCAGGGCCGCACGATGCGCAACGCGAAAACCGTGACCGACCATATGTCGTACGGCGATCCCGTCGTCTCCCGCAATGCGTCGGACGGCTCACTCGCCGTGGTCACCCGCATCGACGACGCGCGCGGCTGGCATTACGAGCACACGCTCACCATGACCCCGGCCAGCGGTGCCGCGGAGATCCGCACCGCGGTGGTCAACGAATCCAACCGCCCGATCACCCTGGAGATGCTCTCGAGCTTCACGCTCGGATCGATCTCGCCGTTCGCCAGGGGACTCGACCCGGAGAACCTGATCCTGCATCGTCTGCGCAGCACCTGGAGCGCCGAGGGACGGCTGCTCTCGCAGCCGGTCGAGGATCTTGAACTGGAACCCAGCTGGCAGAAGTACAGCGCGAACTCCGTGCGCTTCGGCTCGGGCGGCAGCTTCCCGGTGCGCGAATGGGTGCCATTCGCCGCCGTCGAGGACCAGCACGCGGGCGTCACCTGGGCCGTGGCCACCACGCACGCCTCCAGCTGGCAGATCGAGGCGTACCGCCGCGATGACGGACTGAGCCTGTCCGGCGGCATCGCCGACCGCGAATTCGGCCAGTGGACCAAGACCCTCGCCCCCGGCGAGCGCTTCGACGCTCCGTACGCGGTCGCCACCGCCGTGGTCGGCGGCGTCGACAAGGCCTCGCAGGTTCTGGCCGGCAATGTGCGCAAGGACCTGAAACTGCCGCAGAGCGAAGCTCATCTTCCGGTGATCTTCAACGAATTCTGCTCCACTTGGGGCACGCCGACCGAGCGGAGCGTCACCGAGCAGCTCGACGCCGTCAAGGCGCTCGGCGTGGAGTACTTCGTCATCGCCGCCGG
>SKEZ01001038.1_pt1 | contig 17005 bp, 11 predicted proteins | sample 4843881 | NCBI WGS metagenome assembly SKEZ01 (sample SAMN11008796, study PRJNA524170) | human gut metagenome | isolation source: fecal sample from pouch patient p1, p46 | place: Israel: Tel-Aviv | reverse complement strand
AAGCTATCGACTCAGACAGAAACGAAAGGCCGGGGTTATAGCAGAAGCTAATCCTGAGTAAAACGGTGGATCAATATTGGGCCGTTGGTGGAGATATAAGTGGATCACTTTTCATCCGTCGTTGACAGTCGCTGGCAGATGCCCGGACACGCCGGGATGAAGCCCGTAAATTGTTAGCTAATGGCGTCGCTCCCAGTGAGAACAAGAAAGCAGTTAAAATAGAGCAGGATCAAGAGGCGATAACGTTTGAAGTGGTTGCCAGAGACTGGCACGCCAGCAATCAGAAGTGGTCTGCATCGCATAGCGCTCGTGTATTGAAAAGTTTCGAAGATAATCTCTTTACTACTATCGGTAAGCGGAACATTGCTGAATTGAAGACGTGGGATCTTCTTGTACCCGTCAAAGCGGTGGAATCTTCCGGACGACTAGAAGTTGCGGCTCGTTTGCAACAGCGAACTACCGCGATTATGCGGTTTGCCGTTCAGAGCGGCTTAATCGATTATAACCCAGCACAAGAGATTGCAGGTGCGGTTGCTACGGCAAAACGACAGCACCGTGCAGCTCTGGAACTTAACCGTATTACTGAATTACTTCACCGCATTGATCACTATTCTGGCAGGCCGTTAACACGACTGGCGGTTGAACTCACTTTGCTGGTTTTCATCCGTTCAAGCGAGTTGCGTTTTGCTCGCTGGTCAGAAGTGGATTTTTAAAACGGCTATGTGGACGATTCCGGGAGAGCGTGAACCGCTGGAAGGTGTTAAGCATTCTCAACGTGGTTCGAAGATGAGGACTCCACATCTTGTTCCCTTGTCGCGTCAGGCCTTAGCTATTTTGGAAAAGATCAAAAGCATGAATGGAAACCGAGAGCTGATCTCCGTTGGTAATCACGATCCGCGTAAGCCGATGAGTGAGAATACGGTTAACAAGGCTCTGCGAGTGATGGGCTATGACACGAAAACGGAAGTATGTGGACATGGTTTCAGAACGATGGCGTGTAGCTCATTGATTGAATCGGGATTGTGGTCGAGGAATGCGGTGTCGCGGCAGATGAGCCATCAGGAGCGTAGCTCTGCTAGGGCTGCCTACATCCATAAGGCGGAGCATCTGGGGGAGAGGAGGTTGATGCTGCAGTGGTGGGCTGATTACCTTGATGCGAATCGGGAGAAAGGAGTAAGTCCGTTTGAGTTTGGGTAGGTAAATTGATGATTCTTATAATGATTTGTTCAAACTAATTATAACAATCGTGTATTAATCTTATCCTGTTACTACAAGTCTATACCATAAACCTCTACTCAATTAGGATAAGCTGACAAGCATTAGAGATGCCATTACATTATTAGATAATAGAATTTCATTAAGTTAACTTATAGAGAAAATGATGGGGTAATTATACAAATTTCCCATCATTTAATATTTAAAAAAATTTCAAGCTAAATATTATATTAAATTTCATATATAGCTTGAGTGGCTGCCACGTACGGCTCCCATGCAGGCAATGACTCTAATGCATTACGAATCTTTTTTCTGCGAGTAATTAAGTGAACACTAGGAGATAGCATGGGAGATATGTCAGCTTCCATGCGACGATTAGCCCACTGATTCATCAAATCCTTCGCCGAGCGAACAACGTCGAGATGTTTAGCTGAGGTTTGGTCATAAGAAGGTGTCCGGTCGAAAGCCAACTTGTGTATGTGTCGTTCCCCAAAGGATCCTCTAGGTTGATGGGATACAATCACATTCATTACCGCAGGACTATTAATTAGTGCAGTAATGTATATCGCTTCATCCTCACTTTTGACTACGCCCCAATAGAGCGTTTGGTCTATTATCGTTTTAGAGCAGGGAATCTGCTCTCCGCGTGTGTAAGCGGCGCATGGCCATTTACCTCCAGCAGACCCGAATACAACCCAGTCTTCTGAGCTCCAACTCTGGGTGGTTAATTTCTTGCGATCAGTATCGATTCGTAAAAAGAAATCTTCTATGTTTTCACCGGTTGCCGTCAACATAGCTTTGATTGCTGAGGCAGTAGAAGCTCCTAGGGCTGCAATATTTGATCCAGTACGAGCGAGCCACTTATCGTCACTACGCTGGAATGGTAATAAGGCCTTTGAACCTACAGATAATTCCCAAGGGGCTAAATGTTTTGAAAGAAGCACATCATATATCACTCCATCGTTCACCCCACAGGCGCTTAAAGAAAAGTCCTTAAGAATTTTACCCTCAGAACGCAAAAAATATAGTGATGAGCCGGGATGAATGGGACCAAGATCCCATGATATTCCGTTTTTTTTGATATCATGAAAAATAATTCCGCGGGGCATTATATCGGCTCCTTGTCTAAACAGAGGTCCAATTGAATCTTTAGTTTCCACTTTCAACACTTCTGTTACAGGGCGGTCTAATGCCCAAGCAGACTTCCCTCCAGAATTAACGATGTGAAACTCGCAGAATTCTTCAAATGAACTGCTAACTTTTCGGCCCAAGAGGCTTACTACTGGAAATGTTGGCTTAGATTTATAACCGAATAGAACAATGGCCTCATTTTTAAATGTTTGGCTGGCCACTTTCCAAATTTCTTGTGGATTGAATGCTGCTGGACTATTAGCTGATAGATACTTGGATGACCGGAATGGTTCATGATGAGAACCGTTCAGAACTGTTTCGGGTAAGATACATGCAACAACCCCATCTGATGTAAGATAATGATCGATAGCATGTAGCAAGAAGGTCGTCGCGATTTCAACATGCAGGTGTGAAGCGCCAGATGGCTTAATTCCATATTTATCCGCTTTTGCTTTTAACGCATTACGATAAGGGTTGCTACCAATGCGGCTTAGCGATAGCCATGGTGGGTTAGTAACAATTCCATTAAAACGGCCCGCCACTAAGGCTGGGCGAAAGCTATTTTTCAGAACGAATGACCAAATGCCGTTTCGACCAGCACGTTGCAATGCTTCAAGTGCGCGTAACAGTTGGCAGCAAAAGAATAATGTAGATGTGCGTTCTTCAGCTGACAGCACACAGTCTAAATGCAAAGCTACCGAATCAACCATTATCTCAATATCATCATTATTTAACGTTGATTTGGCTTCTGCAGCACTACTCATGGCCATATCATAACCACGTGATAAAAGTGCATCAAATAGAGATTGATGTTTCGATTCGACCAAAAATTGTGGTAGGTCAACCTCTTCTGTGTCAAGCTTTAGCTTGCGTTGCTCTTCGCCTGTTGTACTAAACACCTTGGTGACCGGAGTATTGGCAAATAGTGAGTCTGCGTGATACACAGGAATTAAGGCTTCATGGCCAGGTATAAGCCAGTCCTTGCAAGCCAGTACCCAGCCCACTTTTGCTAACATTACGGCGAGCGGATCTATATCGAAAGCCGTAATTGCAGTGGCTAATGAGCTTAACGCAGCAGGTTCTCCTGGCTTAGAGCCTGCTGCAAGTAACCGTTGTTGGACCGCTTTTACTGTCTCCACAACTATAGTGCCTGAACCGCAACACATATCGATGAATCTTGGTTGCTGGTTTAATGGCAGTTTGTTGATGGCTTCATTTACTACTTTCGCAGCTAGCCATGCTGGTGTCCATTCTTGACCGAGGAGAAGACGTTGAGCGCGTGTTGCAAGCTGAGCCATTAGAGAACCAAATAGGTCTTCAGCTGGAGCAGACTCAAAGTCATAAGCTAATAGATCGTTCTGAATGTCGCGTGCTACTTTGGCAAGGGGGGAAACATAAGGGCTATTATTAAGCCAACCGAAGTAGTCGTATTCTACAAGATTCGGAAGTCCTTTCGCTTTGAAAAATGTACCATCTAGAATTGATAATAGTTCCGTATCGTCGCTAACAAGTCCTTTACCGCTAAGTACGTTAGCGCAAATAAGCTTGGCTAACGTTAATATGTACAATTCTCCAATATATGAAGTTTTATCAAATTTACCTGTAGCAGATTCACCACCCAAGTAAGAAACAAAATCCATCCAGAGTTTGGTGATTAACCCAGCGTAGGATGGATCGCTTACAAAAGCTACATCAACTAGTTTTTCTATTTGCTGGAGATGTGTTTCGCAAAATGAGCTTTCAAAGCCTAAATCCTTTGCTAGCATGGATGCTGCTAAAGTTCGTCCACCTTCTCGGCCCAGATATCGAACCAAGAATTTACCAAGCTTTTTGGCCTCAATGCTCCCAGCTGCCGACAGGTCATAGGATTCAATTTCAGCTAAATCAATATGTTCAGGGCCGTAGCTTGTCGCACCGGGAACAGCCGAAATATCTTTTACGTCTGAAACACGAAAGGCATACCAGCGAATCGTGTCTGATAGTACCCCAACTAAAAGATCTGAAGGCGTGTGGCTGTTAAGAAGAGAAGCACAATATTGTTTTAACTGATGGAGCCCATGTGTGAATGAACCCTGTGTTTGTAAATTTCTTTCATATTCAATAACAGTTGAACCTACTAATACATCCACGAATCCATACTTTTTCGAACCAAATTCATGAAATTTAGCAAGCGACTCTGTACCTGTAACATGTGCTTTTATCCACCATGGCTGTTTAGGGAACATGAGCGGCAGTTTGGCAGATAGCGCATGTCGCAGAACATCCTCAGCTTTTCCATCAGCCATAAGTGCTACAGCTTCTTTCAGAAATGCTAAGCCTTGAGTTTCATTGTAAATTGTTCCCATAAAATTCTGCTACCTTCCTTTGTGTTTAGCCCGCCGAGTTTGACCTAAATGCGTAATCTGTTTAAGTTCATCAATATTCATGTCATTACAGCCCAAAGCTTCAGCTATTATCCTATCTATCTCTAAAATAACTAGTTTTTCCTGTGTGCCTTTTACAAGTTTTTTTCCAAGATCGGAAAGAATTTTTCTTTGCTCATCATTAAACTTTGGAACAGGAATTTTGCGTAGGTGAGTGGCCTCAACTTTCAACGCCCCGCCGCCCATAACCGACCCCAGACACTCGATTACAGCTTGAACCCATGTAGAATTCATAAAAGCGAGGATTGTAGTTGCTGACCATTTTGAATCATCTAATAACCACATTGTCGAAAAATTAGCATCGATAAGGCATGCTCTATCTTGATTTAGATAAGCCTTAGGGGTTAGCGTATTTACACGTGCTAAGAATACATCTGGTTGATGGCGAGGTGTAAAATTTGGCAACATATACCAATGACGAGCGGGAGTCTGAGGTGTTGCAGGTCGGATATTAGGTGCGACCGCCGTCAGCTCCCAAATTTTTAGCGGCCTCTCGCTTGTGCCAAAGTTTGCTTCTTGTGCAGCTCTAACGACCTTAACAAGTTCATTTGGCATAAGCTCATATGATGTGCAAGATATATCATTATCGCCAATATCTTCGGGCAGTACATAGTTTCTTAAGTCTAACGTCCAACTTTTGGCATCAGAAGGAGAAATTACAAAACCATTAGGCAGCTCTGATTGGCGGCGTAATGTGGGCTTAACGATGTTGATTGAGCTTCTAGCTTTCAATCCTGATAACGGGCCTAAAAAAGATAGCTCGACGTGTCCGTCTTTTAATTCTCCGCTAGCGTAAAAAAAATTATTAGCACCTGTCCTAAGTCCTTGGCCAACAGCGATGCCTATAGATTCAAAACTATCGAACGAAGGGGTAAGTGTATTCCTTTTAATCCATTCGTGGATCTCATGAGGTATATAGTCTTCGTTGCTGAAAACATCATCAGCTTTACTCATAGTGGCAAACCACTTTTGGCGGGAAGCTGACGCGATCATATTTTTGCAAGAGTGATTTAGAGAAATTGGACGAGTGCTAACAAGGCCCGTTTCATGTTTAGACGCATCTCGGAGCCAGATTTGAGCCTGTTTTGCGAAGAGCTTTTCAGCCTCTTTTACCGGTAAGTTAATACCACCTATAGGACTTCTGTTGTTAGCTGCTGCGGCTGCAAGTGCTATGTGACAATAGTGATATTCAGCAGGAATTGAGAGTTTGGAAGAGCGACGTTGAATTCTCTTGGCGATGATCAATGTTGTCTTGATCTGAGCTTCTTCAAACCATGACGCATGTTCGTCCTCTACAACAAATTCTATGTCGAACCATCTAAACAGAAGGTAATTCACTATTGTTGCATAGTCTCGGCTAAGCCACGACTCAGGTACAATTAGAGCTAAACGTCCTCCTTTCTCAACCAAAGCAGCGCAGAGAATCCATGCAGGCACTGCCAAATCGGATAGACCAGAATAACCGTGGATGAGTTCGGCAAAAAGTCGCTTATCTTCTTTATCGAGTGTATCTATCAACTCTAACGATCGAAGCAACATTTTTCGAATTTGCATTGCGGAAGGAAATGCGCTTGAATTGTGATCTTTATCCCGAAGGGATTGATAGCGAACATAAGGGGGATTTGCGATTACTAAATCCCATGATTTTACGGGCAACTGTGCGATAACCCTGGGATCGAAAGCATTACCAAGTAAACAATGTGCATGTGGCAATCGCTTTGAACAAGCCTTATGTACTTTCATATCTATCTCGATACCTGCCATTACAGCAGGTTTAGCATCAATCTCTATACAAGAGGCAAGTAGGTCTCCAGATCCCACCATAGGATCTATGATGCTGTCAGCCTTTTCGGCTTGAGCAAGGGCTGCAAGCAAACGACCAAGGCCGGTACCCGTGAAGTACTGCCCCAGCCGTTTTCGCCGTTCAAAGTCTATAGGGCAGCTAATCTCGATATGATTATCATCATGCTTACTCATCACGTATTGGTTCCTTTAACACATAAACCGTTGGTTTGAGCAAGTGCATAAAAGGTTTTTGCATCCATAGTAACGTTGCTGCCCAGCTCGAGACATCTTCCCACAAATTGTGAATAGAGACGCTGTGGATCGGGTTTCAAATCATTTTTAGCATTATTGATTATCTCAGCGGCGATTAAATCACAAGTCTTAGACTCTGAACGTTCTTGGCTGCGCTTAGATAACAATAATAGAGGGTCACCCTTAACAGAAACATTCGAAACTACTTGTTTAAAACTTGCCTGAATTTTATCAAGTACGCTTGTTGCTTCCACTGCGAATCCTGCTTCGGTATAAGCTTGAACTAGAGCTCTCCATATCTCCGAATGTGCGGAGTGAAATACTACGGTAGCTAATGCGTCATGCTTCAGTACCCTAGACATTTCTTTGAATACTGTACCCATCATACTGCCGTATTCTTTCACTCCCTTAGCTTGAGAAGGGCTCACAATGACTTCACGTTTACGATCAGTGGAACGCCCTAGCCAAAGCTCATTGAGCTGATTGAGCTCAGCGTATGGGATATAATCGCCGAAAGGAGGGTCAGTGAAAGCGTAATCCACGGAATTGTCCTTGAGTGGCATAGTTTCACTGCTAACATTATGAACAGTTACCTGACTTTGACTACCGTATAAAAGCCGGAACGAGTTTATGAACGAATTAGATTTGCGACGAATACCCTCTATAAGATTTTTTTCAACTGGAAATCCGCTGATGTAGAGCACGCCACTTTGAGCGCCCGTAAGTACAAAGTCATTTTGTCCTTTTTTTAGCACTACACGAGTCATGAGTGTCGAATGGCTCGCATTGTAGCTAAGGACAAGAAGCCGCAAGGCCTCTCGAACGCTTTCATTAAAGTTATTGACTAGCTCCATTAGTAAAGCCATCGCAATGAAATTACGCTTTGTATAGAAATGATGGAGCTTATCTATCCCAAAATGATAGCCTGAGCGTCTTAGTTCTCCCCATTCAATTTCAACGTTTGGGGCTGATGTTGGAGGCTGCATTTCGGCAATGCGAGCCAAAATCTCATAGTCTTCATCAGTTGGAGGCCTCTGCCACTTTGTTGTTCCGCAACGTCCATGCACGCGAGCTAACACTCGTTTTTTGGTGCACTGTGTACTTCCGAAAACATCAGAGATTGTCTCTGTGGCTCTTTCACAAGCTTCAATAGATACGAGCTTCTGGCAACCCTTACAAATGAAAGAATCAGCCATTTTGATGGGATTAGTTTTCACACTGGCATCCCAAAGTGAGGTCTCAGTATTACAGTTAGGGCAGATTAGTACATCAGACCAAATAGCATGGCGGAGCATGCCTACTTGGCCATTGGCATCTTTAATACTATATAACCAACCCAATTGTAACTCAGCTTGTTTACATAGCTCCTTCACTGCATCTGCAAATTCGTCAGGATCAGGAGGATTGCACATGGTCTGAGATACGAATGACCCTAATGTTCCAATGTCAAAAAGTTGTGCATTACGTGGTCCCCACTTTGGCGATGCGCCGAGGCTTTCCGCCATTCGCTTCATTTCGAGTGTAGGGCGGTCACAGAGCAGAGTGGCTAAGCCTGTGGTACCACTACCAGCAAATGCGTCTAACACTGTTGCACCGGGCTCGGTGTGCGTAGCAATGTAAACCGCTATAGCTTCTGGTGAAATCTTTGTTGGATATGAGAACGCATTATACAAAGGGCCAGTACGGGTAGATGGCAGCGGGGTCTGGTAAAGTTTGGTAATCGATTCCACGTTATCTCGTTTTTAACTTTCTATCTATATGTTTTAATGGAGATTTACATGCTTTTTCTTTGTGGCGTCTACTGACTTGTTTGCATTAAAGGGCAATTCATTAGCATGCAACACAAAGGTGTTAATTTACAGATTTAGTATATTGCTCGTGACATCAATGGATCTCATAAAGCCTCTCAATCTCTGTACTTCTATTGCTGATGATGATATCTCTTTTTCAATTAGCTGTCTCTGACTGGGATATGTAAGCTTACATAGTCACAAGTGAACATGTGACTAGAAGTAGCCTTACATCTATCTATCGTTCACATGACAAAACCAGCATCAACAACCATCGAGTCATGTAAACAGTACAAAACTGAACTTTGTCAGGCAGATTTTTGAATACGCAGAGAATGTTGGCGTAGTGATAGCCAAAGTATACAGCAAATCAGCTATTTTCTTGCGTACACATGCCGATGGTTTCCGCCGAGAGCACCGCTCTAAAGTTACAGCTAGCAGAATAGGTTCGCCGCAGGTCAGCTTAGATCATGAAGCTCTTTATCCATGGCTAGAGTGAGCCTGAGATCAATAAATGAAGTGGTCAACAAAAACTGGCCACCCAGTTACAGTTTTTCCAGTATCGATTTTCCGATTCGTTTGGGGGTAACCCACCGTTATATTCGTGCGGTCTTAGTGCGCTGTAATATCCAACGATATAGTCCGTTATGGCGTGAGCTGCCTCGCTGAAGCTTACGTAACCCACCACCGGCATCCACTCGTTCTTCAGACTCCTGAAGAAGCGTTCCATTGGGCTGTTATCCCAGCAGTTTCCGCGCCGGCTCATACTCTGCCTGATCTGGTATCGCCACAGTAACTGTCGGAACTGCCTGCTCGTATAATGACTGCCCTGATCGCTGTGGAACATCACCCCGCCGGGCTTACCACGGGTTTCCCATGCCATTTCCAGCGCTTTCATGGTGAGCCTGCTGTCCGGCGAGAACGACATGGCCCAGCCCACTGGTTTTCTTGCGAACAGGTCGAGAACAACGGCGAGGTACGCCCAGCGCGTGCCCGTCCAGATATAGGTCACATCACCGCACCACACCTGATTTGGCTCGGTCACGGCGAACTGCCGTTCAAGGTAGTTAGGGATAGCAACATGTTCATGACCACCACGTTTATACCGGTGAGCCGGCTGCTGACAGCTGACCAGCCCCAGCTCTTTCATGAGCCTGCCAGCAAGCCAGCGTCCCATCTGGTAACCTCTCCGGGTTGCCATTGTGGCGATGCTTCTTGCTCCGGCCGAACCGTGGCTGATGCCATGTGGCTCAAGTACCTGACTGCGTAATACAGCCTATCTGCCGTCTGGTTTTTCAGGACGGTTTTCCAGTATCTGTAGCTGCTGCGATGAACCCCGAACACATGGCAGAGTGTGACCATAAGAGCGCGGTAGCCTTCCTGAGAAACTCCCGGTTCACACACATAATTCAGGATCTTGCTGGAGAGAGTAACCCAGTGATTTTGCTCTTCGTTTAAGTCCATCGAGTACGCGACTACGGTAGCGCTCTTCATAATAATCAGCACCAGGATCGGCATATTATTGACCATATTTCAGGGCATTGTAGAACAGTATCGCCAGTTTTCTTGCCGTTGCAGTGACTGCTTTTGCTTTCCCGATACGGGATGATAATCGATGATAAAAAGCACCCAACGCAGTATCGCTCCGACCAATCGTTGTGGCTGCCAGCCTGAGTGCAGCAGCAATTCGACTGGATGACCGTCTCGTTTTCGAGGACAACACTTTTCCACCGGAAATCTTATTTCCCGGGGACAAACATAGCCACGAGGTAAAATGGCTCGCATCCGGCCAGTGATTCATGTCAGTACCGCATTCGGCAACGAATTTTAGTGCCAGTTAAGGCCCAAACCCATGTATTTGTGTCAGATCTGCCCCGGTAATTTTCCAGAGTAACGGTCTGACATCGAAGGAAAGCTGATTGGGTTGCTTTGTACGATGTCTGGCGCAGGGTCATACTCCTTCAGGATTTTCAGTCCCGGTGCTGAGCTGTATTAATGAATTTTCGATTTGATCGTCACATTCACGGATCTTTTCCTGGTAAAAATCGAAAAATGCCACCGACTGCTCAAGTGCAAAAAGATGCTCAGGCTGCCAGTTCCCTGTCAGTGCCTGCTGAAGTACTTCTGGCGTCTTCTTACATCTCACATCAAGGTACTGGATCAATACGGAAGGATCGCGCTCACCGCTGACGATAGCTCTGACGATTGAGAGACCGGTGACGCCAGTGATATCCGATACGGCATGATGTAATTGCACATTCATCTGCATCAGCGCTTTCTGCATATGCTGAATATGCGCAGCCCGGTATTCAGTCAGGCGTTCTCGTTGCCTCAGATAAGACCTGAGGACTGAAATGCCGTGTTCAGGTCTGAAACTGGCCCGGAGAAGACCAAATGAATGCAGTTTCTGCAACCACTGTGCGTCGTTGACATCAGTCTTGCGACCGGGAACATTTTTTGCGTCTCTGGCATTAACGAGGATCACATTAAAACCTGCTGCTTCAAGAATCTCAAAAGCAGGCAACCAGTAAACGCCGGTGGACTCCATGGCGACGGTTGTAATATGACAGGTTTTGAGCCAGTCAGACATACGATGAAGGTCGCCGGGGAAACTTTGAAAAGTCCTTACTGACTCGGCGTCAGCATCAGGCGGTACGGCCACAACGTGAAATTCAGCGCCAATATCAACGCCTGCAGCATGAGAATGGACAATAGACATTCGGGAGGATTTTTTCATAGAAATCTCCTTGCTCATTTTTGATGAACGAAGGAGGGGACGACGGAGAAATCACCTTCCTGAACGGGATCAAGTCACCACTGTCGGACCCGCCACACTCCCTGAACCATGTTTTTTTACGGGGGCATACCACCAAAAGGCTGACGGCTGCTTCCTTCGCTAAATTAGACTGCCAGCTTTACCGGGGAGTTTCTGAGACTCAGGACGGGGTTTCACACATGGAAAGTTTTTTAATATTTCATTCTCCATTTCAATGCATTGTAGCTTTTTCCTCAGCTCACGTATTTCGATTTGTTCTGGTGTCATCGGAGAGGCTTTTGGTGTTTTGCCCTGACGCTCATCACGCAGTTGTTTGACCCATCTTGTCATTGTGGAAAGGCCGACATCCATAGCTTTGGCGGCATCTGCCACCGTATAGTTCTAGTCAACAACCAGTTGAGCGGATTCGCGTTTAAACTCTGCGCTGAAATTTCTTTTTTTCATTGGAGCACCTGTGTTGTTCTGAGGTGAGCATATCACCTCTGTTCAGGTGGCCAAATTCAGTGTGCCACTTCATAAAGACATCATAGCTTCATCTGATGGGTTCGGTTTTGAAAATCCGCGTATTATCGTTGAGGTAAAGCACCGCAGGGACAAATGGGAAGCCAACAGATCAGTAGATTTATCGGCGGTCGCCATAAAGACGATCACGGGCTTTATGTCAGTACGGGGGGCTTTACGAAAGATGCTCGCTATGAGGCCGATCGTTCGACAATACCTCTGACGCTTTGGACGCTTGATGATCTCGTCCGTGCTCTTATTGAAAACTACGAGCAAGTCGATATCGAGACTAAACTCTTGGTGCCTCTGAAGAAAACGTTCCTGCCTGCCTGAGTCTTGCTTTGACAGCCAAATCGGTGTTCTACTGGTATGGCTTTATACCCACTTGCAATGTCTATTTTTTGTACGGATTTTAACGTGTGGGTACAAGTTCGGGTATAACTATTCATTCCTGTTTATAAACAATATTGATATCAGTCTATTAGGTGTGAAATTCGGGTCCGGCCTTCGGCACCAAAAGTATGTAAATAGACCTCAACTGAGGTCTTTTTTTATGCCTGAAATCCGCGCTACACAAATCTTTTCCGCTGTTTTTTTCCACCTGGTTCAATCCATATTAATTCCCTTAAGAATACCGAACCAAGTATGTTTGCGCTTATCTATTAAGGATTCGGCTCTTTCAGAAAATCTAATCCATCCTCCAGGCACAATATTTATTGCGATCGTGCTCGCATCGTGGACAATGTTTAATCATAAGTAATATTTACATCAATGAAATCAATGATTTCTATTATGTCACGGAATGGAAAATGGACAGCAATACATTGGGATTCACTTCATACTGGCGCAACTCCTTAGCTGACGCCGAATCTGGTAAAGGAACGTTTTCACGTAAAGATACAGATTCATTCATTCGATGGATAAATATCACCGCAGGGCAGTTGGATGACGAGACTATTCGGGCATTTTTTGACGGTGAAGGGGAGTCGGTAAAAACCGTTGAAGTCGTGTTACGGCCCCAAGTGTGGAACCGCATAGTAAAGCATGGCAAAGAGCAAATGGCAGGTGCACCCGCAATTATCACGCCACTGGTTACCTCCGCTCTTCTGAATAGGGAAGGTTTTTTGTTTCCTGCCGCTTCAGCCACTATTCCCCGCGATCTGCTTGAACCTCTCCCTTCCGGTCATTTTTCTATTGGTGAGTTGGCGCAATATGACAAATACAAAACCACGCATAACACAGCCACCATTAATGAAGATGAACCAGAACATTACGAAGAAACTGACGAAGAGAAAGCGGAACGCCATGCCAGGTATCGTCAGCATTGGCAAAATTATCTACAACAGTCAGATAACCTTTTAAGAAACGTCGCTGGAAATTGGGTCGCTACATCTGAGCCATACGAACGGGCTGGATACGGTTATATTGTTAAAGCTAGCCAGCATGTAGGGGCCAGCGTTCATATCCTGCCTATGTATGACCATCTTCTGATGAGCCAGGTTAAGGTTCCGCTATTAACGCGTTTTGCCTCAAACGAAATGGCTCCAGTGGAGCCACTTCTCGCTAAGAATGCGATGTTCTGCGAACGTCTGGGGCATTCCGGCGATAAGTTTCCGCTGGCAGTGGCGCAGCGCGATGCCCTGAGCCATTATCTGACTCAACAGCAGGGTGATATGCTCGCTGTCAACGGTCCTCCGGGAACGGGTAAAACTACGCTGGTGCTTTCTATTATTGCCACCGAATGGACAAGAGCCGCACTTAATCAAACTGAACCTCCTGTAATTATTGCCACATCGACTAACAATCAGGCCGTCACCAATATTATTGAAGCCTTTGGAAAAGATTTCTCTACTGGTTTTGGCGTAATGTCTGGGCGTTGGTTGCCGGAAGTAATAAGCTATGGCGCTTATTTTCCGTCTAAAAGCCGTCAGGTTGAGGCAGCGAAGAAATACCAGACTGAAGATTTTTTTAACCGCGTTGAATCCCTGGAATATCTGGAAAAAGCCCGGGCCTTTTACCTTGAAAAAGCGGAGGCGGCGTTTGGAGCTGGAGAGTGCAATTCGCCAGAGCATGTAGTGACGCTTTTGCATGAACGTTTAACTTCACAGGTTATGCAACTTCAGCAAATCGAACCTGCATGGCGCAGACTCAATGATATCCGCCATGAACAGCGAGTCATCAGTGAGAATCTCGACCAGTATCTTCAGGACAAAAACACACTTCTTCTCAATATTGGCAACGAAATTTCACTTTTAGCCAGAGGTAAAAAGCAGTGGCAGCAATACCGTGCCGATGAGTCGCTTATGTATGCATTTTTGTCATGGCTCCCTGCTGTTCGTGCTAAACGCCATTACCAGATTAACCTCTTCCTGGACTCTACGTTCGGCGCAAGAATGACAGCGTTCCAGGGAAATTGTTCCGAAGATATTGATAAATTTATCGATAGTTTGATCGCTAAAGCGCAACAAGAGCAGGCGGCGTGCCAACAGAATATCAACTTTGCGCAGGACATAGCCCGAAGCGAAATGGAAGCAGCAAAACAATGGCGCGGGTTGACTTATGCTCTGGGCTACAGGGGAGACGATGAGCTGAACCTCGCCGGAGCGGACGAGCTTGCCGATACTCAGATTCGTTTTCCAGCGTTCTTGTTAGCGACTCATTATTGGGAAGGTCGCTGGCTGATGGATATGGCGGCAATTGATAACCTGCAAAAAGAAAAAGGAATTACCGGGACAACTATCGCCGAGGCTCGTTGGCTAAGAAGAATGAAACTTACTCCTTGTGTGGTAATGACCTGCTACATGTTGCCTTACCATATGAACAGGAGAAAATCTTTTGGTGGGGACAGAACATCGGATAATAATTATTTATATAACTTTGCCGATTTACTGATTGTCGATGAAGCAGGGCAGGTACTCCCGGAGGTTGCTGCGGCCTCTTTTGCATTGGCGAAGAAAGCACTGGTGATTGGCGATACGGAGCAAATAGCTCCAATCTGGAATTGTCTACCCGTTACTGATATGGGCAATATGCTTGAGGAGAATATTCTTTCTGGTGGCACTCAGGAAGAGTTAATAAATACATATTCCCATGTGTGTAGGTCTGGAAAAAGTGCAGCATCTGGCAGCGTAATGCAGGTTGCCCAGTTCAACTCCCGCTACCAGTATGATCCCAAGTTCGAGCGCGGAATGTATCTGTATGAGCATCGTCGCTGTTTCAATAACATCATCGGCTACTGTAACTCACTTTGCTATAACGGTAAGTTGCAGCCTAAAAGAGGGATGGAAAAAGGGACGATTTTTCCCGCAATGGGATATCTGCATATTGATGGCCGAGGCATGAAGCCAAATGGGGGGAGCCGTTATAACCCTCTTGAAGCTGAAACAATAGCAGCATGGCTGGCGACACATAAGGATGATATAGAGCGCCATTACGGGGAACCTCTGTACAAAGTTGTTGGTGTTGTGACGCCATTTTCGGCGCAGGTTAATGCCATCAAAACGTCATTGCGTAAGCTGGAGATTAATGACAAAGACGAAGAGGGCTCACTGACAGTGGGGACTGTGCACTCCTTGCAGGGTGCGGAAAGGGCGATTGTTCTCTTTTCCCCAGTCTACTCAAAACATGAAGATGGCAGGTTTCTTGATAGCAACAGCAGTATCCTCAATGTTGCTGTCTCACGCGCTAAGGATAGTTTTCTGGTCTTTGGCGATATGGACCTTATTGAGATGCAGCCCGCATCTTCGCCACGAGGGTTATTGGCAAAATTTCTGTTTGCTTCAGATAATAATGCGTTGCAATTTGAGTTTCAGAAACGACAGGATTTAATTTCCGCACAGACACATATTTCAACGTTGCATGGTGTGGAGCAGCATGATGAATTCTTGAATAATGCTCTGGCCGCAGCTCAACAGAAGATCACGATTATTTCCCCCTGGTTATCCTGGCAAAAAGTGGAGCAAACGGGGTTTCTGACGTCAATGGCTCTGGCCCGCTCCCGAGGTATTGATATTACCGTGGTAACGGATAAAAACTGCAATATTGCGCATATCGATGATGATAAGCGCCAGGAGAAACTGCATCTTCTAAATGATGCAGTCGAAAAGCTCAATAATATGGGCATTGCTACAAAATTTGTGAATCGCGTTCACAGCAAAATTGTGATTAGGGATGAAGAGTTGTTGTGCGTTGGATCTTTTAACTGGTTCAGCGCTGCGCGAGAAGATAAATATCAACGATACGATACGTCTTTGGTGTACCGTGGCGAAGGCGTAAAAAATGAAATAAAGGCGATATATAGCAGTCTGGATCAACGTCAGCTATAAGTGTGATGAACAGTTCACAACACAGGAGTGGTAAGGGATATATTTTAACAATGTGAAAGCGACTTTCAGATTTATTGCGAGTCGCCTTCCTGATTTTCAATCTTATTGTTTACTAATCATTCTCCTTTGCGTAATGCGCCTGGCATTAACGGCAGGGGCTTTTAGGAACTAAAGCGAATGCAAGTAATAACGGAAATCTAAACCAATCATAACGGTCTAATTTCTTCGCCCCATATTAAGCATATCATGGCTGTTCATGATGCCGAATTGAATCAGATAGAGACGTTAAATCAGCAAAATAAGTATTACCTCACCCCCTAAAAACCTCTTTCCGATGCCACTCTACAAACCCCTCAAAAGGGTAATTTTTACGCACCTGTGGTAACGCAATAGTTTTCCCGTCAAAATCCCAGAATAGTTTCTCAACGATCCCTCCGCCGTTTACCGCATCCGAGACCAGTACCCGCATATTTTCATCCAGGCCAATCGATCCTTTATCAAAGGCTTTATGGTGAATTGCGCAAAGCGCCAGGCCATTAGGAATTTCACAAGGACCGCCGTGCTGTTTCCATTTTATATGCGCCGCTTCAAGCGCGACGGTGGTGTCGTCGTGGCGCATATTAAAGCCACATATCGCGCACTGGTAGTTATAAGCGCGTAATACATTTTTGCGAAATAACGGGTCGCGCTGTTTACGGATTTGCTGGAGATCAAAACCCAGCTCGTCAGCAATTTCTTCCTGAATACTCTCGGTGAAGTGCGCTTCGAGTATCTGTTGCGCCAGAGTATTGATGAGTTTTTTATTGC
>SKEZ01001034.1_pt1 | contig 17039 bp, 15 predicted proteins | sample 4843881 | NCBI WGS metagenome assembly SKEZ01 (sample SAMN11008796, study PRJNA524170) | human gut metagenome | isolation source: fecal sample from pouch patient p1, p46 | place: Israel: Tel-Aviv | reverse complement strand
TGGTACTGATTATAGACCAACTTTAAAAGCAGCTGGATTCCTTACTCGTGATGCACGCGTTAAAGAACGTAAAAAATATGGTCTTAAAAAAGCTCGTCGTGCTCCACAATTCTCAAAACGTTAATTTATTCGTTTATTCAGAGAAATGCAAAGAAACTCAAATCAACAAAAGTCGCTATTTATTGGCTTTTACTCGATTTGAGTTTTTTTGTATATTTATAAATTAAAAACGGTAAGCGACACGTAAGCGACAAGTAAGATACAAAATTCTCACCACAGTTCTCAAATATGCGACACAATAAATTCAAACTTATTCTTTTGTTTATCTTGTAGAAAAAAATAAATAATAAAAAGAACCACATCAAAGACATGGTTCATGTGATTTATACTTTTCGGTTTGTTTAGTACCATCTTGATATGTGATGGTTATTTTATTATTATTGTAATTAATGATTGCGTATTCTTTTTTATAGTCAGTAATCATCAAACTTTCCTGATCATACAATGATACAGTTATTGCTGATAGTTCAAAGTTTCTTTTAATCCATAGATATGCTTTATATTGAGCAGTTGTATCACATTTTAATTGCTTTTTCATTTTTTATATTTTTAGGATAATATACACTGTTTACTGCATCAATTAAATATTGCATATCAATATGCGTATATACTTTCTCGGTCATTGTCATGGCACCTTTATGTCCTGCAATCATTTTAGTATATGTTGGTGAAACTTTGGCTTCGGCAAGTAATGAAATAAACGTGTGTCTACAACAATGTGGTGTTTGATCAAAGCCTAATCTCTCCATCAGTGGAAGAAAATAGCTATCATAATAGTTTCGATATTTAAATGGTTTCTGTTCTTCGGTATGTAAAAGAAACTTACATTCCGATGAATCATACCAGTTTTTGATAAAAGGATAAACATAATCACTGATAGGCACTTTTCTAATTCCGCTTTTAGTTTTAGATTTGACGATATCAAGGTATCGTTCATTTAGATGAACATTTTCTTTTTCTAATGATAATAATTCATCAATACGTAGACCTGTGTAGATTAGAATAAGAATGATTTGATAATATTTATCTTCTCTTAAATCCCATAAAATATCTATTTGTTCTTTGGTATATGGCTTTCTATCATATTTATCAGGATTTTTATCACTGAATTTTGCAATATCTACATATTTAGAATAATCTTTTCCACATAAATCTAGTTTCATTGCATAGGCATATAATTGATTAAACAGGATTTTAATCTTTCGTAATGTTGGATAATTTTTATCACAATTATCAATAATATCTTGTAAATCAAATGTTTTTAATTCTCTGAACTTTCTTTCATAAATTTTAGAACAAACATTATATGCTGCTCTATATCCATTTATTGTGGATTGAGAAGCATTTTCATATTTATCTTCAGACCAATTCTCATATACTTCTCTGAATGTCATATTACCGGTTTCTATATTAAAAGGATGTTCATGATATTTAGCAAGCATTTGAAGTCCTTCATTTCTTGTCTTGGCATAACCAATGATTGCATATTTCTGAGTGGCTTTTCCTGTTTTCTCATTAATCACATATCCTGTAGTAATACGTACTGCATAAGGTCTTCTTCTTCGAGAGGCATTACTTAGTTTCGTTACTCCGCCATATCTATTTGGTGATTTCAAGTTCTTTGCCATTATAAATTACCTCCTGTGGTTGTAAAATATAAATCTCAATAATTCCATCTTTAATTTCTTTTTTCTTCTTTATTATTTGCTTTCTATTTGCATCAGGATGTTGTTCTAAGTATTCAAAGAACTTTCTTTGGAACAATTGCTCACAATAACAATTTAAACAAAACATCTCATAATGAAATTGATATTTTGTATAGTGTTTATCAAAGGAAACTAAATTGTTTTCAGCTAAATATTCTATACGTTTTTTTGCATATATTCCGATGGGTAGTTCTGCATCAATAAGGACAGGATAATAAACTTCTCCAATCAATTGATAAGTAATTCCATTATCTATAATCTTTTTCTCTATCATTTTTACGTTTCTCCTTCGGCTTGTTTAATATTTCTTCATAAGTTTTTTGTCCAAGAACTCTTTGTATTTTTTTTAATTTAGTTGAGTTGGTTCGATTTTCGTCTAATAAGCGATCAATCAGTTCATCTTGTTCATTGATTTTTATTCTAAGTGGCAATATTTTTGTACGAAGTTCTTTAACTTCATGCCTTAGTCTTAAATAATCATTTATTATGCGTTTGATGACTGTTTTTAATTTTTTAATAAAAGGTTCAATAATATCTTTTTTATAACTGTTAGCACTCATAAATCGCCTTGGTTCAGGAATATTCCATAAGTCATCAGTGATTTCACTTGTTAGCTGATCAACATCATGAATGTCTTCCTGGTAATCGTTGATTTTATCAACAAGAGTATCAACTTGCTTAGTTAATTCTTTTACTTCTTTTATACGTTCTTGTTTTTTGAAATCATAAACACTTAGGTGTTGATTATGAGTATCTAGTTTTTGCCATTCAATTTCATGTGCTTGCATAATCTGAGCTAGATGCTCTTTTTCTGCATTTACCCACAAATTATATTCTGTTTCTTGCTTACCTTTACCAATAAAGCCAAGTTCTTCCATAGCCTTTTTAAGCGATACACGAGTTTCTAATCCTCGTTTGCTACCAGTTGTATAAGGTATAAAGTCAATATGGAGATGAGGTGTTTCTTCATCCATATGAAGGTGGGCAGAGAATACATATAGGTTCTTGTTTCTATTTAAAAATTCATTCATATATTGTGTTAGTATTTCTTTTGCCAATTGCCCATTTTCTGATGTTGCATTCATTGTATCTTTGTTACCAACTTGTATTATGATTTCGTGGAATAGCTTTTCTTGTTTCCCAGTACGGATTTTTTCGTAATAATCTTTTATGACTCGATCACTTCTTTTTTGCTTAGCATTGTACTTTTCAAGTGCTTCATCAAACAAGTAATGATAAGCCTGTTTGATATCTTGATTTGCAAATTCAACATTCAGTGGAGTTCTATTAGGGTCAACATTATCAGCTATAAAAGTTCGTGCATTATGACTTATACTTCCTTTTCCAAGCGTTATGCTTATCGTTTTAGACTGCATTAAAAGCCTCGCAGAGCGCAAGCATCTTTTGTTTCTGACAAAAGTGCATTTGCGTTACTTTCGGCAAAGTAACAAAGGCTTTTTTTAAAAGGAAGGTTGCAAGATTGCAAGTCCCTAGAGTGCCTGCAACCTTGCAATGTTAAATTAGTTTCCAATACCATACTTTACCTTCTTTAAATGATTTGACATTTAACTCCGCTTTCGCTTGGTCTAGTGTACGTTTGGAAAGGTCTTGTTCTGTTGCTTTTTTATATATAATATTTGCCTCTACGGCACCTTCCGATAAGGTTTCATTAATGAAATCTTTTGCACGATCTTTATCAGTTTTTCGTTTGAATCCATCTAATAATTCTTCAGGACTAATATCATATTCACCTAACCAATGAAATCCATCATCATCCAATTTAAAGGCAAAGGGTTTTCCTCGTTGTGCTAAACTTGATTTATCTTGCACCACTGCTCGTACACCTTCTTCATTTTTTAATTCACCACAAATTAAAACACTACGAGCTGCCGCTGGAATATCAATACTACCTAAACTACGATAAGATGACTTTCCACCTTTTACCTTATTCATATGTCCGATAAGTACAATCGCAACATTATGTTTTTGAGCAATATCTCCTAATTTTTTTAGAAGAGGACGAATTTCATTTGCACGATTCATGTCAATATTATGTCCTATATAGGCTTGAATTGGATCAAGAACAAATAGTTTTGCATTTTCTTGAATGATGGCTTGTTCGATTCTCTCATCTAACATTGTTAGTGAGCATTTATCTTCTTTAATGAAAACAAAGCGATTCAAATCGGCCTTTGTGAATCGTTCTAATCTTGGCTTAATTGTGTCATCATAACCATCTTCCGATGTCTGATAGATAACTGTACAGGGTTCATGCTTTACACTAGAATCCTCTGATGGAAGTGGAGAGCCACTAGATAACAAACTAGCTAGATAAAGAATCAGCATCGTTTTTCCACATCCTGGATCACCTTGAATAATAGTCAACTTTCCGGACGGTATATAGGGATACCATAGCCATTCTACTTCTTTGCTCTGAATTTCAGATAAGCGAACAATTTCTAATTCAACCATTTCTAAATACCGCCTTTAAAATAGCCTGTTTCTTCCCATACTTTTTTATCAGGACAATAGTAATTAAATTCGCTTGAATTATCTTTCTTTAAAGCATAACCGAATGTTAAAATACCTTTTTGTAATCCAATACGGATAAATTGTGCATCTTTTCCAATTGCTTTGGATAGCTCCATAATGGGTACATTTCTTCCTGTAAATGCAGGAGTTTCAATAAATACTCTATTTTCTTCTTTCATGTTCACATTCCTCCTTTAAGAGTATTACAATGTGAAAGAAAGTTTGTTATAATGTACAAGAAAGGACATTATATAAACTGTTCTTTCACGTTACATAGTGGTTCATTAGATGTGTCGCCAAACTCTATCTAATGAGCCTTTTATTTTGTGTTAACAGATATCACCTCCACAGGATAATTAAACGCTAATTTATAATAGCAATTAATTATCTAACTATAATATACTACTCACAGAAACTAAATGCAACCATTAGATATAAAAATAATTTACTTTTATGTTTATTAAGTTATCAATTTCGTTTATAATAGTAAATATGAAAGGACATATATACGAGAGGTGAAAGATATGTACTTTGCAGAATACATGAAAAAGTTGCGCAAAGATAAATTATTAACACAATCTGAAATGGCTGATATATTAGGAATTAGTTCTCAAGCTATCAAGATGATTGAGAATGGATCAACAAAATTTCCTAGTAAAGTAGTGTTAGATAAATTATCAGATTATCTAGATAAGTTTCCGGTTGCTGTTGCTTCGGCAATTATCTTTGGAAACGATGATTATAAAAAAGATGAGCAAGGATATTTGTCATGTCGTTACTTAGCGTATAAATATATTAACGGATGGAATTTAGATGAGGTTCCAATTGAATTGCAGTATAGAACTGAATCAGTTTTATTTTCTGGAAAGATATCTAAGAGAAGAGAGCCAAAGAACACATCAATCATTATTGAATTCAGTGAATTTGTAGGTTCTGATGCTGATGATTTAACGGTTGAGGGTGCATATGATATATTGGCTACTATTATGACTATCGTTGCTCAAAATGAAGAGTCATTTAGAAGAGTAGAGGTATTATTTGATATTAATGATTATCATGATATTAATGCTTTTGATATGTTAGAAAACTTAAAAATATATAGATTGCCAACAGATTTGATTATTGTTTTATTTGAGCCAAATACAGGTGCACTTTGCAAAAAAGTAAATATGAAAAATAAATGAATACATATGTAAAAGTGAAAGGCATTCAGGGAGAAAGACAAGCTATGGATTTCATTGAATGACTAATTTTATATTGATATAATATGAATATAGAAATTAATAAATTGGAATTTGTTGAATAGGAGGAAAATTATGCATATTGAAAAATATAATACAAATTCAAATACAGATATAGAAGTTGTTATAACGAGTTATAATCAAGGTTCTATGATTTTGGAAGCAGTCCAATCTGTATGTAACCAAACATTATTACCTAAAAGAATTATTATTGTTGATGATGGTTCAACTGATAAATATTCTTTAGAAGTGTTAACTAGTATAAAAAATGATAATGAATTACCAGTTCCAATAACTGTATATCTTCAAAAAAATAGTGGAGTATCAGCAGCTAGAAATAATGGTATCAATAATACACAATCATCAATGGTTTTAATTCTTGATGGGGACGACAGTCTTGAAACTGGATATATTGAAGAAGTTAGTAAATTACTTTACGATGATCCTTCAATGGTTATAGCTTCGTCTTGGATGCGTACTTTTGGAGTTTTAGATGCAGTAGTTTGCCCTACTGGTGGAAACATAGTGTCGTTTTTATCTCATAATTGTTGTCCAGCAACACATATTCTCCGTAAAGAGTTTTATGAACAATGTAAAGGTTATGATGAAGCAATGCGTTCTGGCTTTGAGGATTGGGATTTCTTTTTAAGTATGTTAGAAACTTCGTCAGACGCTCATGTTGGGATTGTTGAAAAACCATTGATTAACTATCGAACTGCCCCTATTTCTGCAAATATAAAAAGTATGAATAAACGACTTGAGCTCATGCGTTATATCATAGAAAAACATAAAAGTAGTTATAGTAAAAATCTTACGGATGTAATACTTGATGTTGAAGCTATTTCTGATGCGAGATTGTTTGGATGGGAAAATGAAATTATTAATTCAGTTAAAAATGGTCAGAAGTTAAGCAAATCAGCAGATAGATTTATTAAGAATCCAACATATGGTGATGGTGGTATGGCCTCAGCAGTTAGGATTGTATCTGTTGAAAAGTAGCTATAAATGAAGCATTAAGTTACTGACAAATCCTAATTTGTAGAGTAAAAGTTAAATTATCTTGTAATAAAATACTTCACATGAGATAATTTACTTAGATAAATTGGAAGTTGTGGAGGTGTTTGTATATGGGATTATTTAAAAAGAAAAGGGCTGTTTTTATAGAAAATGCTGGAGGCGTTATCATTACTAAATCAATTTATCAAGGCACATCTAAATTGAAATGGTTTTTTAGAGAAGAAAGCGTAAATCCGTCTGATAACGGATGGCGAGCAATCGGGGATAATGATACGCAGGAATACTTAAATAATCCAGAAAATTCTATGGTAGTAGATTTTAATACTCTTGCAAACATTGAACCGGCGGTTTTATCAGTATATGATATGCCAGTAGGTACAGATTTAGAGTTTTGCTTTGATGATACGGGCAGATATTTTGTTGATACTAATACGGGCAATCGAATTAAATAAAAAGCAACTGACAAATCCTAATTTGACATGGTTCATAACATCTAGATATGTTTAATGTTGTTTTGAGATGTTCTGGCAATGCAACAAGTAAGCGACAAAAAGGCTTAAAAACCTTTATTTTATAAGGCTTCGGAGTTCTCAAAACGATAAAAATTCAGTTTTTTATCTACAAAATCGCAATGATTTTATGAAAAAGGCCCTGAAAAGGGTCTTTTTTGTTTTGATTTTCCTAAAAAATGAGAAAATTTTTATAATATAAAATTGGTAGGTACCAAATAGGTAACAAATAAGCAACAAAATAGTCAAGTTTACGTAGAATAATATCTGTTATAATTCCTCCATGAAAGGTGGAGTTAAATGAAAGCAGAAAATGGATTGGGCGGTATTGTAAAACTTGCCGGAAAAAGAAGAAAGCCTTATATGATTCGTTATACCAAGGGCTATATTATTAATGGTGTCACAGGTAAGAAAGAACAGGTTTTTAAAGTAATTGGGTATGCTTCAACAATAAAAGAAGCTAAGAAGATAAGAGAGGATTTTAATAAAAGGGGAAGATGTGATTTAGGATTCACATTTTCTGATATATATGAAAAGTGGTCACAAGAACATTTTAAAATGGTTTCTCCTTCTTATATCAATGCTACAAAAGCAGCTTATAAGTGTTGTGAAGAGTTATATGATGTAGTTTTTTCATCAATTCAAGAAAATCAGTTACAAAAAGTATTAGATAATAGTGGAAAAAATTATCCAACTGTTAGAAAGATTCAATTAACGTTTTCACAATTATATAAGTTTGCTATGAAAAACGAAATATGCAAAAATGACTTATCCTTAAAATTAAATACTCAGAAATTTAAGGATAGAAAATGGGACAAAGTAGTGGATAAGGTTATAAGTACTGATGATATAAATATATTGTGGGCGATGAAAGAAAATAATTACGTCCAAATGATATTGATCATGATCTATACTGGTGTGACTGTGGATGAATTTATTTCTTTAAAAAAGGAAAATGTATATTTAGATAAACGATATATAGAAATTGTAGGTACCAAATCACAAAAAAGCAAAGGTATACGTATAGTACCTATATCACATAAAATTGAACCTTATATAAAAATAAGAATGGATAAAAATAGTGAATTTTATTTACTACAGATAAAGGGAGAAATTTTAAATATAGAGATTTCAAAGATTCTTATTTTGATATGGTTATGAATGATATGGGATGGAATTACACACCAATGTATTGTAGAAATACTTTTAGAAGATTACTTGCAAAAGAAAAAGTAAGTCCGTTTTTGATTAAAAAATTAATGGGCACTAGAAGTCAAATGAGTATAACAGAAAAAGTTTATATCCATCCCGAGATAGAAGTGCTTATTGATGCAATTGATAAATTATGACATAATGATATCTAATCATTTAGATAGAAAGTAGAGAATATGTATGAGAAAAAGACCAAATGGATCAGGATCAATTGTCAAAATTAAAGGTAGACGTAAGCCATATAGAGCAGTTATTACATCTGGGTATACTGTTAATGGAAATGGAAATAAAAAACAGATTCGAAGATTGTTGGGGTATTTTCCGAATTATTATGCAGCTCAAGAAGCTATAACCCAATTTTATGAGAAAATGAATGGCGTTGAAATAGAATACGTTACATTTGAAGATTTATATAATAAGTGGAAAAAGGACAATTTTCATTTATATACAACATCAACGATTTATAGTTATGAACACGCCTATAGTATGTGTGACATTTTATATTCAAAGTATATGGAAGATATAACAGTATTTGATTTACAAAATGTAATTGATGAATGTGAAAAAAATTATCCCATATTGAAACAGGTTAAGACTTTATTTACGCAATTGTATAGCTATGCTCTATGCTACAATTATATTTCAGATAATCGTTCAAAATACATTGATTTAAGAATGTATAAAATGAATTATAAACCTAGAGAAATTAAAAGGTTTACTGGTGAACAAATTGACTTAATATGGAACAACTATACAAATAAGTTTGATGAAATTGTTTTAATGTTAATTTATACTGGGGCTAGAATTTGTGAGTTACTTAATTTACATAAAAAAGATGTTAACTTAAAAGAGAGATATTTTAAAGTAGAAGATAGTAAAACAAGTAGTGGTATTAGAGTGGTACCAATAGCAAATAAAATACTACCGTTTTTTGAAGAATGGTATAGTTCTTCAAATGATGCAAATGATTTTTTGATACATGATGATGAAATGATGCAAATTCTATATGGAAAGTTTATTTCTAATTATTATAAGCCATTTATGAAAAGATTAAATATAGATTTAATGCCACATAGCTGCAGGCATACATGTGCATCATTACTTTCAGATGCAAAAGTTGAATTAAGTGTTATTCAAAAAATATTAGGACATAAACAAGAAAAATATGACCCATATATTTATCATGATATTAAAGACTTAATAGATGCTATAGATAGAATATAAATCATAATAAAAAAACAACAATTATTTGAGAAAAGATCTCATTTATTTGTTGTTTTTTTAAATTATTGGCATATAATATAAATAGGAGGCGATTATAATGTTGATTCAATTTAATTTTAAAAATTTCAAATCTTTTAGAGATGATGCTACACTAGACTTATCTGCAACTAAGATAAGTGAGTTTAATGATAGAGTAATAGAATTAGGAAACGAGAAGATACTTCCAGTTGCTGCAATATTTGGAGCTAATGCAAGTGGGAAATCTAATATACAGCAGGCTTTTTCCTATATGGTTTATTATGTTATGCGCTCTTTTGCATTTGGTGGCGATGCTGATGAAAAAAAGAATAAAAGTGAATTTATGCAACCAACACCATTTTTATTTGATAATACAAGCAAAAATGCACCATCAACCTTTGAAGTTTATTTTATAGGTGATGAAAATGATAAGTGTAGACAGTATAATTATGGATTTAGTGTGGATAGTAAAGGCGTTTGTGAAGAATGGCTTAATGTTTGTGCGAAAAGTGCAAGAGGAAAATTTAAACCATTGTTTTATAGAAATAGAGAGAGTGATGAATTAGATTTAAGTGGTTTACCTAAGAAAACTCATGACAATATTAAGACTTCACTACAGAATGAAACTCTTATTGTATCTCTAGGTGCAAAATTAAAAGTTGAAAAGCTTAAGTATATTCGTGATTGGTTTTTAAAACATGAAATGGCTGATTTTGGTGATCCATTTGAAAACTTATTCCTTTCCAGATATACACCAGAAGGTTTTTCAGATAATGAGAATGTTAGAAAAAAAGTTGTTGATTACTTTTCTTCTTTTGATGAGTCTATTATTGACTTTAAGGTAGAAAAGTTAAAAGATGATGATGACGATAATGAACATTTGAAAATCAATACAGTACACAGATTAATTAATTCTGATGAAACTGTCACTTTGCCTTTGCAGGAGGAATCAGCAGGAACATTAAAAATGTTTGCTTTATATCCTTCTTTACAGGAAGTCATGGAAACAGGTGGTGTTTTATTTGTAGATGAATTGAATTCTAGACTTCATCCATTGCTTGTGAGAAACTTTTTAATCAATTTCCTTGATCCAACTATTAATAAAAATCATGCTCAAATTATTTTTACCACTCATGATTCATGGACATTATCAAATAATTTATTAAGAAGAGATGAAGTTTGGTTTACAGAAAAAGATAATAATGGTATTTCATCGTTATACTCATTAGCTGATTTTGTAGATGAAGATGGTCAAAAAATAAGGAAAGATGAGAATTATGAAAAAAATTATCTTTTAGGTAAGTATGGGGCAATACCAGAATTGAAGTCAATGATGGTGATGGAGGATGATTAGTTTATGGGAAGGGAAGATAGACGAGGTAAGAGAAAATCTAGAGAACAATCTAGAAAAAGAAGAGTTCCTGAATTGGGATATTATTATATCGTAACTGATACTGATCAGACAGAAAAGAATTATTTAGAGGGGTTAAGAGATTCCATACCAGAAGTATTAAAAGGGAAAATTGTGATAAAGGTTACAAAATCAAGGACAGTCGATTTAGTGAAAACATGTAAAGAGGGAGCATCTTTATATCCTCAATACAGTGAACCTTGGATTGTTTTTGATCGGGATCAGGTAAAAGATTTTGATGGTATCATAAAGAATGCTGAACAAAGTGGAGTTCATACTAGCTGGTCAAATCCGTGTCTTGAAATCTGGTTGTATGCTTATTTTGGTAGCATGCCTAATATTCAAGATTCCGTTAGCTGTTGTAATAGATTTGCAATTGAGTATGAAAGAAGAACTGGTCAAAAATATGACAAAGCAGAAAAAGACTTGTATAAGAAATTATGCGAATTTGGAAACGAAGAAAATGCTATAAAGATTGCTCAACAGAAAAGAAAGCAATGTGTTGAAAATGGTTTAACAGTACCTTCTAAGATGATTCCATGTACAAGGGTGGATGAATTAATAAATGTAATCAAAACGAAGATGGAAAACAAATAGAGGATAATCATCCTATACAAACAGATTATTTAGAAATTCTTGGTATAGGTGATAAATAATGATATAGTTCTTACTCTTTGAAGGATGCAGACGTATAATCAAAAATAACGAGAATAGGAGAGGGGCATTTTATATGTTTGAAAAAGGATTAAAAATAAAAATAAGTGGAGGGCCATTTGAGAGTGGTGTAACAAAGGAATTTGAATTATTAAAGGATATAAAAGGGCTATCAAAGAAAAATATGTATTCTTCATTAATTTATGGAAGAAACGGTTCTGGAAAAACAACTATTTGTAATGCTTTAGATGAAGTTAATTTGACAGAAGTAGAGCGTACACTTAATGTATCGTTAGTAGATACTAATGATAATGAATATACCGATGTCACAAATAATATCTTTGTTTATAGCGAAAAATTTATTGATAATAACATAAAGTTCAAAAGTGAAGGACTCGAAACAATTGTATTACTAGGTGATAATTTAAATATTGATGATAAAATTAATTCTTTAAAAGAAAATATCACAAAAAAACAAGATGAATTAAATAGCTATGATTTATCTATATATGATGACAATAAAAATTCTTTAAATCCTCAGTTTTCATGGAATAGAATTCTTTCAATTTTAAAAGTGGAAGGTAATTGGGCAACACGAAAAAGACAGATATCTTCTCTTTCTAGAAATCCATCAGTGAATGATAATGTAATTAAAGATATCATTTCTAATCATGACTATAAAACAAATTTAGAGAACTTTAATATATTACTTGATGATTTTTTAAAGGTAAAAGAAAACAATTATGTTTGTGAATATAAAATAAATAAATTATCTAAAATACCTTCTACAATTAGTATTGAGAAACTCCTTAATAAAGTTCTAGAAAGAAAAGATAATGATCAATTAGCGTTAGAAATTTATGATGTGATCGATAGATATGGTAATTCCAGAATTGGTGAGATTTCAGATACATTAGAATCAGATATAGAATATTGTCCTTACTGTTTCCAAAAGTTAGATAAAAAATATAAAGAACAAATAATGGAGAAAATTAAAAATGTTATTTCTAAAGAAGAGGATGAATTAAGAAATGCAATAGATGGAAGCATGATTCAAGAGTATTTTTTTGATGATTTACCAGATTTTATCCCTGATAACGAAAAGTTAAAACTAGAAAAAAATGTTAAATCATACAATAGAGAAGTAATAATGATTAACGAATCTTTATTAGAAAAAAAAGATAAATTATATACTCAAGTTAATTTGCCAAAAAATAAAGTAATTGAGACACATTTTGAATTACAACAGTCTCTTGATGAAATTACTGGTATTATTAATAAGCATAATGAAGATGTTCAAAAAATTAAATTAATAGAAAAAGAGTTGTTTGATTATAATAATGCGTTATCTTGGGAAACAATTGAAGATGAATACAATACATATCAAAAAAATTTGAGTTTGAAAGTCAAAAATGAGGAAGCAGTAAAAGCAATTAAAAAAGATCTAATAAAATTTGAAAGAGAAATACGTGAACTTGAAGGTGAAAAGAAAAATATTGGCGATGCAATTAAAGAAATTAATAATGGATTATCTTATATTTTTATGTCAAAAGAACGATTACAGATAAGAAATGAAGGCAATGATAAATATGTTGTTTTATCTAGAGGTAAGCCAATAGAAGCAAATGACTTATCTACAGGAGAGAGAAATATAATAGCTATATGTTATTTTTTCTCGTGTATTGGTAAAGGGAAAAATGCTAAAAACAGATTTAAAGATGAATATATAATTTGCATTGATGATCCTATATCAAGTTTTGATTATGATAACAAAGTTGGAATATATAGTTATTTAAGACAATCGATCTGTCGTGTTCTAAAAGGAAACATAAATACAAGGTTCATTTTGTTAACTCATAATTATGAGGTGGCATATAACTTAGATAAAATTCTGAGAGATATATATGACGAAGTACTAGGATCAAAAAATGCTATATTGACACTAAAACTTCAAGAATTTAACTTGTTTGAAGAAAAAAACTTGCAAGGAGGGGCTAATCAGTATAAGAAATTACTAGAGAATATTTTTTTATTTGCAAATGAAGAGGAAAGTGAAATCACGGATTTAACTATTGGCAATTCCGTACGTAGAGTGTTAGAGACCTTTGCATCATTTGAATTTAATAAAAGTATGGAATTTTTGAATCGAAAAATTCCTACTATTAATGAAAATCTTAGTATTGATCAATTGAAAAATTATATGTATAGAGTTTTAGTTAATAATGAAAGTCATGGAATGCTCTCTGCTTATGCATATGATGAGGTGGATAGATTTGAAATGTTTACTCCAGAAGAAAAAAGAAATACGGCTAAACTAGCTCTAATTTTATTGAAATTATTAAATAGAAGTCACGTAGACGCTTATTTGGGTGATAAAGTTAATGAAATTGAAGAATGGGAAAGTAATTATTCAAATTTAATAAAATGATTTAGAAGTAACAATGTATATATTTTAATAAAAATTAAAATATGAATCATAAAGATGTTTGAGAAAATTTGAAATGAAATGATTCTAGTTTCAAATTTGTATACTATTGAAGGAATGCTAGATAAAAATTCAAAAAATGATATATGAAAGAATATTTACTTTGTGTATTAGAATACACTAGGTATAAAATAAAAACAAACTAGATTACTTTTGAGGAATGGTGATGTTATTATGTATGAAAGTGTAATTGATGAAAAATTAAACAAATGTAAAATATATCTTGAGTTGAGAAGTAGAGTGGAGTCTACACCTAGTGCCGCACATGTTTTAAACATTATACATGAAATAGGTGAATACTCACTTAATGTTTCTAAAAGAATTATAATTAATATGAGCGAGTTTACATTACATGATCAAGAACATATTTTTAATATGTTGTACATAGCAGATAGGTTGATTCATGAGGATACGTTGAAAAAAATTTCATCTTCTACTTTATTCATGATAATAGTAACAATATTTCTACACGATATTGGTATGGCTCCTGACGCTAATTTGATTAAAGCTTGGAATGGAACACTTCCAGATGATGAAATTGATAATTATAAGGATGAAATAGTAAAGTTTAATAGATTTAAAGATACATATACACAAGAAAAACGAGATATTGAAATATTATCACAAAAAGGAGATTTTGCAAATGCAAATATATTATTGAATCATATAATAACTGATTATATTCGACAATCACATGCCATTAGAGCCAGAGAAATGCTTGCCGATGATTGGTCTAACAAAATAAAATATTATGAAACAGATTTAACTGCTGATGTTGCTGATATATGTTTTAGTCATAATGATAATACAGAATCATTGTTAAGCTTACAATCTATAAAATTATGTGCAGAAGAAGATTTTTTATGCTTACCTTTTGTTGCTGTAATATTAAGATTAGCTGATATTATTGATTTTGATGCTAAACGAACTCCACAGATATTGTTTTCACACTTAGCAATAAAAAATCCTGTTTCATTAAAAGAATGGAAAAAGCATTCTGCAATAAATGCTTGGAGCATTACACCAAATTCGTTGATATATTCAGCACAGTGCTCACATCCCGCAATAGAAGAAAGTATTCGACAATTTTGTGATCAGATTGATAATGAATTAAGAACGTGTACAGTTGTTCTTGCCAATATGAATAGCGATTTAATTGATCTTAAAGATTACAGGATAAAATTACCAGGGTATGTCAACCGTGACAAAATTTTACCTCAAAATGATATAAGAACTGGAAAGCCTAAATACCATTATCATAATACAAAGTTTTCTTTAAGTAAAAGACAAGTAATAGATTTATTAATGGGAACAAAACTTTATGGAGATGAAAGAATTGCATTAAGAGAACTGATACAAAATTCAATAGATGCATGTAAATTAAGAAAGGCATTATGCAAATCTTGGAATACTCCATATGAACCAAAGATAGAGGTATCTTACTATACTGAGAATGGAATAGATTATCTTAAAGTGGTGGATAATGGTATTGGAATGAATCAACATATTATTGATAATTATTATACTAATATAGGTCAATCTTATTATACTTCTAATGAATTTTTTGATTTATTATCTAATAGTAAAGAATCATTTAAGCCTATTTCACGTTTTGGAATTGGTATATTATCTTGTTTTATGATATGTGATAACATGTATGTTAATACAAAAAGAGTTATTGATCGCTGTGATTCAGACAAAGCATTAAAAATAAGTATAGAAGGATATGAAAGCCTTTTTGTTATTGAGGATTCTGATAAAAAAGAGCCTGGGACAGAAACGTTACTTAGATTAAGAGAAGTTCATCCATGGAAGAAAAAGAAGATGGATGATTTTATTTCATTTATAAAGAGTGAAATTCCTCGACCACCATTCGAGATTAATGTAATTACAAAAAATGGAAGCATAATACTCGATAAAGAATCCTTTGATGATTTGAATTTAGATTTACAAGCGAATTACTATTGGAGGGATGAAATAAATATAGATTATCTGAAATTTGATTTAAATGATGACACTTTGGGTTTTAAAGGTAAAGCTGAATTAGCATATATATCTAAAGCAAATGGTGATATTGTTTCTAAAATAGAGTATTGTAGTAGACTAATCGATGTAGACGGAGAGACATTTACTCTATCATCTAATTTAATTTATGGTACAGACTGTATAGAAAAAAAATCAACTAGTTTAGAAATAGATGATGAAGGTAACATAGATACTAGTGAAGGAATTTCTTATACTCATCAATCAAAAGCTTACTTATCTGTACATGGAATCAATATCTCATGTAATTTATTCAAAGATTATAGTTCTACTAATAAATGTGTACTTAAAATTCCTTTTCCATTACGACTTCGTTTAGATATAGGGGATAAATATGATTTAAATCTTAATTCTGCAAGGACACAAATAATATATGATGAGAAATGGTTAAGATTTGAAAGAGATTTCCTTGAGGTAATGTGTAAAAAAATCAGCAACTCTCTCAGTAACAAAAAATGGAATCAATTAAAGAGTATAGTTCTTAATGAAATGACTGAAAATGATGTGCTATATAAAATAATTGCGAATTACTAGATATTGTATAGGAGATTATAGAACGCATGATATAAATTATGATGGTACTGTGTTATTTAAAAATTGGAAATGATATTTATAATGAAATTGACTATTTATATTAATATTCATAAATCTCAGTAGTAAAATCTGGATAATTAATAATATTATTATGAGCGTTAAAAGGAGCATGATACTTAAGGCTACGTGTGCCTGAGTTGCGTAGAAAAAGCACTGGGTTGGACAACTGTTGGACAATGTAATGCCAAAATCCTTATAAACAAAGAGTTTTGAGCGTTTTCTAACTAACTAAGAGTTAATTTTATCAAATGTGTTGTTTATAAAATCCTTGATTATTCAAGGATTTTTTCTTTTTATAAGTAACTAAACAGAAGTAGGATTAATAACAATTTA
>SKEZ01001032.1_pt1 | contig 17040 bp, 23 predicted proteins | sample 4843881 | NCBI WGS metagenome assembly SKEZ01 (sample SAMN11008796, study PRJNA524170) | human gut metagenome | isolation source: fecal sample from pouch patient p1, p46 | place: Israel: Tel-Aviv | reverse complement strand
AAGTAATATGTTATAATTATTCTAGAATGATTATATCTAATCATTCACTCTCACAAGTTTTAAATTTTGCTCACACGAAAGCACCTTGTCGAAAGTGATGGGGTGCTTTTATAGGATGGGATATTTACATAAAAAGTGATATGCACTAAATGTGTAAAAATGCAATATCGGAAAAGTGAACATAAAATACTGAGTAAAACTGCACAAAAATTGTCTATTTTTATTTGTCTTGTTGATTTTTTGTGGTAATAGAGTATAATAAAAACATAAAACTTATGCTGTTACAGTTTAAAAGTAAAAGTGTAGTTTTATTATTTTTATTTTATGGTATTTCGTTGTAAAATATCAGGAGGAGGTTGAGAAGACATGGCAACATCAACGTTCGGTAAACAGTTTACAGTGAAGGCAGAGAAAGCCAATGATTTTGTACAAGAAATGACTAAACAAGTGGCTCCCACACTAAAAAGTAATTTCAAATCAAATCTTATTCATGAAAAAGATTTGAAGGATATCCTTCAAAAAGCTCTTAAATAGGTGAAGGATTATATAGTTGTACCATTGGGAGAGATTATTGATAAAGGGTACGATAAAGAAAAAATTGAAAATGCATTTAAAAAGTTCTCTTGTCAGCGCGAGATTGATTTAGAGAACTTTTTAGTGCGTAAAGCTGAAACATATGAGAAATCTGGAGTAGGAAAGACATACTTGTGTGTCGATAAAGAAAAGTTGGAAAATGGAAATTTTGTCATATTAGCATATTTTTCATTGGCTCAGAGATCTGTTGATTTGGATGAATTATCTAATAAAAAGAGAAGAAAATTATTAGGAAGTTATCCGGGAAGAGATAAATTAAAATCTATTGCTGCATTTTTAATTGGGCAATTAGGAAGAGATGATGATTGCTCATCTGACGATTTGAGTGGTCAACAATTGTTGAATGAATGTTATCATGCAATTAGTCTCGCTGCAAGAATTGTGGGCGGAAATCTTCTTGTATTAGAATGCAGAGAACATATGTATGAGAAATTTTATGAAAAACAGGGATTTAAGAAACTATATGACGAATTGAATGAAGAAAATTTATATACATTGTACAAGAAAGTAGATTTTAAAGAATATTGGAATACATAATGGTAACTAATGGCACCCTCCGGGGTGCTTTTTATAATGCCATGAATGGATAAGCAGGTTCGAGCCCTGCGCATGGCTTAGTAGCATATCACGGTAAATATTAAAAATCCGGAATGCCGTGGAAGTGCTACGATGTGATATCACAAAAGGCAGATATCCGCAGATCTGCCAAGTAAACATGATCTATATTTAGTGTTTTAGTCCCTGAGTGCGGATAGGGGAAAGGATGTCAATAAAAGGCATCCTACGGGCGTATAGCTCAGTTGGTAGAGCAATGGTCTCCAAAACCATATGTCATCGGTTCGATTCCGATTGCGCCTGTTGTGGACTACTGCAACCTCCTTTCATTTGGTTACGTTGCTTGGTTTTGCTATTATGTTATGCAGTAGTCCTAAAAGTTTAGCGCATCCAGAGATGGGTGCTTTTATTATGCTGTAAAGGTGGTGAGCTGAATGGCGAAAGGTAAATATCAAGAATGGCTAGAGCCGGAAGGCTTGCTAAAGATAGAGGGGTGGGCGAGAGACGGTCTAACGGATGAGCAGATTGCAGATAATATCGGGATTTCCAGAAGCACATTAAATAGCTGGAAAGACAAGTATTCGGACATTTCGGACACCCTAAAAAGAGGGAAAGAGGTTATTGATCGTCAAGTCGAGAATGCTTTGCTGAAACGTGCGCTTGGATATGAGTACACGGAAACGACCAGAGAATATATACCGGAACTTGATGAGATGAAAACTACAAAAAAAGTCACAAAGCAAGTAGCACCGGACACTACAGCCCAAATCTTCTGGCTGAAGAACCGCAAGCCGGATAAATGGAGAGATAAGCAGGAATACGAAGATAAAACAGCTATTGATAAACTTGACGGAATTTTAAAAGAGTTACGAGACAATGCAGCTAAGTAGTAAGCAGAATGAGTACATTATAAACGCCACGCATAGATGGAATATCAAGTCCGGAGCGGTTCGTTCTGGCAAATCTTATGTAGATACTGCATTTGTCATTCCGTTTAGAATTAGGGAGAGAGCTGGAAAGCCTGGCTTAAATGTTATTTTAGGTGTCTCTAAAGAATCCATTGAAAGAAATGTTTTGCAGCCTATGCGAGAGATTTATACGGACAAGCTAATCGGAACGATTAACAACCGGAATATCGCAAGAGTATGTGGTGAAGATGTCTATTGTCTGGGAGCAGAAAAAATTAGTCAGGTTGCGAAAATCCAGGGGGCTTCCATCAAATATTGTTACGGTGATGAAATTGCAAAATGGAATAAAGAGGTATTCCAGATGTTAAAATCACGTCTGGACAAGCCATATTCTTGCTTTGATGGCTCTTGCAACCCAGAGAATCCTACGCATTGGTTAAAAGAGTTTTTGGATAATGAAGAATTGGATATTTACCTGCAGAGATATACCATCTTCGATAATCCGTTTCTTCCAGAAGAATTTGTGCAGCAGCTCTGTAAGGAATACGAAGGCACGATTTATTATGACCGCCTTATCCTTGGATTGTGGAAACGTGCAGATGGGGCAATCTATAAGAGGTTTGCTGATAATCCAGAAGCATTTCGATGTGAAGTTGCAGATGAGATTTCACCTGATCAAGAATATAAGCAATTCCGAAAAGAGGATATTACATCTATCGAAGTCGGCTTAGACTTTGGCGGAAATCAGTCTGGCCACTCCTTTGTTGCAAGAGGATATACAGATAATTACAGCGATGTAATTGCACTAAAATCCCGCAGAGTCATGGCAAAGGATGAAAATGAGGACATTGACAGTAATCGACTGAATGAGTTATTTTGCGAATTTATCCGGGAAGTAATAGAAGAATATTCGGTGTGCGTGAGAAGCGGAGACTATGTACAATACTGCAATGTGGAATCCGTATACTGGGACAACGCAGAAACAGTCCTTGGTAATTCCATCCGAAACGCCGTAGAAAAAGAATTTCCGTGGATTTCTGTCCGACCTGCGAAGAAAAGACCGATAAATGACAGAATTAGATGTACCGTCAAGCTCATGGGGGCTGGGCGGTTTTTTATTACAAAAGACTGTGAATCATTAAAGACAGCCCTTACGGATGCAGTGTGGAACAAGGAAGTTGTCGGCAAGGATGAACGCCTGGATGATGGCAGTACAGATATTGACAGCCTAGATGCCTTCGAATACACGATTGAGCGGGATATGAAATATCTGATTGAAGAGGTGAAAGATGTTTGATGGATTTAAGAGACTGTGGAAAGGAATAAGGAGAATGTTTGGATATACAACATTGAAACAGATCGTCGGCAAGGACATCGCCTTTTCCGACAAGATGATATATGCAATTGACGATTGGAACAAGATGCTCAATGGCGAAGCGGACTGGATTACAGGTAGTGTTGTCTCGCTTGGAATTGAAGCAGGAATCTGCCGAGAGTTTGCCGACTGCGCACTGGTGGAAATGGAAACTGGCGTAAGTAATGAGCGACTGGATAAGATATACCAGAAGAACATTGCGGGATTAAATGAGAACTTGCAAGAGGGACTTGCGCTTGGCTCGTTTGTGATAAAACCGCTTGGTGGAGTTGCAGCTGAGTTTGTGACAGCAGATAAGATTATTCCGATCAGCTTCGGGGATGATGGGAAGCCGAATGATATTGCATTTCTGACTGTGAAAAAAGTCGGCGATGTGGACTACTTTACCCGATTTGAACGACATTATTTTCTGAATGGGAATCTGACCATAGAAAATAAGTGCTTCCACTCTCAGTCAGAAAATGATATTGGTCTGCCATGCAGCTTAGAAGCAGTAGAAGAGTGGGAGAATATTGAGCCTGGTCCGATTACCTATCCCGGAATGAATCGGATGGACTTTGGATACTATCGGAATCCGATTAAAAACAAAGTAGATGGCTCTGCTTGCGGTGTATCCCTATATGATTCTGCGGTGGATTTGATTAAAAAGACAGATGTTCAAGGGGCGAGACTTGACTGGGAGTTTGAATCCGGCGAGCGTGCTATCCATGTGGATAACAGAGCGCTCAAACAAGATAAGTCGACCGGAAGATTTGGCATGGCAAAGCTCAGCAAACGTCTGTACCGTGGATTAAATCTCGAAGCCGGAAAAGATCAAGAGCTTTTAAAAGAATACTCCCCAGAAATGCGAGATGAATCGTTTAAACGAGGGTTAGAAGAGTACAAGCGAGAGATTGAATTCTCTGTCGGTTTAGCTTATGGAGACCTATCAGATGCACAGGAAGTGGCAAAGACAGCCACAGAAATTAAAGCATCGAAGAATCGGAAATACAACCGAGTAACAGCGATCCAGAATAACTTATATGATTGCTTAGAGGATTTCGTTGCAGGGCTTGCATTTTACAATAGCATGCTCAACTCGGGCTATGAGTTTTCTTGTAAGTTTAATGACTCCATTCTGACTGATGAGGAGACAGAACGTCAGCAGGATAGACAGGATGTAAGCATGGGAGTTATGTCGCACTTAGAGTATCGCATGAAATGGTACAACGAGGATGAAGCCACAGCGAAAAAAATGTTGCCAGAGCAGAATCAAGTTATGGAGTAGGTGATCTGATTGAGAGAAGATTACAAGAAGCAACTATCCGGGCAGATTGAGAAGCATTTCTCTGATTTAGAAATGCGGATTATGGAAGATATTGTCCGTAGAATAAGAAAAACCGGGAAAATCACAAGCACAGCAGATTGGCAGATTAACCGGTTAAAGATTTTGGGATACTCTTCTGAGGACATCGAAAATATGCTGAAAGAGACACTGAACAAGTCTTATCCGGAGATGTTTGAACTGTACGACAAAGTGATTGACTGGGAGTATGTAAGAAACAAGGACATCTATGAGCAGGTGAATGCTGAGTTTATCCCCTATGAAGAAAATGAGGAGCTGCAGCAAATCACAGAAGCTCTAATACAGCAAAGCGGAAATGACTTGCGGAATATTACCAAATCACTTGGATTTTATTTGGATTACGGCACTGGTAAGCCGGTATTAACCCCATTAGCCGAAGTCTATCAGAAGTATTTAGATGCCGCCTGCTTAGACATTGTAACAGGTGCATTTGATTACAACAGCGTCTTGCGTAGAGTAGTCACGCAACTCACAAACAGCGGATTGCGACAGATTGATTATGCATCTGGCAGGGCGAACCGGATTGACGTAGCAGCTCGCAGGGCTGTGATGACGGGAGTATCTCAGCTAAGTGCTAAAATATGCGAATACAATATGGAGAAACTTGGTTGTGAATATGTGGAAGTTACATGGCACGCAGGAGCTAGACCGTCTCATGCTGTTTGGCAAGGGAAAGTTTATAAATGGAACAAATAAAAAACATGAATATTACTCAATAACATGGTATAATAACCATAGGGAGGCGATATTTATGAAAAGTCTTGAATTGACTGGACAAAGGTTCGGGAGATTAACAGTTTTAGAAAAAGTCCAAAGCAAAAACAATAGATCAATGTGGAGATGTGTTTGCGATTGCGGAAACGAAAAGGTTGTTGAGGGAAGAAACTTGAAAAAAGGCCTTACAAAATCATGTGGCTGCCTAAAAAGGGAAGAGTTTATGAAAAACATGAACAATCCGCCAACACACAAGGAAACTGGCACAAGGCTACACAATGAATGGAGAGCAATGAAAGCGCGTTGCTATACTGAAAGTTGCAGTAATTACGAATATTATGGTGCTAGAGGAATCAAGGTTTGTGAGGAATGGCGAGAAGATTATCTAAAATTCAAAGAGTGGGCTTTACGAAATGGATATGATGAGAACTTGACTCTTGATAGAATAGACGTTGCCAAAGAATACTCACCAGAGAATTGCAGATGGATAACGCATCAGCAAAATTGTTGGAATAGAGACATGAAACCAAGAAAAACAAATACATCCGGTTGTACAGGCGTTGTGTATAGAAAAGATAATAATAAATGGAGAGCAACGATAACTGTTAGCGGAAAAGTAAAAAATCTTGGTAGCTTCTTAACGAAAGAAGAGGCGATAAAAGCTCGAAAAGAGGCAGAAAAAATATATTGGAACATAGAGCGGGATTAATCCTGCTCTTTTTTAGTGGAGGTGATGCAGAGTGGCAGATTATCCTGATTTTATAAAAAGCACTGGTTACGGAACTGGTGAAGGCTTGTGCGGATGGAATTGCTACCACTGACATGAGTTTTATCCATTTATTCCAGGCATTTCAGAGCGGAACTGGTCAGATGAATGGCTTGCAGAACAGAACCGCAAGGAAAGCATACCTAAGACATTTAATGGCAAGGAATACACTTTGTACGAAGCCAAGCAGCAACAGAGAAAAATGGAAACAACAATGAGAGCGCAGAGGGAAAAAGCTGTGCTGCTAAAACAAGGTGGAGCTGACCCAGACGATGTAATGCTTGCAAAAGCAAAGTATCAAGGTCAGCTCGGAGAGTACACTAGATTCTGCAAGCGAATGGGACTACAACAAGAACGAGAACGCATCTATTACGATATGCGCGGAAGAGTAGCGCCAGTACCGAAACGATTTAGGAGGTGAGAAAAATGAGCAAAGTAAAAGTAATGAGACAGCCGACAGCATCGGCAACATTGATTTTTGAATTTGAGGTTGCAGCGTCCGAGTTTTTGATTAAGAATTTTACGGACGGTGATGTGTATGCATCGCTCGAAAGAGATGCAACGAAAGAGCAGAGCGTACTGATTTCGGCAAAGACCGCACAACGATTGCAGTATGGTTCTTACGGAGGTGGAAAGAGTGACATTGTCCAAATCATCCCCACCGCGACATCGGAAAAAGGAGTTGAAGTGCAATGCTTAAAATGGTAGATGGAATCGGAATCATCGGTGTTGATATGGTATGCCCTTTAGGTGGTACTGTATCCCCTCCACAGCCACCGAATTATGACAAGGTAGAAGTGGAAGGGGTAGGGAGTTTAATGCTTCCGAACAGCTTAAAGGCGCATCTTGAGAGGGTGGAACTGATTGGAAATAGTGTGCAGGGCGAGAATCCAGCGCCGGACAATCCACAGGAGATTAAAAATGCTGGGCGGAAGAGTAAGAATCTGTTTAACATAGCAGATTTGATAGTTGGGCACGTACAAAAGGATGGCACAATAAATGAAAAAGAAACATTTTACAGAAGTGTCATTTTAGATGTTCCTGAAGATGGGAAATATCGTATTTCTTTTAATAGTAATAATGATTATACAATGCTATATTTTTCCGAAGCATATATAAATGGAGTATATTCACAACCATATGTGCGAGTCCACGCAGGAAATTCCAACAGTCTAATATCACTAAAAAAAGGGAAAAACATATTGTCTTTTAGCACATATAACAACAATACGCAAGTTGATTTTCCCAAAGACCACAATATTATAATTGCGGCAGAATCGGAAACATTAGATTATGAGCCTTACGGATATTTTTTTGACCTGAAGATTACTGGAAAGAATCTACTTTCTAACAAACCGACAGATTGGATGATAGGCAAGACAACATCATGGGGCGCGGTTCCTCAAACTCCAGTTTCATATGGGAAAAATGTTAAAAATGCTATTGCCACCATCAATGCAAAATCGTCTACTAATTATAGTTTTATCAATAAAGAAACAAATAAACTATGGGTTTGTCGCATAATCGAACTAGATGCAAACGGGTTAGGTCTTGTAAACCATGCACTTTATGCGAATGAGAGTTTTAACTATAAGAAATACAATTTTTCTACACGGAGCAATACAGCCAATATCGTTTTTGAAATTAAAAAAGTAGACAACACAGAACTATTAAGTACGGACATCGAATCCAATAAAATTATGCTTGTAGAAGGAGAGGTAAACGAACCTACCCCTTACGAACCTTACACTGAGCAAGCCCTCACTCTCACATCAGACCGCCCTCTCACAAAGTGGGATAAACTTGTCGAGCAAGACGGGCAGATTGGGTGGTTGTATGGAAGCAAAATATACGTCGTAACCGGAAATGAAGTTTTTGAATCACGAGATGGTTACAATATTGAATCCTATACGAATAGGTTTTTTATACTAAATGATTTGCTAAAGGAGAATGACGCTCTCAAACCTTTGGCTTATATGAAATGTTTAAGAAACGTACAATATGTATATTCTCCGAATATATTTGAAGAAGGTTTTGAAACTAATATAAATCAATTTCATATAAAGCTTTCCAATGACAGAGTTGGTATTTTATCATCTGATGACCATGCAGTTAGAACCGCTAAATTTTCAGGATATATGAAAAAAATACACAAAAATGGAAATCCAATAGAAATTTTGTATGCAACAACAGATACGGTTTTCTTTCCTCTCTCACAAGAAGAACAGACACAACTTAGGAATCTGCACAGCTATAATGGCACAACGAATATCACGGTAGACAGCGGAGAAGTACCATGTGGAATCAAACTCACATACAGAAAGGAGATTTAATATGAACTACGCAAAAATCATGGAAAACGGAACTGTGAGAATCAGCTCCATCAAGAAAGAAGGCTATAAGCCGCTCAAAGAAGAAAAGCCGGAAGGGTTCAGTAACCTTGTCTTTGTCGGCTACTCAGAAACAGAGGAAAATGTAATCAAAGAGTATGAAGCTGTCGATGACGGTATGAGCGCCTACGGAAAGTTACAAAAGGACTTAAAAGCAACGCAGACAGCGCAGGAAGTCACAGACCAAGCGGTGCAGGAGTTAATTCTCGCAACAATGAAAATGGGGGTGTAAGTTATGGCACAGTTTTTGGCAAATAGGATTAAAGGTGGGCATTTGACAATCGGCGAGGTACCGGAGAGCTTAAAAGAGCAGGTGCAGGCGTTACTTTAGGAGGAGAATATGTTTAAATGGCTGAAACAGAGATTTTGCAAACACAAGTACCGTAAGCATTATGACAAGACTACAAAGGGGTATGTGCGGCGTTGTGTAAAATGCGGGAAAATTGAATAAGTAAGACATTGGCACATAGAGATATGTGTTATTTTTATGCCTTTGGTCAGTTGATTAGACCTTAAACAGTCAATTCGTGGTGGATGGTTACACACCTTAAACAACCTAAGACGAAAGGAGAATGGGAACATGAAAACAGATTTTTTAAAAGGACTCGGATTGGAGCAGGATGCTATTGATAAGATCATGGCAGAGAACGGGAAAGACATTGCCGCTGAAAAGGCAAAGACAACCAAAGTAGAGGGTGAGCGTGACAATTACAAGAGTCAGCTTGAGACTGCAACGGAATCTTTGGAAAAGTTTAAAGATGTTGACCCGGCAGCTATGCAGGGCGAGATTGATAAGCTTAATCAGCAGTTGAAGGACAAAGACGCTGAGTATGCTGCCAAAGAAGCAGATCGTATCTTTTCCGACACAATCAAAGAAGCTATCAAGACAGCTGGCGGACGCAATGAAAAAGCGGTTATGGCTATGCTTGATATGAATGCTTTGAAAGAATCAAAAAACCAGTCTGAGGACATCAAAAAAGCATTAGAAACCGTAAAGGAATCTGATGCTTATTTATTTGGCTCTGATGAGCCTTTTAAGAACCCAGTGGGAGCAACTGGCGGCTCTGGCACAGGTGGAGATAACTTCTCTGCAATCAGAGCAGCTATGGGACTTCCAGCAGAAAAATAATTAAGAAAGAAGAGGTAAAAACTATGGCAAACACAATTGCATTAAGAAAAGCATACTCTACGATGTTGGACGAAGTTTACAAACTGGCGTCTTTGACAGCGGTTTTGGATGGTCCGAATGAGCTTGTGAGAGAGGGAGCGAATGCGAATGAGATTCTGATCCCGAAAATGTCCATGCAGGGACTTGCGGACTACAACAAACAGACTGGCTATGTTGCAGGTGATGTGACACTGGAATACGAAACAAAGAAATGCGGATATGACCGTGGACGAATGTTTACAATTGATGCTATGGACAATATTGAATCCGCAGGTGTGGCATTTGGAAGACTTTCCGGTGAGTTCCTCCGCACTAAAGTGGTACCGGAGCTTGACGCGTACCGTCTGGCAGGTTATGCGTCTATTGATGGAGTGGCAACTGTAGAAGCTGCTCTTAATGATGGTAAGGCGGCTCTTGCAGCTCTTAGAACAGCTAGAAGCAAAATTGAGAATGCAGAAGCGAACCTTGCAACTTGCTATCTGTTTATCAATCCAACAATCTACGGCATGATCGAGGACTTGGACACAACGGCATCGAAGAAAGCTATTGAGGGATTTGCAGGAATTGTCAAAGTTCCAGAAGGAAGATTTTACTCAAAAATCGATCTGACAGCTTCTGGTGCAGGAGGATATGCTAAGAATGCCGAAGGTAAAGCGGTAAACTTCATGATCGTTGACAAACAGGCAGCTATCCAGTACCAGAAACACACTGTATCCAAGATTATTACACCAGACCAGAACCAGGATGCGGACGCTTGGAAATTCGGATACCGTACTGTTGGTATCGCAGAATGCTACGACAACAAGAAAGACGGTATTTATGTACATACAGTAGTGTAAGGAGTGATCGAATGAATCTGTACGCAGATTATGAATATTACACCTCTACATACAAGGGAAATCTGCCAAAAGAAGAGTTTGAAAAATCCATTATGAAAGCATCAGCTTATGTCCGGAGGATTACCTTCGGGCGCGCTGATGACAACATGGAGATGAAAGAAGTAAAGCTTGCCACCTGCTCTGTCTGTGATTTGATTGCAAATGACGAAAAGGTCAGAAGCAAGCATTCTGGGCGCGTGGTTACATCCGAAAACACAGATGGATACTCTGTCAGCTACGAAAGTGGAGGAAACGGGGGAACAGCAGATGAACTGCTTAGTAGAAAAATATCTGACACATTGGAACTCTATCTTATGCCGACTGGACTCTTATATATGGGGGTAGAATCATGATAACCAACACAGATGCAACACTGTACAGCCGGAAATACAACTCGGAAACCAGACTGGATGAGTGGGAGCGAACTTACATACCTGAGGTATGGTGGTACAAAAATGAAAAGTCGCAGATCACGACAGATGGATTGAAACAAGCAGACACTTACACAGTCAGAATCCCGGATACGAGCGTGAAAATCAAGAAAGACGATTACCTTGTAAAAGGTGATTGTAAGGTTGACATGCAGACGATTAAGGACTTGGGTGGACTGGACAAGACTAGAATTACATCTGCAAACTACAATACTTTTGGCGGCAATCCGCATATTAAGGCGGTGGGAGTGTAGTGGCAAAAGGAAAGAAAAAATTCCAGATTGAGACACCGAGAGGTGCAATCTATACGCAAGCGTCCAACGGCGGGAAAGTGATAGCAAGACTTGACTGGAATCCGGGATTTAAACCAAACATGGAATCTGGCTTTGCAAACGCTCAGGAATTTGTCGATTCCGAGTGCATCAGACGGATGAATCCGGAAACTCCAAGACGTACAGGTGTGCTTGTTAAGTCAGCAACTCTCGGAACTGTGATTGGAAGCGGAGAGATCAATCAGATTGCACCTTACGCACGTAGGCAATATTATGAGCACAAGGAAAAATCACGATGGTTTGAGCGAATGAAGAATCGCCACAAGGATTCCATTCTGAAAGGAGCGGCGAAGTATGTCAAATCTCATTGACAGCGTAAGATCATATATTCTCACATGCCCATTTCTGAGTGATGGTCGTGTAAATGTGGACTACATCGGGACGGATATGGGGTATTCTGTTGACCCTCTTCCGTGCGATCCGATCATACAGAGATATATGGATGGAGGGGCGAAGAAGCAGTTTCAATTCGCCTTTACAAGCCAAGAGGAATACGATCAAGATGCAAGAATTAACATTGAAAATAGCGGATTCTTCCAAAGCTTTGAGGAGTGGTTGGAGCAACAGAGTTTTAATAATAACCTGCCGGAGCTTGGAGAAAAGAAGAGTCCGATAATGGTAGAAACTTTAAACAGCGGTTACTTGTACGATATTAGCGAGGAAAAAGCTAAATATCGTATCGAGTGCCGCTTAATTTATTCACAGGAGGTATAAGCATGGCAGTAACAGTACCAAAATTAGTAGGCAGACACCTGCGAGTAGCATTTTTAAACACGGATGCAACAGGCAGTTCGCCAAAATTCGAAAGAATGACCAATTTTACCAGTATGACAAACGGAAAGAATCCGAAAGAATACTCTAGGCAGTACGTGGATGAAAGTACGGAAAGATCGGATGTAGTTGGATACGCACCGGCTACGGAATACTCCTTCGATATGTACGCGGGAAATCCAGTACATGAGCGCATTGCGGCAATCCATGATGGAGAGAAAGTTGCGGATGATGCTCATGTGGAAGTTGTCACAGTGGATTTTTATAAGAAAAATACGAAAGGCGATAAGTGTTTTGCCACAAAGCGAACTTATGCAGTTATCCCGGATTCAGACGGAGATGGTACAGATGCATTAGTGTACAGCGGATCGCTAAAAGCTGTATCCGATGTTGAAGAAGGATATGTTACAGAAACTGATATTACATCTAAAACAGTTACTTACACCAAGGGAGACTATGCGGCGATGGAGTAGCTACCGCCAAATTAAGGCGGTCAAAAAACACAAGAAAGAATAGGAGAGTGAGCCAATGAGCCAGTGGAAATGGAATGACATAGAATTCGAAATCGATATGGACGATGTAGCGTTTTTGGAAAGATACGAAAAAGCATTTGAAAACATTGAACCAAGAGAAAAGAAGCTTGAAAAGGTTGGAAAAATTTCTGAAATAACAAGAGAGTATTGTTTGCTGTTTTACGATATTTTTGACGGGATTTTTGGAGAAGGTACTTCCGAAAAACTTTTTGATGGAAAAATGAATTTGAGAGTTTGCGAAGAGTGCTATGATTCGTTCATTGCTGTATGTGAAAAAGAAATCAACGCTGTAAACAAAAGGAGAAATTCTGTTGTTAGCAAGTACACTCCGAATAGAACCCAGAGACGTGCCAAGAAATAATATGAATTTTTTTTATGAGGAATTGCCCGACACAGTGAATGTGGGTGGTGAAAGAATTAAGATCATTACAGATTTTCGAGAATACATCAGGCTCTTGGATATGTTGAAAGACCAGGAGCTTGATTATGTTCAAAAATTTGTGATCATACAGCAGTATTTTCTTGATGATGTAGCCGTAGACGAAGAAGCTGTAAGCGCATTGTCTGGTTTTATAACAATGAATTTGAATGGCGCAGAAGTTGTGGAGAAAGATGGTTGCGGAAACCTGCAGGAAAATCCGAAGAAAAATTTGTTTTCGTATTCCATCGATTATCCTTATATATTATCTGGATTTCTCAGAGATTATGGGATTGATTTGATTGATATCAAATATATGCATTGGTGGAAATTCAGAATGCTTTTTGATGGCTTGTCTGATGATACGGAGATTAAGCAGCGAATAATGTATCGTAGTGTTGATTTATCGGAAATTAAAGATAAAGAAGAGAAAAAGCGAATTAAAAAGATTCAGAAATCAATTCAATTGCCGTCTGAAAGCCTTACGGATTACGATATCGGGAATGCTTTTATGTGAGGTGGTAGCGATGAATAAAATAAAAAAACCGCAGCTTTTGAGAAAGTGGTATAGGTGTCCGGTGTGCGGATGCAAGCTTTTGATCTATGACAATACAACGTCCTGTGCCAATGTGTTTATAAAATGCCGGACGTGCAAGAAAGAAGTAAAAATTACAATATAAAGCACTTAAATGAGCCTATGAGCCTGTGCTATCCATAAAGGAGGGATAGTATGGGTTATGATGGCTCATTAAAATTTAACACAGAAATAAACGAATCCGGATTCAGTTCTGGAGTATCTAAGCTCGGCGGTATTGCTAGTGGCGGATTGAAAGTGATCGCAGGCTCAGTAGCTGGTGTAGCTGCAGCGTTTGGTGCAGTGTCTAAAATGTCTCTTGATTCTGTTGCGAGTCTGGAGCAGAACATAGGTGGCGTTGAGACACTGTTTAAAGATAGCGCACAGACAGTGATTGATAACGCGAACAATGCATATAAGACAGCTGGCGTATCAGCAAATAAGTACATGGAGACTGTGACGAGTTTCTCTGCATCACTTTTGCAGGGACTTGGAAATAATACAGCAGAAGCGGCTAGAATTGCAGATATGGCAATGGTGGATATGTCTGATAATGCCAACAAATTTGGATCTAATATGACAGATATTCAAAATGCTTATCAGGGGTTTGCAAAGCAAAATTACACCATGCTTGATAACTTAAAGCTTGGATACGGCGGAACACAGGCTGAAATGATTCGTTTGATTAATGACAGTGGAATTCTTAACGAGAAGATAGAGAATCTCGATAATGTGTCGTTTGATCAGATTATTCAGGCAATCCATAAGATACAAGAAAATATGGGAATTGCCGGAACGACAAGCGCAGAAGCATTGACTACCATAGAGGGGTCTATTCAATCAGCAAAAGCGGCGTTTGATAACTTTTTAAATGGTTCAAGTTCTCCGCAGGAGTTGGCAGATTCTGTAAAGGCTGCAGCTGAAAATATAACAAACAATTTGATGCAGATTGTTCCGAGACTAGCAAAAGAACTCCCGGAAGTCGGAAACCTGTTGATGGAAAGTCTTTCGCAGTCGCTTAACTCTGGAAAACTCGGAGAAATGATGCAGATCGGCGGACAAGTCGTTTCCAACATAACAACAGGAATCATACAAGCATTGCCCGGAATTGTTACTGCATCAGCACAGATTATAAGTTCGTTCGCGAGAAATATTAGCACTAGTATACCTCAACTATTGTCATCTGGAATTCAGATCATACAGTCAATAGTGAGTGGAATGATGCAAATATTGCCGTCTGTTGGCTCACTTGCAATCCAGCTTATTGCAACACTATATGAGCAGTTTACATCGCAAGGTCCGAGTTTGTTGCAGCAAGGTTATGAATTATTGAGTAATCTGATTAATGGATTCGTGCAGGCGATTCCAGAAGCATTACCGAAAGTGCTTGATTTCATACAGGGAATCGGTGAAAAACTTGCAGAAGCTGCACCTGTAATGATTCAAAAAGGATTTGAATTATTGCAAAAATTAGTTGAGGGAATTGTGACTGCAATCCCAATTTTAATTTCTAGGGTTCCGGAAATTATTTCAACATTCGCAAACATCATCAATGATAACTTTCCAACAATTTTGATGAAAGGTGCTGAATTGCTCGGCCAATTAGCGCTCGGACTTATTCAAGCGATACCTACATTAATTGCAAATATACCACAGATTATAGCAGCTATCGTCGATACGCTGATGGCATTTCAATGGCTCAGCCTTGGAAAGAACATAATCCAATTTCTGGGGAATGGAATTAAATCTATGGTTGGATTTGTAACAGAATGTGGAAAAAGCATACTTAATGGTATTAAGACTTCTATACAAAACTTACCGAGTACGCTGATGAATATAGGAAGAACAGCAATGTCAGGACTTGGTAATGTTATATCGTCGGCTATAGGTGCTATTAAAGGAGCGGCTTCGGGCATTGTAAATGCTATCGTAAATACAATTTCTTCCATTCCAGGGCAGATGGCTACTATTGGAAGCAATATTGTTCAAGGGCTGTGGAATGGAATATCCAACATGACTGGTTGGATTATTGATAAAATAGGAGGTTTTGCGAGTAGCGTAGTTTCATCTATCAAGGATTTCTTCGGTATCCATTCACCTTCTAGGGTTATGAGGGACCAAGTTGGAAAATACCTTGCAATGGGAGTGGGCATCGGATACGAAAAGTACATGCCGTATAACGAAATGAAAAAAGTGTCCGGAAAGGTGGTACAGCAGTTGACGGCGTCTGTAAACAGTGTAACATTATCGGTTCCTGAAAGTGCTGGAAGTCAAACGTATCAAAAAAATGTTGGAATCCAAAGGGCTAGGAATAATGATGATCTGCTCTGCACAGTGGATAGGCTATCCAGACTTGCAAACAGACCAGTCGAGATCGTTAATAAGATTGACTCTGTAGAAACATCCAGAGTGCTTGCTACGCCAATGCAGAGCCGAATGAAAAAGAATCAAGAATTCAGAAAAATGTTAGGAGGAGATAGAGTTTGAGTCTATCTGTAAAATTCAACGACCAAGAGCTCGGAAAGTACTTGAATGTACTCTCCGGGTTTTCGCTATTTAGTGGCGTTAATAGAGAAAATGAGTTGACGGAAGGGTCGAAATCCGTAAAAGGAGACGATTTTTCGTTCGCAACATACAAGTGCAGGTACATAGAAATGCCATTCGAAATAAAGGGCAATACGCTCGAAAGCTGCGATGAGATTCAGAAAATCTTAAATGTGGAAAGCCCTAAGAAGCTTGTGTTTGGAAATTGCCCAGACAGATATTTCAACGCCATACCAGATGGAGATTTAGACATAAAGCAAGTCTCGATGTTTGGCAAGGGTACAATTACATGGATGATTCCTGATGGAATCGCACATTCGACAATTCAAAAGCCTTTTCAAGCCTCTTTGAATCCTGAAGGAATAATGGAAATGACAATTTCTAACACTGGAACAGAATCTGTACCAGTTGATTACGAAATTAAGCACAACCATGAAAATGGATTTATCGGTATCGTGTCCGAGTACGGGGTGATTCAGCTTGGCCATGTTGACGAGATGGACATGGAAGAGAAGGAGAAATCTGAATATCTACTTAACTATCGGCAGGCATCACAGTATGAGGCTATGCGCAGCGGATCAGGAATATTTTTTGATCCAAGCTATGGAAAATCTGGTACGTTTGGGACGTATAAGTTTGAAACAAAGAGGTAGTGGTTAGAGAAAAATAAAATTGCATAGCAAACAAACCATCCTTAGGGTGGTTTCAAAAAAAAGTAAATATAGACACGACACTTAATTCATG